>MWVY01000225.1_pt1 | contig 13608 bp, 10 predicted proteins | sample 1047251 | NCBI WGS metagenome assembly MWVY01 (sample SAMN06349983, study PRJNA376086) | soil metagenome | isolation source: MS7-5 sample Antarctic (ecotone) soil | place: Antarctica | collected 2015-01-13
GCCTGCGGCGGCGGCGCAACGCCCGGTGCGAGCAGTGCTAATTCATCAAAAGTGCGCGTTAAAGTCGTGCCGCCCAAAGGCAGCGTCCGAACTTGATTTTCATTAAAAGCCTCGCCGCGTCTGGGATTGAGATTTGCGCCGACATCAGTATCCGAAGTAACGTTTTCCTGTTGAGTTATCGTCGGAGCAACCGGCGTTACAATCGGCGACGGCGTAGTTACGGGCTGCGGATTATCAGGAGTAGTAATAACGGCGACGGCTTCTTTTTCCAATGCGACGGGAACCGGCACAAGCTCATTTGACCGCGTTGCAAAAAGTGATTGGGTTATCTCCTTTGTTTTATAATCAGCTAAAGTAACTCTAATTAAATAAACTCCGGGTCGCAGCGTGTCCTGCCGAAAATATCCGTTTTGGTCAGTTTTTTTCGCCGTTTGAAAACCATTGGCGGTATTGATAAATTGAACGACAGCACCGGCTAAAGGCGCACTGTTTTTATCAGTAACTCGTCCCTCAAAACCACCGTTGACGGGACCTTGGGCTAAAACAGGCGGGTTTGAAACGGCTAAAACGCCCAATAAAAAAATAAATGTGAAAGCAGAACCGATTAAGTGTTGTCTATTGAAATTCTGCAAAAAAGGTCGAATCGCATTGAAATTGATAAATGATAACATTTCGCCTCCGTAAGTTTGGGTAGAGTTGAAGAAACTCTGGTTAAGGATATACCGTTTTAATTCGCGGTGTCCTATCGCCTTAAGATAAAACCGCAAAGTGGAAGTTTTGCCGTTTTCATTTAGAATTCCGGCGGAAATACCAAAATGCCGGAAAATTTTAAATAACTAAAATTGCAAAGAAAACAAATATTTTATAATGCTTTAATACACATAAGCTTTAGAAAAAGCTACAGACTTGGTGTTTGAAACTTGTTCTATTTTAAGGATAAGCATCAACACCTTTGGTTTCGGCATCAGTGAATAATTATGTTCCCTGAAACCAAATAAACAAAGATTTAGTCCTTTCTACAGTTAGTTTAGCAAACTAAAATCTAATAATCGGCAATAATATAACAGAAGTATATTACCGCGTCAATGAATTTTTAGAAACTGCTCATTAGTTTAGGACTTTCTCAAAATGTCAGGAACAAAACTCTAAACTCTAGACTCTAAACTCTCAACTAATTTGCCGAAAAACAATTTTTCTTTGCAAATTAGTTTAAAAGTTTATAGTTTGTAGTTCATAGTTGGCTGCCGAATTCCCAACTTTTGAGAAAGCCCTAAGTTTAAAAATACTTTTGAGAAAAATTGCCATTCGCTTCAACCGTTATTTCTACGCGAATTTGAAGGAGGAAACTCTGACAATAAAGCCGCAAAAACACAGATCAAAAAGATGTGTGGAAACAAGTGGCAAGCTCACGGCAAATTACGAATAAAAATGAGAAGCGATCAGAAATTCACTCTGACCGCAATGCTTGGTTCTTTTTATAAAAGTTTGCAGGTCCTTTGAAAATAGAAAAGTTAAGTTTAATCGACTAAAGAAAAATACAAACTAGAGTTTGAAGTCTTATAAATTCAGAATACAGATTTCTAACTATTGAATGGCAAAATTGTAAATAATAATGCCGGTTACTTTAACCTTTTGATTGGATAAGGTTGTCGGAGTAAATCTTGAAGATTTAGCGGCACTCACCGCCGAATCTCGCAGAAGCTGATGACCGCTAATCGCGTTTGCGAAAATCACACGACCTTCTTCATCAATCGTAACCTGCACCTTTACCTCGCCTTTTGCTCCAACGGCTCGCGCCGCCGATGAATAAACCGGTTTGACCAAGTTTATAGCCTGACTGTTGACAACGCCGCCCGACTTCATCACGCTGCTTTTCGCCGGAATTGGTTTCGGCGTTTGTTTAAGAACCGGCGGCTTTTCGATTTTAACCTCATCGGAATCAACCTTTGGCTTAATTGTCGCAGAAAGTCCGACTAAGTTTTCCGCGTTATCATTTCTGCTTACGCCTGAACCGGCAGCTATTGGGTTTGAATCGTTATTATCTATCGTGTAATTAAAATCGGGACGCGCTTGTTGTTTGTTTTGGGTTACGGAAATCGAATCCGGCGTTTTCACCGGCGTTTCATTTGTTTTCTGCGTATTAACCGTCCGCGACGGAATATCGCTTATCATTTTTTCAGTTGATTGCGTCTTTTGTTTGACTACAGATTGTGGCGGCGGAGATTGCTCGGCTGCCATGAGCGGCGCAACCAAAGTCGAAACATCCAGATTTTCATTGCCCATTGCCAGAGTTTGATTGAAAAGATTGTAAATCAAACCAAATGTTAAAACGGCGATTGCCGTTAAAAACGTCGTCAGCAAAAACCCCCTTAGTCTTTTATTTTCCCCGCCGTTACTTTTCGATTCTACTAATTTATCAAACATTTTATTTTTCTCCTGAATTTCCGGTGCCGATTCGGGGTCAAGGATTTGCGAAACTTTATAACGAACTATTGAATCGCGTTGTAAAAACGATTCAACAGTTCTCTGTCATAAACTTAGACACCGTTATAGGTTATTTGTTCCCGTGGATCAAAAGAAATTGCAAAATATTGGATAAATTGAAAAAAGTAGATGGGTAAGCCGGAAAATTTAACAACAGATTTGTGAGTATGTAAAAATTTACGGTAAAAAGAGCCGCACAGGTTTTCCTAAGCGGCTCTTTTGGTGAAAATCAATTTAAATCAAGTTAAGGAACAAAAGCATTCGGCACGGGATTATCGGTTGATGCACCAAAAGCAATACCCATAAAACCAGCCTGACTTCTTTGCAGATACCAAGTTCCATTTCTGAATACGGAAACATCCGCCTTTCCGTCGCCGTCGTAGTCTGCCGGAACAGGTAAATCTGTTCCTAATCCAAATGCGATTCCCGTAAATCCGGCTGTGCTTTGCAACAAATACCATACGCCATTTGATGGTCTAAAGACTGCCACATCTGTCTTGCCGTCGCCGTCATAATCCGCCGCCACAGGTTTGTCTACTGAGTCACCAAACTGCACACTGGTAAAGCCTTGTGTGCTTCTCTGGATATACCAAGTGCCGTTTGATGGACGATAAACCGCATAATCAGCTTTACCGTCGCTGTCGTAATCTCCAACCACCGGTTTATCGCCGTTTTGACCAAATGCCACAGCATTGTTTTGATTATTAAACAAGTTATAGACATACCACACGCCGTTTGACGGACGAAAGACAGCGAGTTCGGATTTGCCGTCGCCGTCGAAATCAGCCGGTTGTGGAATATCTGCCGCAGCACCGAAAGCCACACCGGTAAAACCAGCCGTGCTTCTTTGCAGATACCAAATACCACTGCGATAAACCGCAATATCGGTTTTGCCGTCGCCGTCATAATCGGCTGGCACGATTTTGTCATTGACATCGCCGAACTGTGCGCCGGTAAAGCCATTGGTGCTTTGTTGCAAATACCACGTGCCGTTTGACGGTCTGAAGACGGAAACGTCCGCTTTGCCATCGCCGTCGAAATCAAAGGACTTACGATTTGTTGACGAAACTTGCTGGAGCGTAATATTTAAATTGTAATCATTTCTCGCGCCGTCATATAAATAAACATTAAGATAATAAGTTGTCGAACCGCCGGTTGTCGTGTGCGTTATGGTTTCGCTATTGATTGACGACTCGGAAGATGCTACGGGAGAAGCCTCATTGCCTCTGTAAAACTGTAAGTCAATATCGCCGTAATTATGCGTAAAGTTAGTAGTTGCGGTGATTTTGTAGCCCGCCGGAACGGTAACGGCATACCAGTCGGAATCTTGCCACTTAACAATAAGATTTGGAAAAGAGCCTTGCCCGATGCTGACAGCATTGCTGCGGGTATCGTTGCTGTTTCCAGTATCGTAGGTATCATCACTGCCGCCTTGTAGATTTGAGGAAATAGATTGATAAGTCACGGCGAAACTACCATAGTAATCACGGGGATTAGTGCAGCCGGCTGGTCCGTAACTTAGAGTGCCGATGAGCCGAGCATCCGCGCCTGTTCCTTTCCAAATTCCCGAACCGGATGAACCACCTTCGGTAATGCCTGAATTCCATCGAACTTCTAGAAAATTTCCTCCTGAAGCCGTTACGCCGGATGAAAAACGTTTGTAAGAACCTTTTGGATGATGTATTCCAACGACGGAAGTGCCAACCGATGTCAGTGTCGTATCCCAACCGGAGTGAATAATACCTGCCCTTTCAGGAATCGCGCCGCGAATCCTAACCAGCGTAAAATCACTTGTCGTTCCCGTGTTAAGCAGCGTTGCTCCATCGGAACGTTGTAAGGACGATGATGGATAATCGCCATTATTGTAGAACCAATAAGTTCTAAGTGATTGCGCTTCTGTATTAGTAGAAATACAGTGATTTGCTGTTAATAAAATCGGGTCGAAATCACTTGCTGCCGAATTAATCAAAGTTCCGGTGCAAATAAACTCGCCTCCACTTGAAGTAAATTGCAGATGCCCCACGGATTTGGCAACGGGCTCCCATTCTGATGGCACATTGTTGTGACACGGATATTGCGGCGGGGCGAGAGTTCCATTAATCTCACGCTCCAACGGATCTCGATAAATGTGACTGACTTCGACAATTTGAAACGGCAGTTTGTTTTTCACAAATTCATCTTTGTTTGGCTCGAAATACTCAACTATTATGCTGTCCCCTTCAATGGGCGGAGTCCAAAAATCGCCGTTATCTGATTCACCGCGGTTTTCATACGGTCCGTAAACTTCGCTCGGATTCTTGGCGGAATAAACAAAAAGTTTTGCGCCTTGCGGCAAATTCATTTTGTTAAATCGCAATCGCGTCTGGAGGGCAGCTTCAGATATAATTTGGGCAGTCCAAACTTCGCCGTTGGCAACAGTAAAAATATCTCCTTGAGAAAACTTGGAAACTTGTTGCTCAAGTTGGCGAACCATCCCGATTTGCATCCTTTTTCCCTTTGACGACGATGGCTTCTTTTGCTCTTCGGTTAGCTCCGGCAAACGAATTGCCTTGCTTATTTCAGGCTTAATCAATTCGTAAAAATGGCTTAACGGAAGCTCACCATTCGTCTTTTGCTTTTGTGGCGCGCTTGTATTGAGTTGGTTTGTCGGCAATGAACTTTTTCCCGGATTGGAAACTTGCGCCGCAAAGTTATTTGGAAACAAAAGGATTGTGCTAATAGCTATAAACACTAGGCTTGCTAAACGCATCCAATCTTTACTGTGTAAAAACCGAACTGTATTGATTTTCATTTGATGTTCCTTATTGAAAGTGTTACAAGTAAATAGCACAAATATGAAAGTCGTTTTGCCTTTCGTCGCAGAGGAATTCGCTTTATTGTCGCGCTTTTACGCAAAAGATTATATCAACCATCGCTGGTTTGTCAAAACTAATTTCTGCCGCGTAAGTCTTTTCGTATTTTTGTGTTCGCAATTACGAAAGGATAGAAGAGAAGAAAAAGGCTTCGTTCTATTTTGAGCGAAGCCTTTTTCTTACAATCCACAATCGGAAATCCAAAATCCAAAATCGGATTACATTCCCATTCCCATTCCGCCCATTCCGCCGGGCATTCCGCCCATTTCGCCGCCTTTTTCGTCAGGCGCATCGGCAATCATTGCTTCGGTGGTCAACATTAAACCGGCGATTGAAGCCGCGTTTTGAAGCGCGTAGCGCGTAACTTTCGCGGGGTCAATCACGCCAGCCGCAACGAGGTCTTCAAATTTTTCGCTCGCGGCGTTGAAACCGTAGTTTTCGCTGTCGTTGTCGTTGATTTTTCCGACGATAACCGCACCTTCTTTACCTGCATTCTGGGCAATTTGACGAAGCGGTTCTTCGAGTGCGCGTTTGACAATCGAAACACCGATTTGTTCGTCGGCATCTTCTGCGTCCGTTTTGAAATCGTCGAGAACTTTAGAAGCACGAACCAATGCGACACCGCCGCCGGGAACGATTCCTTCTTCGACAGCCGCGCGTGTGGCGTGCATTGCGTCTTCAACGCGGGCTTTCTTTTCCTTCATTTCGGTTTCGGTCGCCGCGCCGACTTTGATAATCGCCACGCCGCCGACTAATTTAGCCAGACGTTCCTGCAATTTTTCTTTGTCGTAATCCGATGAAGATTCTTCAACTTGGTTGCGGATAAGTTTGACGCGCCCTTGCATTTCGCTGTCCGAACCGTTCCCGTCAACAACAGTCGTATTGTCTTTGTCAATCGTGATTTTTGCGGCTTGTCCGAGGTCATCAACCGTAATTGATTCGAGTTTAACGCCCATATCTTCCGAGATGACTTTTCCGCCCGTCATTACCGCAATGTCTTCGAGCATCGCCTTGCGTCGGTCGCCAAATCCCGGTGCTTTGACTGCTGCAACATTCAATGTGCCGCGCAGTTTATTGACAACCAAAGTCGCTAACGCTTCGCCTTCTACGTCTTCCGCAATAATCAAAAGCGGTTTGCCGAGTTTGGCAACCTGTTCGAGAATTGGTAAAAGGTCTTTCATCGAAGAAACTTTCTTTTCGTTGATAAGAATATACGGATTGTCTAAAACAGCTTCCATTCTTTCCGGGTCGGTTACGAAATAAGGTGAAAGATAGCCGCGGTCAAACTGCATACCTTCGACAACTTCCAAAGTGGTATCCATTGTTTTCGATTCTTCGACCGTGATAACACCGTCTTTACCAACTTTTTCCATCGCATCAGCGATGTGTTGTCCGATGTTTGTATCACCGTTTGCCGAAACCGTGCCGACTTGTTTAATGTCGTTACCGGAAACAGGCTTTGCCATTCGTTGAATTTCGTTGACAACTTGCTCAACTGCTTTTTCGATGCCGCGTTTGAGAGCCATCGGATTTGCGCCCGCCGCCACCGTGCGAACGCCTTCTTTGAAAATCGCCTGCGCCAAAACCGTCGCGGTAGTCGTTCCGTCTCCGGCAACATCTGATGTTTTTGAAGCGACTTCGCGCACCATTTGTGCGCCCATATTTTCTAATGAATCTTTTAATTCGATTTCCTTCGCAACCGTTACACCGTCTTTGGTGATGGTCGGCGAACCGAATTTTTTGTCAATCACAACATTGCGTCCCTTCGGACCTAACGTAACTTTTACTGCGTCGGCGAGTTGATTAACGCCGCGCAAAATTGCCGCCCGCGACTCTTCGCCTTGTATTACTTGTTTAGCCATAATTTTTTTATAATCTCCTTGTTAAAATTGTTAGTAGATAATTGTTAATCGTTGGTCGGTAAATCGGTTTTTGCAATTAACGATTTACAATTTACGATTAACGAATTCTAGCTTGCGTTTGCGCCCGCGCGTTCGATAATTCCGAGAATTTCGTCTTCGCGCATCATCATTAATTCTTCGTTGTCAATTTTAATTTCCGAACCGCTGTATTTGCCGAACAAAACGCGGTCGCCGACTTTGACATCCAAAGTTTGACGAGTTCCGTCTTCTTTGTATTTTCCTTCGCCGACAGCGATAACTTCGCCTTCCTGCGGTTTTTCTTTCGCCGTGTCGGGAATATAAAGTCCACCGGCAGTTTTATCGGTGCTGTCTTCGATGCGACGCACAATAACGCGGTCGTGTAATGGTTTAATTGTTGTTGTCATATATTTTCCTTCTCCTTTTGAGATATTTTATAAAGTTATTTTGTTTTTAATTTTGTTGTTAGCACTCATTGCTAACGAGTGCTAGAATACAAATTATTTTGGTATTTGTCAAATGGTTTTTAAGGAATTTTGTAAGAAAATCTGATGCGGATGTTATCAAGTTTTGATTTTTTTTAATCACTAATGCTTTAACTCTGTTTAAAGTTTAATCAGAACCAAATCCATCAGGCGCAAACAAACTTGACGGCAAAAGAGTAAAAATCTGACGAATGGTTAATTTTTCTAAAATTTATTTTTTAATTTCTCGTAAGTTGTTTGAAGAGGTTCAGAAAGAGTGCGTGTTTCGCCAATCGCAGTCATAAAATTCGCGTCGCCGACCCAGCGCGGTAAGATGTGCATATGAAAATGTTCTGCCACGCCCGCACCCGCCGCTTTGCCGAAATTCACCCCCAGATTAAAGCCGTCGGGTTGATAAACTTGACGTAAAACGGTTTGGCAGTGCTTGGCTAAATCCATCAATTCGTCGGTAATTTTTTTATCAGCTTGGTCTAAATCAGCGAGATGCGCGTAGGGAATTATCATCAAATGCCCGCTGATATATGGATAAACATTTAAGATAACAAAATTATGCTCGGCGCGTTGCAAAATGAAATTTTCCTTATCGCTCGCCGAGCTATTCAAAATGTCGCAAAACACGCAACCGCTTGAAGCAACGGTTGATGGCGTTTCATCTGCTTTAATGTAGTCGTATCGCCAAGGACTCCACAATACATCCACGGCTTAAGTTTTCCTTATTTCTTTTTGTTAATGAGTTCTTTTAAGTCTTTGCCCGGCTTAAAATAAGCGACGCGTTTGGCGGGAATACTGACCGGTTCGCCCGTTTTTGGATTACGACCTTGTCGGGCATTGCGTTCGCGCACACGGAAACTGCCGAAACCGCGCAATTCAATCTTCTCACCTTTATTCAAAGTGCCGACAATGTTGTCGAAAATAATTTCGACCAATTGTTCGGCATCTTTTTTAGTCATTTCTGCTTCTTTGGCGACACTTTCCACTAAATCTGCTTTTGTCATTTTCTCTTTTCCTCATTCAACTTGATTTTACTTCTAAAAATCAACCCTTTGCCGTTTTTTCTTCCGCTTCTTCTTCTGGTTTGTCGATTTCAACATTTTCTGCCGTTTCATTCATCATAGCTTCTTCCAACGCTTTATCTCTCGGCGCGGAATCTTCGGGAGCAACGCTGGCTTCGCCTTCTATGTCATCAAGTAGTGGTGTTTCTTCGGCGGATTTTTCCGCCTCAACTGCTTCACCTTTTACCTCTGATGTAGTTTCGGAAGTTTTCATGTCGTTTCCCTTTCCTTCCGCTGCCTCAGCTGTTATTTCTGCGTTTTCGGAAGATTTTTCTTCAACCGCTTTTTCTGTAGTTTCCGGCGTTTTATCTTTAGCTTCGTCAGTTTCTTGCGTTTCAGACGCAATTTCAGCAGTTTCTTCGGTTGGAATTTCCTCTACGGTTTCGCTTTTTTCTTCTGTTTCATCATTTGCTTCGAAAGTTTTTTCCGTTTCAGCCGAAACTTCAGATACTTCGGCGGTCGAGTTTTCTTTAATCGCATCGCCGTCTGTTTCCGTTTCTTGTCCAGTCTCTTTATTTTCTTCGACTGCCGTTTCTATGTCTTCAGAATTACCTTCAACTTCAGCTTGCGCTTGTTGTTCGGCTTTTTCCTTAACTTTCAAGGCTTTCCTTTCTTTTTTCGACAATTTCGGCTGCTCTTCCCTTGTTTCTTCGTCAGGCGTGATGCCGCGTTTCAAATTCATTAACTCGCCCAAAGAAGCCATCCCGCTTTTAGCTTCGGAAGAGTAATTTTTTGTGTCAACAATCGGCTCTTCTTCCTTTCCGACAGCGCGGTGCGAAAGTCCGATTTTTTGTTCGTCGTTTTCGATTCGCAGAATTTTGAAATCCAATTCCTGACCGATTGAAACCACGTCTTCCGGTTTTTCAACTCTTTGGTCAGCAAGTTCGGAAATATGACATAAGCCTTCAAGACCGCTGCCCAATTCGACAAAAACACCGAATCCGGCAAAACGCGAAATTTTTCCGCGCACTACATCGCCGGCTTTGTGTGAAGCAACAAATGTTTCCCATTCACTCGGCGTTGTATCTTTAATCGAAAGCGACATCCGATGACCTTCAGTGTCAATGCTGATAATAACGGCTTCGACTTCCTGGTCTTTTTTCAAAACGTCTTTTGGATGTTTAATTTTTTTCGAGTGAGAAATATCCGAAATGTGAACTAATCCGTCAACTCCTTCTTCGACTTCAACAAATGCTCCAAAATCGGTTAAGTTGCGAACTCTGCCCCGAATTTTTGAACCGATATGATAACGGTCGGTGATAGTTTGCCACGGATTTGCTTGAAGTTGTTTCAGTCCAAGACTAATGCGGCGTTCATCAGTATCAATACCAAGAACCTGGACTTCGACTTCTTCATCATTTTTTAACAATCTTCTGGGATTTAAAGAACGTTTCGACCAAGACATTTCCGAAACGTGAATCAATCCTTCGACGCCCGGCTCAAGTTCGATAAAAGCCCCATAATCGGTCAGGCTCGAAACTCTGCCTTTCACCTTTGAACCGACCGGATAAACTTCCATAACGGTTGACCACGGGTCGGGAATCAATTGTTTATAACCGAGAGAAACTTTTTCGCTTTCGCGATCGAGTTTTAGGACTTTCACCTGGATATTATCATTAACATGAAATTGGTCGTGCGGATTTTGCAGTCTGCCCCACGACATATCCGTCACGTGAAGCAAGCCGTCTATTCCGCCAATGTCAACAAACGCGCCGTATTCGGTTAAATTCCTGACCGTTCCTTCAATCACGTAGCCTTGACCGATTTGATTGAGCGTTTCGGTTTTTTTGGCATTGATGGCTTCATCAGTCAACGCTTTGCGCGAGAGGACAATGTTGTTGCGTTTGCGACTGAATTTGATGACTCTTGCTTCAATTTCTGTATTAAGATAAGAGTCAAGATTGCGAATCGGGCGTGAGTCAACCTGTGAACCGGGCAAAAATGCTTCAACCCCGTCAATATCAACCTTCAAACCTCCCTTTGTTTTACCGGTAACGAAACCTTTAATCGGTTGGTTACCGTTATAGGCTTTTTCTATTTCATCCCAAGATTTACGATTTATCGCATCATTGCGGGAAAGAATCGGCGGCGCGTCGCCCGAATAAATGTTACGGATAACGGCTTCAATATTATCGCCTTTCTGAACGGCAACTTCGCCTTCCGGCGTGGTGAATTCTTCAACTGGTATAACGCCTTCGGATTTAAAGCCAAAGTCCACCAAGACTCCGCGTTCCGATATGCCGACAACTTTACCTTCCACTAAGTCGCCGGGGTGATAAGAAATTTGGTCTTGCTCAAATTCTTCGAGAATCGCCCCAAAATCCATTTCATTGGAGTTTTGTTTTTCTTCCGCCGCAGACGGTTGAGTTTCCTGTAAATGCGGAGTTTCTTCCGCGATTTCGACGGAATTTTCCGTATTTGTTTCTTTCGCCACCGAAGTTTCGTTTTGCTCGGATTCTTCGGTTTCGTTAATAACCTCGTTTGTCATTTAAGTTTATGTTAATTCCCTTATAAAAAATAGCTGCTTAAAAGTGTGTTCCGCTTTTTATCCAAATCTGGCGAAGATAAATCAGCTTTAGCTGGTAGAGCCAATTATAACCAGAAAGCGATGCAAATGGAAAGAAGTTTCAAATTTGTCGTATTATATTATGAGAAAACTGCTTGAAAAGAGAAATAAGACATTATCTTTTAGCTTCGATTCCGAATTGCATGTTTGACGGACAAACATAAAAGTTACACGCCAACTGCCCTGTATGTCAAGACAATAAAGTGTTGAATTAAACCAAACGGCACTTAAATTTCGTAAAACAAAAAAGGCGGCGAATACTTTTAGGTTAATTGCAACTTGTTTTTGTAAATTCACAAATATCGAAACCTGCCGCATAATTGGAATACGCGTAACTATGAATTTTATCAACTAGATGTTTTTACCGATAAAGCGTTTTGCGGAAACCCTTTGGCTATTTTTCCAGAAGCGAAGGGTTTATCAGACCAAGGAATGCAGAATATCGCCCGATGCCGCCAGTCGCTGCCAGATAAATCCGATGCTGTTGAGCGAAGTTTATCTCGCGCACGGCACAATCGGTTGTTACATTTTCACGTTTGAAACAGTCGAAAAATTTTCGCGGGTTCACGCCCGATTTTTTGCGCCCGACGGCGGAATTATGGAAGACGCGGCAACCGGCAGCGCGGCTGGTTCGTTGTCCGGTTATCTGGTTTATCACAATGCGATTGATGTTAACGAATTTACAATCGAACAATGCGATTTTATGAAACGTCCGAGCCGTATTTACGCGGAAGTTACTGGCGAAAAACGAAACATTGAAAAAGTCTGTATTGGCGGGAGTTCGATTATTGTAGCAAAAGGCAAAGTCTTTTTATAGAGTTTTTGCAGGAATTAAAAGAAATGCTCGCGGCAGGAGTTGAACCTGCGGCTTTTTCCTTCGGAGGGAAACACTCTATCCACTGAGCTACGCGAGCATAAAAGAAATTATAGCAAAATTTACTGTTTTGGCACAATTGTAATACTTTTTATCACAACATTTTCAAGCGGTCTTTCACCTTCTTTCGGATTAACGCCGGAGATTGTCCGCACATTGCTCATTCCTTCGATGACTTTTCCAAAAACCGTATAGTTTTCATTAAACTGCGGCTCACGTTTGAGCATTATAAAAAATTGAGAATTTTGCGAATTGACATTTTGCGGCATTCTTGCCGCGCCGACAATTCCCGCATTGTATGGAACATCGGAAAATTCGGCTGGAACGTTCAGTTTGTCAGAATTGCCCGTGCCGTCGTTTTTCGGATTGTTATCTTTTGAAAGCGGGTCGCCGCCTTGAATCACCGAATCGTTGATGCGATGAAAAGTTACGCCGTTGTAAAAACCTTCTTTGGCAAGTTCTTTGAAGCGGGCAACCATTTTCGGCGCAATGTTTGAGTATAGTTCGATTTTGATTGTGCCGAACACCGGCTTTTCCATTTCGATAACGGCAATTTCGTTGTCGGCAACCGGCGCAATGCCTTTTTTAACTTCTGAAGTGTTTGAGTTTGGATTTTCAGCAGTTTTCGTCTTCTCGCACGCCAGAAAACTGAAAAGCGAGATACAAATCAATAAAATTGAAAATTTTCTTATCATATTTTTAATAATTTCCTTAAAAAAGTTTCGCGCTGTCAAGCAAAATTGTTACCGGACCATCACCCGCGAGTTCGACATTCATCATTGCTTGAAAGCGTCCGGTTTCAACCTTTTCGATTTGTTTTCCGGCTTCCAAAACAAAAAACTCATAAAGAGCGTTGGCTTTCTCCGGCGCGGCGGCATCAATAAAAGAAGGACGGCGACCTTTTCGCGCATCGCCGTAAAGCGTGAACTGCGAAACGACGAGAAGTTCGCCTTTAATATCAAGCAAAGACAAATTCATTTTGCCTTCCGCATCTTCAAAAATACGAAGATTGAGCGTTTTCTCTAAAAGATAGCTTGCTTCATTTTTCGTATCTTCAACAGACACGCCGAGCAAAACCAAAATTCCTCTACCGATTTCGCCGACGATTTCACCGTCAACCGAAACTTGGGCGCGGGAAACCCTCTGAATAACCGCTCTCATATTTTAATTGGTAAATTAAACAGGATGGACAGGATAAACAGGATAAAATTGATTATTTTCTCAATAATATAAACAAGAAAAATTGTAATAATCAAAAGCATAAACAATCTCACAAACAATCTTTAGTAATCCTGTTTATCCTGTCCATCCTGTTGATTTTTATTCCTCAATCGTAACCTTTTCCATCACAATCGGCTCAAGCGGTTTATCACGTTGGTTGGTTGCAACTTCGGCGATTGCGTCCACGACATCTT
>MWVY01000226.1_pt1 | contig 13407 bp, 19 predicted proteins | sample 1047251 | NCBI WGS metagenome assembly MWVY01 (sample SAMN06349983, study PRJNA376086) | soil metagenome | isolation source: MS7-5 sample Antarctic (ecotone) soil | place: Antarctica | collected 2015-01-13
CTTCCTATGTAGCGGTCTTCGCGCACATGGTACCCTCTATAGCCCCGGTCCGGAGGGCTTACCCCAGAGGGGCAATAATACGTCCGGCGAGTATTATCGTTCTCTTATGTAAGCAAGACTCCCCAACGCGCCCTGTCTGTACATAAGAAAGACAACGGAGAGTACTCGCTTTAGTCCGTGCGATGCTCCATACTTCTCCTCGTAGGGAGGAGCGCTGTATGGACGAAGGGCAACAGTCTCGCTGGCAGCCTTCTAGAAGGGAGCTTCTGTGGGCTGGCGGCATCGCCACCCTAGCATTCGTGCTCATTGCGATCTGCGGCTACCTCTTCGGGTGGAAGTGGACTGGCCTACCCAAGAAGACACTCTGGGACTGGCTGAGCCTCCTGATCGTCCCCACTGTCCTAGCGATAGGAGGGTATCTCTTCACTAGTTCGGAGAACCGGGCCACGCGACAAGCGGCCGCAGAGCGTGCGCAAGACGATGCGCTGCAAGCATACCTGGATGGGATGTCGCAGCTACTAACCGATAAAGAGTTGCCGCTGCATAGGGCGCAGCCGGGCGACAGCCTTCGCATGGTAGCGCGGGCGCGGACCCTGACGGTACTAGGGAGACTGGACAGTGAGCGAAAGAGAAGCGTTCTGCAGTTCTTGTTCGAGTCGGAGCTTATCTACAAAGAACTAACCCTTCTTCATGAAGGGGGGCTGATCAAGAGGCGACACAACATTGTTAGTCTCAGAGAGGCCAACCTGATAGGGGCCAACCTGATAGGGGCCAACCTGATAGGGGCCAACCTGGGTAGTGCCAACCTGGGTAGTGCCGACCTGAGTGGGGCCAACCTGAGTAGGGCCTGGCTGGGCTTGGCCACCCTGAATATGGCCACCCTGAGTAGAGCCAACCTCAGTGATGCCAACCTGGGTAGTGCCACCCTGAATATGGCCACCCTGAACATGGCCAACCTGAGTGGGGCCTTCCTGAGTGGGGCCTTCCTGAGTGGGGCCTTCCTGAGTGATGCCCGGGAATGGACTGTCGAGCAGTTGACTGCAGCTAGGTCACTCGAAGGTACCATCATGCCCGACGGGCAGACCCTCAGAGACGACAGGATACCCATCAGGCCGACATTCGAAGCCTGGCTCAAGAGTAAGGACCGCGGGGAAGATGGGAAGAACGAATAAGGACCGCCCCAGGGAGGATGGGGGGAACGAGGCGGTCCCAGCTTTCGCTACCCGCGAGTATACCCGCAGCGAAGCTGGGCGGGAGCGCCCATACTCATCTACAGCTGTAGATGGGGCAGGCCCACGGACCCATGTAGCATCTACTGAGAGCGACGAGGCTTGCGCCTCCCACGTAGGAGTAGTGCGTCTAGTGTGTGTACAGTCGGTAAACGGGAGAAACGATCCTCGTAGCGCTGGCAAAAAGGCCGGCCCTGCACAAGGTATGTTCAGGCCAACAGGACCGGCCCCACAACGTCCCCGCTGCTACTGGCAGCAGGGCAAGACGCTCCACATTCTACCCGGGCGCCTCCGAGCATCCAAGGCACGAGCCCTGTGGAGCATCGTGTGGTCCTCCCCCGCTCCACCGGGCCATGTCGTTCAGGGAGTGCCAGCCCTTGCAGGTGTTGCACCAGGCCCACACGGCGTAAGGACCGGGGATGATAAGGACCTCGTCTGCCACCTCCTCGTAGCAGACGTCGCACAGCGGCCACGCCTCGGCCGCCTCTCCGTCCCCTGGCCAATAGCACACCTTCATGGCCGCCTCCTCGAAGCCGCACTCCGAGCAGCGCATCAGTACTCGCTCGGCAGGAGGACGCACGTAGAGGACCGGTCCGCCTCGGTGATGATCCAGCACCGTCCCGCCGGCGTCTCGTAGGCGCTGAATATCCTCGCCCCGGTCCCAAGCGCCCGCTCGTTCTCCCTGCGGTCGTGGGCGTCAAGGTCGCCCCAGTCGCCCGAGAGGTGGCGCGCAAGGTACTCGCCTGGAGCCTTGCCGCAACGGCCGAGTAGCTCGAGGGCCGCGGGGGTGGCGACCACGCGGCCCAGGGTGAACCTCACAGCTCCCCCTCGGAGCCGCACTCCTCGCAGGTGAGGTCGTCGTCGCGCTCGGGGAGCCACCTCCCGTACTCGGTGTGTCCCTCGACCTCCCACGTCCAGCCGCACCCGAGGCACCGCACCTCTCGCCACTCCCTGGGGCCGGGAGCGTGCAGCCATGCGTCGTGGCCCCTCACCGGAGCACCCGCGCAGCGTCGAGGTCTTCGGTGCTGATCCTGCCCCACCGCTTGAGCGCGAGTAGCGCGAACCAGTCGGCACCGTACCTGCGGAGCGTTGCGAGGCCCCCGCGACGGCCCCACCTGACGAAGTCCGTGGCGTGGAGCAGGCGGTGCTTCTCCCGCTCCATAACGACCGTCGACCGCTCGACCAGCGCTTCGAGATCCTCGCGCGGGATCTCCACCGGGACGCCCCAGCGCTCGGCCTCTAGCTGGAACTCCAGCCAAGCACCTACACCGGCGAGACGCAGCTCGCCCTCAGCTTCTTCGTGGAGCCTCAGCAGGCACCTGGGCGCCGCGTGGTGCCGCTCCTCGGTGTGGGCGGCCATCACCGCTCCACTCCAGCGCCGTCAGCGCACTCACCGCATAGCCGGTCCCCGTCGAAGTACGTGAGGCCGTCGTGGCTGTCCTCGGTGAGCTCTACCAGCTCTCTGTGGGGGAAACGCTCCCCGCACCCCGAGCACTCGGCCGTCTTGGCCCTGGCGACCGTGGCCGCGAACAAATGTTTGCACGGCTCCCCACGGTGCTCGAAGTCGGGGCAGCTGCAGGACTGCTCCCGCAGGTCCACGCGGTAGATCGCGCCCCCCTCGCCGGCGACGACCCACCCGTCGCCGCTCCACCCCACCGCTCCTCTCCTCCATGCTTGGAGGCCGCGCTGGGCACGCTTGAGCGCGTGCTGCGCTATCCTTGCTTCGTCCACAGTTGCTCCTTTCAGTCGGGCCTGTGGGCCGTGCTCCGGGAGGCTCCACCCTCGCCGGGGCCTTTGTGTTTCACACTAGTATTATAACACAACCAGCACTAAAAACGTTTTATATATGCGGAAAAACACGCATATTTGACACCAAGTCAGGCAGTACGTATAATGTACAATAGTTGAAACACGACGTCAGCAAAGGGGCGCGCATGGAACTACAAGCACCACTTAAGAGGAGGAAGAGGGGAACGTACACGCTGCCCGGACTCCGGCGGCTGCGGGATGAGCGCGGCTACTCCATGCGAGAACTGGCGGTTCTGTCTGAGCTGACCCTAGACACGATCTGGCGCGTGGAGAACCTGCAACGCGGAGCCGAGGCCAGGACCAGGCGCAAGCTGGCCGAAGCGCTGGACACGACTATCAAAGAACTTCGCACACCAAACGAGGAGGCGAATGAAAAAGAGAAGTAGAGAAGGAGCGCCCCTGACCCGGGCGCTCCGTTCAGAACATTGCCCATCCCCTGCCGGAGGACCAGAACAATGTCAGTACACATTGTAACACCTGACGGAGATCGTCATAACCCCGCTTCTTCGCATATTACCCCAAGGCAACAACAAAGCAAGCGGTCTGAGTTGCTCAGGTACCGACTTGGCTACGCCAAAAAGGGCGTGCCCACATCGCCGGCGGATACCGAGAAGAAGAAGCCTGTCCTCAAAGGCTGGCAGAAGAAGGCGACCACAGATCAGAGCCGGATCCACGGGGAGCACAACAGCAAAGCCCTGCCATCCTACGACGGCCTCCTCACGCCAACGGGTCGTGGGTACGGGAGGCGCGGGCGCTGGGTGCTCGACGTGGACGACCCCAACGACCTAGACCGCCTGGAGGCCGAGCTAGGCGTCGAGCTGCGAGGCAGATCCTCAGAGGTCCTCTCACCCAGACCGGGACACTTCCAGATCCACTGGCTTTGGCCTACGGACGAAGCCAAGATACTACTTTCGGTGGGGAAGAAAGTCGAAGACGGCTTCGAAGGGCTGGACGTACGCGGAGAAGGTGGGCTGGCGATGCTACCGCCAAGCCGCTCACCGAAGGGCGGGTACCGCTTCGGGAACGACCTGCCAACCGTAGAGGCACCATCCAAGCTAGTCGAATGGGCAACCTCACGAAACCGCAAAGCGGAACGCCCGAGACGTCGTGTCGCCACCAAGACGAGATCGACGGCCCCCCAAGAAAGCGGGAAGATAGCGGAGGGCTCACGCAACGCCGAGCTGACAAGCATATGCGGGAGGCTCCACGACGGTACCAGGGACCTGGACCAGCTCATCGAGGCCCTGCTAGCGACAAACGAAGAGCGCTGCGATCCGCCCCAGGAGGAGGGCGAAGTCGAGAAGATCGCTCGGTGGGTCCACAAGCAGCCTCCCCGCAGACCGGAGAAGAAGGCGAAACTTCCAGAGCTCATAGAGGTCCTCAGCAACAGATGGTACGAACGAGAGAGGAAGAAGCTCGGCGGCAAGAACGAGGTCAGGTTCATGCGACTCCTGATCCGCAAGGGAGAGAGCATCGGGACGGTCTCTACAGAAGGGCTGAGGGTGAGGATGTCATTCCTGGACGCGGCCAAGAGGCTTGGCTGCCACGTCAACACCATCACCAACATCAGGGACCGGCTCGTGGAGAAGGGCGAACTCCGATACGACCACTCCGAGAGGCACAGTAAGAGGGACCCTGGGACGTTCGTCCTGCTGGATCCGCGACAAGTTTGTGATAGTCGAAACAACTCCTTTTCTCTAGGGGGGAAGAGTTGTTCGACTATCACAAGTACGTCGCGGAGAGGAGTCACGGAGCTTGAGACCGCGCATTACCGTCACCGGGGTCCGGTCGGCTATAGCAAGGAGGATACGCTGTGCCACGTAGAAGCCTACGGCCCAAAGACGGCCGATGAGCTCGCTGGTATCCTGGGCTGGACTCGGGTGCGTGATCTCAGGGCGAAGCACCTGGACTATTTGGTCGCGCTGGGACTCCTCGAGCGGCGCGGTGACCTTTACGCTGCTCCTGAAGACTACCGGGAGTGCCAGGACGCAGCCCGGAAGGAGAAATATAGCACCATTCAGGCTCGGGTGGCGCGCGAGCGCTCCGTAGAGGGCCTCTGGGTGCATGTGGTGAAGGAGTCCGGCATGGTGGCGAGCGAGGAAGAGCGCGACCGCCTGGACGCCGAGGCCGCAGAGAGGAAGCGCTGGGCGTTCCACGAGCGCCTCGCCAAAGACACTCCCGAAGCCGATGAGCGGTGCCGCGAGGAGCTGAACGCTTGGGATGAGGAGCGGGAGGCTTCGGACGGCGAGATCTCCGTTTCGACCATCTGGCTTGCCCACGGTGAGTCGGTTGATCCTGAGACCGGGGAGGTGCTGAACTCGGACGACGAGGCCCGCACGTCAGGGACGGAGGCGCCCGTTTCTACGGGTGTAGATGGCCGGATACTCCCGTTCGGGGACCTCGGTGTGCTCTACGAGCTGGTCGACCAGAGGGTACTCACCGACGAAGGTACCGGCGTGCTCTGGCAGGTATTCGGCGACAGGGTGGGGGTGCTCCTCGATGCCAAACCCGACGAGGTTACGTTCCTGCCGCCGGCGGCGGTCCTGGAGGGGGAGGAGGCGGCATGACGGATGAGCTAGACAGATATTTGGACGACCTGAGAGAACTACGAGCCGGGAGGCCGGGACGCATCCCGACGTTCTCTGTGAGAGACGGCAGAACCAAAGCGAAGGTACTGTTCCTGTTCCAAGACCCTGGACACTCAGGTGCTATGAAGGGCAAGTCCGAGGTCGATCGTGACAACGATGATGACTCTGCGAGGATGTTCAAATGCCTTAATGAGGAAGCTGAGTTTGACCGGAAGCTGACCATGTCCTGGAACGCTGTTCCGTGGGAGGCTAACCGCTCGGACTGGAAAGGGGAGATGGCATTTGTGAGGAAACATGGCCTGATCCCCAAGCTGCTCGACTTGCTGCCTGCTCTAAAGGTGGTGGTCCTGTGCGGCAAGGGCGTAGCCCAGTCGTTCGAGGATGTGGTCGCTGCTTACGATCCCGCGCTGCTGATCCTCAAGGCGCCGCACCCGAGCTACTACGGCCTCATGCCTCGAGGCAGCCTCACGAGGGAAGATCAGATACAGCAGTTGAGGGAGGCTATCGAGAGGGCGCGCGACTATGTCGAGAAAGAGGGGGCGGCATGAGCCCCGAGTACTACGACGTGGTCGAGGCCAGGCGGCTCATGGAGGATCGCCAGGGTAGCCTCAAGAGGGAGTTAGCGGAGCTGTTGCCCCAGCAGCCCAGGGGCCACGACCTCGACGCCCGCATAAAGGCCACGACGAGCGTCGCCGGCGTCGCCGCGGCCGCCCGCAAGGAGGACATGGAGCACCTGAAGGACTCTCTGACGAAGGCCCTCGCCTCCGCAGCTGATCCGGTGGTGAAGGAGCACACGGAGCTCCTGGCCCTGGCCGAGCAGCTAAACCGGGACCGGGACTGGGACCGCTCCCCGGTCGGCAGGGGAGGGCTCCGCTAGGCCATCGAGGGGGGAACCTTCAACCCTGAGTCGAGAGTTCTCCACCGCCCCGCGCGAGTAGGGTAGGAGTAGAGGGTCAGTGGGGTGCTCAGCACGGCCTGCTGACAGGAAAGAGGAGTTGATCATGACCGAACTACAGCCCTGGCAGAGACAGCCAGGCGAGACCGACAAAGCGTGGGCGGCTTTCGTCACCTTCCGCAACCTCGAGCCCTCGGAACGCTCCCTCTCCAGGGTGGTGTCGGAGCTGGGGAAAAGCAGGGGGCTGATAGAGCGCTGGTCCAGCCGGAACAACTGGCGCGAGCGGGCCGAGGCTTGGGACGAGGAGCAGGATCTCCGCCTCCTCTCCTCCCGGGTCGAGGCCAAGAAGAGGATGGACGAAGAGCATCTTCGTATCGTCCGAGCCGCCCGCAACAAGGCCGTGCAAGCTCTCAAAGACGTGGACCCCTCCGAGTTCACCCTCACTGAGCTCCGTAACTGGCTGGACATGACCATGAAGTGGGAGCGCCTCATCATCGGCGAGCCGGAGACCGTCGTGGAGCGCCGGGTCAAGGTCGAGGCCAAGGACTACGACATAGAGAAGGAGATGGAAGAGCTCTGGCCCCTCATCGAGGACATGTACAGGCGAGGCATCCTCACGGACGAAGAGGTCGCATAGTGCTCTCCGACGTTGCCTTGGAGCGTGCCCTTGAGCGGCTGAGGAAGAACTTCTACCACCTCTGGCGGGTGCTGGAGGAGCTGCGCTCCGCGCCCCGACCTCGCCCCGCGCCTGACTCCCTGCTGAGGGACTGGAGGGGCGCACAGAAGCCCTCGCAGGAGTGGAGGAAGGCCCGGCACTACGAGCAGGCCATAGCGGTACTCTCCGCGTCCCTGGGCCGGTCGCGAGAGGAGACGGAGGGGCTGGTCCGCGAGTACGTGTTTGCAACGCGCTAGACTGTCAGGCATGGGAACCTTCTTCTCCATCCTCATCGGTGGCGCGATAACTTTCCTCGCTTCGTGGATCTACTACCGTAAGGCGTCGGAAGACCTGCGTACGGAGACGGGGTATCTGCGCCGGGAAACGAAGGCTCTTCGCAGCGAGGCAGACGTTCTTCGGAAGGGTAACGCAGACCTGCTGCGCTACAGCATCATGCTTCTGCACTTCTTGGACGATGCCGGCGTGATAGACGTCGAGTGGGACCCTGACACGGGAGAGCCTAGGCGGATAGTGGAGATCAGTGCTACGGCGACCGGTCGCGGCACGGCTACTGCGGACCTGACGGTCATACGCCGCCATGAGGCGCAGGCCATGGGCTTGGCTTCCCACGAGGCCGAGGTTATACGCCGTGAAGACCAAGAGGATGGGGCCCCTGCCGAAGAAGCCGAAGACCGCTAGACTGTTCCTGATGGGGACTAGCGGGGAGGTGGACGCATGGCGGGGACGCGTCGGGTGACGTTGCGGGAGGCCTCGGAGATCCTGGGTGTCAGCGTGGAGGCCGTGAGGAAGCGCGTCAAGCGCGGCTCTCTGAGGTCGGACAAAGGCCCCGACGGTAGGGTGTACGTGTACCTGGACGCGGGGGGCGCCGCGTCCCACCCTGGACCGGGAGTTGAGGGTCCCGGCGATCTGGTCGAGGAGCTGCGCGACCGGATCTCGTACCTGGAGCGCCAGCTAGATGTGCGCACCGGGGAGTTGAAGGAGCATCGCCGCCTGCTGGCTGGCCTCATAGAGAGGGTGCCCGAGCTTGAGGCCCCGCAGGAGTCGCCAGGAGCCCCCGAGCCGGCCGAGGAGGAGCAGCAGGGTCGGTCGGGTGCCCCGGGCGCACAGGAGGGCGTACAGCGCCCGTGGTGGCGTAGGGTGCTAGGCAGGTGATCCCCGACTGGATCACCGCCGTTGTCGCCTTAGTCGCGTTGCTCTTGTCCGTCTACAACACGATCATGCAGCGGAGGGACCGGTACCCGCGCTTGCTGGTAACGATCGACAAACGCGGGATACCCGAAACCTTCGACACGGCCTGGTCTTGCCGGGTCGTCAACGAGGGTGCAGGATCGACCACGATACGGGCCGTGCGCATCTTCTACGGGGGCGGCTCTAAAGAGAGGTCCGGTGGGGGCCCGAGCATCCCGTTCCCCACGCCCGGCGAGCCCAAGCTGGACCGGTCCTTGCTGGAGAACGAGGTACGCTTCCCCCGCGAGGACGAGACGCCCGGCGAGAAGGTGCTACCGAGAGACCTCCAGCCCACCCAAAGTGTCCGCTTCGTTACGAACGAGGTCCGACTGCACGAGCTGCTAGAGAGGACCGGGCCGCGCGGCCGGTTCAGCACGGTCGCTTTTCGTATCGGGGTGATGGACCACCGCGACAGGTGGCACACCTCGGAGAGGATCAAGGAGGTGATCCTCCCCGATGAGGAGGAGCCCGTGCCGTAGATCGCCTCCGCCGCCTACGCTATTCACCCAACGTCGTAGAAGGAGGCTTAGGTGGGACCACCGGATCCGAAGGACGTCGCCAGGGACACGGCCCGCGACCTCTCGCAGCTCGCCTCCGACCTGAACAGGACGAAGGGGGACGCTACCCACTGGCTCAAGGGCGTCGAGTATGCCACCCTCCTGCACCGCCTGGAGGGCGCACAGCGGCGGTCTTGGTGGCGTAGGGTGTTCGGGGGGCGGTCGTGACGGAGGCCTAGCGCCGGGCGGAGGTTCAAAGAAGCCTGCTAGGGATCAGCCGGAAGTGGGCCCGTTCTCTGCTTCTCTGTCGCTATCGACCAGTTCGCCGGGAGAGGGGCGCGCATCCTTCGCGCGCGCCGAGGGCAGCGGGAGCTCCTGTATGAGCTGCCCTGGCTCCGGCGTGATCAGGTCCGTGGGATCTGCTAGGAGATCTGCTACCTCGACTAGCTCGATCTCGAGGCCCTTCGCGCGTTTTACCCGCGCGGCCTCCTCGTAGGCACCGCGAGTGAAGCTGAAAGCGACGATCTGCCCGCTGTCTTTCTCAGCGCGCTCTACGGCGGTCTCGAAGTTGTCTACGACGTTGCGCCCCACGTGCTCGGACTGCTTGACCTGGATCGGGTTGTGGTACATGAAGGAGTAGCCATCTATGCCCATGTCCCCGACCCTCCTGGCGGAGTGGGTGCCATTCAACTGCTGGATCACCCAGTTCTGGAACTCGAAGGGCTTGAGGGTTTTCAGTTCCTCCTTGGTAACAGGTATCCCGACTACCTTGATGTCCGCGGTGGTCGTCTTTTGCATCACACGCCTCATCAGCCCCACCGCCGTCGGGCTGATGTCGATGCCGATCCACTGCCGCTTCGTCTCCTGGGCGACGACGAGGCTGGTCCCGCATCCGGCGAAGGGGTCTAGCACGATGTCGCCCGGGTTCGAGGAGGCCAAGATGATCGGCCTGAGCAGCCCCGGAGGCTTCTGGGTCGGGTATCCCAAGCGTTCCCTGTTGGAGGGCATCAGCGGCTGGATGGGCCAAACGTCGTCGGGGTGCTTACCTCCGGGGTTGGCTTCGTAGGAGTCGTAGACCCGATCGCCGCGAAAGGCTCTTGCCTTGTACTGCAGCCGCTCTAGGGACTCCTCGGAGTAAGGGGTTCTGACCGGATCGACGTTGAATGTCCAGTCGTCGCCCTTGGTGTAAAAGAAGATGGTGTCGTGACGGCGCCCCCATCGCTTCGGAGAAACGCCCCCGCCCCGGTAATACCAGGCTATCTCGTTCTGGAAGCGGTTCGCGCCGAACACCTCATCGAGCATCTGCTTGAGGTAGTGCCCCGCGTGCCAGTCGCAATGCAGATAGAGCGAGCCTGTAGGCTTCAGGATGCGGTGCAGCTCTATCACCCGCTCGCGCATCCAGTCCACATAGACGTGGACGCCACCCTCCCACCTATCCTCGAACGACCGGACCTCAGCCTCATCGCCCCAGATAACCTCGTAGTTCCGGTTAGAGAAAAAAGGCGGGTCTAGGTAGATCAGATCGATGCAATTGGCGGGGAACTGAGCAAGGCGATGCAAGTTATCATCGCAAAACAGGACGTTCGTTTCGAGGTAGCCTACTGGAGACACGCACCCTCCCCTCGTGGATCTTCCCGCAACCGCTACAGCTTACATACGTCCCCGCTCCGACGGAACCCTTATTCACCCAACTTCGCATAAGACGTGTTCTCGGAAGTTCCGCATAGCCCCGGTCCTATGCAGCGGTCCTTCTTATGTACAGAAAGAGGGGCTTCGTGGCCCGTCGTACATAAGAAACGGACAATACCCAAGGGACGTATCATGGCCCCTCACAGGTAGGCCCTCCGGACCGGGGCTATGGGGCAGACCGAACTTCCGCTTTACGTAGTTCTGAGAAGTTCGCTACCCGCAAGCAACGCCCAAGCTACGGCAAAGATACGCTGTTTGGGTGATACCCCTGTCCCTATAGGGGTATATGCTACGGAGGTTACTGATAAAGGGACGCCGTGAGGCTTGACTCACTACACTACTCACTCCGCCCCCTTGCCAAAGGAAGGCGGCTCTTCGTATGAGACGCACCATACCGTTGTTGGCCACCATGGCCCTAACCCTGTTGGTGGCTAGCGGGCTGGCACTGGCGGCTGGGGTCGGAACCGCCGCCGCGCAAAGCTCGGTAGTTGGGCCGGGCGAGTCCATCCAGAAGGCCGTCTATGCCGCCGATCCGGGCGACACGATCGTCGTCCGAGGAGTTCACCGCGAGGACGTGGTGATCCGCAAGGACGGGATAAAGCTGCGCGGGGAAGACGCCGCGATCGAGGCTCCTCCCAAGGCCAAGGCTGACTCGCCCTGCTCGAAGGAGTTTGGACCGGAGGGCATCTGCGTGTTGGGCGATGTGGACTTACAGACCGGCAAGGTCAGCAGGTACGTAAAAAACGTAAGCCTCAGTGGCTTCAAGATCAGTGGCTTTAAGGCAGCGGGGATCGACGTCGCCGGTGCCCGCGACGCCACCGTCACAAAGATCCGTGCCATGAACAACTGGGACGGCATCAGCACCGGCCTCTCGGTCGGGACCAAGATCCTCTCCAACGCGGTGCAAGGCTCGGGTAATGCTGGAGTAGTCCTCGAAGACTCACGCGCCGTCACCATCGCGAAAAACTACGTCGAAGGCACCTCCAATGGCGCCGCCATCGTCCTCCGAAGGGGCACCAACGCCACCGTCGTGAATAACGACCTCACGGGCAACCTTTACGGCATATCCGTCTTCGACTCGACCGGCACCACCATCCTCTCCAACGAAGTGAGCCGTTCCGAGTTCGCAGGCGCGGTAGATATCGACTCCCCCGGGACCAGGATCCTCTCCAACGAAGTGAGCCGTAGCGGCAACATAGGCGTCTTGGTCTTTGGCCAGAAATCCCAGGACGCGAAGGTTGTCGGCAACAACATCTCGGGCGGCCCGTTCGGTATCTACGTCGAAGACGTCCACGAAGGCTCCTTCGTCGGAAACAACGTTCACGACAACTGTGCGGGCATGTTCTTCGAGGCCTTCAAAGGCGAGCCCGTGGGCGGCTTCACGCTAAGCGGCAACACGGTCGCTGACAACACCCGCTCTTGTCGAGCCGCACAATTCGACAGGAATTTCTCGGGGATCGGGATCGCGCTCCTCGGCGCAAGCGGCATGAAAGTCACGGCCAACCATTTCTGGGGCAACGTGCCCACAGGTCCCACCCCGGTCTCGGGTGGGGTGGTTGTCTCGAAGGATCCCTACTTCCAGGACACGAACTTCGGCGGAACGCAGAAACCCAACAACAACTCGGTAGTCGCCAACCACTTCGGACGCAACAAGCCTGACATCTTCTACGACGGATCTGGCACCGGTAACAGCTTCGTCGCCAACCTTTGTGACACGAGCGTGCCAACTCGTCTGTGCAACTAGGGAGGTACCAGTTCACCAGGAAGGCCCCGCCGGAGCGGGGCCTTCGCCACAACAGTGAGGAGAAGGGAAGATGGGCATGACCGGAGTAAGTAACCTCAAGCCAAGGGCTGCGCTGCTCGTGGTGGGGCTGCTGGCGACACTCCTCGTCTTGACGCTGAGCGCCTGCGGCGGCGGAGGCTCGGCACAGGAGGAAGCCAAGGCCCGCCCCTTACCAGAGGATCCCAAAACCCTGCGTCCTGGGGAATACCGCTCGGAGGAGTTCAAGCCCTCCCTCTCCTTCAGGGTCGGCAAGGGCTGGCAAAACGAACCACTGGAGACGCCTGACAAATTAGCCATCTCACCAGGGGGAGAGCTGTTGTTGATCTTTAGGAACCTCCAGGAGGTCTATAAGACCCCTAAGGCTGGCCCGACAGAAGTGGTGGAGGCCCCCAAGGACATGGTCGGTTGGTTCCAGCACCACCCATACCTCAAGACCGAGAAACCAGAGCCGGCCACCGTAGGAGGAGTCAAAGGCGTACAGTTCGACTGGGTCGTCGCCGAGGATTCACCCTACGAGGAGATAAGCACCTTCCGTTACAGCGATGGGTCCGATGCGGCCGCCGCGAAGGGCTACAAGTATCGGGCGATCGTCTTGGAGGACGTAGAGGGTAAGACGGTAACCATCGGCATCGGCAGTCCAACTACCGGGTTCGATGATCTCTTGCCCGAGGCGCAGAAGGTACTCGACACCGTGAAGTGGGCAGGCTCATAGGACCGCCCAGAGCCTATTCACCCAAGTGCGTGGAAGGTGAATTCTCGGAACTTCGGATGCAGGATCGTGCATAGCCTCGCCCTCAGGGGCTCGAGGATGGTCTGAGAGCGCATCCACCGCGGAGGCCGGGGTCTACATGTTGTGGTGCTGCATGAAGATGCAGGGAGACGAATAGCCCGGTCCTGGGCCTTATGTGCGTGGACCGGGGTGTTCCGGTCGGCGTGTGGTGGCGTAGGCTAGGGCCAAGGCTTGAGCGTACGCACGCTCTCTGCGTGCCTTGTGTGAGTCGTACTGGCTTTTCC
>MWVY01000227.1_pt1 | contig 13379 bp, 21 predicted proteins | sample 1047251 | NCBI WGS metagenome assembly MWVY01 (sample SAMN06349983, study PRJNA376086) | soil metagenome | isolation source: MS7-5 sample Antarctic (ecotone) soil | place: Antarctica | collected 2015-01-13
GTACGGGAGAACTGTGAAGTGTCGGTCAGGCGGGCACAGGAGTACAAGTACCTAGCCGAGCGCCGCGACAAGGTAGAGGAGGAGTCAAAAGCGCGCAACGGCGCGTCTTTCACAAGTATCCGGGCAGCGTTGGACTTTCTTAGGAGGACGCGCTACACGGGCGAGGGTTGGTTCCAGCAGGAGTCACAACTACCAACACCGGAGGTTGAGAAGGAGCTAACCCCGGCGGAGAGGAGGCGGCAACGGGCAAAGGAGCGCGAGGAGCAAAAGCTCTTGCAGCGGGCCGAGTTTGCTATACGTACCGGCAACCTGGAGCTTCCTCCCGACCTCGGGGATGGCGCGAAATGGCAACAGGCGGTGTGGGGCGCGATGGCACAGCGGGAGCAAAACCTACCTAACGTCATCGACGCCCTGGCGCACGAGCTCGACATCCTCGTAAACAACACCGACCCCGAGCAAGTAGCCCGGTACCTGACAGAGCAGCGCGTGGGCTACGAGGAGGCTGAGCTGCGGGCCGCCGTACTAGCGGAGCTGCGGGCCGGGGCTTCCTGGCTACAGCGCGTGCTAGAGGAGGCCGAGCGGGAGCAGTAGGCGTACATCCCAACACGGGCGTATGCACGCCAGCGCATACCTATGCAGCGCCACAACATGTAGTGCAGGCCGGTCCTATGGCGGAGATGCTACAGCGGCGATCCTGGCGCGTTAGGGGCGGGGCTATGCAGCATCCTGCATGTGGACTTCCGAGAATTATCATTATGCGCAGTTGGGTGCATAGCGGTTGCAACGCCCAACCTCGGGGGCGATCTCTGCAAGTGGCTACAATTGTACCCATTTTGCCTGAAACCGAGTGGGGCTTTGTCTTATGTACAGCCGCGCGCGCTAGGGGCAGTGGTGGCGTACATAAGAAAAGGCCGGAGGCCCCGCTGTGAACTCCGGCCCGCTGAGTGTACAAGCAAGCCCCGGCCAGCGGGAGGATGGGATGAAAGCCGACCAGGGCTACTGTGGCGGATTATACCGGAGCCCTTATTAGCCCCGGCCCGGCTGGTTCCTACCTACCACCTAACAGGTACAACAGCACCAGCACCGCGACCACCACCGCAGCAAGGGCGGCGATAACCACGTACCCCGCGACAGCGCCGACGTTGCCCCGTGCGGGCGGCGGGTACGCTACTGCGGGGTAAACCTCCTCCGTCGCGCCCGTAGCATCCTCGGCGGCCTCGTCAGCCGGGTTAACCCACTCGGGCGGCAACGGGCTGTCGGCGTCGGTCCAGGCGACGATCTCCAGCACGCGCTCGACATCCAGGGCGGTGGCGTCCACGGCGGTCTGTATATCGCCTAGCGCGGCCAGCAGGGTTGTGTACTCCTCGCTACGCATTAGCTGCCGCCCTGCGTGGCGTCGAGCTCGGCCTGGGCCTCGTCGTGGAGCCGGAGCAGGCAGCGGGGCGCGGCGTGGCGTCGCTCGGGGGAGATCACCGCTCCACCCCCGCTGCGTGCTTGGCCGCCCTCAGGGTGGGGTGCGTGCTTAAAGGGGTATACCCCTGGGCTCCCCTGTACTCGTTTAGTATCCAGTGCGTGCATAGGTAGCCGCCGTCGTACTCCCGGTCATCCACCACGTGCTTATCTATGCGATAGCGGCCCCGCTGCTCCACGTAGTGCACCTCCCCGCACAGATCCTCGCGCCTGTGCCACACAAGCGCCATCAGGCTCGCCCCTCCTGCGTGGCGTCGAGTTCGGCCTGTGGGTGGGTGCAGGCAACGCCGTAGAAGTACTCGGTACGGTCGCTAATGCGGCAAGCGCGGGCCTGTAGGTACCCGCCAGGGGCCTCGGTCAGCCAGTCAAGGTCAACCAACCACAGCAGGCCCATGCGCCGCAGGATCAGCCGCCCGCGTGCATCCTGGGGTAGCCGCATTAGCTACCCGCCTGGCAACGCTTACAGGGTACAAGCTCTACCCGCTCCTGGCCGTCTACCTCGACGCCGAGGGTTACCCACCCATCGTTACAGGCGTGGGGCCTATGCTGGGCCGCGGCAACAAACGGATCGCCCGCTGCCAGCTCGGGGTGCACAAAGCGGCCCTTTGCTATGGCTACGGCCAGCGCGTAGAGGTGGATGCAGGTAGCGTTACGGTAGAGGTGGTCGGGGCAGGAGCAATACTCGCGCCTACCGTACTCAACCTCGTATGCCCGCTCGCCATCCTGGCTAGGTACCCGGTAGGTAGCGCCGTACATGTGCCTGATCTCGCCGCCGCGCTCGCGGTACAGCGCCAGGGCGCGCTGCTCGCGGTTTTCGGGGGCGGTTTGGTGCGCAGGTTGCGCTAAACTCATGGCCGTCAACCTCCTTGCTGGGTTGGCCGTGCTCCGGGGTGTGTAACCACCGCCGGGGCTTTGCTATGTCGAGCACTATTATACGGTTTTTACTAGGGTTTGTAAAGGTAACTCCTTGTTTTTGTGCTGGCTACGGGTATATTTAACCTAGAGTAAAAGCAAGCAACATAAGGAGTGTGGTTAGATGGAAGGCGTGGTGCACATAGGCGAAAACCTGCGGCGCGTGCGCGAGCGGCACTACCTGACGCAGTGGGAGCTCGCCGAAAAGGCCGGGTTATCCCCGGATACCGTAGTCAAGCTAGAGCAAAACCGCGCGGAGCCACGGCTGCGCACGATCCGCAAGCTGGCCGAGGCCCTGGATGTGCACCCCGACGAGCTTAGCGGCTTCGGGCGGGGTGAGTGATGGGGCACGCTATCAAGGTGCGGGACGCGCACATCAAAACCGCAGCGGTGGAGATCAAGAGCCTTACCGTTAGCGGCAAGCAGGTAACGATGGGCGTCTTCAGGCAGCTACAGGTCGAGGATGTTATCGACCCGTGGGAGCCCCAGCTGGAGGGGGTGCCCTGGGGCACGGTTAACTACTTCCCCAAGCCTTGCGAGCCGGACCACTTGCACGTTGTCTGGCAAAAGGGCGACGAGCTTAGGCGGGCTTGTGTTTTCCCACCGCCCGCCAAGTACATATTGAAGCGGCTTGCTGATGGGGTGCTAGAGGAGCGGGACGCGGTCGGCTTGGCTGACAGCGGCTTCTCGCCGCTGTTTGACCTGGTGCACAGCGACGACCCCACGGAACTCAGGCGGTGGGTAGAAGCATACCGCCAGCACTACACCGAGCTACAAGCCCTCGGCCAGCTATTCATCGCGGTCTAGTACCGCCACGCTAGCGTGGTTTTGCGTCTAAGCCCCGGAGTTTGCGCTTGCTGGTGCTTGGCTTTCTTGTGGCTTCTGCTCCTTGCATCGTACTAAGCCGAGCTGTAAAATACAAGCGCACTGCGAGGGTAAGCTGGTGCGCAGGACTAGCAAAGGAGGAGTCATTGGAAGGCGTAGATCTAAGGGATCGCATGCTGGCCTACCGCGCGGATCGCGGCTGGACGCAGGTTAGGTTGTCGGAGGAGTCGGGCGTGTCGGGGGCGACTATTGCCCACATAGAAACGCAGGCAAACAAGCGCCCCCGGCGGATAACGCTTATGCGGTTCGCCCAGGCATTTGGGGTGTCCCTAGACGAGTTCCTTTCGGACGCGCCTCCAAAACCGGTGGCACCGCTTGAGTTGGCACCGCTGTACTACGCGAGCGAGTCTGAGCGGCGCGCGGCGCTGGCGGACGCGGGAGCGGGCGCGGTAGCACGCTACCTGCGCGACATAGATGGTCAGCTTGATTGGGCGGAGCGGGGGCTAGGCACCCCGGAGGGGCAACAGGTTGGCAACAAGGAGCCGCTGCGCCGCTACATCTACCACCTGCTGACGCTGCGCGCCGAGGCCGCGCCCGACGAGGCCGCGCCGCCGCCGCTTGAGGAGATGGCCGCCCACGCTAGCGTGGGAGCTGGCGCATAGGTCATGCTTGTTGTTGTTGTAAAGAAGCCCCGTCCGGTTAGGGAGCTGGCGGGGCGCGAGCACGGAAAGCAGGTTCCGCGTGAGTACATTATACGCTAAGGATGCGCAACAGGCGGCGGTTGATTACCGCGAGCGTGGTTGGAGCCCGATCCGGCTCAGGGGCAAAGTACCCTCCGAGCCGTGGGCGGAACACCAGCAGGTACGGATGACAGCCGAGGAGATAGCGGACCGGCCGTGGCCCGGCGTCGGGATAGTAACCGGCCAGGTATCGGGGCTCGTAGTGCTGGATGCTGACAGCCCCGAGGCAGAGGAGGAGCTAAAGCGGCGCGGGCACCCGCCTACGCCGATGGTGCGTACCGCACGCGGCATGCACCTTTACTTCAAGCATCCGGGCGGGCAGTTGCCTACGCGCATCGGCCTGGGCGAGGGCCTCGACCTTAAAGGCGACGGCGGGTACGTAGCAGCGCCGCCGACCGCGCACCCTACAGGCGTGGCGTATGAGTGGATCATCGCGCCCGAGGAGGCGGAGCCCGCCGAGCTGCCAGCGTGGGTCACGGAGCAGGTACAGGCGCGTTCGCGCCGGGCTGCCCACGAGGACCTCGGCGAGGACATCCCCAACGGCTCGCGCAACAAGAGCCTGGCCAGCATCGGCGGTTCACTGCGACGGAGCGGGCAAGACGAGGCGGCGATCCGCGCCGCCCTGCTTGGGATCAATACGGCCAAGTGCAAGCCGCCTCTGCCCGATGCGGAGGTCGAGGGCATCGCCGCGAGCGTAGCGCGGTACGAACCATCCAGCAACGGCGACAGAGGAAACAACCGGCCAGCCGGTCGGGGCGTTCCTACGTTCAACCTAACGGACCTCGGCAACGCGCAGCGCTGTGCGCGGGACCACGGCGGCAACGTGCGCTACTGCTACGCATCGGGCAAGTGGCTGGTCTACGACGGCAAGCGGTGGCGCGTAGACGACAGCGGCGAGGTCGAGCGGCTGATGAAGGATTCGGTGCGGCGGATCTACACCGAAGTCGCCGCAGAGGACGACGACAAGGCGCGAAAAGCCCTGGCCGACCACGCCAAGCGCTCCGAGTCGAAGGCACGCATCACCGACGCCCTATACCTGGCCCGCAGCGAGCCGGGCGTGCCGGTTGCACCCGACGATCTTGACGCTGACCCGTGGGCGCTCAACTGCCAGAACGGCACTATTGATCTACGCACCGGCGAGCTGCGCGAGCACCGCCGCGAGGATCTTATAACCAAGCTCGCCCCGGTCGAGTACGACCCCGACGCCGAGGCCCCGAGGTTTGCGCGGTTCCTCGCGGAGATCTTCGACGCCGACGCCGACCTGGTCGCGTTCGTGCAGCGGTTCGCGGGGTACTCCCTCACAGGCAGCACAGAGGAGCGCGCCCTCGCGATCCTCCACGGGACCGGCAAGAACGGCAAGACCACGCTCGTAGAGCTACTCCACGACGTGCTGGGCGACTACGCCCGGAACACCGACACCGAGACGGTCCTACGCAAGCGGAACACCGGCGTAGGTAATGACGTGGCCGCGCTCAAGGGTGCACGGTTCGTCTCCGCCGCCGAGGTTGAGCAGGGGCGCGCCCTGGCCGAGTCGAAGGTTAAGAACCTGACCGGCTCTGACACCGTCACCGCCCGGTTCCTGTTCGCGGAGCCTTTTGACTTCCGGCCCGAGTTCAAACTGTGGCTATCTACCAACAACAAGCCGGTGATCTACGGGACCGACGACGCGATATGGGATCGTATCAGGCTGGTCCCCTTTACGAAGCGTTTCTCGGGTACGCGTGCCGACCGCGCACTACCGCTCACGCTCCGCACCGAGCTGCCAGGCGTACTAGCGTGGATGGTCGCCGGGTGCCTTGCGTGGCAACACGACGGACTCGGCGAGCCGGAGCGAGTTGTCGCTGCGACCGCTGACTACCGCGCCGAGATGGACGCGCTCGCCGGGTTCATTGACGAGGAGTGCATCGTGCATCCCGCCGCATGGTGCACGTTCGCCGACCTCTACGGCGCGTACACGCGGTGGTGCGAGGAATCTAACGAACACCCGGAGAAGAAACGACGGTTCGCCGACAGCCTCACCGAGCGCGGGTTCGCGAAGGACACCGGTGCGCAGAATGCCAAGATTCGCCGAGGCATCGCACTACGGCACGACGGCGGCCCCGGCCCCTCCAGGGTTACCGATCCTCCGCCCGATAAAGGCCGAGACGCGCCCGATAATACGCCCGGAGCGGGCGAGAACGGTAACCAGGTTACCGACCCCCCTGACTTCGGTAACCCACAAAACACCTGCAAATCGGCAGCTTCCGGCGAGAGGGTTACCGATGGTTACCGCGAAAACACAACCTTCAAGGATTTTCCTTCACGTAAGGAAGGATCTAGAAAAACGGTAACCATCGGTAACTTCGGTAACCTGGCGGCTGCACCCGGTGCTTCTGGAGGGTGGTTCGGCACCTCCGGTAAGCCGGATCGAAGGCCCCAGGACGCCAGCGAGCTCCTTGCAGAACCGCCCGCCTGGCTCGCTGCGCAGCTGGAGCGGTGTCGCGCCAACCCCGACAAGCTGTTGAAGCCAACCGCCGTCGCGATCAGCAGCGAGGTTTACGGATCTGCCGAACGCTGGCGGGAGGTGCTGCTGGTACTAGAGGCGCACATCGGGGCCGATGTGCGCCAGCGCGGGGAGGGCGAGCTATGAACGCGGCACAGTGGCAGGCGGCGGCACATCCAATAGTGGCCGACTGTTACGCCGTGATGTCTGAGTTCATGGAGGAGCCTGCGCTGGAGGACTTTAGCCCCGAGCTGCGCTACCGCTACCGGGCGGCGGGCCGTCGCCGCGACCCCGAGGCCCTGCGGCGGGTTTGCGCGGGGCTGAGGGCCGCGGCGTACGAGCAAAAGCTGGCCCGCGAGGTAGGCCAGCGGAAAGGAGCAGCATGAGTTGGGGTATACCCGCGCTAGATGGGTGGGATGAGTGGATGTACTTGGCAGAGGCTTGCGCGGACGGAGACCTCGATGCAGAGGAGGTTTGCCAATACAACCCGGAGAGTGCGGTGTGGTTTCGCAGGGCGGTAGATGATGCGCGGGCCGCCCATGTTAACGCTGTTGCCACTACTTCCGAGGATATTGTGTGGCGGGGATCTCTTGTGGGTTTTCAGACTAACGTACGCAACGTGATAAAGCGCCTCCACGACAGCACTTGCGAGTATTGTGGGCGTAGGGGTAGTTGGCGAAAAGGCCCCGATGGAAACCCCTGGAACATCGACCACCGTACCCCTTTGTCGGTGGGCGGCTCGCAGCGGGTTGAAAACCTTGCACTTGCCTGTCGTACTTGCAACTACAGTAAGGGGCCGCGCACGGAGGAGGAGTACCGCGAGGCCCTTGTGGTTAAGGCGGGAGGGGCCGCATGATGTTTTGCCCTCAGCCTCACCGGATTCACGGCAAGCGATGAAAGGAGGCAAAGCATGGTCATAACCCGATCCGAGTGGCGCATTAACGGCGACCTGTTGGAGTGGATCGCCACCGAGTACCCCGGCCTTACCGCCGCACAAATCGAGGCTGGCTATCGGCTGCTGGCGGACCCGGACATTACCGACGAGGTCGGCGATGCGGTCGAGCTGCTGTTGGCAGGTTGTGTTGTAGCGACTGAAGGAGAGGAGGAGCAATCACAAGACGCTATCGGACCGCCGAGCGCCTCGCGTTTGCGACCCGGCTAGTAAGCGGTGGCCTGGATGTAAAGGAGGCCGCGCGCCGGGCGCGCATTAGCCCGCAGCGTCTACAGCGGGCGCTAGGAACGCAAAACAAACAACTGATGGAAGGAGAAACACCGATGACTGAAGGACAGGAACTGGGCGCGCGGGGCGCGCCGTACAACAGCGCGGCAGCGGAGCAGCTGGTCGCCGCGAGGCTTGCGGAGCTTGGGGCCGACGGCCAACCGGCAGACAGGCTGCGGGTACTCGGCGAGCTAGTGCGCGAGGGCCGGGTGGCGACCAGCGACCCTGCGGGCAGGCCGAGTACGGGAGGTAGTAGGGAGCCGCAACACCGAACGGCTCTGGGCCTAGATGGCGTACCGTACGGCTCCGAGGCCGGGGAGGATCTGATCTCCTGCTGCATGCGCAAGCTCGCGGAGCGGCGGCAGCCAGCCGACCGCCGAGAGGCCATAAACCGGCTCGCGCAGGAGGGCAACCTCCGTACGCTCGAGGAGGCAAGCGGAGACAACAAATACCTGGCCGCTAGCCACCCGCTGGCCGGGCCTGACGTGCACGCTGAGACGGCGGCGGAGCGAAAGAGGCGGGAGGTGTACGAGGAGGCAAAGCGTCTAGCTAAGGAGCGCGGCGTGCCCCTCAGCGTGGTAATGGCCGCGTTCGTTCAGCAAGGAAAGGTAAAGCTCTAGTGCCCACGAAGACAAACACGCCAGGTTCAACGGAGCGGCTACGCGCGCTAGCGCAGCAACGCCAACAGGCCAGGGATGCGGTCGTGCTGGCCGAGCAGCGCGCCGAGGAGATCATCGCCCGTCAGCAACAGATCGCCGTGGCGGTCACCGCAGGGAACAAGGAGGCCGCCACCGAGGACGAGCAGCTCGCGGAGGCCTTGCTGCTAGAGAACCGGAGGCGCGCTACGGCCAGGAGCGCCAGGGACCAGCTTGGCGCGGAGATAGAGGAAGCAAAGGAGGCCCTGGCCGCCGAGCAACAGCGGGTGCACCTGGACGCCTTTAACCGCCTGGCCGAGGATCGCTACGCCTTAGAGGAGGAGGCCGAGGCCCGGATGGCCTCCTTGCTGCATACGCTCGGTGAGCTACAGCGGCTCGATGTGCGGCAGCGGCAGCAAGCCTTAAAGGCTGGCCGCGCCAACGCCCACAGCGCGCACCCGCTCCGGTTTATGTTGGCCGAGTGGCTCGGTGCTCGCCTGGGCGGTGCGGCCGGGTACCTAGACCAATCGGTCATACCCAGCTACACCGAGCGGAGCCTACCCGAGCTGGACGGCCTAGCCAAGCAGCAGCTCTAGCTTGAGCGCTACGACGTTGCCGTCTGGCGCGCCCGACGAGCGAGGCCCTACCGCCGGTACCCGTGGCGGAGATACGGCCACAGACGGCGGCCATGCTAGCGCGGAGGATAAGGAGGGATATTGGCTACCACAGAACACTTCTTGGTGCAGCTGATCGCGGAGCGCGCTAAGGCTGCGCAGGCGGAGGAGGAGCCGCTCGATCAGTGGGAGGCGGCTAAGCTCGCCCGCCAGGAGCAGCAGCACAATCAACAGCGTTGGGAGTGGGTGCGCTACCACAACCACCAGGCGGCCACCCACCACGCCATAGCCGCCGAGCACGCGGCGAAAGCAAAGCTGTTAGAGGGGAATGATGCCTAGAGTTTGCACAGTCTGTTCGCACGCAAGGCGCTTCGAGATCGAGGAGCTGTTGGCAACGCGGCAGGTTAATACCCGCGACCTTTGTCCGGCTTGCCGGGAACGGGTAGTTGAGTTGCTACACACCGCCCGGCTGCTGGAGGCGCTTGATCGGGCGCTGATAGGTAGGCTGCGCGCCAGGGGCTGCTCGATAGCACTAGCCCGGCGTGCCGAGTACCTTGCTAGCTATCCGGCCCGGCGGAGGGAGGCCACAAGGGCGGCGCACCGGTTACGCGATGATGTGGTCGCGCGGGACGGCAGCGCCTGCGGGATCTGCGGCGGGGTAGTGGCGGAGGATGAGCTAAGCATCGATCACATCATCCCCGTTGCCGTGGGCGGTACGGATGGGCTAGATAACCTTCGGGTTGCCCACCGTTTTTGTAACAGCCGCAAAGGGGCGAGGCATGCCTAGGGTCTGTACCGTTTGCTCCCACGAGGAGCGTGATGCTATAGAGGATGCCTTTATAGCCGGGCGCGCCAAGACGCGTATAGCCGCGAGCTTTGGTGTAAAGGAGCAGGCTGTACGCAACCATATGCGCGAGCACCTACCCGCCCTGTTGGTGCTCGCCAGGGATGCCGAGCGGTCCTCCCGCGCAGATAGCCTGCTTGATCGCATCGAGGGTCTACACAGCCGCACCCTGGCGATCCTTGAGGCCGTCGAGGGCACAGACAAGCACAGTACGGCGCTTGTGGCGATAAGGGAGGCCCGCCGCAATCTGGAGCTAATAGGCGAGGTAACAAAAGAGCTTGATCGTGCCGGAACCATAAACCTTGAGTTAAGCCCCGAGTGGGTCGAGATCAAGGCGGTGCTGGTGACCACGCTTGAGCGCTTCCCGGACGCCCGCGACGCCGTTCTAAGCGCCCTGGAGGAGGAGGTTCCTAATGGCAAACCTTAGCGATGATCTCAAGCAAGCCCTGTGCCCGCGCCCTTGCGAGCGCGTAGCCCACACCGAGGTCGAGCTGGTGGGCGGCGAGGAGATCCTGGTCAAGGGCACGCCTCCGCCGCCCCTGTGCGATAGTTGCCCGCACCGCGACAGCGAGGCACGACCAATCAACCACGTACGGGTCGTGCGCAACGCCTACGCTAGCGAAGCCACTGATTCGGTAGAAACGGTAACAAATGTTACGGTTTTACCCGAGGCCGAGCCGGAGCCTGTTGCCGTGCCTGTTGCCGAGGCCGTGCCGGAGCCCGAGGACCCCATTTTCGCTATGCAGCGGCGCTACCTGGCGCAGATGGCCGAGGATGATCGCGCCGCCGGTGTTCGCAAGAGCACAGGGCCGGGAGGGCCATCGCTAAAGCCGGAGGACTTCGGCATTCGCCCATAGACTACTGACAGCGAGGCACGGCGGAACCTCCTCTCCCGCCGAACACCAGCCTCGCGCACTAGGGGACGCCCGTTTGAGAGGTCGCGGGCGCCCCTTTACTTTGCCTGTGCGGCGCGAGGATCGCTTCTAAGGGGTTTCAGCCCCGCCCCTAATGGTCTAGTATCCCCTGTGTGGGAGAGGGCGCTAGACCGGGCGGCGACTACGCCGCGGCCGACCCGGCGACCGGGCGGAGGATGGCCGTACCCGAGGCCGCCGAGGCCCTGGGCATTACCGCCGACGCCGTACGGAGCCGGATCAAGCGGGGCACGCTGACGACCGAGCACGAGGGCGTGCGTGTGTTCGTGGTCATGGGTAGTGCCGCCCGGCCAACCGACCGGGCGCAACCGACCAACCGACCGGGCGGCCAGGCCCACGACCTACAGGATCAGGTCCAGTACCTCCGCGAGCAGCTACGCCGGGAGCAGGAAGCCCACGCGGAGGCCAGGAAGATCATCGCGGGGTTGGTACACCGCATCCCCGAGCTGCCCGCCCCCGAGACGCCGCCAGGACCGCCCGAGCGGGGCGGGGCTACCCAGGATAAGGGCGTTGTACCGACTGAAGGACAGACGGCAACGTCGCGCCCCTGGTGGCGTAGGGTGTTCGGAAGCTAAGAGAAGGGTAGGGGAGAACCAATCTATCTAATGAAGGGAGATGGGTTGTGCAGTACACTATAGATTGGAAGGCTGAAGACCTCATGAACGAGGCAGAGCGCAAGATGGTCCCTATCGGCTATAGTGTGATGAACCGTAGCGACCACTCCATTACGTTTTCAGGGCAGATTGCCCCTAGCCCTAGCGGTGGTGATCGAGCGGCGACCTACTTGGCCGGTTACTTCGACTTGGCTGCTGGTATGGCTGGTGCGATTGCCCAGAATACCGGCCAAACCGACACTACCACCGTCCTGTTCCACTCAACCCCTGGCGGCAAGACCACGGTGACCATACCGGACACCGCTTCACCGTCCAACACCATCTTGGATTGGTGGGTGAAGAACGAGTTGCTTCTCGAACCGTGGGACGAACCGTGGGTGAAGATCGACGACACTCCCGACACCCGTGTGCACATCTACACCGACCGTATCGAGAGGTTCGACAAGAACCGTAAGTTTGGTGTTGTAGGGTGGGGTTGGAGCCACACCGACACCATTGACTTCAAGAAGATAGGACCCGTCGAGGTTCAGCGCGGCAAGACCGTTGCCTTCGACTACTTGGACGATCGGGGTGAAGAGAAGACGGTATACCTCCGTCGTCCTAAGAAGGAGCAGGCTGAAGCCACCAAGGTAGTCATTGACGGCAGGAAGGCTGTCATGGAGAAGTACCACTAGAATTCACGGCAGTAGTACCAACCCATCTGCCCCTAGGAACCCCATGAGATAGCTTCTAGCAACTTGTTGCCTGCCCCGTAATGACGCGGGGTGTTCGGTGAGTAATTGTCAACAAAACCAGGCAAAGACTCGAACAGTTTGTCCGAAAGTGCCGTGGGCGGAAGTGCGGCTACAAAGGAGGAAGACGTGGACAGGGAGCAACGGCAGCAGATAGCGGATGTGATCTGCCGGGAGTGGAACTATGGCAACCCCCCGCCGCGTTACCTGGAAAGCAGCGCGCTGCGAGAGCGTCTGGCGGGGGAAGGCATGCACTTGAGCGACGGGGACCTGTTGGGTTTCCTGGACGAACTGTCAGAGGGCGAACTCCTCAAGCAAAGGGAATACATTGGCAACAGGCGCATCGAGGGCATCAACCAATTGTTGTGCGAGGAACCCCTGAACGAGTAGGGACCGAGCTTATTCACCAACTTCGGATAAGTACAATTCTCGGAAGTTCGGATGCAGGATCGTGCATAGATCGCCCGCGAGGGCCGCGAGGATCGCCCCTAAGCACCGCCGCGCCCCGGTCCGGTAGGACTACATGTTGTGGTGCCGGATAAAGATGCGGGGAGGCGAATAAGCCCCTGGCTTCGCTACGCGGTTTTCCGCGCTATCTGGCCGACGGTGTACTCAAGGGCCTTGTTCGCGTCCGCCCACGTGGTATCTGGGTGGCGCTGGCGGTGTTCGTTTATCACCCTGTTTAGTTCGTGGTGCAGGGCCGCTATCCTGTCCCGGCGCGGGATCTTTTTGCGGGACTCCCTAATCCGCCTATGGCGGACATAGGCGGCGGCTTCGCTGGCGGTTATCTTGGGCCGCCTTTTGGCTATGTGGGCTATTGTTTTGTGGAGGCGTTCAACCTCTTCGCTTGTGGGATTGTCGTCCTCCGTCATGCGCCCGAACTCGGACGCGACCGTACTACGGCTGGCGATCCAGTCCATGCCGACCCGCAGCTTCGCGACCAATACGGGATCGTCGGCGATGACCACGCTCTCAGACAGCTCCCCCATCAGGCTCCTACCGAGTGCGGCGTAGTGCCTGTTGGCCCTCGTGCGATCCGTGGGAACATCAAACGGCACCAGCCCCTGCGCCTCTTTGGGTAGCCTCAGACCGGAGAATTCGGATTCGGGCATCTTCCTTGGCCTGCCTCTTTTCGGTAAATTTACCATAAAGGGAGTATACCAGGGCCACGCCGAGGCGCGTAGGTTGCTCATGGCCGCCCTTGAGCGCATACCCCCGCAGCTAGAAGCACCCACAGACAGCGCACCAGACGCGCCACAAGCGCCGGAGGCGGGCGAGCAGGCCGGGGATAGGGGCGATGTACCCACAGACGACACAACGCAACGTCGCGGCCCGTGGTGGCGGTTCTGGCGCTAGCCCTG
>MWVY01000228.1_pt1 | contig 13344 bp, 19 predicted proteins | sample 1047251 | NCBI WGS metagenome assembly MWVY01 (sample SAMN06349983, study PRJNA376086) | soil metagenome | isolation source: MS7-5 sample Antarctic (ecotone) soil | place: Antarctica | collected 2015-01-13
CCTTTACCATCTGCCCGGCGCACACGGCCACCGGCCATTACAAGGCAGGAGTGCACATCGCCATAATACAATGCATCATTTAAATTTTGAAAGAGCTTGTGATCCCCTATTGCAAATGCTACAGAGTTCTTTTGCCATGCAATGCTGCCCAGGTTATCTGTTGCATCCACCACAGCGCCCAATGCTTTTATTGCATCCGCATTTGTTGCAGCCAGCACACTCTGCCTGGTGTAAATATCAAAGCCATGTATGCGGCCAATTACACCATTTGCTGCATCTGCATACCTGCTGAAATCACGCTTGTCGTTCTCGCCAAGTGAATCGTAAAAGAAGCCGTACATATTATCATCAATCAATACGTTGCGGTCATTTTTAGGAACACCATTCACATTCATCCTTATCATTAGCTTGGACAGGTCGCTGTGATGAAGGCCTAAACGGTTTCCTGTTTGCCCACCTTCTGCAGGGCCTACCTGGGTAGCCAGCGGGCCGCCGGTGGTGCGTACAATAGTTGCGTTGGAACCCCATTTAATAAGCATGTCATCCGCTACCGTTTCATCCAGTGTGCCCATGTGGTCACCCAATACACTGTCCTGCTTATCGTAGCTTAAGTGAATTGAATCAATATTGGGAATGTGTGTAGGGTCGGTAGAATATTCATCCAGCGCATATACAATATCCGTATCGGTTCTGCGGATAGCCGTTGCAGGAAAAACGTTACGGTTCTTTTGCACCAGCGGTTTGGAGCCTGGTTGCGGAATGTGAATAATACGGCCCGCAACCACATATTGACTGTCGTCATACGCTTTACGTAAGAACTGGTTGTCCTTCCAGAAGCGCTCCATAATGTAGGCTGCCCACACCTCCAGTATGGTACCCATCAGCGAAGTTTTTGGCAGCGGAATTACACAGCTTGCTACTATAAGGGCAGCAAATAAAACGATGGGCGATATGTGAAAGAATGCGCTGAATAAAACAGCGAAAACCGACAAACGCAAAAGGCCGGAAATGATGTTTACGAATTTCATAGGATAAGCGATTTTGTATTAAATATTGGTTTTTCTGTTAACTATTTTCCTGCGTAGTCCACGCCGTAGTATTCTTTGTATTTTACTTTAAAAATTTCAAGGCTAAGTGTTTTAAGCTTTTCAAATCCGCCGGACATATACAGCTCTCTCCCGCTCTTTTTTGTAAGCTCTATAAACTCTGCACTGCCGGGATCACCAACGCTTAATTTATTCTCCACTCCTTCAAAAGCCTTCATGCCGTCAATCAACTCCTTGGTGGTATCAAAGTCGGCAGTAGCAAGCTTTACCCATTTTTCACGCTCCGTGGCGGTTAATTTCTTAGCGGCTATTGAGCCATCCACTAAATCAGTGATCTGCTTTTGCAGGCTTGCGGTTTTAATTGTTGCCACGTCACCTTCCAGCTTGGTTACATCGCCTTTCAGCTTTGTATTTTCAGCTTCCAGTCCGGTAACTTTATTACTTTCTGCAAGTACTGCGGCAAGCTTGGTGCTTATCTCAGCATCAGTAGCAATTTCGGGGAGGCCAAGTTTTGCGGCCATTAGCTTTTTGTCCATATTATCGGGGATTAAATTTTTTAAAGCATTGGTTACTTCTTCGTTTTCTCTGTTGCCACTAAGCATTATTGTTTTACCTGCACTGTTACGTATAGCAAGGGCATTTTTACACGCCGGTATATCCACAATAGAGCTTTCCAGTATGCTCCATTTGGTAATAGTAGGGCCGGTTTGTCCTGTAAGCTTCAATTCATCTTCATCGCTAACGGCTATTGGCTCCAGGGCAACAGATGCCGCATTGTAATAACCCTTCTGCACCTTTTTCTGAACCTTTACTGCAAACTCATCATCATCGTCAAAGTCAGGCTTCGCAAGCAGGCGTTTATTATCAATCCGTATATCGTACCACTTGCCAATAGGCAGCACTGTATCTGTTTCCAGCGGCTTGGAATAGCCTTCAACAGAACGGCCATGCATCAACAGCATAACGGGGTTTTGTTTGAACACTTCCAGCTGGGCGCCGCTCATAAGTGCACGGAAGCCGTACATAACTACGCTTTCATCAAGTAAAACAAAATCAATGTCGAGTTTCACGTAGCACAAAAATGCAGTTCGCTGAAAGCTTTACAAAATGCGAATTACATGGTGGGGCGATAATCAACCTGTCATAGGGTTAAAATCAACCTGTCATAGATTTTGAAGTTGAAAAAAACTCTATCAAAAGGGAAATTTGCCACACCCTATGAAAGCTTCCAAAGAAGAGTTAGCCCGTAAAAAAAGACTTGCATACACGTTGTATGTTGATAATGGCTTTGAGCAGAAAGTAATTTCAGAGATCACCGGCATCAGCGAACGCAGCATACTTAACTGGAAGAAGGATGGTAAATGGGAAGATGACAGGCAGGAGGAAAGAATGGGTTTTGAGCGCCAGCGCAAACGCATAAAAAAACACATTAACAATGTGCTGGATATTGTAGAAGGAAGAGAGGAACCGTACAATGTTCCCAACAGCGCAGAAGGCGATACCATTAACAAATTAGCAGATGCGGCAAGGAAGCTGCAAACCGAACTTTCGTTTGCGCACAAAAGCGAAACGGGCAAACAATTTATTTCTTACATACAACAGGTGCACGGGCAGGCACGGGCCATTGAAGTGGTGGATTTGTGGCACGAATTCCTAATGGCAACTTCATGAGTATAATCAATACAAAAGCGGCTCTATTTAACTGGGACAAGTTTCGGGACAGCATCCGTAAGAGTACGCCTGTTGATTTAACGGAAGCCCCGGAAGAGAAGAAAAAAAGAATAGCAGCGCTGGAAGCGAACCCGCAAAAATGGAAGGAATATTATTTCCCCAAATACTTTAAGTACCCCTCCCCGGCATTTCACGTTACAGCATCTAACCGGCTCATTAAAATGTTTCTGAAGGTTAGGCACTGGTACGAGACCAGGCACTGGGCAAGAGGGCTAAGCAAAAGCACCACGGCTATGTTTGATGTGCTGTACCTGGTAATGCTGGGCAAGCTCAAAAACATTATACTTACCAGCAGCACTTATGATGCCGCAGAAGGGTTTTTAACAAAGTACCAGGTGCAGCTGGACAGCAACCAGCGATTGATAAATGATTACGGAAAGCAGGAATTACCCGGTAGCTGGACTGCAGGGAATTTTACCACCCGCAAGGGAGCTAAGTTTATGGCGCTTGGCGCCGGGCAAAGCCCGCGTGGTACCGGCAACGAAGAAATACGGCCCGACTGCATTATTGTTGACGACTTTGATACGGACGAAGAGTGCCGCAACCCGGATATTATTTCAAAAAAGTGGGACTGGTTTGAAAAAGCATTATTCTTTACCGTTGATACAGCAGAGCCGTACCTGATACTGTGGCTGGGTAACATTATTGCCGAAGACTGCTGCGTTGTACGTGCGGGTGAAAAAAGTGATTACCGGGAGGTGATAAACATTCGGGATGATGCAGGCAATTCTGTATGGCTGGAAAAGAACACTGAAGAAGATATTGATTACCAGCTGAGCAAGGTAAGCTGGGAAGCGGGCCAGCAGGAACTGTTTAATAATCCTATACGGCAGGGCCAAACATTTAAAGAAATTACGTGGGGCAAATGCCCTGCATTTGAGAAGCTTCCTTTTGCGCTGATATACTCTGACCCGGCAACATCCAACAGGGATAAGCCTACCCAAAAATCTAAGGCGCAAAACTCCTGTAAAGCTGTAGTGGTGCTGGGCTATCAAAACAACAAATACTATGTTTATAAATGCTACGTGGATAATACCACCAACAGCTACTTTATAGACTGGCTGTATGCCGCACGTTCCTATGTGGCCGGCGCCACACAGCTTTACAATTTTATTGAAAACAACTCCCTGCAAGACCCTTTTTTCTCCCAGGTGCTAATGCCGCTGATCTACGAAAAAGCAAAGCAGTTTGGCGGCATGCTAAATATTACGCCGGACACCAGCAAAAAGGGCGAAAAATGGTTCCGCATAGAAGCCGACCTGGAACCATTGGTAAGGCTGGGCAATTTGGTTTTTAATATTGATGAGAAGGATGATCCGCACATGCAGCGCATGAAAAGCCAGTTCCTTACTGCAACACCTAACAGCCGTGAGCTGGGCGGCCCGGATGCCGTGCAGGGCGGTGTAAAAAAAATACAGGAAAAGATTGTACAGGCGCTGCCTGACAGCATGGTGCTGGGGCGGCGGAAAACAAACAATAAACGTTTTTAATTATGCCATTTTTAGAAGCCAATGATATAGAAACGCATTTGTACGGAGAGGTGGTATACGAAATTAACCGCTCCGATTCAAACCTGCTGCAGCAGGCTATAAATGCTGCAGTTGCCGAAGCAAAAGGTTATTTAACGGCTTACCACCTGCCCACTATTTTTAGTGCAACAGAAGATGACCGCAACCCTATTTTGCTGCTGTATATAAAAGACATTGCCGTGTGGCATTTTATACAACTGGCAAACCCTGCCGTTGACATGGAGCTACGCAGGGAGCGCTATGAATATGCTGTAAAATGGTTTGAAAAAGTGCAGAGCGGAAGAACAAACCCCGACCTGCCGTTACCACCCGACCTGGTGGACGCTGCCGGCAACATTGCAAGTGTAGAAAATTTTTTGAAATGGGGCAGCAACATTAAACGCAATAATCATTACTAATGACAAAAAAGAATTCTTTAGAAACCAGCCCGGAGAAAGGCATCATTATACAAAATATTACGGTGCGACCTGTGCAAAGGCAAAGCCAGGATATTGAAACGTGGCGCAATGCCATCAGGGCAGCGGAGGCCATCAACCAAATTAGAACCCCGCTGTATGATCTGTATGAGGATATGATGCTGGATGCGGTGCTGAGCAGCGTTATTGAAAAACGTGTGCTGGGTGTTACTAAAACAAGGCTGCAGTTTGTGGACGGCGCCGGAAAAGAAATACCGGCAATGGCCGATCTGTTAAGCAGGCGCCATTTCCGCGAATTGCGTAAAGAAATAGCCCGGCAAAAAGTGTGGGGCATTTCTGTAATTGAGTTGATAAAAGACGCAACCGGGTTCCGCATTTTCTCTGTGCCACGCAAACACATACAATCAAAAGAAGGTAAAATTATTTACGAACAACACGGCACCGATGGAATTAATTACAGGGAGGCGCCGGCTAACAATTATATTTTAGAAGTGGGGCACTGGAACGACTTGGGCTTAATGATGAAAGCGGCGCAATATGTAATTTATAAGCGCGGGGGATTTGGCGACTGGGCGCACTTTGCAGAGATCTTCGGCATGCCATTCAGAGAAGCCAGGTATGATGGTTATAATGAACAGGTGCGCATGCAATTAGAGATTGCATTAGACCGGGCAGGCAGCGCAAGCTATGCAATACTGCCAAAAGATTCCGAGTTTAAATTACATGAAGCCCGCAACACGCAGGCCGGCGGAGAAATGTTTAATGACCTCCGCAGGGCATGCAATGAAGAACTGTCTATTTTATTTTTGGGACAAACCGAAACTACCTCTAAAACACAGGGCAAGCTTGGCGGCAATGATGATACCCATGAGCAGACGGAAGATGATATAAATGCAGACGACAAGGCCGATGAGCTTTCTATTTTAAATGAGCAGGTAAAACCAATTTTAGAAAACCTTGGCTACCCGGTAAAAGGTGGAATATTTGTATATGAAGAGCAGGAAGAAGATGTACCGCTGAAGGACAGAATTGATAATGTTATAAGGTTGCGCAATGAGGCAAAGCTGCCTGTGGAAGATGATTACATCTATGAGATGACGGGCATTCCAAAGCCTGCCAATTACGATAAGATAAAGGCAGAACAGGGGGCACAGGAACAGCAAGAGGCAACCAGCAATCGGGGAAAAAATAAAAAGAAGGATGATCCCGCTGATGGCAGTGAAGAAGAAAAGCTTGCATGGTTAGATAGGTTCCGGTTAAGCTTGTCCGATTTTTTCGACCCAGCCCCCAAAAGCTGATCAATGAACTGAGGGGGCTTTCCGGAATTTCTTTTACTGATCTTGCTGCTGAATACAAATTGCTGGGATGCGAGTGCGACCATGATCATAGCTACAAACTTGCTGCAGGTGATGATGATCTGGCAAAAGAGCTGGCAAAAACTGTGGAGGATGTATGGAAGAAGAAAGGCATGCCGAAGCCACGGAAAAAAATTACTGCATATTATGGACAACATTTGTCCAAAGCTTTAGAAGAGGGGTACGGTAAAAAAATTGGTGAAATAGATTATGATACGCCGGATGGTAACATGCTGGCGCACCTGGTAGAAAATACTTACAGCTTTGCAGCAGCTAAGAATTACACACAGCTAAGGCAACTTACGCAGGCGCTGGTAGAGGATGGCAAGCTGCGCACTTACAGCCAGTTTAAAAAAGCTGCATTTGAAATTAATGATACCCATGTTAATCAATGGCTGAAAGCGGAATATGAGCTGGCAGTGGCCGGTTCGCAAATGGCAAGCAAGTGGGTGGATATAACTGAAAATGCAGGAACGAAGATTTTAGAATTTGATGCGGTGCTGGACAGTAAAACAAGTGATGGCTGCCGCCTGCTTAATGGAGTTAGAAAACCGGTAGACGACCCGTTCTGGAATGCCTACTACCCGCCCAATCATTTTAATTGCCGCAGTACAGTACGCCAGCATTTTGAAGGGAGCACAACGCCAGATCATTCCATTACTTACCCTGATGATAAGAAGGTGCCACCGATGTTCCGGGTAAACCTTGCAAAACAAAAACTTGCATTTCCTCCGGGCCATGCGTATTGGGCAGGCACACCAGCTTCGGTGATAAAAGAAGCGTTGGATATGGCGCCAATTAATAGCTGGCTGCCGGTGGAAAACAACACTATTCGTATTCATAAAAGGGTGAACGCTGAAGCAGATGATTTTGAAGTCAATATTGAAATAGCCAGGGATTTTGCGGCAAGGAGATTTGCTGTGGATATTTTACCAACCCTAAAAGAAAATGATCCTTTATACGCAATAGTTTTTAAAAATGCTCCTTACAAACCAACATGCCCTGATTTATTGGTGGGGAAGAAAACATTTATAGAAGTAAAGGAACCAACAAAAAACAGGATTAGGACAATAAAGGGTCGAATAACAGACGGTAGTCATCAGGCAAATTATGTTGTTGTAAAAGTGCCTGGTAAAATTCAGGATATTAATTTAATGCGGATTGCTAGAGGCAGGTTTAAAGACCACCGAAAATTAGAGGTTATAGAATTTAAAGTGGAAGAAAAATATTATAGGTATGATCGCAAAGATGTTTTAAAATAAGAGAGCAACCTTTCGGTTGCCCTGGCACGGTGCCCCGTAGGGCTCCGTTACTGCAAATATACAAATTATTGTAAGTTGGCAAAAACTTTTAACATACAAAAAACAGAGCAGCACTTTAAAAGAGTGCTGCAGTACGCGCCTGGTATGCTGGGCAATATTGCCGTGAATTTCTTCCTGGATCGCTTTAAGTATCAAAACTGGCTGGGTAGCAGCACCGACCCGTGGCGGCAAAGAAAGGCCAGTGGCGGCAGAAATAAAGGCCGTGCCATATTAGTACAAAGTGGTCGGCTGAGGCGCAGCATACGCATTACACGCATCACCGGGCTTGTTACCTATATTGGCACAGATGTACCCTACGCAAGGGCGCACAACCAGGGGTTTAGGGGCACCGTGGCCGTTAAGGCTTTTACCAGGAACAAGTACACCAAACACAAAATTGGCACCGGTAAATTAACTAAAAAGGGCAAAGAGCGTATGAAAACCGTGCAGCGGATTGGCGGCGCCACACAGGTAAAAGCACACAGCCGTAATATGAACCTGCCCCGCCGCCAATTTATGGGTTACAGCCCTGTGCTGGAAAAACAATTGCAGCGTAAGCTGCTTGCTGAATTATTAAAAGGATTACGTTAAATGCGCTTATGAAAGATGAACACCATCAATATCCTTTAAAAAATCTTGAACAATACGTTCAAGATCATCTGCACTCAGTGAATGAGATTGAAGCGCTTGTGCGGCAAGCGGTAAAAGACGCTGATCGTAAATCTGTTTTACAGACCGGTGTACCTGCGGCTGCGTTTCGGCAAGGTAACCGAAAACAATGCCGGTTAAAAGCTTTGTGGTTGCGGTTTGCAAAGCAAGCTTTACCTGCAGGTCTGCAATCGTTTCTTCTAAACTCATAAATGTATTTTTTTAAACTTAAAACATTATGCTTACATCACCACTCGAAAATATTTTTTTAAAAGTGCTGGAGCGCATCAGCACTGTGGAAGAAATAAGATTTATTGACCAGGATTTGGGCCAACTGGAAAACTATGAATATAAGCCCGCGGTAAGCTGGCCCTGTGCGCTGATTGATGTGGAAGAATTTTCTTTTACAGAAATGGGTAATGACCTGCAGCAGATAGGGCAGGGAATTATAAGCATACGCATTGGCCTTGTAAAATACAGCGATAGTAATAACCTGGTGCCGGAAGCTGTAAGAGCCAATGCCTTGAAGTATTATGAGGTGGAGCAAAAGGTGCACCAGGCGATGCATGGCTGGAAAGCTGAGGGCTTTAGCCGTTTGCTGCGCCGGGTAAGTGTTACAGAAAAAAGAGATGATGATATACGTGTGCGGATTTTAAAATATGCAACGAGCTTTGAAGAAAATATGAGCAAGGCAAAAACTACTGTACCAAGGCCCCCGGCCATAATCGGCGCAGATTTACCAGACTAAGTGCGGATACTTATTTTGGAAATACTTTATACCGGGCTGCTGCTGCCGTAGCATTTTTATATCTGTAGTTTGCGCCTCTATAATGTTAATAATTGTGCGTACGCTCAGGTACACTTCGTTCTCCATCACATTAAGAGTTGTTTCGTGCGGCTTACCTTGAAGCTTTACATAATAGTAATAGCGGTGTACAATCATCTCGTTTTGCTTTTTCTTTAGCTCTTCGCTTCTGCCTTTTCTTTCGGGGTGGGGCGGGCCTGCCGCATCAGCAGCATCATCATTAACAAGTGGTTGAAAAATAGAATATTGGCCCTTCACTTATGGAGTACAATAATACAATTGCAGTGCAACATTTTATTGAAAAGAAAATTACACAAAAAAGGAGTATCCCGCAGGATGCGGGATTGCTTGTTCTCCCTATTAATCGTACCCGTATTCATTATCCAGGCCTTCTATTTCTTCCAGCAATTGTACCAGGGTATAAAGGTTAGCATCATCTTTTTCGTACCTGTCTGTTGCTACCGAGCTAAACCAGCGTATGGCTGCTATAAGGGCTTTCTTTTTATGGTGCCTTTCTTCTGTATCGCCAAAGCGGGCAATTGTTTGTTTGGTTATCATAGCAGGCCTCCTTGTTTTATCATATCAATTAAAGCAACGTTTACCAGGTTGCTTGGCATGATGGTTAATAAATCGGGTATAGCATCCTGGGTTACATACCATTTCTGCTGGTTGGCTTCTGGCAGCAGCTTTGCCTTGCCCTCGGTACTTAGCCGCAGTACAATTTCTTTGATGTGGCCACCGCGCCCAGTAAGCCTGCGCAGGTGGTTAGCAGCATACCAGGTTTTACCCTCGTGCTGCTGCTTGCGGCAGTATTGAAAAATAATCTGAAAGGGGTTGGCTATAACAGGCCCGTTTATTTTGCCGGCCTCTAACTGGCGCAGTTTTTTTTCGGCTGCAATAAAATACTGGCGGGCCTGCCTGCCTTTTTCGTTGCGCTGGAGCATAGAAAGCTCTTTGGCCATGTCCATAGAAAGGGTGTAATCTAAACGGTTACTACCGCCATGCTGATTAGCCATCTTGCTCCCCAAATTTGGGGAGAAGTCCACCCCTTCTACAAAGCCAAAATCGGCAATGTAATCTTTGATCCATGTTGAAAAATCTTTACCAATTTCTAAAAACTGGTGCAGGGTTCTTGCATCAACCCATTGTTCTAACTGTTCCCGTTTCGTAATGATAGGGATGAGTTCCTGTTGCGTGTTTGGCATTTTGTAAAATATTAAGGCCAACCGCCCCGGCGCCAAACACGCAACACAGTGAAGTGAAGGTATCTACGGATTGACTACCGTAACCGGAGCGATTGGCTTTTGAATAATTGATTTGAATTATCATACTGTATTCGTGTTTGGCACTTCAAATATAAGAGTTTTATAAAAAATGTACCGTTTCGTTTTAAAGACTATTCATTTGGGTGCACTCCTTCAATGTCATCCAGCAAATCTTTCAGGCGCTGTTTATCCCAATCTTTTATAAGCGGGTCGTTTAGGTAATGACTTGTTCTTCGCATCTCATATCCATCATTGAATAACTTGCCGATAGCGTTGGCCAATTTTTGATTGTTAGTTTGCCTTAAGGTTAAAACGGCTATAATATCAACTAAGGTGTGCACCTGTAACTGCAGGTCTAAAATTCGTCCTAAAAGAAATTCCGACTGCTCCTCTGGTGTTTTTGAAAAAAGATCCATGAAATCTTTGGCTGCCATATCGTTGATTTTAGATGTGACTAAGATAATGCTTATAGGGCCCTTGCTCAAATTGCGTTACCAGCCTGGGAAGCTCCCTGGTTGTGTATTCATTGAGGGGCTTTTTACCAAAGCTATATTTTTTACACCATGCGTTAACGGCATCCATATCGGCCCCCATCCGGCTTCCCCCATTAGGGGAAGAGACCCGCACCTGCCAGCCCATTTCGTGTGCCATGCTTATTATTTTGCGGCGCATTTTGTGCGCTGCATCAAGTGTTTTTAAGTGGGTAATAAGTGCACCGGCCTCCTGGTATGTAAGCTCTTTGCTTGTGGTGCTGCGGCCACCGGTAAAAGAATACACAAGGTCTTCTTTTTGCACAATCATTTTAGTTGCGTTCAACAGGCTGTGGAGGATGCGGTTTTGGTGTGGCTGAATGTTCATTTTGAATATTTTAAGCTTACTACTTGTGCTTTTAAGCTATCTACCACCGCGGCCATGCTATCCATGCGGCCCTCCAGGCTTTCAATCTGATCCTGAATAATATTTACATCATCTGTAAGGAAATAGCCGTTGCCTGCGCCAATAATTACTTTGCCGCCGGTAAGGTTTAGCACACGTATGTAATTGATCATTTTCCGAAGCCTTGCCTCGCTTACTGCATAGCCGCATGCATTAAACCACATGCAAATGTTTTTGCCGGTGTGCCGGTTTTTTTCGTGTGTGGTGGAGAGTGTATCCAGCAGCAGCGGAACAAGGGTACCCTTTTCTAATGCTGTAAGCTCGCTTGTTATGTTTTGAAACAGTGTAAGCATATTGTTGTTTTAAAAACGCTAACAGTGTATTGCCGATATTAAAACCTCGGCAATACTTTCGTTACCTGCCATGCTAACAAGCAGTAGATAAATCATTAAGCGCATTAATAGGAGATTTACCTTGTTGCCATAAATCTTGCAGCATATCAGGATTAAGTTCTCGTCCTTTGAATAAGGCATAATGCTTTTGTTCTTTTTTCACCTGACGTAACCACTTCAACAATGGCACGGCAGGTAACATTGCATTTGTGTTATGTCGGCGGACATTACCTGCTGCCTCAACTTTTGTACTACTATCAGCAGCAGTTCCGGCTTGACGTTTACTATTTAGCATAGAATAAATTTTCAGCTTTTGATTAATAATTTTACTTTAGTTCCAATCGGACGTTTTCCAAATTCCGCCACAAACACAAATACCTGAACGTTAGCCTACTTCCATTCGTTCTCCCAATACCGGTCGCGCAGGTATTTATCGGGATCGCACTTGCTGCGCCAGCTTTCTTTTTTTAAATATTTATCATAGGCATCAATGCCGTAATATGCCTGCACCTGGTCGGGCTTGCTAAGCTTATCCCACAGCGGCATGCACCGCTTTCTGTTTATTTTTCTGTCGTACTTATTCCAGAACATCTCAAAGGTTACTTCAAAATCTGCCTCAATAATTGTGGCTTTTGAGTTTGCAAAAACCTCCTGCAGGTTAACCAGCACAACAGGTATTTTTAGCTTAAATGCCTCAATAGTTTTTATGGGCATTTCTGCATTGCGGGTGTCAATGGTGCATAGCAGGCCATCTTTGTTGTATACAACTTCTGCCTGCCCGTTAAACGCCGGTGATGTAATTAAGAAGCGCCTCATGTTGCGGGGTGTTTAAGTAAAAGAATAAGTGAAAGCCGTTTCTGTAAAAAGTTTACATTAGGATACATGTTCAGGATTATTTGCCTGCACTTGTCAAGACTGTACCCGGTATCCAGGTAAGCTATAAATTCATTAAGGTCTTTTAAGAAAAAGCTTTTAATGTTAACTATCCGCGCAACAGCTATTTGTTCTTTTTTTAAAACGATGTGGTAATCTGCTCCAACAATATATTTATTTGGTTGTTCTATCCGCAACGTGGTAAAGGCATTGCAGTTAAGCTTGTTGTTCCAGTTGTATGAAAACGTTATTTCTTTCATCGGTTAACGTGTTTTTTAAAAGATGTGCCCCAGTATTTTTTTGCGCCTTCTTCCCAGATTACAAAGTTTTTATTACCGCCAAAGCGGCTGGCAATAAAGGCAATGAACCCTTCCACTCTTATTTTTATATCCGCATCGTACCTTATTTTATCTGCCGTGCGGCCATCAGGCATTTTGCCGGAGGCATGGCTGATGAAAATGAACACCTTTTTTCGAAAGTCTTCTTTTAAAGCCTTGTATTGCTCATAGCTTATGTTCATGTACTGCAGGCTGTCCACCACAATAAATTTTGGGCTTTTCTTTTTTTTCAATTGCCGAAACAGTTCGTCGTATGTCATAGTATGATCTGCAAATTTTATTATCCCGGCGTGTTGCTCCTGCAGGTGGCGGTTTGCCAGCTTTTGCATTGTGGCGCTGTGGCCTTCTTCCAACCCCACGTAAAGCACCCTGCCATATTTCATCATCTCCAGTAAAAACTCCATCATCAGGTTGCTTTTACCGTGCCCGCTAAGGCCCCACACAATCATTATAAATGCATCTACCAGGTCTCCGAAACTGTTTTTAAACTTTGCATCCAGCCCCTCCAGCAACACATACTTTTTTTGCAGCAGTTGCTTTAGTCCTAATACTTTGGCCATTGTAAAAACCCCGATTTTTTTTCTTGCGCTTGCTGCTTAAAATATTTGCCTGAAAAAATTTGCCCCAAACCCTCTACAGGACTGCGTTACATCTGGTTTTTGCGTGTTTTGATTTTGGCGCCAGTCGCTTATAAAAATTGGCCTGAAACCCGCTTCTGAACTGCATTACGCTGGATTTTGCCTGTTTTTTCTCCCGCGGCTGCCGAATG
>MWVY01000229.1_pt1 | contig 13326 bp, 8 predicted proteins | sample 1047251 | NCBI WGS metagenome assembly MWVY01 (sample SAMN06349983, study PRJNA376086) | soil metagenome | isolation source: MS7-5 sample Antarctic (ecotone) soil | place: Antarctica | collected 2015-01-13
CCGCCCACAACGAAGGGAGCAACTTTGCCTTACTCCCGTAAGCCGGAGCATACCAGCACCTCGACGCTACCTAAACACCCTCCGGAGCACCCCGGAGCACCCCGGAGCACGAAAGTAGCTGCAAATAGCCGCAAATCAAGTTGTGAAAAAAGACACCGGGATACGGGGCGGGGGGCCGACGGGCAACCCGCCCTTTTAGCTGCCGCCCTCTGGTACGCGGGGCGGGGGCTCCCGGTCTTCCCGCTCCATTCCGTAGACGGCCAGGGCCGCTGTTCGTGCAACGGTAGACCGGCCTGCAAGCCGGGGAAGCACCCCCGGCTACCGAACGGACACGTGGGGGCCAGCACGGACCCCGGACGGATACGCCGGTGGTGGTCCCGCTGGCCGGACGCCAACATCGGGATACCGACCGGGGAGCGGTCGGGGCTCCTGGTCCTGGACATTGACGTCCACGGCTTTACCAGCCTCGACGCCCTCGAGGAAGAACACGGCCAGCTCCCCGAAACGCTGACCGTCAAGAGCGGGAGCGGGGGAATGCACCTCTACCTCAAATACCCGGCCGGGTCCGGTATCCGAAACTCCGCCGGCAAGGTAGGGCTCGGCCTGGACGTGCGGGGGGAGGGCGGGTACGTCGTGGCTCCCCCGTCCCGGACGGATAAGGGGCCGTATGCGTTCCTGGACCGTCTCCCCCGTGCCGAACCCCCGGAATGGCTCCTGGAGGCCGCCAGAGCGCCGCACAGGGCCACCGCGGACGAAGACGGGGCGGGGGCCGGGCCGGTCGGAGGCCTCGACGGGGAGCCGATACCGAAGGGGGAGCGCGGAGACACCCTGTTCCGTATCGCCTGCTCTCTGAGGGCCAAAGGCTGCGAGTACGCCCGGATACTCTCGGAGCTGCGCCGGGTCAACCGGGAGCGGTGCTCCCCGCCGATAGGGGCTCACCCCGAAGACACGGACGCCGGCGAGCTGGAGAAGATAGCTGGGAGCGTCGTGTCCCGCTACCCCGCCGGCGACGCCACGCCCGAACCGGACCCGGAAGTGTTGAAGAATGTTGAAACGCTTTTCGCCCGCATCCTGGAGCGCCTGGAGTGGAAGGGCCGGGGCGGGCCCACGGACCGGGCCGTGTACGCCGCCCTCCTGATAACTGCCCGGAGACACGGCCGGCCGGCGCGGGGCGGGGTAAAGGTCTACATCTCCGTCCGGGCTCTGGCCCTGGCTGCCGGCACCTCGAAGAAGACGGCCGGAAAAGCCCTGGACCGGCTCCGGGCCGCGAAGCTCGTATGCCGCGCCTCGGAGGGGAAGGGGGCGAAAGCCGGAGCCCTGATACTCCGGGTTACGCAAGGGGTGGACACTCAACCACACGGGGGGGGTAGTGAAGATAGTGGGTTACCCTTGCGTAAGCATTTGCGCGAGCTGCTACGGCTCCGGTGGGGACCGGGGCGGGTGGGGAAGACCCGCGCCCTCTACCTCGACGTTATCGCCCGTGCGGAGCATGGGGAGGCCACCCTCTCGGAAATAGCCGCCCGGACCGGACGCCGGCGTTACGACGTGCGCCGCGCCCTTCAAAAGCTCCTGGAGCCCGCGCCCTTATCCCCGCACCCCCGCCCGCTGGTTGAATGCTCTGGAGAGACTTACCGTTTGGCCCCGGAGTTCGCGGCTGCCCTCGACAATGAGCTGGAAGCTACCGGGATAAAAGCCTCCGAGCGCCTGGACCGCCAGAAGTACGAACGCGAGCGGGAGATATACCGGGAGCGCCTGATACGCCGGAGGAACCGGATACCCGAAGTCTGGCCGTCCACCGGGCGGGCGGGGGAGCTGGAGCCGGACGGCTTTACCGAAGACCTGGAGCCCGCACCGGAGCCGGTCCCGGACCTGGAGCCCGCACCGGAGCCGGTCCCGGACCTGGAGCCCGCACCGGAGCCGGTCCCGGACCTGGAGCCCGTGATAACCGACGCCTCCGACCCGGACCAGTTTCGCGCCCTGGCCGCCCTGCTCCGCTCCGGTCCCGCCGACAGCCGGCCCGCCCTGGCCCACGCCCAACGGACCAGGCGCAACGCCCGCCGCCTCCGGCGCAAGCTGGACCGGGAGAGCGGGGGATACGAGCGCCGCCGGGACGGGGCGAGAATGTCGCCGGCTGCTTTCCTCCGCTCCGAGCTGCGCGGAGTTACCGCTATGGGATACCCCGAAATGCGCCGTCGCTGGAAAGCTATCGGGGGCAACCCGGAAACCCTCGACGGGGCGATAGCGGCCGGCCCGTACCGCCTCCGGCGGGAGCCTATGGACTTCAACCGGACCTACGTCTATCCGGGGGTTACGCTGGTCAAGCGGAGAGCTGCCTAGAGTGAACAAAACGGTGAACCCAAGAGAAGTGAACCGGGCTGGGTTTTGGCGTGTTTTTGCATTCCGGGAAACAACCCCATGCACGGCCTCAAAACAGGACTGTTTTACAGTCGCCGGGGGGCCGTAGGTGAGGGACTGGAAGCAAGCCGAACGCCGCATAGCCACCATCCTCGGGGGCCGGAGGATACCCGTATCGGGCCGGGGCCGGGGGGATAACCCGGACATAGAGCACCCCGCTCTCTCCGTCGAGGTCAAGGCCCGCGCCAGCTTCCCGGCCTGGCTGGAAGACGCCCTACGCCAGGCGGAGCTATCGGCCACGGACGGGAAGACCCCCGCCGTGGTGTTGCACCAGGACCGCCGCAAGTACCCGGACGCCCTGGTGGTGCTCCGCCTCTCGGAGTTCGCGGAGCTGGTCCGGTCCGATACCCCTGGCCGGTAAGCAAAGCGAAACAGCCGCGCCCTTTTTTAGGCGTTGGTTAACGTAAACGCTCCTCATGGAAGAAAAGCGGAAACGGACCGGAAAACTTCCGGCCAACTTCGCATAAGACCAATTCTCGGAAGTTCGTTTAGCCGCTATGCAAAGGGGAATGCTTGCCTGGAAGGATTGAGGAACGGGGACTGATACCATGCGCCAAAAGCGTACGGGGGAGGGCGAATGGACGAGGCTACGTTGGACCGGGCGATAGGGCGCATCGTCAAGTTGCGCGAAGAAACCCCGCCGCCCTCGACCTCCAGACGTTCGGCCTCCGGTGTGAAGAGGAAGAGAGATGAAAGTGTCTAGGCAACAAAGACACAAAGAGAGGCTCTTGCGGGAGTTGGTTCGCTTTGAGCGCGAGTCCACAACTGGCGCTCTGCCCGATTTTGTCATCATCGGGGTACAAAAGGGCGGGACGACTACCCTTCACGGGCATCTTATCCAACATCCATATGTCCAGGGCGCAGTCCTAAAGGAATTGCACTTCTTCGACAAACACTTTGAGAATGGGACCGGGTTCTACAAACGTTGTTTTCCGCAAGCCGAGCACCGCAATGGGCGGAGGACCATCACCGGGGAGGCGACTCCCTACTACCTCTTCCACCCTCACGCACCGAGCCGACTTGCGCAGACCGCCCCGCAGGCTCGGCTCATAGCTTTGCTGCGCAACCCCGTGGACAGGGCCTACTCTCATTATCAGATGCTTGCAAGTAGGCGCCAGGAGACTTTGACATTTGAGGATGCTATAGAGGCGGAAGGGGCCAGACTCTGCGGCGAGGCAGACAAGATGCTCCGAGACGAGCACTACGCCAGCCTAGAGCATCAGCAGTTTTCCTATCTTGCTAGGGGCATCTACGTTGACCAACTCGTGCTGTGGTCGCGGTTCTTCGAGCGCGACCAGATACTTGTGCTTAAGAGCGAGGACTTCTATGAGCAACCGGCTGAGAGTTTTGGGCGAGTTCTCGCCTTCTTGGATTTGCCGCAGTGGGAACCTGAAAGCTGGGAGGTTAAGAGGAAGGGTGAATACGAGCGTCCTATGCTCTCAGATACGAGGCGGCGGCTAGAAACATACTTTGAGCCGCACAATCGGAGGCTCTACAGCTACCTGGGCATAGACTTACGATGGTAGGAGAAAATTTCTCACCCCCCGAACAGGCGAGACCAGAAACCCCGCCGCTGTTCGGCCTCCAGGTGTTCGGCCAGCCGCCGGCGCTCCGCCCTCTCCGCCTCCAGCTCCGCTATCAGCCGGTCCCGCTCCGCCCGCGTGGTGCTCTCTGTCTGTTCCGTAAGCTCTAGACGGCCCTCTAAGCGCCCGCGCTCCCTCTCCAGGGCCGCAACCCTATCCACAAGCTCCCGGACGCTCTCCGGGGCTCCTGGCCCGCTCTCCGGCTCCGTTCGGAGTTGTTCGTGCTCCCGGCGTTCGGTTAGGAGCCGGTTGACCACGCGCCGGGGTATCCTCCAGCGCCCGCCCTCCGTCTGCTCCCCCTCCAGCTCCCCGGCCTGGAGCATCTGCCGGATACGCCGCTCGGATATGCTCCGCCCGCTCCGGGAGAGCACGCGGGAGGCCTCGACGGGGCTATAGGTTTCCTCTCCGGCGTTCGCTCTCCCCATCCGGCCAGGATAGCGGAGCCCCCTTTTTTACGCTTCGACCGGACGAAGTTTCGAGAGTTTCGGGAGCCGCCCACGCGCCCGCGCGCGTTTTTGGGTCGCTCATTTTCCCGCGTGGCACTACTCACCTCCTGGCTACACTTAACATTGCACAAGAAAGCCCCTCGTAGCGAAGCCTCGGGGACTAGCTCTCCAGGCCCCTCCTCATGGCGTACTCTCTTGCAATAGCCTGCGCAACACTCTGCGCGAGTTTCTGTGCCTGCCACTGCTTACCGAAACCACCGAAGCCCGAGAGCGTCACCGGAACCCAGTAAGTGCCGACACCTTCACCCTCAAAGGCCGCGTCGAAGTAAGGGATAACAGCCTGTGCCCTGACTGATTCATGCGAGGCGGGCTCGTAGACCACGACACGGCGATAACGTACTCTCCTGGGCTGCATGGTGTGAGAGAATACACACCATCACGGGCTCCCGCGCCCGGACTTTTTGGAATTAACGCCACGGCTAATCTACGGTGTTCTCTCCGAACCCGCCCGGAGTGCGGATAGCTAAAGCTCCTGCAAATGGGCGAGGCAAGACTACCTCAACCTATAGTGCAGGTTGCGGAATCAAAGCGTAGGCCGTGCAGGGTGCCGGATAACCCTTGTATCCTGTAGAGGACGAAAAAGAGGGGCGGTCGGGTGCTCACCACAAGTTCCCCGGCCGCCCACTACGAAGGGAGCAACTTTGCCTTACTCCCATAAGACGGAGCATACCAGCACAAGGGGGCTGGCTAAACACCCTCCGGAGCACCCCGGAGCACCCCGGAGCACGAAAGTAGCTGCAAATAGCCGCAAAGCAAGTTGTGAAAAAAGACACCGGGATACGGGGCGGGAGGCCGACGGGCAACCCGCCCTTTTAGCTGTCGAGAGCAACCGGAGCCTGTGGGAGCTGGCCGAACGCCGGCAGTTCGTGGGCTGGAAATACGCCCCCAACCCCGACGGGGGAAAGCCTAAGAAGCCCCCGATAAACCCGCGGACCGGCAAGTACGCGGACGACACGGACCCGGAGACATGGGGAACGTTCGCGGAGGCGGAGCGTGCCGCAATCAGATACGGGCTGGCCGGAGTTGGCTTTGTCTTCACCCCGGAAGACCCCTACGCCGGCGTTGACCTGGACGACTGCCGCAACCCCGAAACCGGAGAGCTCGAGCCGTGGGCGGAGCGCGTCGTAGAGGCCTTTGACTCCTACGCCGAAGTATCCCCGTCCGGGACCGGGGTAAAGATTATCTGCCGGGGCCGACTCCCGGAGTGGGCGGGAAGTCGCCGGGGAACCGTCGAGGTCTACGACCAGGCCCAGTACTTCACCCTTACCAGTAGAGCCCTGGAGCCGGGAACGCCGATACGCGGAACACAGCGGAAGCTAGAAGCCCTGTGCCGGAAGCTGTGGCCGGAGCCGGAGGAAAGCCCCACCCCGCACAGCCCCGGTCCGGTAAGGACGGTAGAGCTGGAAGACGAGGAGCTGCTAGAGCGGGCCCGGAGAGCCCGCAACGGCTGGAAGTTTGCAAGCCTATTCGACCGGGGCGAAGCAACGCGGTACAGGAGCCGGAGCGAGGCGGATATGGACCTGTGCGGCTTGCTGGCGTTCTGGACAAACAGAGACGCGGAGCGAATGGACCGGCTGTTTCGGCGCTCCGCTCTCATGCGCCAGAAGTGGGAGCGGGGAGACTACCGCCGGCGCACAATCGAGCGAGCGATAACCGGCTGCAAGAGCGGGTACACCCCACGCCCCGAAGCTCTCCCGGAGATAGGGGAGGCAATACGGAAGCTGCAAGCGTGGGCGGAGCGAGAGCCCTGGACCGGCAAGGGAGGCCCGACAGATTGGAAAGCGTTCGGCTACCTTTTGAACACAGGGGGGGGATATGGCCGGGCGCGTCGAGGGGGGATAGAGGTTTCCGCCGCGCAACGGGATATCGCGCTGGCTATCGGACAGGCCCGGAGCAGCGCGAAGCGGAGCATGGAGCGCCTGGAGGCGGAACGGCGGATAGAGGTTCTGGACCCCGGCAGCGCGAAGCACCCCGCAAGAATCCTTATCCGGTATCTCCCCGAATCGGTCCATATAGAAAAGAACCCCCCGGAACCCCCCCCTGTGTTCAATATGGACCGATTGAGGGAATTGCTTTTCAAGGTTCGTAATCCCCCCCCGGACATGCCCCCCTACGACCGCGACGGGCGACGAATAACCCCCACGCGTTCGGAGCTGCTTTCTCCGCTCGGAGGCCTCGGAGCCCTGGTAATCGAGAAGCTGGCTCTTTCCCCTGGCCTTACCGGTTCGCAGCTTGCGAAGCGCCTGGGCCGGCGGAGGGAAAAGGTCGAGCCGGTCCTGCTGGCCCTTCTCGGGCCCGGTCTGATAGTCGAGGCCTCCGGCGTGTACCGCGCTCCGGCTGACCTGCTGGAGCGCCTGGAGCTGGAGCTAGAGCGGAGCGGCTGTAACAAGGCGGAGAGACGGGACCGGAGACGCTACGAGGCAGACCGGGCGGCCCGCCTGGTATTCGACCGGGAGCGCCTGGAGCCCGCACCGGAGCCGGTCCCGGACCGGGAGCCCGTGATAACTGACGCCTCCGACCCGAACCAGTTTCGCGCCCTGGCCGCCCTGCTCCGCTCCGGTCCCGCCGACAGCCGGCCCGCCCTGGCCCACGCCCAACGGACCAGGCGCAACGCCTGCCGCCTCCGGCGCAAGCTGGACCGGGAGAGCGGGGGATACGAGCGCCGCCGGGACGGGGCGAGAATGTCGCCGGCGGCTTTCCTCCGCTCCGAGCTGCGCGGAGTTACCGCTATGGGATACCCCGAAATGCGCCGCCGCTGGAAAGCTATCGGGGGCAACCCGGAAACTCTCGACGGGGCGATAGCGGCCGGCCCGTACCGCCTCCGGCGGGAGCCTATGGACTTCAACCGGACCTACGTCTATCCGGCGCTTGCGTTGGTCAAGCGGAGAGCGGCCTAGAGTGAACAAAACGGTGAACCCAAGAGAAGTGAACCGGGGTGGTTTTTGGCGTGTTTTTGCATCCTCGGAAACAACCCCATGCACGGCGTCTATCAAACTCTGTCAAAAACTGCCGGGAGGGAGAGCATGACCAGCAAGGCTAAAGACCCCACGGTGGAAGACCCGGAGCTGATAGCCGCCTTGCTATCGAGCCGGACTATCCGGGAGGCCTCCGTCTCCGCCGGCGTCTCCGAGGCTACCGTCTACCGCCGGCTCCGGGACGGCGCTTTTCGTAAGGAGCTGAAAGAACAACGCTTGCGCGTCTACTCCCACGCCCTCCAGCGCCTCCAGGTGGCCGCAGAGGGGGCCGTAGACGTGCTAGAAGACGTCATGCGGGACGCTAGGGCTCCGCTTTCCGCCCGTATCAAGTGCGCCGTGCACGTCCTGGAGCGGGCCGATAAAGGCCCACAGCCGGAGTGGGTGGACCGGAGGCTACAGACCGCTACGGAGAGCATGCTGGAAGACCTGTAGCCGTGCGCGACTGGAAGCAAGCCGAGCGCCGGATAGCCGCCATCCTCGGGGGCCGGAGGATACCCGTATCGGGCCGGGGCCGGGGGGATAACCCGGACATAGAGCACCCCGCTCTCTCTGTCGAGGTCAAGGCCCGCTCCAGCTTCCCGGCCTGGCTGGAGAGCGCCCTACGCCAGGCGGAGTTATCTGCCACGGACGGGAAGACCCCCGCCGTGGTGTTGCACCAGGACCGCCGCAAGTACCCGGACGCCCTGGTGGTGCTCCGCCTCTCGGAGTTCGCGGAGCTGGTCCGGTCCGATACCCCTGACCGTTAAGCAAAGTGAAACAGCCGCGCCCTTTTTTAGGTGCCGATTAAAAGAAACGCTCTCATGGAAGAAAACCGGAAACGGGCCGGAAAATTTCCGGTCAACTTCGCATAAGAGTGATTCTCGGAAGTTCGCAAGCCCGCTCTATGCTAACGAATGCTAACGTGGAAGCGTTACGGAAACGTATCCCATGCAAGCCGGAAACACTTTCCTATTGTGGGGCTCCCCCCTGCCAGACAACGGTCCACTCGTTTTTCCTGTTCTCCCGTATTCGCTTATTCTTCTCGGCGTTGAATCTCCGCGCTCTCTCCTGCCGCTTGGCGTAGGCTTCCGAAACTTCGTAGGCTTCCGTGCGTTCCCGCAGCATCTCTACCGATGCCTTGCGTCTCGGCTTTATTTTCGTCATTGTCCACCCCTTTCTACCTTCCGAACAGCCTAACCCAAAAGCCTCGTTTGCGCTCCTCTAGTTGCTCCTGAAGCCGCCGGCGCTCCACCCGCTCCGCCTCCAGCTCCGCTATCAGCCGGTCCCGCTCCGCCCGCGTGGTGCTCTCTGTCTGTTCCGTAAGCTCTAGACGGCCCTCTAAGCGCCCGCGCTCCCTCTCCAGGGCCGCAACCCTATCCACAAGCTCCCGGACGCTCTCCGGGGCTCCTGGCCCGCTCTCCGGCTCCGTTCGGAGTTGTTCGTGCTCCCGGCGTTCGGTTAGGAGCCGGTTGACCACGCGCCGGGGTATCCTCCAGCGCCCGCCCTCCGTCTGCTCCCCCTCCAGCTCCCCGGCCTGGAGCATCTGCCGGATACGCCGCTCGGATATGCTCCGCCCGCTCCGGGAGAGCACGCGGGAGGCCTCGACGGGGCTATAGGTTTCCTCTCCGGCGTTCGCTCTCCCCATCCGGCCAGGATAGCGGAGCCCCCTTTTTTACGCTTCGACCGGACGAAGTTTCGAGAGTTTCGGGAGCCGCCCACGCGCCCGCGCGCGTTTTTGGGTCGCTCATTTTCCCGCGTGGCACTACTCACCTCCTGGCTACACTTAACATTGCACAAGAAAGCCCCTCGTAGCGAAGCCTCGGGGACTAGCTCTCCAGGCCCCTCCTCATGGCGTACTCTCTTGCAATAGCCTGCGCAACACTCTGCGCGAGTTTCTGTGCCTGCCACTGCTTACCGAAACCACCGAAGCCCGAGAGCGTCACCGGAACCCAGTAAGTGCCGACACCTTCACCCTCAAAGGCCGCGTCGAAGTAAGGGATAACAGCCTGTGCCCTGACTGATTCATGCGAGGCGGGCTCGTAGACCACGACACGGCGATAACGTACTCTCCTGGGCTGCATGGTGTGAGAGAATACACACCATCACGGGCTCCCGCGCCCGGACTTTTTGGAATTAACGCCACGGCTAATCTACGGTGTTCTCTCCGAACCCGCCCGGAGTGCGGATAGCTAAAGCTCCTGCAAATGGGCGAGGCAAGACTACCTCAACCTATAGTGCAGGTTGCGGAATCAAAGCGTAGGCCGTGCAGGGTGCCGGATAACCCTTGTATCCTGTAGAGGACGAAAAAGAGGGGCGGTCGGGTGCTCACCACAAGTTCCCCGGCCGCCCACTACGAAGGGAGCAACTTTGCCTTACTCCCATAAGACGGAGCATACCAGCACAAGGGGGCTGGCTAAACACCCTCCGGAGCACCCCGGAGCACCCCGGAGCACGAAAGTAGCTGCAAATAGCCGCAAAGCAAGTTGTGAAAAAAGACACCGGGATACGGGGCGGGAGGCCGACGGGCAACCCGCCCTTTTAGCTGTCGAGAGCAACCGGAGCCTGTGGGAGCTGGCCGAACGCCGGCAGTTCGTGGGCTGGAAATACGCCCCCAACCCCGACGGGGGAAAGCCTAAGAAGCCCCCGATAAACCCGCGGACCGGCAAGTACGCGGACGACACGGACCCGGAGACATGGGGAACGTTCGCGGAGGCGGAGCGTGCCGCAATCAGATACGGGCTGGCCGGAGTTGGCTTTGTCTTCACCCCGGAAGACCCCTACGCCGGCGTTGACCTGGACGACTGCCGCAACCCCGAAACCGGAGAGCTCGAGCCGTGGGCGGAGCGCGTCGTAGAGGCCTTTGACTCCTACGCCGAAGTATCCCCGTCCGGGACCGGGGTAAAGATTATCTGCCGGGGCCGACTCCCGGAGTGGGCGGGAAGTCGCCGGGGAACCGTCGAGGTCTACGACCAGGCCCAGTACTTCACCCTTACCAGTAGAGCCCTGGAGCCGGGAACGCCGATACGCGGAACACAGCGGAAGCTAGAAGCCCTGTGCCGGAAGCTGTGGCCGGAGCCGGAGGAAAGCCCCACCCCGCACAGCCCCGGTCCGGTAAGGACGGTAGAGCTGGAAGACGAGGAGCTGCTAGAGCGGGCCCGGAGAGCCCGCAACGGCTGGAAGTTTGCAAGCCTATTCGACCGGGGCGAAGCAACGCGGTACAGGAGCCGGAGCGAGGCGGATATGGACCTGTGCGGCTTGCTGGCGTTCTGGACAAACAGAGACGCGGAGCGAATGGACCGGCTGTTTCGGCGCTCCGCTCTCATGCGCCAGAAGTGGGAGCGGGGAGACTACCGCCGGCGCACAATCGAGCGAGCGATAACCGGCTGCAAGAGCGGGTACACCCCACGCCCCGAAGCTCTCCCGGAGATAGGGGAGGCAATACGGAAGCTGCAAGCGTGGGCGGAGCGAGAGCCCTGGACCGGCAAGGGAGGCCCGACAGATTGGAAAGCGTTCGGCTACCTTTTGAACACAGGGGGGGGATATGGCCGGGCGCGTCGAGGGGGGATAGAGGTTTCCGCCGCGCAACGGGATATCGCGCTGGCTATCGGACAGGCCCGGAGCAGCGCGAAGCGGAGCATGGAGCGCCTGGAGGCGGAACGGCGGATAGAGGTTCTGGACCCCGGCAGCGCGAAGCACCCCGCAAGAATCCTTATCCGGTATCTCCCCGAATCGGTCCATATAGAAAAGAACCCCCCGGAACCCCCCCCTGTGTTCAATATGGACCGATTGAGGGAATTGCTTTTCAAGGTTCGTAATCCCCCCCCGGACATGCCCCCCTACGACCGCGACGGGCGACGAATAACCCCCACGCGTTCGGAGCTGCTTTCTCCGCTCGGAGGCCTCGGAGCCCTGGTAATCGAGAAGCTGGCTCTTTCCCCTGGCCTTACCGGTTCGCAGCTTGCGAAGCGCCTGGGCCGGCGGAGGGAAAAGGTCGAGCCGGTCCTGCTGGCCCTTCTCGGGCCCGGTCTGATAGTCGAGGCCTCCGGCGTGTACCGCGCTCCGGCTGACCTGCTGGAGCGCCTGGAGCTGGAGCTAGAGCGGAGCGGCTGTAACAAGGCGGAGAGACGGGACCGGAGACGCTACGAGGCAGACCGGGCGGCCCGCCTGGTATTCGACCGGGAGCGCCTGGAGCCCGCACCGGAGCCGGTCCCGGACCGGGAGCCCGTGATAACTGACGCCTCCGACCCGAACCAGTTTCGCGCCCTGGCCGCCCTGCTCCGCTCCGGTCCCGCCGACAGCCGGCCCGCCCTGGCCCACGCCCAACGGACCAGGCGCAACGCCTGCCGCCTCCGGCGCAAGCTGGACCGGGAGAGCGGGGGATACGAGCGCCGCCGGGACGGGGCGAGAATGTCGCCGGCGGCTTTCCTCCGCTCCGAGCTGCGCGGAGTTACCGCTATGGGATACCCCGAAATGCGCCGCCGCTGGAAAGCTATCGGGGGCAACCCGGAAACTCTCGACGGGGCGATAGCGGCCGGCCCGTACCGCCTCCGGCGGGAGCCTATGGACTTCAACCGGACCTACGTCTATCCGGCGCTTGCGTTGGTCAAGCGGAGAGCGGCCTAGAGTGAACAAAACGGTGAACCCAAGAGAAGTGAACCGGGGTGGTTTTTGGCGTGTTTTTGCATCCTCGGAAACAACCCCATGCACGGCGTCTATCAAACTCTGTCAAAAACTGCCGGGAGGGAGAGCATGACCAGCAAGGCTAAAGACCCCACGGTGGAAGACCCGGAGCTGATAGCCGCCTTGCTATCGAGCCGGACTATCCGGGAGGCCTCCGTCTCCGCCGGCGTCTCCGAGGCTACCGTCTACCGCCGGCTCCGGGACGGCGCTTTTCGTAAGGAGCTGAAAGAACAACGCTTGCGCGTCTACTCCCACGCCCTCCAGCGCCTCCAGGTGGCCGCAGAGGGGGCCGTAGACGTGCTAGAAGACGTCATGCGGGACGCTAGGGCTCCGCTTTCCGCCCGTATCAAGTGCGCCGTGCACGTCCTGGAGCGGGCCGATAAAGGCCCACAGCCGGAGTGGGTGGACCGGAGGCTACAGACCGCTACGGAGAGCATGCTGGAAGACCTGTAGCCGTGCGCGACTGGAAGCAAGCCGAGCGCCGGATAGCCGCCATCCTCGGGGGCCGGAGGATACCCGTATCGGGCCGGGGCCGGGGGGATAACCCGGACATAGAGCACCCCGCTCTCTCTGTCGAGGTCAAGGCCCGCTCCAGCTTCCCGGCCTGGCTGGAGAGCGCCCTACGCCAGGCGGAGTTATCTGCCACGGACGGGAAGACCCCCGCCGTGGTGTTGCACCAGGACCGCCGCAAGTACCCGGACGCCCTGGTGGTGCTCCGCCTCTCGGAGTTCGCGGAGCTGGTCCGGTCCGATACCCCTGACCGTTAAGCAAAGTGAAACAGCCGCGCCCTTTTTTAGGTGCCGATTAAAAGAAACGCTCTCATGGAAGAAAACCGGAAACGGGCCGGAAAATTTCCGGTCAACTTCGCATAAGAGTGATTCTCGGAAGTTCGCAAGCCCGCTCTATGCTAACGAATGCTAACGTGGAAGCGTTACGGAAACGTATCCCATGCAAGCCGGAAACACTTTCCTATTGTGGGGCTCCCCCCTGCCAGACAACGGTCCACTCGTTTTTCCTGTTCTCCCGTATTCGCTTATTCTTCTCGGCGTTGAATCTCCGCGCTCTCTCCTGCCGCTTGGCGTAGGCTTCCGAAACTTCGTAGGCTTCCGTGCGTTCCCGCAGCATCTCTACCGATGCCTTGCGTCTCGGCTTTATTTTCGTCATTGTCCACCCCTTTCTACCTTCCGA
>MWVY01000230.1_pt1 | contig 13281 bp, 16 predicted proteins | sample 1047251 | NCBI WGS metagenome assembly MWVY01 (sample SAMN06349983, study PRJNA376086) | soil metagenome | isolation source: MS7-5 sample Antarctic (ecotone) soil | place: Antarctica | collected 2015-01-13
ATCCACCTCGAACGGCCCAGTCGGCTGTACTCCGATGAATGAGACGCTTGAGTTTTCAGTGAGTAACCTGGCCTTCGTGATGTCTGTGTCCGCGGTCAGATCGGAATTGATAACAGCTGTGGGACGGCCATTGAGCGTTCGATTTGTTTCGTCTCCGCCATCGAATCCCACAATAGAAATACGGACAGCCGCTCCGTTCAGAATCCACGGCTCGTCCGACCAAGCCATGTAAATATCTCCCGTTTGCTTGATCCGGTTTAATACCGTGCGATTCGCCCCACCTCGAATGGAGTTGGTGGCGAGTAGTCCTGCACGTTTAGCGTGGCCGCACTCAATCTGTGCGCGAGCTTGCTCAAAAAAGTAACAACAAAAGTCAGAGAAACGCGGTAGCCGATCATCATATACGTTTCGAAGATGCTCAGTATATTCCTCGCCTAAATCAGCAATGAGGCGTTTTCCACCCAGGAATGGAGGGTTTCCAATGATGAAATCCGCAGCCGGCCACACGGTCTCAGCAAAATTACCGTCGTTTCCGGAGAGAAGCGCATCCTGCAACCGGATTGTCTCCAGCGGGTCGAGCACCGGCTCGCTGATTCCCGTGAAGCTATTGCCGATCATCCATTGCAGGTACCCGATCCAGATCGCGACCTGGGCGAGCTGTTGCGCGTATTCGTTGATTTCAAGACCCATCACTTGATGCGGACGAACCAGGGGATACCCCATCGGCAGGCCGGCATTGGCGCGATAGGTGAGCACCTCTTTTTCGAGGTCGAGCAATCGCTCCAGGGCGACGTACAGGAAATTGCCACTCCCACACGCCGGGTCGAGAATCCGCACCGCGGCGAGTTCGTCCTGAAAGGCGCGCGTGACCGTATCGAGCCGGCGCCGGGCGTTCTGGGAGGTCCGCACGATCCTGCGGCGCTCGGCATCGGACATCTGGGCACTGGTCGACGGGGCGGCGAGGGATTGCTCAATGAGCGCGTCGGCTTCGGCGCGTACCGCATCCCACCGCCGGCGCAAGGGCGTCATCACCACGGGATCGACCACCCGCTCGATGTCATGGCGCCCGGTGTAGTGCAAACCCAACCTTGCCCGTTGCGACGGGTCGAGCGATCGTTCGAACAGCGTGCCGAAAATCGACGGCTCGATGGCGGTCCAATCGAGGCCGGCGGCGGTGTGCAAGAGCCGGATTTCATCGGCGGTGATGCTCGGCACATCGACCGTGGCAAATAGCCCGCCATTGAAGCGCGGTATCTCTTCGTAGGCCACCGATCCGCCGGTATTCATCGTGGTCAGCAGTTCAGCGGCATCATGGTCGAACCGAGCCGGATTCCGGACACCGGCCGCAACCATCTTCGAAAAGATCGCATTCGGCAGCAGGTTCACATCTTCAGCGAACAGGCAAAAGAGCAACTGCACCAGGTAGTGCGCGGCGCGCGGTGGGGCAACCCCGCGTGCTTGCATGCCAACCGCAATCCGGCTGAACTGTTGGGCTGCGTCTTGGGTGACCGACGCCCGGGTTCGGCCCGGTTTGAGCGATTCCGGATCGGTGAAGACCCGCCGCAACAGATTCAGGTTCGCCGGCTCGGCGAACCTGCCGAGGTCAATCAGATGCGTCTCTTTGACCGTGCCCGTGAAGTTGGTGTGAATCTCGATTCGGTTCAGGTCGGAAACGATCAAGATCGGCGGATTTTCGAGCGATTCGCGGTAGAGATTGAGCTGGTCATAGGCGGCTTTGAGATTGGCCCGCTTGCCCTTGTACTCCCAGGCAAAGTGCCCCCGGTACCAAACATCGGCCCAGCCGCTGCCACCCATTGCTTTCGAGGCGCCGCGCTCAAAGGTGAACGTCTCGCCCGTCGGGTCCATTTCGGCCGGCGTGGGATGATCGAGCACGCGACAAATGTCGAGGAAATGCTCCTGGGATGCTGAGCGTTCCTTGAGTTCGACACCAATCCATTTCCGCTGAAACTCGATGGGATTCATCGACCAATTCATCCTGCACGTATTCGGCGCCGGGCCAGTGATGTCGTCAGACGTGAAGCCGGCTGCGCGTCTTGTCTGGGAGCCATGGCCCCCATCCGAATCGCTCTCACACGCGCCACGGCTTAGCCTTCAACCAACTCGGGCACCTGCTCGCCGGTGCGTTCCAACCACCAATCCGCGAAGAGGCGGCGGTGACAGAACGATTCGGTTCCGTCCGGGGCCGGCGTGGCGATGTTCTCATAGCACAGCAGCGCCAGCGTCCGTCCCTCGTGCTTATCCCGGAGGGGATCGAGGATTGATCGAATCGTCTCGGCCCCGAGCCGGTCGAGCTGGTCGCGATACGCCTCGAGGAACGCGGCGGGATCGTCGAGCGCCAACATCGCCCGGCTCGGCATCAGCTCCGGGATCGCGACGTTCAACCCGTACGGCAACTTCCACCGGGGCCGGCCCCGCGAGGTCCGCACCGCCACGATGCGCGGGTCGACGAGTGCCCTGGTCTGATATCGGCTCGTAACGAGTGGGCAGCCAGCGGCCTCGGGGAGACTGACCGTCACCCACGGAGCCATGATGGGTACGGATGCCAGGAGCCGTGGTGGTGCCTCAATGCCCGCCAGTGCGACTTGTGCGTGGGTCATCTGTTCTTCCCTTTTCGTGGTCGCGCGCGTGGACCCCGTCCATAAAATCCACATACCCGCTTCCCGTGTCACCACCCGGTGGCTAGAACGGGAATTCACTGCTGCTGTCCGTGGTGGGCAGGTCGTGGTGGACGGGTCCGGACGTCGGGGTGTCGTCGATGGACTCCCAGGCCTCGCCATCGTTCGTCTCGGCGAAATCAGACCGCTCGTGCTGGCTCCAGGGGATCGCGTCAGGTCCATACATCCGGATCGCGGTCGTCATCAACTCGTGCAGAGGCATGGGGTGTATCTCCGGTCCAGGGCGGAGGGGCAGCCACACGACCACCCCTCCGGTCGAGCTAGGCGGCGTCACGCGCGTCCCCGGCGTCGTGCAGACCAGCACGGCACATGATGGCCTCCGCGTCCGCGCGCTGGTCGAGGGCGGCGATCCAGTGACCAACCGCGCCGTGGTGATCGAGGTGGGGAGGCGTGCAGCCCGTCAGGTCGTCGATCGGCCGGCCGTGTTCGAGCCAGTGGACACTGAGGCGGTGACGGTCGCCGGTGATCTGGACCTTCGCGACGCCATCGATAAGGATCGTGGATTCCGCTCGTGAGGCCTCCAGCGTGATCGTCATGGGCAAGGGGGCGGGATCGGTTGGCGCGTCGTCCTGGAGCCAGCCCAGCGCGCTCAGCAGGGCCGCGTGGTGCATGCACCGTTGGTGCGTGATGAACCCTGGGCAATCACAACTCCAGCCCGTGACGACGTGCCATTCGCCGGGATGACTGACGCTACTGGCGAACCAGCGACCAGCCGGATCAATCCGGAGCTTGACGCCGGACTCCCGTGCCTTCTTGGCTAACCGCACCCGTGCCTGATCGGTGGTTTCCACCTGAGGTGATGTGATCATGGTGCCCTCCTGGGGCGTGTGTGCCGGTCCGTCTGCAAACGGGGTCCGGCGGCTGCTGGGGTATCAGGGGTTCCTTTCCTGATAAGTTGATTATAACATCTTTGAGTAGTATTTGTCAAGAAATTATGGTAAGGTTATTATGATAGGAAAGGAGTACCAGATGCAGACCCTCGGGGAACGCCTGCGCGCGGCACGGGACCGCAAATTCTGGACACAGCGGGAACTCTCGGAGCTGACCGGGATCACGGAAGCGACGCTCAGCCGGATCGAGAATGACAAGTACCACCGTCGTCCCTACCGGGCGACGTTAGAGACGATCGCGAATGCGCTCGACGTCTCGCTGCCATGGTTGGTGTTTGGGGATGAGGATGATACGCACACAAAACGGACGGCCGCCTAAGCAGCCGCCCGTGGAACCCCTGACACCCGATTGCAGCGGGTGGAGGACGTGATCATCTTACCGGATCGGGTCCGATCCGTGGGAAGCCGACCGCCCGTGGAGCGGGCGTAGCACGGGTGTTCGGTGGACATGAGCAAATGAGTAAGGACCATTCAATGGACGTTCACCGAATCCCGGTCCGTCGTCTGGAACCGCCTCAAGCGCCACGTCCACGAGGAACTCGATCGGATTCATGCGGCAACGTGCGGAAGTGCCGGATCGCCCGGCAACGAGCACTTCCGCACGTTGCCCGTAATCGTCAGATGGTCCAGGCGAGCCGCCAAGGTATGTCCGACCGGGAGATCGCCCGACAGCACGGAATAGACGCCCAACACGTGCGAGACATCCTCCGCTCGGAGCGACGCTGGATTCGTTGTTCCGCTCCGGTCTATACCACGCTGCGAGACGAGCATCCGACCCGGCACCATTCTGCCTTCGAGCTGGAGGATATACCGGCGGCATTCCTCGGACTATGCAGGTGATGCCTGACCCCTGAACGGCCGCAGGATCGCCCAGGATGAACAAAACCACCGCGGACGGCGCCATATTGGCGGGGTCCGTTTCGCTGCTCAGTCACCAGGCGGGCGCTCCAATCCGACTGTATTGCCGCAACGAGGACAGGCGAACGCGACGAACGCAATGCCGCCATCGGCGCGTTTCTCGTTCGTGATTTCCTCATCCTCCTGAATGATCCAGGCATGATTGCATTCGGGGTTGTTGCACTTCGCACGCCGGCTCACCCACCAGTCAAACGTCCGCCAGTCCCTCATCATCAGATTGCCCCTGTCGATATGTTCCGCATCCATTGCCCCATCTGCCCCATCGTACACGTCATATCCCTGCACATCCCGAATTCGGGCAGATTGCGACAATGGTGCATCAGCTTGTGGGCTATGTCGCCCGGACAGAATGTGCGATCATCCCAGCATGAACGACAGGACACCGACGGGCCGTCAACAGGCGACCAACAGGCGATTGACGGTCACCGTCAGCGAGGCGGCGGCCGCCTTGGGAATTAGTCCCGATGCAGTTCGTGGCAGGCTCCAGCGGGGCAGCCTCGAAGGCGAGAAGATCAAGGGCACCTGGCATATTACGCTGCCTACCCCGTCAGTACCAACAGGCGACCAACAGGCTACCGACGGGGCATCAACAGGCCATCGACAGGCTATCGACGGGTCACCGACAGGGCACCAACGGGACGAGCTTGTGACGCATCTCGAAGGCGAGGTGACGTATCTGCGGGAACAACTTGATCGTGCCCTTCGCCAACTTGAAGCCGAGCGCGAGCGGACTGACGTGTTGACCGCATTGAGTTCCGGCACGAGTAAGGTGGAAGCGCCACACGAGGCCCCAGAATCGCCTCAGACGAGCGATCCGGCGCCGACGGGTGTCCTGGCATGGTGGAAGCGATTGTGGGGTGGCTAGACGACATGGGGGTAGGGGGATGAGCATGGAGAGGCTGAGAGCATTCGCAGGCGATTCAATAACCTGATGAGCAAACGTGAGCACAACGATCTCTATGATCGCCCCGATGCGATTGAAGCCGATATCGAGGAACTCACAGACGATCTTCGCGCCCTTGAGGATGAACAAGAACGGCGGAATTTCGAGGAGTTACTAGATGCGCGAGACGCGGCCCACAATGCTTGGCTTGAAAAACTGGATTAGCTGGTTGGTGAACGATCGATATTGACCGCAGAGCGATGCGCCGAAACCTGGCTGGTCGATCAGTGTCGATCGTGGTGATGGTGATCCTCTGGAGACAAACGTGCTCTCCGCTTCCTGATAAATGAAGGTGTGGGGCGCTTCGGGCCAGTGTCTCTTGGACAACGGGATTTGCCCGTGCCATAGTGTTTCGACATCGCGTTTGATCGACAATAAACAGATTCGGTGGGGTGGCTGCCGCGCATGCGGAGATACCCAAAGCCGCCAGAGGCAACGATCATACGCACGCCTGTAGAGAGGGACCTTTCATCATGAGACGTGGTGTTTTAGCGTCATTGGCTGCGTTGGTGTTCATGACCGGGCTTACCGTGTCCGCCGCCGCCCAAGACCTCTACGATTGTGAAGATTTCACATTCTGGGAGGACGCCCTGGCCGTCTTCGAGCAAGACCGGAGCGATCCCCACGGGCTGATGGGTCCAGTTGGCCCGGATAACGAAACCGGGGTGACCTCAGCAGTCGTATGCCCCGATCTCCCCAGCAGTTCCTCAGTGGGTGGTGCTGGTGAGGGCAGAGAGGAACGGCGTGCCAATTCTCCCCTTCTTGCGGACAGGATTCCGGTGTGTGTGCAGTGGTTTGAGTCCCCAGTGCTGGTGGAGTATTTCACCCAAGCACAGATTGACGAGATCGAAGCGACCTGGGCAGCATACGACTACTCCGACATCCCGCCACCACAGATAATGGGATACCCCGATCCTGCCACCGGGTCTTGCGCACCCCAGGCCGGTGATGCCGACGGCACAGAGTACGCTCTTCAGATGTACGTTCGGAATTGTGCCACCGAACTTGTCGTGTACTCTCTTTACCCACAAGAAGGCTGTGTTCCGGGTGTCGGCGCGTTTTTCAACATCTCGTTAAACGATGGCACCTTCTTGGGCAATTGCGAGGCGACGCGCAGCCTTACTAACCCGCAGGCCGTATTCGCCAGCTGCATCGTTCAGGTGCCATCCGGCAGCACCGTCGTAATCACAGAGGACCTGGCTTCACTTCCTGAAGGGTACGTGCCTGAGACGAATCCGGTCACCTTCATTGCGCCGTCTGGTCCGGTGGATGGGGAGGACTGGGGTCCGGTATTCATCAACGAACGGCGATCCGGCAGCATCCCTACTGATCTCCCGAATACTGGTGCTGGCTTGCCAACAACCGGCGCCGACAGCATGCTGCTGGTGACCGCGCTCAGCACTGTTGCGGGTTTCCTTTGGGTCGCCGGACTGCACCTTCGCCGTCAGGCGTAGGATTTACGACCGGATGATTCGGGGTTGGGCGATCTTGGAGCGCACTGCCCCGTGCTGAAGGCAAGTCGGGCGCAACGCTGGTAAAGGCACGGTGACGATTACTGCGATGCTGCAGCTCCTCGTGGGGCTATGTCGTGTGCCCTCGCAAGGTGCCGCCGTCGAGCAATGCACCACAACCTGGGCAACTGATCACCTAGTGGTGTTTTGATTTCGGTATGGGTTTCGGTACACCTTCGTGTGCGTAGGCCCATGGCTTCCGGCGAGCTTGCCGGCGAGTACCGAAAATGACCGTTTCTGAGACAGGTTGTATCGACGGTGAGCGTCAATGGCGGGCGGTTTAGGAGCAGCCGTCGTCCCCCTCGACCGTCGAAACCTCGTCTAGGGCGGCGTGCAGCAGCGCGGCGGCAGCCCAGCGCTTGACCCGCTCAGCAGTTTCAGGTGGTAGCCCGCAGATGTCCGCCGTCACCATGATGCTTTCCATCCCGACGCACATCGCAAGGGCCGTGACGAGCTGTTCCAGCCGCTCGGCACCGAGCCGGTCCTCCAGCGGCGCGAGGGCGTCAGCGAGGTACCGCAGACGATTGCCGGGCCGCCGCGGGACGTCGGAGAGGTTATCGGCGCGTGGGACGAGCATGGCGCGCACGGCGGTGCGAAAGGCCATCTCGTGCTTGAGGACCAGCGCATGATCTGCGCGCACGACCGCGTCCAGCCGCGCCCCTACCGTCCCGGGTGTCCGCGCCGCGGTATACACGGCCTCTAAATCCGTCTGGTTGACTGCGCTCAACAGCGCTTCGGCGACCAGCTCCAGCGAGTTCACGGGCCAGCATCCGGCGCGTTGCCACCAGCATCTGCACCCGGCCCTCACGTTCGTCGGCGATCAGCTGCTCCCGACGCTGCCGCGCAACCGCGACCTGCTGCGCATCCCACGCATGGGCACGCACCTTCCAATTCCAGGATCAGCGCCGGCCGTTCGCCTGGCGCCGCCTCGGTCGCGAGCCGGTCGAGTTCCGCCGCCTCGCGCGGTCGGCCGTACACCCGGACGGCGAATAGTTCGCCCTTAGCGCGGTCCGTCAGGAGGCGCTGGCGCAGCTCGCCGATCACCGTCCCGAGTGCGGTCGCGGCGTCACTCCGCAGGCCAGCGAGCGTCGTTGCTTCGGTCTCGCGCTGTTCGCGGGTGATGCGGTTGACCACGGCCATCCGCTCACGGGTGTGGCGCGCCGTCAACTGGGCCAGGCTCTCTCCCCGCTGATCCCGGTCATCGTCAATGGTTGGCTGCGGTGTCGTGGTGATTGCGTCCCCATGCGTCGTCTCCGTCGTGTGTCGTCGTCAGGCCATCTGCCCGCACGAGTGTCCGCCTGTGCGATACCCGGTTCAGTCATGGGGGCCGGCCGGGTGTCGGTCGCGCGCCGATCCACGGCCGGCCCATGTCGTCACGGCTCAGGCACGCCGAGCAGGCATAGCGTTCTGGTGCCGTCAGCTCGCCCCCACAACGAACGCAGGTCCACGGATCGGGGCCGTCCGGCTCACCAAGCAGATCGGGCAACAGTCGCCCATGGGCCGGCAGGGCCGCGCCCGTCTCGGTCGCCAGGGCCACGATCGCGACCGCCCGGAGATAACGGCGTCCACCGCTCATGCGTCACCGCCGGTCCGAATGATCATGATCGTCCTCCTGAAACGTGCAGAGGGACATCGCCCTCCCTGGTGATCGCCAGGGAGTCTCCAGATGGTACGCCCCGTCTCCGTCAGCTCCGTGGCGCTCATCACTCCCTCCTTTTAGGCCTTTTGGGCACCAGCGGTGGTGCGAGAAATCAGTGAAATCAGTGAAATCAGTGATTTTCTATTGCACGGATTTTTCGATATTGGTACATATAAGAGATCACTGATATCACTGATCGTACCGATTTGCCGTGACATAAATTTTATGACAGCCTCCCGGCTGCCGCGATCCGATCACGCTTGCTGAGCGTGGCCAACGCGTAGGCCACCTGTCGCTTCTTGTTACCCAGTACCCAAAGACCGTCCCTGGCGTAGGGGTTCCTGACCGGGATGTAGCCAACGTCGGCCATCCGGTGCGGTATCTGAGTGCGGAACTTCCGTTCGTTGAAAAGCGCCCACAGCTCACCGTTTGGGTCGAGCCGGCTCCGCAGGGTGGGAACCGTGACCGCCTCGGGATTCCCCAGCAGGTCCAGTAGGTCCCGCATCTCTGCCTCCTCCGGTGAGCGACCGGTATCCACCATGTCCCAGAACGCGTCCGTTTTCGGCGGTGGAGCCTTCGGGTTGAAGTCGTCTAGGTTGCAGGTGTTCAGGTACGCGGCAACGTGGCCATACCCGCCGGTCTCAAACCAGGTGTAGAGCCGGTCGAAGTAGTCAGCGTCGAAGTCGGTGGGGGCGAGTTCGGACCACGCGACGTAATGCCGGCGGTCCTCGGCGGGTAGGTATAGGCCGTTGTGCCGGTTGTTGGTGGTGAAAATCACGCCGACCACGTTGGGGACCGGGTAGGCGTCAACGAATTTCAACTCGACGCTCAGCACGTCGGGCGGGGCGGCGAGGATCGCCTTCATGTGCTCGTAAAAACCGTAGCGATCGACATCGCCCAGGTCCCGCGCTTCCGAAACGCGGAGGATCACGCTGCACAAAAACTTGTTGAATCGTCCGGTGACGGTCGCGGGTGACTCGTCCGCCACGTTGTGGGGACCAACGGCGCGGACAACCGGATCGAGCATCGTATCCTTGCCGATCCCCTGGCTCCCGCCCAACACCAGCGCATGATTGATCTTCACGCCTGGGTGCTGGGTTCGGTGGGCAAGCCAGGACACGATATGGTCGGCATCGTCCGGGTACAGGCGCTCGACGTGGTCAAGCCAGGGACCTGCCCGCATCGCGTCACCGGGCAGGGACTCGGGTGGCCGGTACCGGTTATAGGCACGTTTGCCGGGAGCGGGGGTCAGCCCGCCGGCGGTGACCAGTGCGTCACGAATCAGCTCAGGGTGACCGGGAATCCAGGTCATCTGATGCACGGCGCGGGTAGTGTCCAGATACTTGCCAGGCGATATCTCGTCGAACTCCGTGCGCACCGGGGGCAATCCCGCGTTGACGCCGGCCGGGTCCCAGATCGAACCATCCCGGCGAAAGATGTATTTGTGCTTCGGGAGGTACGCGTAGAAATCTTCGAGGTGCAGCCCGGACTCACGCATGTCCGCGCCGCTCTGAGATGCTTGGCCGTTCGGGCTTCGCTGCCGCCGCTCCACGTCCGGCGAGCGCGGTCGCGCCGGAACAGCCCCGGGCTGACTATCCGGGGCGGGGTAGGCGTCGGCCATCAACGACCAGAGGTCGGTGCCGGCCGCCAGCGCATCATCGATTCCTTGCTTGGAGCCATCGGCGGCGGCCGGCACGTCCAGCCAGCTGACGCGGGCCTGCTTGCGCCGCAGAAACTCGGTGAGGTCCCACCGGGCTTGCGCCACCTTCTGGTTCGTGCGGGTGTCACTATCAAAGGCGATCGTGATCGTGCGGCGGAAGGTCACCCGGTCGCCGAGCCGTTTCTTCCAGGGAATGTCCGCGAAGCCGGCGAGCGGCATGTCCTCAGAGCGCCAGCCGTAGACGCCGCTGATCGCGATCACGCAGGCGGTGCCAGGCACGATCGCTGACTGGATCGCATCGGCCTTGAGGATCGACTCGGTGACGATGAGCGGCACGTTGATGTCACGCAGATAGGGCAGTGACACCGGTGGCACGTCGATCTGCATCCGGGTGCCAGCGGCCCAGAGATATTTCCGGGGCTTGCCTTTGTCATCGAGCGGCGGGTCGTGCGGTCGCAGCTGCCAGCACGTCACCTCGCCCTGGGTGTTGTGGCCGGGGATGAGCAGGCCATCACGCGCCATCTGGCCCATAAAGCCGGCGGCGCGGGCATCCTTTGCGGTACCGGTGCGGTAGCCGCGAGTCTCGGCAACCTCAGGGGAGATCGCTCGCGAGCGGAGCACCTGGGTGTCGTGCTCGTTGAGATACGCGGCGGTTGCGCCCACGGCAACCGGGCTGGCGGGATCATCCGTTGTGGCATAAACTGATGACGGAAACATCATCTCTATCTCCTTCAACAAGCGTCTCCAGGTTGGCCCCTGGAGGCGCCTCGCCGTGCGCCGCTAGGCGGCATCCTCTGCCGATTCCTTGACTCCCAGTAGTACGCGATCAACCTCCGTCTTTCGGAACAGCCAGCGGCCACCGATCCGGAACGCCCTCACCGGTAGCTCATCCCTCAGCATCCGTTCGCGAAACGTCGTGTAGCCGACTCCGAACTTGGCCGCCGTGACGGCCAGCGAGTACACCTGTGGCTCCACGTCCGGCCGCTTGCTCGAGGTCCGCGCCCTGGGTCCCTCCGTCGTGCTCACTACCATCCCGATTCCCTCCCTGGCGCTCCCTGGGGAACGCAAAAAGCCGACGCACGATGGTATCCACCATCACAACGTCGGCCGGCCCGTCCGGTCGATTCATTCTCCGCCTGTTCGGCGGTTCTGCTCTTCGTTGACCGGTCAGTCCGGTCAACGTCCCAATTCTACCAGTTTGGGCGATAGATTTCCCGGTTTCGACGCCCAGCAGCAGCCGGTGCCGATCACGGCCCAGCGCGGGCGCCAAGCCCTTGACACGGCTCGGCATGGGCGGTACGGTTGAGGCGTGGATCGGTCCGACGACTGGGTTCGCAGACATTTCAAAACTCCTTGGGACCCCTCCGGCCTGGCAGCCACATGGAGGGGTTCCCTTTTTGTGCCTCAGCGCCCGGTGTGGGCGGCGCGAGGCGTGCGGTGGGTCACTTCTTGGGGCGAGGTCAGTTTTGCGGCATCTTCCGCCCGGACCATTCGCCGGCGCCGATCCTGGGGGTGGGAAAAGGTGCTGACACCGAGGGCAAGAAGCCTCGCCTCGACGGTTTTGCGCTTGATGCCGGTTTGCGCTCGGAGCTGTTCGAGCATGACATATCCCGCCGGCGCCTGGATGTCCGGTGGCTGGTTCTGCGTCGTGTTCATGATGCGTCCTCCTGCGTTCGAGAAAATCGGGTCATTCCCCACAGCGTACTTGGCGTCCTAGCCCGTTGTGGGGCGATTTACGGCGATCTGCCATCAGGGGTTCGGCCCCTGTCCGGGGCCGGCCTTTGCGAACGCGCTTACGGTCGCTGGGCTTGACCGGGCCGTTCGTGAAACCCTTCACATTGCGGACAATCGGGTTTATCCGCAATGTGCCGGATTTCCGGTTCCCGCAACATGCTGGATGTGAGGCGTGTCGTCCCGATCGCCTCTTGAACCGAGGTTGTTTTCGATCATCGCCGAGACGCTCTCCCCGTCATTGGACCGGATCGCGACAAGTGGTCGACCGATGATTGTGTGGCTGGCGTGACCAGCATGACGCTGCAGAGCGGCGGGCGTCGTCATGCTGGTCGCGCCCGTTCCAAATTGAGCGTCAGCAACCGGGACAGGATCGTGTCTTCCCCGACATCAGCGGGCACGGGATCGTCCCAGTCGTAGGCTGCCCAGACGGCACGATCGAGCGCGGCGTGCGCGTTCTGCAGCCAGGTAGGACGCTGGTTGTAGAGGTTGGTCAGCGTTCGCTTTTTCAGGTCGGCCTCAGAGGCTCCTTCCGGATCGAGCCAGTTCCGGCGCAGGCGATCCAGTTCGGCGGCGGCCTCGCCGATCGCGATCACGCGGGGATCGTCGACCAGTTCGCTGCCCGGCGGCCACGGCAGGGGAAAGGTCTCGAAGCAGGTGGTCGGTGTGTAACGAGGATCGTTGCCCTTGCCCAACCAGGTCCCCATGCGGAGCGACCAGACTTCGTGGGAGCGGGAATGGAGGACACCGAAGAAGTAGTCGTCGTCACGGGCGAAAGCAACGACAGCACTATCGATCAACGCCCGTTCTGGCATCCACACGAAGACTCTGTGTTTGGACACACGAGGCGTTGCGATGAAACGGTCCAGCCCACGTAGTGCCGCCTTCATCTCGTTGCGGGGGCGCCAATGACGCCACCAATGATCGCGAAGTCCCTTCTCCCGATTGCCTTCCCTCGTTGGCTTGACGACATTCAGGATGTGCTCAAAGGGGGCTTCAAAGAGTGCGGCATCATCCAAGGCCGTGCCGCTTCCGAAATCGACAATCCACGAACCACGTGCCCGCCGCGTGATGTCCGCGCCATTAAAGTACGGACGTAGCACCTCATCATTGGAACGACCATTGGGGTTGGCAGGCATTTTAGCCCAGTGACTAGCAGTGCCGGCATCCACCTCGAACGGCCCAGTCGGCTGTACTCCGATGAATGAGACGCTTGAGTTTTCAGTGAGTAACCTGGCCTTCGTGATGTCTGTGTCCGCGGTCAGATCGGAATTGATAACAGCTGTGGGACGG
>MWVY01000231.1_pt1 | contig 13275 bp, 17 predicted proteins | sample 1047251 | NCBI WGS metagenome assembly MWVY01 (sample SAMN06349983, study PRJNA376086) | soil metagenome | isolation source: MS7-5 sample Antarctic (ecotone) soil | place: Antarctica | collected 2015-01-13
CCTTACAGCGCCACGAGATTGATATTTATACTCTTAACAACAATATTAAACCGGCAGGTTCCTCGGAAGAATTTAAAAGAGGAACATCATTCATCATTCCAACTAATCAAAAACAGCACCGGTTGATCAGGGCCATTTTTGAAAAAACACTAACGTACAAGGATAGCCTTTTTTATGATATTACCAGCTGGACAATGCCTCTGGCGTATGGATTACCATATGCTGAAATAAAAGTTGCCCAATACAATAATAACTTAATAGGAGAAAAATATACTCCGGGAAATTATAAGGGTGAGGTTATGGGTGGCAGAAGCGAATACGCTTATTTAATCGAATGGAGTGAATTTAATGCTCCTGCTGGTTTATATTCTCTTCAAAATAGTGGTGTTGCAGTAAAAGTGGCAACTAATCCGATTGAACTTGTGGTTGCTGGCGGCAGAAAAAGATTCAATTACGGGACTATTTTAATTCCTGTTCAATCCCAAAATAAAACAAGTGCAGAGATTTATAATCTTGTAACGAATGTTTCGCAAAAATTCAATTTATCTGTTCATGCAGTAACAACCGGTGCTGCCACTATTGGAAGTGACTTAGGAAGCAATAGATTTATAACAGTTACTAAACCTGTTATTGCTACTGTAACCGGCACAGGAGTAGATCCAATTAATGCCGGTGAGTTGTGGCATTTAATGGATCAGCGGTTCAATATTCCAATATCACAACTTGAGCCGGCTCTGTTTAATCGTGTAAGTCTTGATAAGTACAATACTATAATTTTAGTCGGTGGAACGTATGGAGATCTTAACAAAGAGAAATTGAAAACATGGGTACAAAACGGCGGAACGCTTATCTTATTAGAAGAAGCGGTGTCGTGGGCAGCACAAAATGGGATTAGTAATGTTGTTTTAAAGAAAACGAAACCTGTTGTAGACAGCACAGTACGGTTATCTTATATAGAAAGAGAACAAATTGAAGGTGCACAACAAGTTCGGGGTGCTATTTTACGTGCGGAAGCTGATTTAACCCATCCATTGGCTTATGGATATACTCAACCATTTCTCAACACTTTTAAAGCAAACAAGGTTTTCGTTGAGCCCGGGAAAAATCCATTTGTCACCCCTTTTTATTACAAGGATAAACCATTAGAAAGTGGTTGGATTAGCAGGGAAAATTTAAATAACATTAAAAATTCAGCTGCTGTTGTAGTTAGCGGATTAGGATCCGGTAAAATAATATCTATAACAGATAACCCAAATTTCAGAGGCTTTTGGCTGGGTGGCAGTAAGTTGATGATGAATTCTATTTTCTTTGGAAAGATGATAGCTACCAACTTTTCAGCTACTGATGAGTAATATAAATTTTGTGAGTAGGCTGGTGCATTTTTTGTACAAGAATAATCAAATTGAATCTTTATGAACAAGGATAAATCTTCAACAGATCAGGATAATCAAAATCAATCTCAACAGCAAGGAAGTAACCAACAAAATACAGAAGATAACAATATCGGTCCTATAGATACCACTGATGTATCAGAAACAATGAAAGATCCTGATGCATGGAAAAGGGGTGATGATTCTACAATATCACCTATACACACTAGTTCACAGGCGGGTGTTTCTTCACCTGGAAATAATGATTGGCAGGGAAACTCTAACACCATTAAAGATCCGGATGAGTGGAAGACAGGTGATGAGCCTATGACAGGAGCACAACGTTCATATTTACATACATTAGCTGACGAAGCAGGGGAAGATGTAAATGATAATCTTACAAAAGCTGAGGCTGCTAAACGTATTGAAGAGTTGCAAAAAAAGACCGGCAGAGGTACAAATCAACAAAATCAACAAGGTGGTGGTGGAGGTTAGGGGTCGTAAATAATCAAAGAATTCGATTGAATTTTTTTATGGCGCTTCCAATAATATCAGTAAAGGCGCCATTTTTTTATAAATGATACTATAAAAAGAAACTTTCTATCTAAACAGGAAGTTTGACTCACTAAATATTATCGCGATAAAAATATAGGAGAAGCTAAACAGCCTTTTCTGTAGCCGGTACTAAAATTATATATCTATACTCAAGTAAATACGTATATTGAGCGCAATAAAATTTTGAGCACTATGATTAAAATGCAAGTAATTGGAAATTTAGGAAAAGACTGTGTGGTAAACACGGTTAACGGTAAAAACGTAATAAACTTTACCGTAGCACACACTGAAAAGTATAAGGACAGCCAGGGCAACAACCAGGAAAAGACAACATGGGTGGATTGTGCCTATTGGTCGGACAGAACTGGTTTGGCTCCGTATCTAACAAAAGGAAAACAGGTATTTGTTGAAGGAACACCTGAGGTAAGGAGTTTTACCCGCAATGATGGTACGGCCGGAGCTTCACTTTCTTTAAGAGTAAGAGAAGTGCAATTATTGGGTGGACGAAATGAGCCTGCTAATGTTTCTAATGATTCACAAATGCCTTCTCGCCAGGATGCACCTACACCTGCTGGTATGGATGATGTAGCAGATGATCTGCCCTTTTAATTAAAACATCTTTAAATGCTTCGCTTCTATTGTTTAGAGCGAAGCATTTTTATTTTTTACAACTCTCATTTTAGTGCTTGTATTTAAGTATCTACCTGTTCTTTTAATAATTTAAATAATGAATTCAACTGCACCTCTTGCAGAACGAATGCGTCCTTCTACAATAGATGATCTGATTGGACAGGAACACCTGACTGGTAAAGGCAGCATTTTACGTACAGCAATTGAAAATAAAAGAGTGCCTTCAATGATCTTGTGGGGCCCGCCGGGAACGGGAAAGACTACAATAGCAAATATCATTGCCAACACTTTAGTTGTACCATTTTTTACATTAAGTGCTATAAGCTCCGGTGTAAAAGATGTAAGAGAAGTGATCGAGAAAGCCAGATCATTACCAGGTGCCATTTTGTTTATTGATGAGATTCACCGATTTAACAAAGGTCAGCAGGATGCATTGCTTGGAGCAGTTGAAAAAGGAACTATCACCTTAATTGGTGCTACTACTGAAAATCCTTCATTTGAAGTCAACAGCGCCTTGCTTAGCCGTTGTCACGTATATGTTTTGAAATCGTTGAGTAAAGAAAACCTTATTGAATTACTGCACCAGGCACTAATTAAAGATGAATGGTTAAAGACAATTGATGTTCAACTAAAGGAAACAGAAGCATTGATCAATATATCTGGAGGTGATGCAAGGAAATTGTTGAATTTGTTGGAACTGGTGGCCTCCCCAACCCCTCCGAAGGAGGGGGCTACCAACGCACAATTGCAGAATTCAGGAGCTCAAGAAGATGTTCCATCATCAGGGTCTGTGCAATGGTTCACTCCCCCTTCGGGGGAGCCGGAGGGGGCTATAATTACAGATGCTCTTGTAATGGATATTGCACAGCAAAGAATTGCTCTGTACGACAAATCTGGAGAACAGCATTATGATATTATTTCAGCTTTTATAAAATCAATGCGTGGTAGCGATCCTAATGCTGCAATCTATTGGCTGGCTCGGATGATTGAAGGAGGTGAAGATGTGAAATTCATAGCCAGGCGAATGGTGATTTTTGCAAGTGAGGACATTGGTAATGCAAATCCTACCGCATTGGTTTTAGCAAACGCAGCTTTTGAAGCAGTGAATAAAATTGGTTATCCGGAAAGCAGAATTATACTGGCGCAATGTGCTACTTATTTAGCTTCTTCACATAAAAGCAATGCATCTTATATGGCTATTGAAGATGCGCTGGAAACTGTAAGAAATCAAGGTGACCTGCCTGTGCCGTTGCATGTTCGTAATGCGCCTACTGGTCTAATGAAAAATATGGGGTACGGAGAGAATTACAATTATGCTCACAGTTATGAAAGCAATTTCGTTGAGCAGGAATTCTTACCGGATGAAATAAAGGGAACTGCTTTTTATGAGCCTGGCAAAAACCCGAGAGAAGAAGAACTAAGGAAGTTTTTGAAAAGTTTATGGAAAGAGAAGTATGGGTATTAGCCTTGGCGCTCTTTGCGTTTTCTTTGCACCTTTGCGATACTTAACATGTACACAGAGAATGAACTTTCAAATATAATTATTGGAGAAGCAATTTATGTTCACAAGGCTTTAGGTCCGGGACTACTTGAATCTGTTTATGAAAACTGTTTATACCATAGACTTTCTAAAACTGGTGTACAACTAACTAAAGAACAACCTATACCCGTTGTTTTTGAAGAAGTAAAGCTAGAATGTGGTTATAGGGCAGATATTGTAGTAGAAAATAAAGTAATTATTGAAGTGAAAGCTGTTGAAGCACTTAGTGATGTTCATAAAGCACAGGTTCTAACCTATTTGCGATTAACTGGTTTAAAGCTGGGGCTATTAATGAACTTTAATACTGTGTATTTAAAAGATGGAATAAAACGAATTGTCAATAATCTTTAAGTATCGCAAAGGACACAAAGATTAGCCGCAAAGTACTGCAAAGTGCTTCATTAAAATTGGTGCGGCATTTACTATTTTTAATAAAGTAAAAAACAATTATGAAGAAAATTTACCTGGCTATCTGTTCTGTTATTGTTTCTCAAATTGTATTCAGCCAAACTATTATCCAACGTGATCCTGAAATCGAGCAAATGGTTCGGGAGGTCTCCAGCGATTCATTACGATCTTACATTGTTAAAATGGTAAGCTTTGGCACACGAAATACGCTGAGTTCAACAACAGATAGAAATCGTGGTATTGGTGCAGCACGCCGTTGGGTGCTTAGTAAATTCAACGAGTTTGCAAAGCAATCCAATGGCAGACTTACAGCCTTTATTGATACAACAACATATCATGCTGATGGAAGACGTGTGGATAGATCTATTAACCTTGGTAATGTAGTTGCGACACTAAAAGGAACTGATCCAAACGACAATAGAATATTTATTATCAGCGGGCACCTGGATAACATGCGCAGTAGTCCTACTGACAGCATTGGCGATGCACCCGGTGCAAATGACGATGCCAGTGGATGCGCAGCAGTTCTAGAGTGTGCACGAATTATGAGTAAAAAGAGATTTCCAGCAACTATTGTTTTTATTGCCACGAGCGGAGAAGAACAAGGATTACTCGGGGCAACTTATATGGCCCGAAAAGCAAGGAGAGAAAACTGGAATATAGTAGCTGTCCTTAATAACGACATTATGGGCAGTAACAACAGTAACGAAACCAATATAATTGATAACACGAAAATTAGGGTATTTAGTGAAGCTTTTTCAGTTGCAGATACCGGAAGAAGAGCGCTAACCATCCGCCAATTAGGATTAGAGAACGATGGTAAAGCACGACAGTTAGCACGTTATGTAAAAGAAGTAGGAGAGCGGTATGTTGATAATTTACAGATTGTGATGATCTACCGAAATGATCGTTTTCTACGCGGAGGTGACCATACACCATTTGTTGAGCAAGGTTATGCAGCAGTGCGGTTTACAGAGATGAATGAAAACTATTATCACCAACACCAAAATGTAAGAGTGGAAATTGGGATTCAGTATGGTGATTTACCCGAGTTTATGGATTTTGAATACCTGAGAAAAAATACGGCAATGAACCTGGCAAACCTCGCCAATCTTGCTAAATCACCATCAATGCCCGATTCAGTAAGGATAGATGTAAGAAGACTTTCCAATTTCAGCTTTATAAGTTGGGATAGACCAAAAAATGGTAATGTAAAAGGGTATTACGTGTTGATAAGAGAAACAACAAGCCCTGTTTGGCAGAGAAAGATTTTTACAACCGCAACAGAAATGAATCTGCCATTTTCAAAGGATAACTATTTCTTTGGAGTGCAATCCGTAAGTGAATCCGGCAATGAAAGTTTACCCTTAATTCCTGCTGTTGGCAGATAAAAAAATCATGCAGTTAAATTGGGTGCTGAAAAAATTTGATGAGCTAACTCCTTATGAGTTGTATCATATATTACAGTTACGCAATGAAGTTTTTGTCGTAGAACAAAATTGCGTGTACCAGGATGCAGATGATAAAGATCAGCTATGTTACCATTTATCAGGAATTGATAATAAACTGGTTGCCTACACCCGCCTTTCACCACCTAATACGATTTACACGGAAGCGTCAATTGGACGTGTTGTTACATCACCTGTTTTCCGAAGAAAAGGTGCGGGTAAAATGTTGATGGAACATTCAATAAAATCTGTTTATGATCTGTTTGGATATGTTCCTATAAAAATTGGTGCTCAGCTTTATTTAAAAAAATTTTACAACGACCTTGGATTTAAGCAAATAAGTGATATGTACCTGGAAGATGGCATTGAGCATATTTATATGCTTAAAAGCTAACCAGGTAATGTTTAATTTCTGTGAATAAAATAGTTAGGATTCATATCAAAAACATATTACATTTATTCTACTTAAAACCTACTGCAATGAACTTATTTGATCGAGTTAAAAACATAATTACCCGCCCAAATTCTGAATGGGATGTAATAAGTACAGAAACTCCGGACGTACGTGGAATTACAATGGGGTATATTCTGCCATTAGCCGGTCTTGCTGCATTAGCAGCATTTATTGGCTATGGACTTATAGGAGTAACTTTTATGGGCTTTAGAGTTGCCGGATTTGATTGGGGCTTGTACCAGGCTTTAAATGTTTTAATTGTTTCCGTTGGCTCTGTTTTTCTTACTGCGTTTGTTGTTGATGCATTAGCACCATCATTTGATGCAGAAAAAAATTTTGACAGATCTTTTCAATTGGTTGCTTATTCGTATACACCTGGATGGATTGGCGGTTTACTTATGATCTTTCCTCCACTTGGTATTATCGGAAGCTTGTTTGGGCTTTACGGTCTATACCTTTTGTACCTTGGATTACCTAAATTGAAGAAAGTTCCTGCTGATAAACTGGTAGGTTATTTTGTGGTGACTCTGGTGGTTTTAATCGCTTCTTATTTTGTACTTGGCTTAATATTGACTGCTATAATGAGACCAATTTTCGGATTGAACTATTATACACCTGCAGGTTATTAAAGTATCTGTTAATGCAAAATGAGGCCGTCTCAAAAGGACGGTCTCTTTTCTTTAGCTCAAGTTTGGTTGGATTTGCGCTGCTGTGTAAAAGTTTGTTTATATGGATGCTTGTGATGGCTGCAGTAATAATAAACTCCTTAAAGCTGCTTTTTAAGCTGCTTTTTTCAAGTTTTCTTTAATTTTCAACTTCGCAACTGCTTTTACTTTACTGAGGTTGTGCGCAATAGACAGTAAGCCCCACTCGATGGCTACTTTTTCAACTCCTTTTAATCTGAACCGCTTAAAGTTTTTATTGTGTTTGATGTTTCCAAACACCGGTTCTGTATCCCAGCATCGCTTCTTGCGGTGATAAGTTCCTGTCTCTGTTTTTAACCTTTCTGCCGCCTGCTTCTTCAGCCGGTTTCCTTCGTGTGATACCTGTATTTTGCGATTGCCTTGCTGCTTGTGGCATGCTCCACGCATAGGACAGCCATTGCAGTTAGCCGCCTGATAATGCTTATAGGTTCTGATAAAACTACCTGTTTGTTCCTGATGTTCACCCACACACTTCATCGGCTGACCCATTGGACAGATGTACTGATCTTTGTCTTTGTTGTAATGAAGATACTCAGGTGCAAAGGGGTACTTAGGTTTATGATTCTTCTTCTGTTCTTTATCAAAGTAATTATGCTTTATGTAAGCTTCTGTACCTTGCTCGTCCAGGTACTGATAGTTCTGTTCTGATCCATAGCCTGCGTCGGCTACCTGTACTTCAGGTGCATTTCCATAAAGTTGCTTATGTTGTTCATTGTGTGGGATGAGTGTTTTGGTATCGGTGGGATTTTGATGGATTGAGTAGTTGACGATAAACTGATTGTTTGTTGAGATCTGCACATTGTAGCCGGGCTTCAGCTGACCATTTTTCATGTGGTCTTCTTTCATCCGCATGAAGGTGGCATCTGTGTCGGTTTTGCTGTAAGAGTTGCGGGTACCCAGCACCTGCTCTTTTCGTTCATACTCCCGCAGTTTGTCAGGCCACTGTTTTTTTGCATAAGCAAGCTTCTGCTTTATATCCTGCGGCACATCGGCATTTTGTTCCTTTAGTGCAGCATCTATTTGTTCAATGGTCTCGCTGATCAATTCCGGCGTAATATTATCGAAGGTCGGCGGCGGCTCGTCATCCTTACGTTCCTGCCTGGCTACTTTCTGTGAGTATGCCCACAGTTCCCTGAGCTGCTTTTTGATTCGTTCTTTACTGGTCTGGATGGCTCTGCCCCACACAAAGCTGTAGCGGTTTGCTACACTCTCTATTTTGGTGCCGTCGGTGTAAACCTCTTTTAAACTTACATAGCCACTGTCCACCAGTACCACTACAATCTTGGAGAAGATATGTTCCAGCATATGCTTCAGCCGTTCACTTCTGAATCGGTTAATGGTGTGGTGATCCGGCGTGCTCATGCCACTGATCCACATAAAATGGATATTCTCCTTAAGTACCGCTTCCAGCTTACGACTGCTGTAAATGTTGTTCAGGTAGCCATATACCAACACCTTAAGTAGCATCCGCGGATTGTATGAAGTAGTGCCGCGGTCTTTATACTTCTTAAGCAATGCATCAATGTCAATGCTGTCAATCACGGCACTGACAATGCGCACCGGGTGGTTGGCATCTATAAGCTCATCTAAGCTGGGTGGTATCAAAAAAGCCTGCGTTTGCAGATAAGGTTTGAAGCGTGGTCTTGCCATAGTAGTTGTGCTTCACAAAATTTATAATTGCATGTGATTAGCACAACAAAAACAGCATCTTTATTTATACAGCAAACTTGGGGATAAAACACACCTGAAAACTGAAAAAAAAATAAAAGAAGCTGCCTTTTTGAGACAGCCTCATTTGTATTATAGGATCTTGTAAAGGCAAAGCAATGTTCTGCTAACAATTATATAAATAAACCCCATTCGTCTTCGAATTCATCTTTTTGAAATGTTGACAACCAGTTCTTGAACAATTCACGAAACTGGTCAATCTCACTTCTTATTGCCATCACATAAGATTTTTCAAGTACTTGCTCATGCATCAATGTTAGTAATGCTGAATATATATACATGGCATTTTTCCTGATGATTGCAGCATTTTCCATTCTTAATACATAAATACCACCTGCTTCAGAACTTCTGATTTTTCTGCAACCTGGTAAGCATCTCCTAAAATGTTTTGTTTGTAGTCTTCCCAATAATCTTCAGGAAATTGTAATTGATCGGAATCAGAGTTAACAGGTTTTGTATTGAAGCTTTCCATAGCTCCGTTCAACATTATTGTAACCTGTTGCCATCTGTTGTAAAGTTCCTTACATGCAGCACGGGTTGCATTTTGCTTCCACTCATCTCCTTCTTCATCATCATTGAAATCATCATCGTCCCATGGAGGCAAATCACTTAAATTATCAAACCTCATAAACATTAATTATTTTAAATAGGTGGTAATGTTACAGGAATTGAAGATCGGGGAATAAAAATATATAGCAATCAGGGTATTTTGCTATAAAAACAGTAATGAAACCTTTCTATTGCTTTATGATGCCGGGAGATGTATTTGATGCTTGAGTTGCAAAGTTCATTTGAGACATGCCTCCAACAGCAATTGAGTTTATACTTTTTACATCACGTATACAACCGATGAAAATGTTTACCCTCGTTTGATCATTCTTGAATTTCTCAGTTAAATGTTTCGGGATTACAATATTTCTTTGTTTCAATGCCTGGTATGCATACAGTCTAACAACTCCATTTTCATGATTAGATGCTAATTCAATAAGTTGATCATCCGTAGCAATATTGTTCATTTGTTGAAATCGTTCGTACTGTTTAGATTTTTGTAAAGCAAAACCAATAGTAGAAGATTCATAAATATTGTGTGCTGCCATTTCATTTACTACGAACACTACAGAGGTTAAGTGTATGTTTTGAGTATAGCCTGAGTTTTGCCAAACTAAGAAGGTGGTTACTGAAACCACTAAATATTTAAGTAGCTGCATTTTAGACTATTTATATAATGAAGATGTTAGAATCAGGTTCCATACAAAAGTAAAACACACAACTGTTAACGTTTTGCCTCTTTTATAATAAGTGACAAGTTTAGCTATCAGCCAATTGCATTACGTCGAGCCGTGCTTTTGGCAATACTATTGTAGCGGCTACTTGGGCAGTACCCATTCAAAGACATCACCGTCTTCTTCATCCGAAACTATACCCATACATTAGAATCCATTCTTTATGAGAATTGCCATTGATGCATGACCTTCCTGTAATGTTCGTGATGTTATTCTTACATCTGGGTCAGTTTGCAAAGCCAATAATACCAAGTGCCTGCAAATCTCTGTTCCTATGCCTTTACCTTCATAGCCTTTAAAGGTTCCATAAGCTATCTCAATTTTGCCGTCCGTTGGCTTTCCTTTGTAACCTGCAACACCAACTATCTCCTCGCCATCAATACTTGCAAAGTAACCAATCCATGGTTTGTTAAACCCGACTTTTCTATAGTATGCCTCCATTGCCTGAATAACTGGTGTACATTCCGGATTGTCTGCAAATAGATTGTTCTTTGCCTGTTCTATATCTATTGGTAAAAATTGCATTAATTGTATTCTTCACTCGTTATTGCACCAAAATAATATTGGCGGTACTTTATCTATTTATAACCAAAGACTTTTCCAAGTGTTGACATTAATTTTATTACGGCTGATGGTGGCTTGATGGTCGTCATTACATCACTATATTCTATCATAATTGAAGACATGTAAGCGAGGTTTTTAAAACCCTTCACACTTGTGATTTTGCCTTCATTGATGTATTTCTGAATGACTTCAAGCATTTCTCCGAACCTTAATCCGGGATTGTGGCTGTTGAAGGCAATAGCTTTTTGCTCTCCTATATTTCTGAAACCATGTTATTGTTCCTTTTGGAATAGTTACCCGTTCTCCTGACTTTAATGTTCTCCAGTCCTTATCTAAATAAACTTGCATCTCGCCTTCTTTCACCTCATAGATTTCATCTTGTTGAGGATGAATATGAATGGCAGATTCACCTCCCGGATAAAGTTCCGTTACCACATCAAAAGACCTATCAGGTGATACCAATTTTTGACTATTATCATAGGAGACAATCATTCCAAAGACTTTTCTCAAATCAAGAGTTCTTTGGATACTCTAAATTTTTATTAACCTCTTTTGTAATTATAGCATTATTTTTATTTTAATTAGTATCTTTCCTTTTCATTCCTCCCACGATAAACACTTTTTGCTGTACTTTCTGAATTCATTGAAGGCAAACTAAATTTTTACATAATGAATTCTCTCTTTATCATTTATTTCTTCACTCATTAAAAAAAACGGAGGTTTTTATGAACAACATTTCCAACGTGTTTGACGAGTTGATCAAAACCTGGAATCAACACGATGCAGACGCAGCAGCCACTTATTTTGATGAAAACATTAGCTGGCGGGATTATAGTTTAAGCCAGCCTTTCAGGGGGGTTGAGGAAGCAACAGCAGCATTTAAATCCTATGTAAAGGCTTTTCCTGATTTGCAGGTCAAAGTATTAAATAAACTGGTTGCAGAAGACATGGTAGCTATTCGAATAGAATTTACCGGAACAAACACAGGCCCTCTTGAATTTCCCGGCTTTACTTTTCCACCAACCAATAAAAAGGTAATTACCACTGATGCTATTTTCCTGAAATTCAGAAATGGTAAGTTGATTGAAGTGCATGATTATCCGGATGTACAAGGTATGATGGAACAATTAGGATTACAGCCTGATCATGCTGAGCAACAGCAAGCTGTTTAAAGATGTTAAGAGTAGGTTTTTGAAGTTTATTTTTTATGAGCTGAAAAATAATTTCCCCTACATGATATGGGAGGTTGTTGCTGGTTATAAACAACCTCCTTTTTATATAATGTTGCTTTAGTGTAATAAGAATATGATTCGGAATCCTCCACAGCCTTCATAATTTTCGTACCTGTTATAAATTATTTGAAATGCGTAAGAAGCTTCTTTTGTACTCCCTTTCCCTGTTGTTAATAAATCCATTTACCATGCAGGCACAATCACCTGTTTCCGTTCAAACAAATTTTAAAATGCAATACAAGATCCATGGAGAAGGTCCTGCTTTAGTGTTGGTGCCGGGAGGTTTAACAGGCTGGTTAAGCTGGGATGCATTTATACCTGAATTTAATACTAATAAAATAATTCAGGTGCAATTACTGAATGTGCAATATGGCCTCGAAAATAAATTACTGCCTGATTCTTATTCTGTAAAATTAGAAAGCCATGCTTTGGCTGCTTCTTTAAAAGAAGCCGGAATAAATCAACCAATTGATTTTATCGGGTGGTCATACGGGGGATTGGTACTACTTGATTTTGCCTTAAATAATCCTGCATTAATAAAGACACTTACACTTATTGAGCCACCTGCTTTCTGGGTATTAAATGCTCATGGTGCTCATAATGAAAATGCTGAAAAAGTAATCGCTACTCTTAATAAGTTTGAAAATGATATTTCTGAAAATGACCTCGAAGTTTTTCTTACTTCAGTTGGCTTTGCAAAACCGGGAACATCAGTAAGAGATCATCCTAATTGGAAAAATTGGTTGCCTTTTCGTTACTCCTTAAGGCAAAGCAAAGTGGTACCTGAACATACAGATAATATTGAAAAACTGAAGAATTTTAAACCTGCTGTTTTATTAGTTAAAGGAACAGGTTCCGCTACTTTTTTACATGCTGCAATAGATCTGATGGCCAAAGAATTTCCAAAGGCAACAGTCGTTGAAATGCCTGAAGGTCATGCTCCGCATATTATTTCAAAAAAACAGTTTATAAAAGTGGTAGAAAATTTTATTAAATAAACTTGCATTTCACCTTCTTTCACCTCATAGATTTCATCTTGTTGAGGATGAATATGAATGGCAGATTCACCTCCCGGATAAAGTTCCGTTACCACATCAAAAGACACTTTCAGGTGATACCAATTTTTGACTATTATCATAGGTGACAATCATTCCAAAGACTTTTCTCAAATCAAGAGTTCTTTCAGTCATTCTTGATGCTTAAGTGGAGGATTGAACAATTACATCTAACGTCAGTTTGTCTAAAAACTGCGTTCACTTCAAATCTAAGTTAAATCAGAAGGTCATGCAAGTCTTATATGGATGCTTTTTTTGTAAGGCGAGAGAAGTTGAATAAAAAATAGGATTGAATGCAGTAGCT
>MWVY01000232.1_pt1 | contig 13274 bp, 15 predicted proteins | sample 1047251 | NCBI WGS metagenome assembly MWVY01 (sample SAMN06349983, study PRJNA376086) | soil metagenome | isolation source: MS7-5 sample Antarctic (ecotone) soil | place: Antarctica | collected 2015-01-13
GCACTCCTAAAGAAGTGTTCGATGAAATCATACTGTCACCAATAACTTAATCCAAACCCTTTTGATTACTAAAAAAACAAAAACTATTTTTATAATAACAGCGTTGCACTAAAACATTGAAACCACCTATGGCGACACTCATCAAGAAACTGCAATGACAAAACACATCGTCACGATAATATCAATAATTGTTTTGATAATTCTTTGCATGTTTCTTCCATTTCTTCCCGGCAGGTATGACAGTTTAGCCGTGACACTATCATTTATGACCCAACTTTTCAGTTTGGCGGGTTTGCTGCTTGTTCCGTTGGGGCTTTTTTGGTTGTGGTTTGAAATTACAAACCGAAAAACAACCACGGGGTCTGACAAGAAAACAAAACACTTCTCTATTGCGACTATGCTGACGTTGGGATTTATTACTCTTATAGTATCTATTGGAGCATTAACTAATTATAACTTATCCTTCGGGATATTGTTTTTGGTATTTTGCTTTTCCTTATTGACAAAAACATATTTAAAACTCAAAAGAGAAGGTATTTCGCATAATTTAAGATTTAATCCGACCCCGATATATCTTATAACAATTCCGATAATAGTCGCATTAGTTAGATTTGCATTTATTGAGACAGGTGTGCAGTTCAGCAGAGAATACGCCATTAGAAAAAGCAAGTCACTTATTACGGCTATTGAAACATATCATGCAAAAAATGGTAGTTACCCCATATCCCTGCAGGCAATTCATACCGACATTTTGCCTGAAGTCATTGGGATTAAACAATATCACTATGAGCCAAATGGCGCGGCTTATAACTTATACTTCAGGCAGTTTTCAGACGAATTAGATGTTGAAGAAATAGTTATGTATAACAAATTAGATGAACATGCCTTTACTGCTCATGTATTGGACATTTTGGAGTTTACAGGAGAAGAATTAGTGTTAAGGCGTGGCGACCGGCATAGATATAAAATTTCAACACCTCATTGGATTTACATTAAGTTTGAATAGGAACATGGTTATAGACAAAAGCCCAGCCGCTAACAAGGGTGGCAGTTGCACAACTATCTTCTAACAAATAGAATTACCAGCACATGAAAGCAGTTTTGTTTTTAGCGGAACTTTGAATAAAACTACCATTCTGCAGTTGTACTGTGCATTGCCAAACAGTGTGCTGACGAATAAAAGTTGAATATTTATTTTTCGAAATTTATTGACATCTTCAAGCTCATGAAAATTACCAAAGTCAAACTATTTCAAACATAATTCCAGAACCAGAAAAACAAAATTACCCTTCCAAATGAATAGAAAAAACGATCATTCGTGACTGTATCTTATCCAGCACACTGGAGTACCGTAAGTTTTCATCGCGGCTGTGGATGTTGTTTAGACCATTGCTGATCTTAATTTCAGGAGAGAAAATAAAGCTTCTGAAATAAAAATTAAAACCCAAACCTGCTTCAATACCATAATCTACTTTATTTACTTTCAAAAGATCTTCTGCTTTTCGTGCACGTGCATTTGAGGCAAGATCATAGTCCAGTTTTCCGCCACCCAGCATATACACTCTAAAATTTCCAATTCTATCGGAATGGAACTTTACCTGCAACGGAAAGGATACAATTACCGATTCCACTTTTTTTGTAACACTATCTCCAAGGTCTCTATCAGGAAACCTGAGGTGATAAAACATGTTGCGTTCAGTAAACATTAATTGCGGATTAAAACGACCTTCAAAACGGTAGGTAAGTCTTACTGTTGCTAATAAACCAAGGGCAAATCCTGCGGAGTTAAGTGGTTCGGCAACCAAAACAGAATCCTGGTTAAGGAAAGCAGAATGCAATTGAGTATGAAAACGGGAAAGGTTTGTACCTAAAGTGATTCCAAAATAATATGGCTTCTCATCATGTCCATCAAGATTTATCTGCCCATACGCCTGAGAAATAGAAAAACCAAACACAACAAGTAAGAAAGAAAGAGCTTTTATAACGGTTTTCTTCCAACGTAAATACAACATATTCCTAAGCTTAGTGATTTAAATGATGTGTTAGTATAACCAATGTTGTTTAATATATCAACAAAATTTTTACGGTCCGGAAAAGCTTTAGCGGATTTATTTAGATATTTATAAGCACGCTTATTCCTGCTAAACCAACTTGCAATTTCCGGCGCAATAATTCCCATATATAAATTATACAATTGTTTCATACCGGGAAATAATGGCTTACTGAATTCCAGGACAACCAACATTGCACCCGGCTTTAATACACGTAGAATTTCTTCTAAACCTTTGTGGAGGTTTTCAAAGTTTCTTACTCCAAACGCAACCGTAACAGCATCAAACGAATTATCGCTGAAATTTATTGTTTCACTATCACCATATAAAAGTTCAATATTATCAATGTTTTCTGCCTTATACTTCCGCCTTCCTATTTCCAGCATTTTTTCCGAAATATCAATTCCGGTGACCTTTTTTGGTTGTAGCATCTGTGAAGCCAATATAGCCATGTCGCCTGTGCCAGTGGCAACATCGAGAATCAATTGCGGATGATGTTTTTTTAATGTTTTAATTGCTTTTCTGCGCCATGAAACATCTATCCCCATACTTAAAAACCTGTTCAGGAAATCGTATTTAGAAGCAATATTGTCAAACATTAATTCAACTTGCTCTTTTTTTGAACCGGCTTCTGAAAATGGTTTTATATTATCATGAATAAATGCCATGAACACAAATGTAGTATACAGTTAAGAAGCGCTCCCGAATCAGTTTATGAATAATACTAAGAAAGACAATATTAGATAGAGCTTAACTTGTACACTTGTAAATAGTAAAGTATGGAGATAATTAAAGCTGAATACCTTATAAGTAGTCCTTCTGTTGATAAATGTCCGGAACCAGACCGACCTGAATACGCTTTCATTGGCAGAAGCAACGTTGGAAAATCGTCACTGATAAACATGCTTACTAAAAAAAAGGAACTTGCTAAGATTTCCCGGTCGCCGGGGAAAACTCAGCTCATTAATCATTTCAATGTAATATCAAGCGATAAACACCATTGGTACCTGGTGGACCTGCCTGGATACGGATTTGCAAAAGTATCACAACAGCAAAGGAAAAATTGGCAACGGATGATTGCAGAATACTTAAAAACACGAGAAAATTTGATGAATGTGTTTCTATTGATCGACAGCCGGCATGATCCACAGGAGATCGACATAAAGTTTGTTAACCAGTTAGGAGAATGGCAGGTTCCGTTTGCACTAATTTTTACCAAAGCTGATAAGATATCGCAAAGAGAAGTTGCTGCTCATGTAAAAAAATTTCAATTGGCATTAAAAGAAACATGGGAAGAGTTACCGCCTCATTTTGTTACTTCTGCTGTTAAACATTTAGGTATAAAACCAATAATGGAGTTTATTAAAGGAATAAATGAAATCTATCTTTCAAATAAAAATTAGGTACCTGGTACAATATTTTTATTTTCTGAATTATATTGCAGCCCCGAACGGATAAAATTTATGAAGAAGACCCAGTTGGAAAGGAGTATTGTTGTTTCGTTATTTTTAATAGTACTAATTGCGTTTTCTTTTGCTCAAAGGGATAGCAAAAGGCTTGAACAGTTATATACAACTGTTGCTGAAGCTGGTAAACAGGCCCTGGCTAAACTAAATAATTAGAATATTTCCTACAATTCCTCAGCTTACTTTTAGCTAACTACTTTATTTGCACAACTGCTGCTGGCAAAAGCTTCTGGCTTTGCTTTAAATGCAAACCCCATCCCAAGGATGTAACCCATAGCTTCTTTTAATGCATCGTTGCTCTTAAAGTGAGGGTTGGTATTAATATCTGCATGCACCTCCATATCGACATTATATAAAGTAAAAAGAGAACATAATTCATACGCTATTTCAATGCTTTTTGCTACCTCCAGCAGCATTCTCTCTTTTATAGATACATTCAACCTGGACTTTTCATTATGAATAAACATGAATCCTCCATGACCTTCGCGAAGGAAAACAATTACTGTTGCATATTCTGTTTCAAAACCTTTTACCTGGGAATCTGTACCAATACAAACCTTAAGTTTATACCCTGCAGCAGTTTCGCGTTTGATAGCATTTTCTACAGCATCATATATCGGAAGGTCAAGAGTTTCACCATTAAACTTTCTCCAACGCATATAAAGAGGTTTTCCTAAATTATAGAAAAACCTCTTAGTAACCAACTGGTACGGAATAATTAATGTTAATAACTACAGCTTAACGAACTTTTCTGAATAATACTCGCTGTCATTGAAAAAGGTTATAAGGTAAGTGCCCTTGCTTATATTGCCGGTTTGAATGGTGGATGTGCCTTCTCTTACTTTGCCTTTAGTTATTACTCTGCCGTTAATATATGTTATACTGTAATTATATTCAATATGGCTGTTAACCATAATGGAGTTATCGTAAATAACATTGGAGATTAGCTTAGGCTTTCTACCGCCGCCTTTAAACCCAAGAGTAACTTCGTTAGAATAAAATTGCGATGCATTATCAAAAAATACTTTTAACCGGTACTGATATGTGCCTTTAGAATCGGGAGCATAATCGTAGCTTCTTGCGTCAGCAGCAGGCTGGGCAATAGTTACAAAGCTTCCTGAATTCTCAGCTCTTTCAATATATTGATGACCTACATTTTCATTGGCATCAATATTCCAGCTCAATTTGTGCTTATTTCCCTGAGCGCTGCCATTAAGAATTATCTGTGCTGTTTTTCGTTCAGTCGGCGGGGGGGAATCAGGGGATATCATTGCAGTGAACTGTCCCTGCACAGAGTATGCGCCGAGGCTGCCGTATTCGTTGGCAAACTCATTACCCTGACCATCAATCATAAGGTAGTAAGTACCGGGGTTTAATACTGTATCAAGAAAGGAGTTTAATAATGTGCTTGGGTTGTATGTGCCTATTATTGTTTGACTGGCATTTATCAGATCCACATTAAGATCAAGGTTAGAGCCTGTATTTAAAGCGCCTACATTATAAGGTATAGCATCCAGCTGAAGGCGTCCGTAGGCGGGCATCTCAAATTTAAACAGGTCCTTGTCGTCTGTTCTGCTAATCACGCCGCTGGCAGTGAATTGATTATTACTAAAAGCAGCTACAGTTGCAGATGAATAGGAAGCGGAATGATCATCAGCCCTGAACCCAAAACCGTTTAACGATCCTGTAATTATATCAAGATCGCTTTGAAAATTATTGCATTCGTAGGGTGTTGGACCATTATGCCATAATGTAAGATTTTGACCATAGCTTCCACCCATTATAGGTGCCCAGCCTATTTCACCGCTGCCTGTGCCCCAGTTATATTCAGATGTTTTTGTGCACCCGTTGTAAGCAGCCTGATGATAAAGCCCCAATGTATGCCCCGTTTCATGCGAAACAGATTCGGAGATATTTTTAATATTATACCTGTGCAGGGCAGTAAATACAAAGCAAGGTGTGTTGTCGCCCCAGGAAAAAGAATTGGTAAATGCCACACCGCCGGCATTGCTGCTATACCACTCGCTGGTTACAGTTAATATAACACGCATACGCTGCTTCAGGGGTGCGCTGTGATAAAGTGTGGAATCTGTTGTTATATTTATATTAAATGGGCGGAAATCTTCTGACACCCTGTTAAAAACTTCAGCTATTTGCTCGGGGCTAAGATTGGATGGCGCACAATAAATAGGGCCGCTTTTGTTCCAGCTTGTCCCTTCAACAGTATGCCCGTCAAAATCAAGAAAGATAACAGGTTTTGCAGACGGAAAGCTATTAAGCACAGGGGCTTGTGCGTTTGTTAGCAGCAGGCAAGGCACAAGCATAACTAATACAAAGGAGGGGTAAAAGTATTTCATTGTTATAGGGTTAAATCAGTATTCTAAAAGTGTACGGATATCAACAGATCATGGCTTATTCATTCACCAGATCATAAAAATTTTTCTTTATAAGGGTATAAGCACCGTTTTCTTTTTTTAATTCATAAGCATCGCCATGCTTAAAGCTTATCATACGGCCTATGTAAGAAAGACTACCATCGGAGTTTTGCACACGGCTGATCGTAAATGTAGCTCCCTGCCGGTTTGATGATTGAATGACAACACTTTTTACCTTTTCATTGTCAGCAGCTTTAGATATAACATTGCCGGACAACCGAAATTTTGCTGTTAATGGAGCAGATACTTCTGCACCCAACGGCAGAAGCAATAAAGCATCAAGGCTTTGAACGTCAATATTCATTTTTTCGGGCAGGTCGGTAAAAAGTTTAGGCCTGTCATGATCCGGCTCTCTGTATGTTACGCCGTACTTATACTGCGCCGATGCCTGCATGCAGCAGATGCTTGAGAGTACAAAAAATGTTAAGGATTGTAAAGTTTTCATTGAATACGTTATTTAATTGTTTATGTAATTCATGGCTTGAATTACAGTTTCAATGGATACGTGATGTAAATTGAATTAAAAAAATTAATATTTACAGTGTTTAGTAAAAAAATATTAAAGATTAAGTGTTAGTACTCAATGTTTTATAGTAGATGCCCGATAACAAGAACCGAAAAACTACTAATACATTCCAATGCTTAACATTATCAAAGTGCAAGCTTCTACAGTAGTAATATTATTATCGCTTGCAAGCTTTTTCAGGTCGGGATTTTCCGTACCGGGGTTGAAGATGATACGCTTTGGCTTAAGAGAAAGAATATAATTATAATATTGGATTTGATTTTGTGGATTCAGGTACAACGTAACTGTGTCAACCTCTTCTGTTTGCGTGGGGTTGGTGGTAATTTCAATTCCCTCAATATTACCTTTTCTTTTGCCGATAGCCAATACAGGATGGTAATTTGCAGCTAACTTGCGTACAGCCAGATAGCTATACCGTGAGGGATTTGGTGATGCGCCTAATACAACTGTTTTTTTATGTTCTGCCATACAACTTAATGATAACAGATTTTCTACAAAGCATGTGCCTCAAAACGGATGTCCATGCGTTTTTTTAATAAAATCTGCAGCCATCCCTGGAAACATTTTAAAAGTGTTTACAAATAAATTGCTTAAAATATTTACTCCGAAGAAGTGTTGCAGAAATCTACCTGTCTGCATTCTTTCATTAAAATTTTTTTTCCAAACACGCTGATACTCTTCTTCTAATATATTTCGTGAAAACTTTCTCTGCAGAAAATTATCTATAAGTTCTGAAGCAATTTTACCTGAATGCAATGCCATACTCATACCATTGCCACAAAGGGGTGTTATCATACCTGCTGAATCTCCCAACATCAAAACACCATTTTCAACCTGTGTTTTTTTACTAAAGCTAATTTGTGAAATGGTTATTGGAAAGTCTTCAACTATCTGTGAGCTGGTGAAGATTTTTTTTAATTCAGGATTTTTATATAATATACTTTCCTGCAGTTGAATAATTGAATTATTGCTCTTTTTTAAGTTAGAAGAATTGGTGAGATAGCAAAGACAGTATTTTCCATCTTCAATTTTAGATATTCCACAGTAGCCCCCAGAAAAATTATGTAACCCAATTAAATTTTCCTGCCAGTGTGTTTTCACATGATATTTAACAGCCACCTGGTTATTTAATTTAGGATCATGGTGTTGCAAAAAACTTCTCTTCCACTTTAAATCTATGTTACTCCGTTTGCCATATGCCGCACAGCATACTTTTGCTGTAACCTGTTGTTGTGCAGCTATGCCTTTGGTCTGAAAAGAAAGTTCAAAAGTGTTTTCTTTCTGGCTAATATTTTCAACCTTAGTTTTCTCCAGCAAAGTGCATCCGGCCCTCTTTGCAAGTTGTGCTAAACTACTGTCTAATTTAAACCGGCTAATGCCGAAACCACCCAGAGGTAATTTAGTAGTAAAGGTTTTTCCATTTGTTGCTGAAAGTTGAAAGTGTGTAATAGAAGGCAACTGCATTTCACCTAGTGGGATCCCAAGCGCTTGCAAGAAATTCCAGGATTCCAAACTGATGTATTCGCCACAAACTTTGTGAAATGGATATTGTTCTTTTTCAAACAGAATAACGGAGTAGCCTTTTTTAGCCAAAACAATTGATGCAGATAACCCTGCCAGCCCGCCACCTACTATTGCTACATCATATACCTTTTCGCTTTGCATGTTCTTTTTTGCAGGTAACCAACCACCGGTAAGCCCATTCTTCTTCAACCTCGTAATCCCAAATACCCGCCCTGGAGAATAATTTATTCCAATCTTGCCTTATAAATGCTCTTTTTACAGACAGTGGTGCATCATGTTTTACAAGGTAGCTCTTTGAAAAAATTTTTGTAAGAACTCTTATCGAGTGATAAGCTACAGGTTCACGACGAAGATCATTAATAAAAAAACCAAATACCGAATTTTGATGCTTCCATTTCAGCATCTCAACTAACTCCGAATTTGTAAAATGATGGCAAAAAAGTGATGAAAAGATTACGTGAGGATTTTCTGTTATTTCAAAATTTCTATAATCGGCACATATAAATTCAATACCTGAATTTGCACTTTGCTCCTTCGCATAATCTACACATTCTTTTTTAATATCTACTCCTGTCAATTTAAAAGGTATATCTCTTTCCTGGAAATAATTTTTTAAACCTTGCAAATTATCTCCACCACCACAGCCTATTTCTAAAACGCGAACAGCTTTGTTTAAGCCTGAATTCTTTAATACCGTTCTGATACCTTTTATATTGATCTTATGCCCTCCAAGCTTATGATTGATCAACGATAATTCCTCTAAATTCTGCCTTATATCAGCAAAAGGAATTCCATCTCCATCCAATAATTCTTTATGATATGAACGTTCTTTGAAACTCAATTTAAAGAAGCAGTAAATGTTTCAATAGTTAAACCAGGACCAAATCCAGCAGAAAATATCTTTTTCGGACTTTCTCTTTTCATTATTTCTTTCAGCACAAACAGTAGGGTTGCAGAAGACATATTACCGTAATCGTTTAAAACCTGGTAAGAGTGTTGTAATTGGTTTTGTTGTAAACCTACAGACTTTTGTATAGCCTCTAAAATACGCTTACCTCCGGGGTGAATGTTCCAATGCGATACATCATTAAAATCCCAACCGGTTTTTTGTAAAGCTTTTTCAACCACAGCTCCAAAATCTTCTTCTATCAAATCTGGTATATATCCACTTAGTGTCATCAAAAATCCTGAAGAAGAAAGCTCCCATGACATGTCTCTTCTTCCTTTTGGGATTACCTGCCTGTAAAAACTTTCCAGGTGCAACCCTTGAGATTGAAAATTATCAGAAGTTACCAGAACTGCCGCAGAGCCATCACCAAATAACAATGAGGCAGCAATGTTATCCATGGTAGGTTCTCTCTGAAAGTGAAGCGTACTTAATTCAGTACAAACAATTACCACTTTAGCATCCTGTTCAATATTACAAAAAGCATCTGCAATTTTTAAGGCGTGGATTGCTGCATAACAACCCATAAAATTTACAGATGTTGTAAACACTTGTTTATTTATGTCTAAGAGGTCCGCCAACTGCAAATCAAGTCCCGGTGCACTCATACCGGTACAACTAACTGTTATTAGATGAGTAATTTCTTTTGGATTTATAATATTGTGCAAACAATCACGAATAGCATCTACAGACAACAAAGGTGCTTTTTTATTGTAGATGGCCATCCGTTGTTCCAGCGAAGGAAACGGCTCCAGGTTTTCTGTATGCGGATAGAACTTCCATTCATTTACTTCACGGCTGTAATCAGGTATAACAGAATATCGATGCTTAATTCCACTTTGCCCATATAAAAATCGCATCTTCCTTTTATCTACCTCATTAGCAGCATACACATTTTGCATAAAATGCATAATGTCAGTTTGCTGGTGACAGTAATCAGGAACAGCAGTACCTATCGAAACAATTTTACTCAAAATGATGACGAATAATTAGTAAAGTAAAATAAAATGTCAAACAAAAAGTTGAAATAAAATTCATACGCAAGCTATGGATAAAATCTGCATATTTTTCATTTCGCCAAACTCTTAACATCCAAAAAAGAAAGAATATTACAATAGGCGTAGTAATCAATAAAAAAAGGTAAAAGTCACTCATCAAGTCATTCTTATAAAAATGTATGTACATCAAAATAACTGAAATGGAAAACAGGAAAATGCTGAAGACGAACGTGTTTTTTTTACCAAGTAAATAACTTATAGTTATCACACCATCACGCCTATCCTCATCGTGCTGAAAAATTTGTGTGAGCGGATACGATGCACCAATTAATAAACTTGAAATGATACAAGGAAGAAGTGGAACAGAAAGGGTTTGCTGTGGATGACATGCATGGTATATGGTGTAAAAAATAACCGAACCCTGAAAAATAAATACAGTTAAGAAACCTACAATGGGATATTTCTTTAATCTTATACCCCTGTAGCTGTAAGCTTTTGAAGTAAGGATATAAAGTAAAATTCCCAATGCAAAAATGTAACTAATAAAAAAGGATATCAGTATAGCAAGTAAATCCATCACAATAGTAGTGAAGAACAATTGTTTGGTTGGCTGCATTGGATTGGCTAAACCTCCAATGGGAGTTGTATCCCTATCCATGTATGAGTTATAACCATTGCTTGATGGATAAACTAAGAGGTGAAGAATAATAAAGACATATACAGCGTTCCCCCAATCAACCGCGGGTAGTTGGCTTAATGCAAATAAGAATACAGGAAGCAGAAAAAAAGAAAAATGGAACCTTAGCAGTTGTATAGTTGATCTGGAAAGCATGTTATTAAAATGAAATTACTACTAACATGGAAGTATCTTTCTGATGTGACAGTTTTATAGCAGCACTTCAAAGCAAAACAATTACATTAGATTATGAAATTTATTGCTCTTTTGCTATTACTTGTTGCAAGTAATTATTGCTGTGGGCAAATCCAGCCATTCCGCTTTGCATTTATAAGTGATACACACATTGGTTCACCAAACGGAAATGCAGAAGAAGATCTCAGGCGTACTGTGGATGATATAAACCAAATGCCTGATGTAGCTTTTGTGGTACTAACAGGAGATATAACGGAATTAGGTACAGATAAAGAACTGAAATTAGCTAAAGAAATACTGGATAAATTAAATGTGCGGTATTACATCATTCCCGGTAATCATGATACTGGTTGGAGCGAAAGCGGTGGCTTGAGTTTCAATAAAATATTTGGAAGTGATAAATTTTATTTTATCTATAATGGAATGCATTTTATTGGTTGTGCTTCGGGACCCTATGTTCGTATGAGCGATGGCCATGTGCCAAGAGACCACATAAACTGGCTGGAAAAAATAATTAGTGAAATTCCAGCTCAAGATCCTATAGTTTTCTTAAATCACTACCCCCTTGATAAAGGATTAGATAACTGGTATAAGGTTATCGATGTTTTAAAGCACAAAAATACTGTCTTAGCATTATGCGGCCATGGTCATGCTAACCGTTTGGTAGAAGCAGAAGATATTTCTGCTGTTATGGGAAGATCAAATCTAAGGGCAAAAGCTGCTGCAGGCGGATATAATTTAGTAGATGTCCGGAACGATTCAATATTATTTACAGAAAGAAATCCTGTTACAAAAAATGAAAAGCTTTGGACAAATGTGGAAGTAAAAAAACACGTTTATGATCCTACAAAAAAGTTCCCTCGTCCGGACTATTCTGTTAATGACACTTATAGTTGGGTAAAACCTAGATGGACTTTTACTTCAGTTGCTAATGTAATTTCTACTCCCGCAGTGGCAGGTAAGCTTGTCGTATTTGGTAATCAACAAGGTGTAGTGCAGGCATTAAAAATTAAGAATGGCAAAACCGCATGGTCCTACATAACATTCGGACCTATATTTTCTTCACCTGCATTTTCTAGAAAGAAGATTGTTTTTGGATCTGCTGACGGATCTGTTTATTGCATAAATACAAAAGGTAAAAAACTATGGTCTTTCAAAACGAATGCAGCAGTCCTTGGTTCTCCACTTATACATGATGATGTGGTTTATATTGGTGGAAGCGACAGTTGTTTCCAGGCCATATCTCTGAAATCAGGTGTTCCATTATGGAGATCTTGTATTTTGGAAGGACCTGTAGTAAGTACACCAGTTATTTACAAAAACAGAGTAGTTTTTGGAGCCTGGGATAGAAATTTGTATGCACTTGATAAAGAAAAAGGAAATGTTTTGTGGAAGTGGAATAATGGTTCTTCTGTAATAAACTTTTCGCCTGCCGCATGTATTCCCGTTGTACATAATGATGTGATTTATGTAGTAGCTCCTGACAGATATCTTTCAGCTATTGATGCTACATCAGGGAAAACTTTATGGCGAACCAATGCATCAACTGTCCGGGAATCTATAGGAATTTCTGAAGATGGAAAACTGGTGTATGGAAAAACAATGAATGATACTATTGTTGCGTTTTTCACAAATAAGCAAGAACCTAAAGCTGCATGGAAACTGAATGCAGGATTTGGTTATGAGCACGTACCATCAATGCTCATTGAAAAAGAAAAAGTAGTGTACTTTGGAACAAAGAACGGCGTAGTCTATGCAATTGATCCAAATACACCAAAAGTAATATGGGCTCATAAGATTGATAACTCCATGGTAAATACAGTTAACCCTTTGTCAGTCAATAAAGTCATAGTTTCCACAATGGATGGGAAAGTTTCTCTACTGCAGGCAAATAAGTAATTACCTCATTACTTTTCTTATGATCCAAAATATTAAAGCAACTACTACTATCACTATTATTATTCCTAACCAAACGCCGACTTCTAAAATATCACCTACTAGTTCACAGGAAGAAAAGGTAAATGCTAGTGCTACTAAAAAAACGATCAGGTAATTGTACTGTTTCATGTGTTGAATTTTTATTAAGTATACAAAAGCTCTGCCGTTTATTGTTTGGGGTAAAAGTAGAACAATTAAAAAGTGTTTGCAAGTATCAAAACAGAATTACAGATGCTGAAAATTACCGACTGTGTTCAGTGAATTGTCCTCAGCCATGATTCGTGGAGAGACATGAACAACGATAGATAAATTAATGACAATACGCAAATGAACAAAAGTCTGTGACAGTTCTTTAGCTCAGTCCATGCGCAATAAAATAAACAAAGATGAACGGAGCGTCCTTTAGATTAGTTCTTTGAAATATGGCAAAGGGATAAATAAATTTGAAAAAGAAGAGAGGTGCACTAACGGAGCGTCTGGAATTTTGTTCCATGTTGCGTATTAGACCTCTCCTCCTTT
>MWVY01000233.1_pt1 | contig 13269 bp, 8 predicted proteins | sample 1047251 | NCBI WGS metagenome assembly MWVY01 (sample SAMN06349983, study PRJNA376086) | soil metagenome | isolation source: MS7-5 sample Antarctic (ecotone) soil | place: Antarctica | collected 2015-01-13
GCGAGGAGGAACGTAACTCGGCGAGACAGTTACATCGTAAATCACTTTAAAGAAACCGCCGTACACGCAAGTACATACGGTGGTGTGAGAGGGCGGCAAAGATTAATACCTTTGCCCCCTACTCAATTATCTACTACTGCATAACCGCAGGTTCTAACCTGGTAAAATCTTTAACTGCAGTATAATATTTTTTCCCTTTTATGGTGTATCCTACAATTACATTGTTGTTGGCAATCAGTTTTCTTACACAAGAATTTGGTTGAGAAGTTACTGACCTTGTCGGCGTTAGCAACAAAACTTTATTTCCGGTTTTTGGGACAAGTTCTTTTTCAGTTTTATCTAAAATATTACTACTTGAAAACGTAACAGGTGTTTTAGTGATGTTATCAACTTTTACCTCGTGTTTAATACCATTAATGTAAACTTCGGTTGCATTAAGCATTACCTTGGGTGAGTGGGTAACATATACTCTTGTATTGAATCGGGGAGATCTTGCTGTTGTTACTTCTTTACCGCTCTCGTCTATTATTCCTCCCGGATTTACACCGGAAACCACTGGCTGTCTATATGCATATACTTTAACTCCGGTGTATGTTTGGGCGTGTACTAGTAATACAACCTGCAAAAGAATAATGATGCAAACAATTCTTATCATATTACATAGATGAGAAAGTGATTAAATGGGTGTATCCCTATTTGTTAAAACAAGGGTTTTTTAATGCCTGATGAATTTTTGAACATGCCTGTATTTACGATCCTCACTGGTTATCAGTAAAATATAATGGCCTTTGGAGAGACCGCTTATATTTATTCCATTATTTTGATAAGCTACTTCTCTAAGTATTACCCGCTGCCCTGTTATTGTAAATACTTCAACAGAAATTTTTCTGATGCCGATCAAATTACCGGTTTCATACTGAATATTACTGGATGAAATTGTTGGATAAACTCTAACAATGAAATTTTTATCATTCGTAATTGGGGTAAAGCCGGTAGGAGCATCTGGGGTAAAATTAGGAGTACCCAGGAAGGTATAGAACATCCCATTTCCATGGGTGCCTAATACCATTACATTATCATTTGGCCTGTAAGCTAACGATTGTACAACCGCAAGGTTTATTACATTCTCTCCCTCACGTTGCCATGTAGGAGCGCCTCCGGATATATTGGTAGTACTGTATAAACCTACAGAAGTTCCGACATAGTATTCAGTTACCGGGTTGTTTGCTGCATCTTTCTTCACCACAATCATACAGCTTCTTATAGATGGTAATGTTAAATTGCCTTCAGCATTTACCCATGTTGGAGTAGCGGATTTGCCGTTATTTGTCCACCAGATACTAATAACATTATAATTTGAAACAATGGCAAGGACCTCATCGTCATTATTTGGATTTACGGCAATATCCTGAACATTACCTGTTAAACCGGATGGAGTAATATTTACAGGTGCAGCATTAGCAGGAGCGTTTCTTGGATCATCTAAACGAAATATTCTTCCGTTGGTGGTGCCAAAGTATAAGGCATTACTTGGCAGGTAAGGTCCTCTGCTAAAAGCCATACCTCTAATGCTTACATTTCTGCCACTTGTAGGGTTTGTAGGATTTACTGCTTGTCCAACACCGGTTAATTCGGTCCATCCGCTGGTAGAAGTTACTGTAGAAGCAGATGTAGTACGGAACAATCGATTGAAATTTACATAATACAGGTCGTTAGAATTATCTGCTGCAAGGCGCAGGTTGGTAACAAATTCACCAAACTCGTTTTCTTCACCTTCAAAAGTGCTGGTAAGGCCAGCCGGTCTTATCTCACCCGATGAAGTAGGATTAGGTCCTAGTCTTACTCTTCTCAATGACCCGTACTGAATGGATTGAAATAAATATTGCTCATTTGCGCTAATACTGGTAATGCCAACATACGCTCCATCTGCACTTATTAATTGCCTGTGATTATTACTATCAGAAGGCGCAGTTCCTAAAACTCCTGTTTTGTCTCTGTATAAAACTCCATTATCCTGTGAACCACCTGCAAAATTGTTTCTTCCTTCAGTAGGATCAATAGCTACATTATAATATTGTAACGTTTGATAATTTGGTAATTGTCGCCAGCTTACCGGGTGTACAGGCCATCCACTGCCACCTGCAGAAATATTCGTTGTTTGCCTGATACCCCCATCATCTCCGCAAATAGCTTCCTCTGGATTAATAGGGTTGAATGTTAACTGGTGAATATCAGGGTGCCCATTAGGGTAGCGGCCATAATCCAATGGGTTTTGACGGTATCCATTTATCCATGCAGTGTTACTGCTGGTAGAAAATCCATCTGTTGAGCGGTATAAATTAGTGCCACCTATAAAAACAACATTCGGATTATTAGGTTTTACCTTCACCAGCATATTGTACCCGTTCTGCAGAGAAAGTGGGTCTGAACCTGAAAGATCACCTTGTGGAAGATCAGGTAGATTATTTGACCTGTTTGACCAGTCGAAAGTATTTCCTGATCTATCAAAGCGAAAAAGATCTCCTTCAGGTCTTTTATCATCATCATTTGAAAGCCCGTTTTCATAAAATACATATCCAACATTATTATTAGAAGGTGCTAAATCAATCAAAATGCGCTTAGAAGCAGTATTATAAGAATTACCACGCCAATCAGCAACAGAATCAACTCCAATTGTTCTACCTCCCGCAATTCTTGTATAACTATTAAGGTCGCCGGATGATGAATGCCAAACACCACGGATTGCCGGGTCGGGGTTAGCACCATTCACTGCAACATATACATTACCTGCAGTGCCAATAACCACATCCATTTGTCCGGTAGCAGATGTTGCTGCAGCAGTTCCCTGGAAAACTACTTGGAATGAATTTCCGCGATCAATACTTCGTACAATTCTTCTGTGGCCAGCAATATACACATGCCCATTGATGGGGTTTACAGCTATTTTATGAACGAAATCAAAAGGATGATCAAATTCTTCTAATTGAAAACCTGCTGTTGGTGTTCCTAACCCACTGATGGTTAATGTTTGTTTTGTCCAGCTTGCCCCGTTATTAGTTGATTTCCAGATACCATGGCCCATGTAAGAAGCACCTACTGTAGATGCGGAATTTCCATAAGCTTCACCCCCTCCGGCATACCATACATCAGGATTGGTGGGGTCTTGTTCTAATGCACTAAAAGCATGAATATCACCGGTAGGTGTTACCAAAGTCCATGTATTACCTCCATCAGTGGATCTCATAATACCACCACTTACGCATCCGGCAATTATTACCCTGTTAGTTATACTGTTATACCTTAGATCGTATTGAACTGCTCTTGTACGGCCGCCAATATTATTTGGTCCTGCCGGAATGTAATTATTTAAAACCAGGCTACTCCTGGAGCCAGCCGTAGAAGAAGCTATATTATCATTAGTTTTTACCGGAAGTGAAAGCGCAAAAGCTATTTCTTTTTCAAAAATACCCTTTGGTATTTTTCCGGTTTTAGGATCTTTGAGCATATCGAACTCATATTTCATTCGTGCTGAATGAAATCTTGCTCTTTCCTCTTTTCTTTTTTTGTAACCGCTGTTATCGTCTTTCCTGGAAATGAACAGGTATAAAAATGTGACAGCTAAAATAGTCACAGGTAACATCCATCTCCAATTCTTCATAATCATTAATGTAGTGTTTATAGGGTAAGAAGGCAATTTAAGATTTTAATTTAAATACAATTGTGAACATATAAATAAACAGCATTTTATATTTGCGGCTTCGATGAGTGTTCAGGACTTGTTGGTGAAATTTCAAAAATCTCCCCGCCTTTTTCAACTGGCGAACAGGCTTTCTTTTTCCCAACCTGAAAATATATACGTAAAAAACCTTTATGGCAGTTCTCCGGCTTTTACTACTTCTGCTTTATTTACTCATCAACTTTGTAGCCAATTAAACCACCTGGTGATTTGCAATGATCCTGAGGAAGCCGCATACTTTCATAATACGTTAGAAAACCTTACGCAGGCTCTTAATATCTTCTATTTTCCCGATTCTTATAAAAACAAAAGAAATTACCACCTTCTAAACTCATCACACGTTATGCTTCGTACAGAAGCGTTAACCAGGTTTTCTTTGAATAAAGGCAATAGAACCGGAGCTGTCATAACCTATCCGGAAGCACTATTTGAAAAAGTTGTGGTTCCAAATACAATATCATCTAATCTTATTTATATAAAGACAGGAGATGTTTTGCAGGTTGATGAATTACTTGGCAGACTTGTAGATTATGGATTTGAAAGAACTGATTTTGTATATGAACCGGGGCAATTTGCCATACGCGGTGGAATACTGGATATATACTCTTTTGGGAATGATAAACCCTACAGGATTGAATTATTTGGAAACGATGTAGACTCTATAAGGATTATTGATCCTGAAACACAATTAAGTGAACGAAGGTTGGTGCAGGTGAGCATAATACCCAACCTTGCCTACCGGCAGGCAGGTGTTGAAACGCAATTTGATAGTGAAGAAAAGATATCATTATTAGAATTTCTGCCTGAGAATACAATAATATGGTTGCAGAATGAGGATGTAATTAAAGAACAGTTGCATCAATCTGAAAACAGCCTGGACCAGGCACTTTCTACTGCCGGTGATGAATCGGAAAGCACTTTAAATAATGAGCAAACTGACTCTTCTGTATATAAAAGCAAAATTGATAAGAACGATTTTATCATTCCAGGTGAATTCTTTGAACAACTTCTGACAAAAAAGAGCATTCATTTCGGATATAATTCAACTCCCCATAATGTAAATGAAAATGACGTTGTAATTGTTTTTAGCACACGTGAACAACCAGCATTCAACAGGCGATTTGATCTGTTAATAGAAGACCTCAAAGGCTGGAAAAGCAAAGGATTTGAATTGAATCTGTTTGCTGAAAATCCTAAGCAATTAGAACGTTTATATAGCATTTTTACTGATCTAAAGGAGGAAATCCACTTTAATCCAATTGCCACTTCTATCCATGAAGGGTTTATTGATGAGGACCTAAAAATTGTTTGTTATACAGATCACCAGATATTTCAACGTTATCATAAATACAAGATCAAGCAGGCTTACAATAAAAGTAAAGCGCTTACATTAAGAACACTTCGCGAACTACAAACCGGTGACTATGTAACTCATATAGATCATGGAGTAGGAGTGTATAGCGGTCTTGAGAAAATTGAGGTTAATGGAAGAACCCAGGAAGCTGTACGAATTATTTACAAGGACAGTGACATTCTTTATGTCAACATCAATTCACTCCATAAAATAGCAAAATACACAGGAAAGGATGGATCTGTACCTAAAATAAATAAACTCGGCAGCGATGCATGGAACCGGTTAAAGGAGAAAACGAAAACTAAAGTAAAAGAAATTGCTTTTGATCTCATAAAGCTTTACGCCCAGCGAAAAGCTCAACAGGGTTTTCAGCATTCTCCTGATAATTATTTGCAGACCGAATTAGAAGCTTCTTTTATTTACGAGGATACACCGGATCAAAGTAAAGCAACGGCTGATGTAAAGAAGGATATGGAATCACCAACACCAATGGACCGTTTGGTTTGTGGAGATGTTGGTTTTGGTAAAACTGAAGTAGGTATTCGGGCTGCATTCAAGACGTGTGTGGATGGAAAGCAGGCAGCTATTTTGGTGCCTACAACTATTTTGGCTTTTCAGCACTTTAAAACTTTTTCTGAACGTTTGAAGGAATTTCCTGTTACAGTTGATTATGTCAATCGTTTTAAATCAGCAAAAGAGAAGAAAGAAACGTTAAGCAAATTAGAACAAGGGAAGGTGGATATTATTATCGGTACTCATTCTTTGCTGGGTAAAGAGGTTAAATTTAAGGACCTGGGTTTATTGATTATTGATGAAGAACAAAAATTTGGTGTTGCTCATAAGGAAAAGATCAAAACCTTAAGAACCAATGTTGATGCGCTAACGCTTACTGCAACACCTATTCCCAGAACGCTTCAATTTAGTTTAATGGGAGCAAGAGATCTTTCCATAATAAATACTCCACCTCCTAACAGGCAACCAATTCAAACTGAGGTACAAGTGTTTAACCAGGATGCTATTCGCGAAGCTATTTATTTCGAAATAGAACGCGGGGGACAGGTTTTCTTCATCCACAACAGGATTGCAGGTCTTGCAGAAATGACCTCGTATATACAGGGATTATGTCCGGATGTGAGTATTGACTTTGCACATGGGCAAATGGAAGGGCATGACCTGGAAAAACGGATTTTAGATTTTATTGACAGAAAATATGATGTACTGGTTTGCACTAATATTGTTGAAAGCGGTGTTGACATTCCTACTGTTAATACCATTATAGTAAATAATGCACACCAGTTTGGATTAAGCGATCTGCACCAATTACGCGGAAGGGTAGGCAGAAGTAATAAAAAAGCTTTCTGCTATTTGCTGGCACCACCACTAAGTACATTACCTAATGATTCACGTAAACGGCTTCAAACGCTGGAACAACATAGTGACCTGGGCAGCGGTTTCCAGATTGCTATGCGTGACCTGGACATAAGGGGTGCGGGAAACATGTTAGGTGGAGAACAAAGCGGTTTTATTGCAGAGATTGGATTTGAAACTTATCAAAAAATATTAGATGAAGCCATTCGGGAATTAAAACGGACGGAGTTTAAGGAATTGTTTAAAGAAGAAATATCAAAGCAGGACGATTTTGTTCAGGATTGTACTATTGATACTGACCTGGAAATATTAATACCTGATGATTATGTAGAAAACATCACTGAAAGACTATCGCTTTACACAAGATTAGATAATTGTGAGACAGAAGAGGAACTGTTACAAATGGAACAGGAGTTTATTGACCGCTTTGGTCCGTTACCACACCAGGTGCAGGAGCTGTTTATAACTGTTAGATGCCGGAAACTGGCAATAGCTCTTGGCTTTGAACGGTTGATCTTAAAGAACAATATCTTAAAATGTTACTTTATCAATAAACCGGAATCCGCCTATTTCGAATCTGAAGTTTTCAATGGCATTTTAGATTACCTGCAAACCGGGACAAATAAAGCAAGGCTGAAACAAGTAGGCAAAATGTTTATGTTAATAGCAGAACCTGTAAAAGATATGCAGGAAGTACATACTTTTCTACTACGGATGCATGAGGATGTAGTTGAAGACATGCAACCGGTAAAGTAACCTTATTAAACAAGTATTTCAAAGGAAAAGGTGCTGAAAACACCTTTTCACTAAAAGAAATTACCAGTCTTTTTTGGCAATGCCTGCATTTATTGCAGCCATTGCTTTCTCTTCATTACACAAGGTTGTTAGCTTATTTCCTTTTCCATCATGCCCCTGAACCATGTAGGCACCTTTAGCTGTTTTCTTTATAACTGCATCATGGATAGGAACACCTTTTTCTTTAGTTTTTACATTATATGCTGTAAGTTGAACGTCTGCCATAATTAAAGATTTACTGTTTGAAATAACTAAAACTAAAGGTTTTTTCGACAAAACAGGGGCCAAACCTCAGCATGTGTCATTCAAAACAACCTTAATGAGTTGATAATCAATAATGTGAGTAAAAGTGCTATTTGACTTCTGCTGTGTCTGCAAGAAGTACTTGGGTCAATTTCTGGTCACGTTCAGTAATTCTATTCAACAGAGCCAGTTTGGGAGAGTATCTTCTTTATCAGCACAATTTGCCCTAAATGGTAGTGGGTATGTTCAATGATCCCAAGAAGATTTCTATAGTAGTTTCCATATTTGTTTTCCGAAAAGTCTTCCCATAGCCTGCTCTCCGGCAATTGCTCTACCAGGCTGGCAAATTGTTCCGCATCAACCCACATTTTACTCAATAATAATTGCCAGTCGTCCTGAGATCGGATCGGCGGAAGATCAAAACTATATTTATCATGAGCATCTAACGGTTCGCCTTGTAAAGGCTTCAAAACTGCACTTATGTAGTAACTGATATGATACACCAGGGCAGCAATAGTATTCAAATTATAAACCTGTGTGGTAGCTTGCTGCCAGGTGACATCCGCCAAATGATCTTTTAAGTTTGATGAGGTCCAGTTTCCTCCAAAAAAGACCTCTCTAAAGTGCTTTGCTATTTGTTGGTTTACATTCACTTTTCAGGTGTGTTATTCTGAATTGAATAAAAATTAAGTCGTTTATTTAAAATTCCCTCGTTTTATTGGCAACATTTATTCTCAACTGATAGGTCGGCTTAGGGCTTTTCTCCCACAGCCACCACCATTTCACAAGGACCAATAAAAGGATTATCTTTTTCAAAGGTTTTCAGTTCTCGTTCGATTTCTTCCCAAACTGATGCTTTTTCAGAATCAGATAAACTGCTCATTATCTGATGCAAAGCACCAAATGATTCCTTTCAAATCTTACACACTCTTTTGCTGAATTAAGGTGCAATGGGGAGTCAACAAGTTCTGAATGTACATTAATGAAACCGGCATTAATGAATGCCTGACCCGTCCTGAAAAAGTTGACTGGTTTTAGTAATAAATCCTGCATTTTGTTGACCAAGATAAATCATCCTAAATAACCTTTTTATTATGCATCTTGCTATGGAACGATGTTTCTACCACTGTCGCATTAGTGGGTGTAATTCTTATTTTCATTTCAGAGCTGGGTGTTTTTATGGGTGGTTTATTTAATGTAAAACACAACCTTCTTGGTCTTGCATTTGTCTTAGGAGTTCCCACCTAACCAATAGGTGCTTTGGTGGTAAGTTATCACCTGGTAAGGAGCACAGGCTGGGGAACTTTTGAATACATCATTTTGGTATCTGCTCATTTGATTTGGATAAGCCTGTTACTGTTGGCCACATCTATGATGGTCATGTTTTCAGGTTTAAAAAAAGCAGGAATTCCGGTTGGAAATGAACATGAACCACCTTCATACATTCCTGAAGGAGTCATTGCAGTAGCCGGCTATACTAACAGGTTTTTAATTATCTGCTACATTGGCTGGCTGATCTTAAAGGCCTATGTGTATTTGTCTTTATAGAAATGAGTGAGTAAGGTTATACTAATCCGGATGAAAAAAAGTGAAACGTAATGATGCTGCCTGTGTCTTATGCCATAGTTAGCACAATTGTTTTTTTGATTTTTAAGGTTTTGGGGAAAGCAGATTTCATATACATTATTACGAATTACAAATTCTTTTATTTAACCACGGGTGTCATCTTAAACTGAAAACTATAATCTTTATAAGGAATAAGGTACTTCGCGAGTGGTAATTGCCCCCAGCTGTTTACACTTCCGAGACCCATTTGTATCAAATCTACATTCACCTGTGTTTGTGTCCGCGGTGTTAACTCAGGAGAATGCCGCTGCGCTTTTTTGTCACCATCATCAAGATCAGAATCAAAATAATGAAGTGCACTCATACTTAGTAATTGGTCTGAATGAATTTTTAATCCTGCACCATTTCCATTTTTAATTTCAAACCACCTGATATCGGTTTTATTGCCATTTTCCTGTGGTCGTATGTAGGGATAAAACTGCTCTGTTACCGTTTGTCTATATTTCCCCACCGGATAGCCTTCCTTCCTGTCCTGGTAATTTTCTACCGGTCCACGACCATAATATTCTATGTATTCAAACCCTTGTGGCAAAATCATTTTCATTCCAAACCGTGTAAGCATTTGCTTAAAAGCACTCGTGTCAGCAAACAATTGCTGTTTTACTACTATTTCTCCGGCTGCATTAATTGCATATTCCAAATTCACTTTACCTGATACCTGTGGGAGTGAATAAGTTGCTGTTACATGTACCACATCATTTAGCTGCTTTGCAGAAAAATTTTCCAGCTTCGGTTGTAATGTGGCTTCTTTCCACTTTTTTAATTTGATATGCAGGTTAGCACCCATATCATTATCAGTGGGGGCACGCCAGAAGTTAGGTCGCAGGTGAAATCCATTTTCTATAAAATGATGTGACTTTACACTATAAGTCTGCAAAAAGCCTGTTCTTTTATCAAAGCTGATGTTTACATCCGGTGAAGTAACGGTATAAGCAGATGCATTATCATTTACCGTTAATTTACCTGTGCTAGTCAATCCAATATTGCTTTGATGCACACCGCCTAAATACAATTGGTTTTGTGCAAGCAGATGGCCTGCAGGAACAAGTGCAGTAGCATTCTTTTGATTATAAAAGACATTAAGGAATGCTTCCGCATCCGCTGGCAGTGGAGTGGACAAAAGTTGAAATGTTTGCGACGCCTGTGGCTGAATGTGTAAGTCTTTTATTTCCCCTCTGTCCCGGATTTCACCATCGATAATCAATTGCCAGCTCAGTGACACATAAGAGAGGTCTCTAAAGAAATTTTCATTAAAAATGGTAATGGAATTTTTACCGGATAACGTAGTATGTATATCCTGGTAAAACTGCTTCATTTCCCATGCATGCGGATTCGGCTTACGGTCAGGAGCGAAAACGCCGTTGATTAAAAAGTTATTATCACTCGGTACATTGAGTGGTCCAAAATCTCCACCGTATGCAAAAATGGTATCACCTTTAGCATTTATTTTCTGCAGTCCCTGGTCCACAAAATCCCAGATGAAGCCGCCCTGGAAATGCTTTTTATTTCCGCGAATCAGTTCCCAGTAATCTTTAAAATTGCCTAATGAATTTCCCATAGCATGCGCATACTCACACATGATAAACGGCTTTTTAGGTACCGGGTTCTTTTTCATATAAGCAGTCATGCTTTGCGGGCTGGAATACATGGGGTTTATTATATCTGTATTGAAATCATCTATCAGCGTTTTATTGTTGGATACCGCGCCTTCATACTGAACAGGACGTGATGCATCCGTGGACTTCAGCCATTTGTATGCAGCATAAAAATTTACACCATTACCCGCTTCATTGCCCATACTCCAGATGATAATAGAAGGATGATTTTTATCACGTTCATACATGCGCTGAATACGTTGCAGATGCGCTAATTCCCAACTGGGTTGCTTGGCAAGTGATGCTGCTCCATACCCGATTCCATGCGATTCCACATTGGCTTCGTCAACTACATAAAGTCCATATTCATCACATAGCTGATACCAATATTCATCATTTGGATAATGACAGGTCCGCACCGCATTGATATTATACTGCTTCATCACCTGTACATCGCGAAGCATATCTTCTTTTGCAACAACCTGTGCTGTCACCGGCTCAAACTCATGCCTGTTAACGCCTTTGATTAAAACAGGCTGACCGTTTACCAGCAATAATCCTTTTTTTATTTCAACTTTTCGAAAGCCTATTCGCTGAGGTATGACTTCCAGAATTTTATTTGATGCATCGAGTAGCCTGATAGTAATATTATATAAAGCTGGAGTTTCCGCTGACCATAATTTAGGCTGTTCAACATTTATTTCAGAGGTACCGTTTGCAGCTGTAAGAGAGATAGTTTGCTTGTTGATTGATTTTTCACCATCCTTGATTTCAATTTCAGCCTTTGTTCCTTTTGCAGGAACAGTATTGAGCTTAATGTCAGTTACAAGTCGGGCGGTTTTAAAATCATCAGAAAGATTTGTATTCAGTTTGATGTCATATACATGAACAGGATTGCGTACAGCAAGATAACAGTCACGCATAATGCCACCTAATCGCCAGAAATCCTGCCCTTCCAGGTACGTGCCGTCACACCAACGCATCAATTTCATTACTATCAGATTCTTACCGGCTTTTAGGTAGGGAGTTGCATTAAACTCGGCCGGTAATTTACTATCCTCACTGTATCCTGTATATTTTCCATTTACCCATACCTGCACATTTGATTTTGCAGCACCAATATGAAGCACGATTTCTTTTCCGGCTAATGCCTTATCAGAGATTTCAATTTCTCTTCTGTAAACGCCTGTCGGATTATAGCTTAATGGCACGATTGGGGGATTGAATGGCTTGGGCATGATATCCTGAAACTCATAACCAACATTCACATAAATTGGATATCCGTAACCGTTAACTTCCCAGGCTGCAGGAATTTTAAAATCGTCCCAAGTTTTATCAATAAAATTTACAGCTTCAAAATTTGCAGGAAGGTCCGATGGGTTTTCAACCCATTTAAATTTCCAGCTGCCATTTAAATTAATGTATGATGATGATTGCTGCCAGTCATTTTTTCTTGCCTGCTCTTCTGATGGATAGGTGATGAAAGAAGCATGCATGGGCATTCTGTTCTGCTCATTTTTCGTTTCATCTAGCCACATCGGCTTTTGGGCAAATACACCAGAAAAAATAAAAATGCTGACTATTAAACTTATGGATGGCTTGTTTCTCATATGAAAATTTGCGGCTTGAAGATTTACAGAAAGTTTTAGTGTCATTAATTAAGAGACATGAAAGAGCTGAGGATACCAGTTACAGCTGTATGATTCTTCTGAAATATTTCAGCTGGTAATTATTTCACTAACAACAGGTGATTGCCAGCCGGTAAAATAACATCAGTGGTTATCGTTGCTATTCTTAAAGACTTACCATCAACTACAAGCTCTGAACCTTTTAGCAACTGCAATTGCGAAACAGGTATTCTGCCAGAGATACCATGCGGAAGCTGTAATTGCAGCGAATTATCTTTTTTACTTATGGTTATCATTCCCTGCGGCGAAGGCACTTTTCCGGAGAATGTTTTATATGGTGTAGTCAGTGAGGTGATGATTACTTCTTTTATTCCCGGAGCTGCGGGATGTATGCCTAACACCCAGCGGGATAGCGTGGAAGCGGGAAAGGTATTTTCACCCTGCGCAGTTGACCATGACTGTGGTCGCCATTCGTCTTTAGCACCGGGCATTGCTTTACCAATATTGGTAACATGAATATTAGCATATTCCCATAAAGTGCCTATCTCCTTATCATTTACCATGTACTGATACCGCTTCTTTAGGAAGTCCATCGCAGCTGAAATGCGACCCTGTTTACAGATTGCTTCGGCTATCCAGTAGTTGAATAGTACCGCTTCTTCCATTACAGGGTTCTTTTCGTTATTGATAATCTTTTGCACCATTATTTCTGCCTGTTCATCTGTTGCAATACCTGCAACTACAGCAAGCGCATTGGCATGTTCTGAAAAATTCGCATCAATTTTTCCATTGTTCATGTCCTGTTTTCCGCACTAGGACACCCAATTTAAATTTTGAATAATTCCAATAAATTTTTTTGTTCTTCATTCGGTAAATGTAATCTTGATTCTTTTGTTTTTGATATGGGTGTGGTGATGGTTATTT
>MWVY01000023.1_pt1 | contig 13264 bp, 11 predicted proteins | sample 1047251 | NCBI WGS metagenome assembly MWVY01 (sample SAMN06349983, study PRJNA376086) | soil metagenome | isolation source: MS7-5 sample Antarctic (ecotone) soil | place: Antarctica | collected 2015-01-13
AATCATCCGCGAAATGCGCCGTTTTCTTGACGACGCAGGCTATATCGAAGTCGAAACACCGATGCTCACGCCAAAAGCGACGGGCGCGGCGGCTCGCGCCTTTGAAACTTTTCACGAAGCATTGAAAATTCCGCTTTATGCGCGAATCGCGCCCGAACTTTATCTCAAAAGATTAATCGTCGGCGGTTTTGAAAAGGTTTATGAATTAAACAGAAACTTCCGCAACGAAGGCATCTCGACGCGCCACAATCCCGAATTTACGATGCTCGAATTTTACTGCGCGTATATGGATGTCAACGGAATGATGGATTTTTGCGAGAAGATGTTGAAGGAATCGGTGCAGAAAGCAACCGGAAATTTGCAGGTGAAATACGGCGAGAACGAGATTGATTTTTCAAAGTTTGAAAGGCTGGCAATGAAAGAAGCAATTGTTAATTATTTTAGAAAATACTTAATTCCAGAATTTGAAATCTCTTGGCTTGATGACAAGGTTAAAGTTGTTGCTTTAAGTTGGTCAATTGAAAGATTACATAGAAGATGGAATCATATTGTATTAGGTAGTAAAGACGCAAACAAAAAATTAATCATCAAGAATTTTGATGAAAGATTTGAAGAATCGGAGATTAAAGAACACTTAAAAAACAACTGGTTTGTTATTCCAAGTTCCAAAGGTGGTAATGACATTGAAGAAGACTGGAGAAATGATTTAAGAATGGCTGAGTTTAGTATTGAAGCCAACGAAATGTCTGATAAGGAGATTGAAGAAACCCTTTCAAATTTACTCCGAAATGTTTTTAATGACAGTTTGAAAGAGGCAGTGAAAGAGAATATCTCTGCTAATGAACAGGAGAAGAAAATTGTAGATATTTTTGAATTATCTGCTGAAAAAAAATTAGGAATAATTCAAAAATTAGGTAGAATTATTGTCCAACCGACATTCATCATTGATTACCCGAAATCAGTTTCGCCTTTGTCGAAAGCGTCGCCGGAGAATCCGAATATCGCCGAACGGTTTGAACTTTTTATCAACGGAATGGAATGCGCCAACGGTTTTTCGGAACTCAACGACCCGAAAGAGCAATACGAGCGTTTCCGCGACCAGATGAAAGAGCGCGAAACGGGCGATGAAGAAGCGATGGTGATGGACGAAGATTACATCCGCGCGCTCGCCTACGGAATGCCGCCCGCCGCCGGAATCGGCATCGGGATTGATAGATTGGTGATGCTTTTGACGAATAAACATTCTATCCGCGACGTGATTCTTTTCCCGCATATGCGACCGGAAAGAAAGAATTTAACCGCAGAGGACGCAGAAAGCGCAGAGGAAAATTAATTAGCGGTTGATTCCTTAATCGCATTGAAAATTATTCAATAAATTGAAAGAATTGAACAGTTAAATAAATCAACAAATTTTATTTCAAAGGAGTTATAAAAATGGCACAGGAAAACAACAAAACAACAACACCTAAAAAAGACGAAGAACAAACGGGCAGCGACATTTCGGGCGGCGACGGCACGGTTTCCGACGAAGATGTCAATGCAATTACTGATGACGGCAGCGGCAAACCAACGGGACAAGACCATTCGCTCGAAGATTACGAAAAATCTGAACCTGAAAGCGGTGTCGGTGCAATTCAAGACAATTCGCTGATCAAGGAAAACGTTGCACACATCGAAGATTAATCAGAGAAATTTTACAATTAAATCATTTGAGGTTTGACTCAAAATCACAAAAAAACAATGAATTTTACAGATACAAAATCACAAATCGAAGGCATCGAGAAAATCTTTGCCGACGCTGAAAAAGAAGACAACTGGAATTTAGACGAACCGATGCTTTACAGCTATTACTTTGTTGACCAAGACGTTGATAAACTCGAAAAACTCGGACTTTATCTCGACAAACAAGGCTACGATTTTATAGACGTTTTTGAACTCGGCGACGAAGAAACCGGCGAATCAACCGGCGAAAATCTGCTGCATATTGACAAGGTTGAAACGCACACGCCGCAGTCTTTGGCGGAAAGAAATGTCGAATTTGCCAAACTCGCCGAAGAATATAAAATTGTTTCCTACGACGGTTGGGAGTTTGGCGAAGTCGGAGTTTATGACGAGGAAGACGACGAACTGGACGACGATGTTATTGAGTAAAGTTTTGTTTGAATGAAAATAATTCTTTACACGAGCTTTGCCTTAATCGCTTTTGCTTTTAACTCGATTTTGTGTCGGTTCGCGCTCGGCGCAGAGGCAATTGACGCGGCGAGTTTTACGGCGGTTCGACTGATTTCAGGCGCGATTACGCTTATTATAATTAGTTTGATTTTTGGTAAAAAAACAACAAAAATGAAGGGCGGAAATTGGTTTTCCGCTTTTTTTCTGTTTGGATACGCGCTTTGTTTTTCGTTTGCTTATATCAGTTTGACAACCGGAACGGGCGCGTTGATTTTATTCGGCTGCGTGCAGGCGACAATGATAACTGCCGCGCTCGCGTCGGGTGAGCGTCCAAAATTCTTAGAATGGATTGGTTTGTTTTTTGCGCTCGGCGGTTTGGTTTATCTGGTCTTTCCCGGACTTTCCGCGCCGCCGCTTTTCAGTTCCCTGCTGATGATGCTGGCGGGAATTTCGTGGGGCTTTTACACTCTGCGCGGCAAGCCAAGCGTCAATCCCTTAGCTGATACAACGGGCAATTTTGTGCGAGCCGTTCCGATGATTGTTTTGGCTGGTTTGCCGTTTTTCTATCAAATTCATCTGTCCCGAAAAGGAATTTTGCTTGCATTTTTGTCCGGCGCGATTGCTTCCGGCATCGGTTATTCGGTCTGGTATACCGCGCTCAAATTTCACACGGCGACACGCGCCGCGATTCTGCAACTATCAGTTCCCGCACTTGCAGCAATCGGCGGTGTTATTTTATTGTCGGAAATCGTTTCATTTAGATTGTTATTGGCGACGGCTTTGATTCTCGGCGGCATTGCACTGGCGATTGTCGGGCGCAAATATGGCAAAAGTAAAGTGAAAAGTTGATTTTTATAAATTCGATTGAAAAACTTAAACGAACAAAAACGACCTTTAGAACAGCCTGAAACGGTCAGAACTTTGCGCCTGTGGCAAATGATTTATCTCGGCAAAGGTACTTTTGCGCGTCAGCTGTTTCACGCTTTTATCTGTGTCGCGCTGCGCCTTTTCTTTCGCCGCATCGAGGCTGCCGGAGTCGAAAAAGTTCCGAAGGACGGCGCAATAATTTTTGTTCTCAATCATCCGAACGGTTTAGTTGACCCCGGACTTGTCTTTGTCAGCCTGCCGCGCCGCGTTTCCTTTCTCGCCAAATCTACGCTATTCGATATTCCAATCGGCGGTTATCTTTTGCGGTTAATCGAAGCGTTGCCCGTGTTTCGGCGGATTGATGCAGGTGCTGATAAAGAGAAAAATCAATTTACCTTTCAGAATTGCGAAGAACTTCTGGCGCGTGGTCGCTGTATTGCGATTTTTCCCGAAGGGATTTCGCACAACGAAACCAAACTCCAGCCGATTAAAACCGGCGCGGCGCGAATCGCACTCGGTTCATTGGCAGTTGGCAAAGACAATACCGAATTAGTTCAAAACGGTTTGAAAATAATGGCAGTCGGACTTTATTACACTTCAAAAACCGCGTTTCGCAGCGAAGCGTTGATTCGTTACGGTGAAATTTTCGATGTCGAACCCATCGAACTCGACGAAAACGGCGAACCGCCGCGCGATGAAGTTTTGCAATTGACGCAGAAAATCGAAGACGCGCTGCAAAACGTCACGCTTAATCTGGAAAACACCGAAGAACTCGAAACCGTCGCCCGAGCCGAAGCACTTTTTTCGTCCGTCTATGAAAATCTGATTTTCAAACAGACGTTGACGCAGACTTTTTTGCGCCTTCAAGATTTGGCGGACAAATACAAACTGTTGGGACAAAGCAATCCCGCAAAGATGGAAAAACTGCGCGAAAGGATTGAAAAATACGAAAGCAATCTGCAAACCAGCGGTTTGACCGTCGAGAGCCTTTCCGTTTTACAGCACCCGACGGCGTATGTTTTTCGTTACCTGATTTTGCGCGTTTTGGTCTTACTTCTGCTTTCGCCGCTGATAATTGTTGGTGCGATTATTCATTCGCCCGCATATCTTTTTTCCAATCTGCTCGGTCATATGATAACGACGCACGGCGCGGACGCTGTCGGTTCGACTTCTAAAATTCTCGCCGCCTGTGTTTTTATGCCGCTGACGTGGCTGATTTTTGCCGCAATTGTTTTTTACTTTTTCGGCTGGCAGTTTGCGTTTCTCTCAATTCCGCTTCTTGTTATCTGCGGCTACATTGCTTTGCGCTCGTTTGAAACGCTGATTGATATGCGCGTCTGGCTCAAATCAGCGTGGTTTTTGCTGCGTCAAAAGGCGTTGTTTCTGCGCTTGCTCGTGCAGAGAGAAACTTTGCAAAGGGAAATCAGCGAGATGATTAAAAAATAATTTTAATAAATTCTCACAAAAAAATGTGAAGTCGGAAACGATTTCGACCTCACATTTTTAGATTGAACAAATAGTTTAGAAAACTAATCTTGCGCCCAAAATGATGCGGCGATTTCCGCCATTCGTTGCGCCTTCGTTCAAAAAGTTAGCTCCCGAAGTGATAACCGAATTGGGAATACCGTAATTACGTTCATTCAAAGAGTTGAATATATCTGCACGAAGCTGAAAACGAACCGTTTCGGTGATGCGCGTATTTTTGATAATGCCGAAATCAACGAGTTTGATGCCGTCCGACCGCAGAATGTTTCGTCCCGCGTTTCCGACGCGCTCGCCCGGAGCCAATCCTCTGAATAAGGCGGCTCCGCCGCTGGCTTTTAGCGGAACATCAACAACGGCGTTCTGATTAACATCCAACGTGATTCCGGTCTGAACATATTTGGAAAAGTTTGCGGCTTCCGCCGTAACTTCATATGCGCCGATTGGCAAATTGACGAAATTATAACCTCCTTCGCCATTGGTTTGAGTAGTTCGGGTAAATCCTGTTTCCACGTTCCGCACCGTAACAGTCGCGTTCGGAACTACGGCTTGTTGCTCATCTAATACTGTTCCTGAAATTGAAGCAGTAGTTGATTGTGCAGACAGCATTCCAACACTACTCAAAATCAGAATTATCAAAAACACAAGTAAATGTAACTTTTTGTTCATAAAACTCTCCTTTTGGTTTTTTCTGAATTAAATTTTGAATGAATTAAAGCAAAGAATATACAACAAGATTAAAAAACAATATGTAATATATGTTCCTAAATACCTAAATAAGTCTTTTCAACACTTTAAGTTTTATCTATTAAGTTTAAAGTTTATAAAAATTTGTTAAATATCCAAAAAAATGAATTATAAAGTTCTGAGATTTGTTTAAACCGAAATTGAAAAAGGTATTTGGAGGTTATGAAAAATCACTTTTCTTTCTAAACTCCGCGATAAAAGCGTAACTTTTATTCATTCATCAAAACCAACACCGGGTCAATGTCTGACGCACACCACGCCGGATAGAGCGCACCGAAAAGGCTTCCGCCAATCGCAATAATTATCGCGGTTATAATCCAGCCTGAACTAAATTCAAACTGTAAATCAAATTGTTTTTGAATTAGGAAAGAAGCGATAAACGAAACTGCAAAACCGAGCAGAACGCCAAACACGCCAATCATTAACGCTTCGCCTTCGATGACTTTGATGATGAAGGATTTTGACGCTCCCAAAGATTTCAAAATACCAATTTCCTTACGCCGTTCGGTAATCGTCGTATACATCGAAAGCAGAACAAAAATCGTGCTGACAAACGCGCCGAGTCCGACCAAAACGCGCAAAAATGTCTTCAAAGACGGAATGCGTTCTTCAGCATCAATTACCAAATCGCGCGTTAGATTGATTTTATTGCCCGGAAGCTGCTCGTTAATACGGGCAGCAACTTCGTCAACATTCGCGCCGTCTTGGAGTTTGACTAGAATATATGTGGATTTGTCGGGCGATTCGAGCGCGTCCTGCATTGCTGCCAGCGACATTTTTATCCGCGCACCGGAAGGCGGCGCGAAAACGCCGACAATTTTGTAATTTTTACCGAAAAGCTCAATCGAATCGCCGAGTTTATATTTGTCGTCCTGCATTTTGCGTTCATCCAAAACAACTTCATCATCGGCAGTTGCACCTCGTCCCTCAACGATTTGCATATCGTTCATTTCGGCAAACGGCTGCCATTCAACACCATCAATCTGCTCCAAACCCCAACGCGCTTTCGTGTTCGGCGTGATGTAGCGAATGACGGGAACGGTTGATTTGACACCTTCGATTTCAAGCAGTCTTTCGGCGTAAGCGGTGTTGACGTTGGCGTTTGAGCTTTGCAGCTCCATCGCGCCCGGTCGCGTGAAAATAATTTCTGCTTCCAAGTTAAAAGCACGTTTTGCCATATCGTCTGATACTCCACGTGCCAGACCTGTAAAAAGTATGACTAAAACAACACCGAGCGCGACACCGATAACACTTATCAATGTCCGAAACGGGCGCGTTTTTAAGTTGGCTAAAACAAGTTCTAACATAAAAGCAATAAAAATTTGAAAAGATAAATTATATCTTAAGGCGAAGCAAAGCAAAAATATCCTAATCCAAAATAGACGTAAATTGTTTCTTCTCTTACATTTAGCAGAAATTTACTTGACAATATAAAATGACCCAATTATGATATTTGCATCTCAAAACTACGGAGATTGGAGTTTTATGTTTTACCTTGCTTCTCCAAATTTTTTACAGAGAGCCTCTTTCATTCAACTCTACGATTTTTTGTCTGAAAACTAATGTTGATAGGAGTTCGCGCAATGAAAATTTTTATCCAACCAAGTTTGAAATTTTGGATTTTAAGCGGATTTTTTTTAGCTTTGTTTGGATTTCCAGAAAACATAAAAGCGCAAGAAAAATAGAATACAATTATATCACCAGTGTAAATGAAGATGGAAAAGAAACCAAAATAGTTGATTTGAGTAGAGAAGTTCATAAAAGGTGCAATAAATCGTTAAAGAAGAATATTGGAAACAGTTAATATCGAAATGAAATTTCCCGCTGAACTTTTTAGCAAAGCAGAAAATCTCGCAGATTCGATTGAAAAATCAATAAAAAGAACTCAAGAAATTTTATTCCCGTTACAAATAGAAGGGGTAAGATTTTATTTACTGCAGTTAGATGAAGTTCCTCTTAGCTATAAAATAACCGACGAATTGAAAGGTCAGAATTTTTATTTACATTTGTTAGTATTCAAGAATAAAGAAGAATTAAATTTAGACTGCTCCGATGATGATAAATTGTGTGAAGGTATTTACTCCACAATTCCGCACGAATTAACGCACGGTGCTGTTGAGAATTTAGTAACCCAGAAAAACCTAAAATGGTTTGATGAAGGTTTAGCCAATTATATCGGAGCGGAAGTAAGCCGTGAATTTAGACCATCAGTAATGCAAACAAAATTTAAAGAAAATGTCCCAAAAGTTTCTTTGCATAGACCTGAAATTCGTGAAGGTTTATGGACTTGGAGCGATTATGCTAACAAAAAAGACACTTACTTTATGAGAAATCAGTGGTTTAAATATAAAGCATCGGAACAATTATTAAGGTTAACCATTGAAGAATCAAAGAAAAAAGGTGTTGAAAATCCGCTTAAAGTTTTGTTTGAAGAGTTAAGAAAGTTTCGAGAAGCAAATGGAAAAGCCGCAAACGCGGAAGATTTAATCTCAATTATTGAGCAAAGATTAAAAGTTATTCCAAAGGAATTAGGTGTTTTGGATAATGCTGCACAAAAGCAATTGGTCGAAGAGGCTATAAAAATTCTTTCGGAGTCAAATTTGACTGACGCGGATAAATATTATGCTTTGATTATTTTAGCGAGTGTTGACGAAGTTCCGCTTTCAATAGATTGGTTAAAATTTTTACTCAAAAATGTTTATACAAATAGAGAAAAAATTTATTTACAAAACTTAGCCGCAACAGCTTTGTCAAGAAGAGCTAGACAAAAGGAATTTGATGAGGCAGTAAAAAGTTTTCTCAACGAAAATCCTAATTTGAAAAAACTTAATTTGAAAAATATAAAAACAAATATTGAACAACTTTCAATTCGTCAATCAGTAGGTTAAGCGGATTTGAAAAATTAAACACTTTGAAAGAAATTTGCAAAAAATCTCTTTATAGTTTTCTGCTCACTAATTTTGCAAAATTGAAACTTTTCGCTTTTTCTCTATCGGTAAAAAGTTCATTTCGTCTTTGAAAATCTTCATACAATTTATCGTAAGTTTTAATCAGAAAGTTGGTCGAAGCCTCGCGTGTGTTTTGTTTGGCGGTTTCCAAAGCGTTGGCGGTTTTCCGTTTTGTTAATTCAGGATTTTCGACGATTTCACGAATCGCCGCCACAAAATTTTCCGCCTTTGGTTCAGCCAGCCACATGTTTTCGTTGGTTGCATAGGAAAGCAAACCGCCTGCGTTTGGCGCAACTGTCGGAACGCCGGAAGCCATGGCTTCGAGCGGCGCGATGCCGAACGGCTCGCGCGGATTCGGATGCACAAAAATATCGCAGTTAGCATAATAATTCGCCAAAGTTTCTTTATTGAGATGTCCGAGTTGGGTAATTTTATTCGGAATTCGCGCATCGGTTTGTTCTTTGAGCCATTCGGCTTTTGGTCCTGCACCCGCAATTAGCAAGCGATAATCTTCCTCATCTTTCGCTAAAACTGCCATCAAATCGGGCAATAAACTGATATTCTTTTCCGGCGAAATTCTTCCCGCATACAGTAAAATAATTGCGTTTTCAGGGATATTTGCCTTTTGCCGCATCTCGCATTTTACCGTGTCGGACTTTCTTTCGGGTGAAAACTGCTCGATGTCAACGCCGCGCGGACAAACGAAAATCCTTTCTTCAAACGGAACACGCGGAGATTTGAGAAATTGCCAGCACTTATTAAAAAACCAATCGGAACGGCGCGGATTTTCACTTTTTTTGATTGCCTGATAAAATTCTTCCGCCGTATATGGCGAATTGGCGATATGAAAATCAAACGAAGGAAAATTATAATTTCCCATCAAACGCCGCGCTGCCCATTTGCCGAATTTTCCGTTTGACAAAAATGAGCCGATGTTATCGTCCATCCGTTCGCACGAAAAATGCACGAGCATCGGTCTGCCGAGTTGTTTAAATTGGTTGCGGCGAATCATTGCGCCCATCAAACTGAGCGTGTATTTGTCGGTAACTTCAATCATATCAGGCATTTCAGAAAGTAAAATTCTGCGAATGATTGAATTATTCGCCATATATTGCCACGGCATCATCACGCGGTAACGCTTATCGAAAACAGGCGATTGTTTGGCGGGAACATAATAGATTTTAGCGAAATCGTTGATTTGTTCGACGGCTTCGGTTTCGCCCGGCACAATCAGGCGCATATAACGCTTGTGTTTTCCGGCGGCAGCAAGCAAATTATTGTAGGACGTGCTGACACCGCCCGAATTTTTATGATAATAGTTGGTTATGTGAACCGATTTAAAGGGTTTTTTTTGCACTAAGATTCAAACCATTGCTCAAAGAGTTAATTTTTTACATATTGACGGTAAATTCGCGCACCGACAGCAACAATCAACGTCCAGACCAGCATAATTGCCCACGCGCCGAGCGCAGTCGTCCACGCCCACGACCATTTGCCGCGAAAAACGCCGAGCAATGTGCCAATTATTAGTCCGAAAGCCGAAAAAACTCCGATTGCCGCTAAAATATTGCCTTTATTTATAAAACTTAAAATTTGAAGAGGCAAGAATGTAACAAATTCACCGATTAGAAGCGGAATGCGCTTCAAATCGCCCCACAAAGATTTCGTTTCGCGCCCTGCGCCGACCAGTAAAACACCGTGGCGCATCACAAACAGATTAAACAAAGCCGACAGCACCGAAAACAAAACCGAAATAGCAAAGGCTTTTTGCCGCGCATTGTTTTCAGAAGCGGCAAAAACATTGCTGAAAAAATGTTCCTGCGAATAGTGTGTGATGTATTCAACGCTATGACTAAAAAGCGGAAGCGAAATTGTAACAATCAGCGTTGCCAGCCACTTCGGTGTCGCACGGCGAAACGACTGGACTAATGAACCGGAAATGCCGGACGTAACAAATCGAAAAGCTAACTCAATAATAACCGCCGTAAAAGTAACAATCCAAGATTCTTTACTTGCCTTATAAACCGTAAAATAAAATGAAGCTCGCAAAATTGCGCCAAGCAAAGCGGATTTCCAATTCCATCGCGTAATAATCTGAAACGGATGTTGTCCGAGACTGCGGAAAACATCGCCGATGGAAATCTCCTGCTCTTCTACTTCTTCCAAGTCATCAGCTTCGGCTATTGAGCGATGTATTTCATTTACATTAGTCATTTATTTACGTTCAAAATACTTTCCGACATTATCGTTAAGTTACAATTTAATTATTTCTTCTTTCTCAATTTTTTCTTTCCGTCCAAAAACACCTTTGCTTCATTGTATGCTTGATAAACAGCTTCAAAAACCGAATCCCACGAGCGCGACAGCGCAAATTCACGCGACAACCTCTTCATTTCCGCCAGTTTTTCGGGATTGTCTATCAATTCAGCAGAATATTTGACAAAATCGTCAAAATTCTCGGCAATAAAACCCGTTTCGCCGTGTTTGACGATAAATTTCGGTCCGCCCTGATTTGTAACGAGTGCGGGAACGCCCGAAGCCATTGCTTCTTGCGGAACGTTACCGAAAGCGTCAGTTTCCGACGGAAATATGAAAACGTCCATGTTAGCATAAGCCTCTGATAATTGCTCGCCTTCGAGAAAGCCGGTCAACTCTGCCGTCATCATATTTTTTTCCAAAAAATCACGTTCGCTGCCTTCACCAACAATTAAAAATTTAAAGTTCTTTTTGCCCGCTTTGAGCAGTGCCTTTTCCAAATCCGCTAACATCCGCACATTTTTTTCAGCGCGAAGTCTGCCGACAAAACCAAAGCGCAGAATGTTGTCATTAACTGTTCTTTTTTCCGTCGAAAACATCTCCGTGTCAACGCCGCGAATCATCAGACGAACCGTTCTGCCGGTGCCTTTCGATAGCATATCAATTAACTCTTGATTGGGCGCAAGCAGAATTTGCGGCATTTTGTAATAAAGTTTTGCTCCGTCCAAAATTCGTTTTTTGAGAAATTCGGCAAATGATTGGTGATGTTTTTTCGGCAGAAAATTTAATTTTGTTCGCAGACGACTGGCGGCGTATTCATGCAGATTCGTGTGCCACGAACCGACCAGCGCAACATCCATTTTCCACGCCAGATACGCGCCCATAATACTGACATCGTTTAAGCCGGTAATGTGAAAAACGTCGGGGCGAAATTTTTCCAATTCTTTTTGAACCAGCGAAATGTGCCGCTGGAAGAGCGGATCGTATTTTAAGTCTTCGTCCATCCTGAAAGACAGAGCCGAGCGTTTAAGCGAAACGAAGGTAATGTTTCCGTCCTGCGAAACTTCTGTTTTTTTGCCCGCAAAAACACACAAGAAAGGATAGCCGCGTTTGCGGGCAAACCCCACGAGTTTATTACTTGTCATCGCTACGCCGTTGACTTCCAAAAACGAATCGGGAAAATAAACGACGCGCAGGGAATTATTCACAACGGTCAAATTTCGGAAAGGGGAAAAGGGCAATTCGTAAAGGTTTCACCCTTTACTCACAACCCTTTTCTATATATTTAGTTATGATGCAAATTCTGTTTTTGTCTGCGGCTGTTCAACTGCCAGACTAGCTGCAATTTCCTGCAGATCGGGAATTTCAAACATCGTCTTGGTTACGTCTTTCGGCACACGGTCATGCGGTTTTCTGGCTAAACTGAAAAACGGGCGCATCTTCGGACTGCCGAAAACTCCAAGCGTCCAAATCGCCGTCCGCAGCCACGCCGGACCGCCGCGTATCCAATGAACCGAAAGCTGGCGCACGCCTCCGCCGTCGCCGATGTCGAAATAAACGCGGTCAAACCACTTCTGACGACCTTCGGGAAATGTCGAGTAATTTCTCAAAATTTCCGAAAAACACTGTAATTGGCGCGAGTGAAGCGGCTGCCGATATTCGGGCATCAAAGCAACTTCGCTGCGCTTACCGGCGCGAATTTCTTCGGCAAATTCGCTGAAAGTTTTGCTGTTGGTTAAATTGATGACCGTGTTTGGTTGGCAGCCGTGCCGGTCGCCGCCCGTAACAATCGGATAACCCAACGCTTCTGCCATCTCAATGACGACTTTATTTTCTGACCACGAGCGAAAACCGTTGATCTCCAAGGCGTGAATACAACGACCGTGTTCTTTCAGAAAATTTTTGAGCAAAAGCGCGTGTTTTTCTTTGCCAACCCTTTCAATATCCCAAATTGGATGGTTGAGAACGACCAGCACATCGGGAATTTCATTGAGCATTAAAAACATTTGGCGCAAGTTTTCGTTGCTATGATTCTCCTTGTTAAAAGTGTAATCAAGCAGAGTTTTCGTTAATTCGACGGCACGGTCTTTCGGCAGATTATGAACGCCGACGTGAAAAAAACCACATTCAAACGGAACTGTCCATTCCAGCGAAATCGGGGCTTGTTCATTGGCGGTCGTTTCGCCGACCTGCAAATTGGCAGCAATGCTGTCGTGGTCAGTTATTGATACGATAGCATCAAGCCCTGTTTTATTAATCTGCGTTTTTTCAAGATGATAAACTTCCTGCGGAGTTAAGGGCGGCAACCAATAACCGGTTGAAAAATCAGGATTTTTGCCCTCACGGTTCAAGTATTTAATGCGCTCCTTGTTCCAAAAATACGAAATAATTGGTAGTTTGTCCGCATAATGCGGCACAAAATCAAGCATTTCTTTGGAATACTCAGTATGACAATGGAGAGAAACACCTGTCTTAGCTTCTTTGCTCAAGTCTTTTGGCTTGTGCAAGATATGCAATCGAGTTTGTTTTAAGTTCATTTCATTCTCCGTAAATTCTCGCGTTAATTAAATCAATAAAACTATCAAATTCAATTGGCAAAGTAAATTCTCAGATGTCTAATTACGGTAAACTGTTGTATTCGTTTGTGTTGACACATCATTTAATAAAGGAGAACATTCGACCTGCGAAAAGTGTAACATAACGGATGAAAAAATAAAGTCGTCATTGAGATGGCAGAAGCGTTGGGTTATCCGATTATTACGGGCGGCGACCGGCACGGCTGCCAACCAAAC
>MWVY01000234.1_pt1 | contig 13256 bp, 8 predicted proteins | sample 1047251 | NCBI WGS metagenome assembly MWVY01 (sample SAMN06349983, study PRJNA376086) | soil metagenome | isolation source: MS7-5 sample Antarctic (ecotone) soil | place: Antarctica | collected 2015-01-13
ACACCAGAAAGTAATACAATTTCCGGTGGTGGCAACATGGTGGTAACCCGTTTTGGTGGAACTGATGATGTGGTGTATTATAATTTTGATAAGGCTATAAGAGTTGATCAAAGAGAATTATCAGACAGAAAATACCTTATTTCTGACAGCATCAGAAAATTGAATTGGAAACTTACCGGAGAAACAAAAGAAATATTAGGTTATACTGCACGAAAAGCTACTACTGTACGAATTGGAAGTCGTCCTCAAATAAGTATGGAAAATGGTCAAATAAAATCAGAAGAAGTAGCAGATACAGCTAACATTATTGCGTGGTTTACAACTCAAATTCCCGTACCTGCCGGCCCTGAATATGGTGGCCAGTTGCCAGGGTTAATCTTAGAACTTGATATGAATAATGGAAGATTGGTTTATAAAGCTGTAGAAATTACATCAAAGGTGAAAGTCGATAATATTAAAGAACCAAAGGGCGGCAAAAAAATAACTGCTGATGATTTTGCAAAGGAAAGAATTAAGATGATGGAAGATATGAGGCGTAACCTTCAAAATGGTGGCGGACAAATCAGAATCGCGAACTAACCGAAGAACAAAGTTTTTTATAAAGCGTCCATGTGACGCTTTTTTTATTTCAGTAAAATAACCTGGTTATTATTTACGTTTCTCCAACAGTATTTGTAATTTCAACACCCTTACATCTAAAAATCCTATTTTATGAAAAGTAAAAGAATTGTTCATTCCCGTCAGCAAGCACACATTCATAAGGCATATTACAAACCATCCTGGAACCCTTTCCGGTTCGGTAAAGCTATTTTAGCTGTATTAATATTTGGCACTGCAATGGTTGCACACCATCATCTCCCTGTTAAAAGAAAATCATTATTGAAGTAAGGAAATAAATTAAATGTGATTAGTTATTGCAGCCTTATATTTCTGGTTGCTCTTTCAATCATTCGTGGCATTTGTGCACCTCTGCCACCCATACGGTTAAGATTATAAGTAAAAGACAGCATAAAGAACCTGTTTAACACCTGGCTCTGTACATCTTCAACATAATTTTCTGTAACATTCCTTGTAAAACTTTGATTTTGATCAAGGAGATCATAGACAGAAAGGCGTACTTCTCCACGTTTATTTTTGAATAACTGCTTACCTAAGCTGGCATTCCACATTGCATAGCTTTCATTAAAACCATCAGCCCTGCCGGTGTTTGTTATGTAATCAAAATCAGTTGATGCAATAATGCCCTTCGGAAATGTATAAGTAACATCAGTAGTGAAACTATGTGTGAAGTAAGAAGTGTTTTGATTTCTTTGAATTGTATAACGGGCAGAAGTGTAATTTATACTTCCTGTTACACCCAGGTCCAACTTCTCTTTATAATTATAATTCAGGCGAATATCTTCACCAAGTGTGAGATTCTTGACAAAGTTTTTCTCCTCATTAACTAATGACGCACTCCTGTTGTAATTGAAATTGCTTGTGGTGTTAATGTTAAGACCTTTGAAGTTCTTCACCGGAAATCCAATGTTGAAGTTTCCAAATAATGAGAATATGCCATCCATATTTACAGGCTGCGTTTCCTGAACACCACCGGGTAATTGTTTGATGGAGTTTACAATTTTATTAGAAGTTGAACTATAGGTTATAAAAGCAAAAACATTCCTGAAACTCCTGATATCAAAAAAAGTATAGTTAAGAGAAAAGTTATTCATGAATTCCTGCTTTAATGAAGGATTACCACGGGTGATGTAAGGATAACGGCTGATATCAACTACATCCTGCAACTGTGATATACTCGGTTGATTGGTACGTCCGCGGTAATTAAATCGCAAATTACGTGTACGTGCAAACTGGTAATTAAAAGAAGCATTTGGAAAAATATTTGTAAAGCGCTGTCTTAAATTAGCATTCTTTGAAATATTGTTGCTACTCTGCAAAGTCTGCTGCATAGAAACACCTAACTGGTAATTATACTTTTTTTGAACCACTCTATAGTTGGTACCTACAGTATTTGACTCATTTAAATATTGAAAATGATTACTTAATGAATCAAACAGCAAATCATATAAACCGGTAGCTGGATTATAATTGAAAGTTTCGCGATCAGACTCACTGCGGTTTTTTCCATAATTGTAATTAAACTCAAGAATTTTATTCCTGGCAAGCGGTTCTGTGTATGATAAGCGTGCTGAGTAATTATTAGCGTTATTGCCTATTTCATTTTGATAATCATTATTTCTGAAACGTGAGGTGATCGTGTACAATCCTTCCCTATCATTTTTACTTAATGTATTTGTAAGATGGGCAGAAAAGGTTCGGCCGGGGCGGGAAAACTTTTTACGCCAGGTTAAATTATTTACCCAGTTTACACCAGAGCCATCATTTATGTTTGTTGAACGGCTGTCATTCGTTTTAAAAATATTGCCATTTTTATTTGAAAAATATGCAATTGTATCATCGCTCATGCTGCCACTATTCTGAAAATTTATATTAGGAGAATATATAATTGAATTCAGTGAATCAACAGTGAAAATGATGTTCATATTCAACCTATGATTATTGTTCTCATTTAGTGACGAGGTCTGCTGGTCATTAATTAAAGTTGAATCTCTAAGAAAAGTTTGCCTGTATGATTTTCTTAAATTTTCTGTCTGTGTATGATTGAAGAAATAACTGCCATTAACATCAAAATATTTGTTCCAGGTATCCCTGTAATTAATACCTGCAGAGGAAGTTGATGTTATACCCGATGCGCCGGTACCAAGGTTAAATCCACCAAATCCACCTCCACCACTACCACTACCACCTCCACCTCGCATCATCATCATGCCGCCACCTGTATTTCCCATACCTGAAAACCCTCCACCACCCATTCCTCCAATACTTGCCATGCCACGTCCGCCGCCGCCAAACATTCCCATCATATCAGAAACTGTAAACCCGATGTTATTTGTATTATTAGCTTTTGCAACGACAGAAACCTGTTTAGCACCTTTAAAAAAGTTAGCATTCAAGCCTGCTTCATACCTTTCCTCTGTGCCATACCCGGCATTTACTTTTCCAAATACTCCTTTTTTCTTATCTTTTTTCAATTTAAGATTGATCGCTTTTGAACGGCTACCATCATCAATTCGGTTAAATTTTGCCTGTTCGCTCATGTCATCATAAACTTCCACTTCATCAACCATTTCGGCTGTAAGATTCCTAGTTGCTAGTTTAGGATCATTACTGAAGAACTCTTTGCCGTCAACATAAACCTTTTGTACATTCTCTCCCTGCGCTTTTACAGTGCCATCTCTTTCAACCTGTACACCAGGTAATTTTTTCAATAGGTCTTCAACTGTAGCATTTGGTTTTGTTTTAAATGCATCAGCATTATAAACGAGTGTATCACCTTTTATTTTTATAGGTGCTGCATCTTTAACTACAACCTCTGCCAGTGTTGTATACGCCTTCTGCATTTTTAGAATACCCAGATCAACAACTGGTTTATCTGCTGTTATGGAGAATGGACTTTTTAATGTTTCCCGTCCCTCGTAGAAAACAATTAAAATATATGACCCTGTATCAAGATTTTTAATTTCAAAAAAACCGCTGTTTGACGAAAGAGTGAAAGAGATTAGAGAAGAATCTTTTGCACTAGTAACTGAAACTGTTGCATCTCCTAATAAATCTGAAGTTGAGGCTTCCTGTAAAATACCTTTAACGGTGCCGGTAACTTTTTGTGCTAATAAGCTACCACCAACCATCAACAAAGCAGTAAACAGAGTAAAAATTTTCTTCATAAGCAAATAATCTATTACGAAGATATTCGGAAGCTTCAAAGTTATCCGTTAAAAAATGTTAATGAGAGGATGAGAGGTAATTGACTGTTTAGGGGCATTAATTATAAATGTTAAGTGGTTTTATTGCTTTATGAAAGTAAATCAGCATATTAAATTTATTTTAGATTGATGCTCTCACAAACTCACGCATGAATTTTTAAAGGTGTTTGTCAATTGCCTTTTTCAAAGATTGCTGAACTGTATATTCCTCCGCATTTATTTCCATACATTTTATTCTTGATGTATGCCCTTTCCTCAAAACAATATCTGTTTTTGAGAGTTTAAGAACATTACTTAGAAGTTCTATAAGACGTTTATTTGCTTTACCATCAATTGCCGGTGCTCGTAATTTAACTACCATTCATCGCCTACATTTTCTATCTTATCAACACTTTGATTCGGCTTTACTTTTAAGTAGAGAACCATTTTTTTATTTTAGCAGAGTATAAATTAAAACTCTTTAATACTATTCATTAACTGAACAGGTACAATACATCTTCCTTCGATAGTGATTTCACAAATGTGGAATCATCTGCAATCAGTTCTTTAGCTAGTATTCTCTTCTTTTCCTGCAGTTGCAGAATTTTATCCTCTATTGTATCCTTGCAGATCATCCGGTAAGCAAAAATATTTTTGGTTTGCCCTATTCTATGTGTACGGTCAATAGCTTGCTGTTCAACAGCAGGATTCCACCATGGATCAACAATGTAAACGTAATCCGCAGCAGTTAAATTCAAACCAACACCACCGGCTTTTAAGGAAATTAAAAATACTCTTACCTCATCATCGTCCTGGAAATTCTGAATAGCTGTTTGACGGTCTGGTGCGGATGTGCTGCCATCGAAATATTCAAACTTTATATTTAGTTCAGTTAATCTTTGTTTTATCAAAGCCAGCATCCCTAAAAATTGGGAGAATACTAATGCTTTATGGTTACCGATATTTTCAGTTATTTCTCTTACAAGCTCCTCCAGTTTAATTGAATGGTTTTCAAGTTTCTCTTCTTCATTCAGTATTGCAGGGGAATCACATATCTGCCTTAGTTTCATTAATCCCTGTAAAATAGTTAGCTGTGATTTTTGAATTCCCTGTTCTTCAATTGTGCCTAATATTTTATTCCTGTAATCATTTCTGTATGCATCATAAATCCTTCGTTGCTCCTCACCCATTTCACAGAATAGAACTGTTTCAGTTTTATCCGGCAAATCCTTGGCAACCTGTTCTTTTGTTCTTCTTAAAATAAAGGGATAAAGTATTTTCCTTAAATGCTCCTTTTGTTCTTCCTCTCCAAACTTGTCAATAGGAACAGAAAACTCCTGCCGGAAAAATTCCACTGTACCCAATAAGCCAGGGTTCAAAAAGTTCATCTGGGCATATATATCAAAAGTATTGTTCTGTAATGGCGTTCCACTCATGCATAACCTGTTCTTAGCTGTAAGCAAGGAAGCTGCCCTGGTAACCTTACTAGCAGGATTTTTAATTGCCTGCGATTCGTCTAAAACAACATAGTCGAATGGTATTTGCATTAACAACTTAATGTCACTGCGCAATGTGCCATATGTTGTAATAACTATATTATGCCGCTGTAATTCTTCAATATTTTTGTTACGGGCAGGGCCATGATGGATGTGGTAAGATATTGTGGGAGTAAACTTTTTTATTTCGTTTTCCCAGTTGTAGATCAATGTAGTTGGACAAACAACCAATGATATTAACCTGTTATTTTTTTCTGTGTAATACTGTAGAAATGATAATGCCTGTACTGTCTTTCCAAGACCCATATCATCTGCCAGAACTCCACCCCAACCAACTTCATGCAAATAATTTAACCACTGGTAACCGGCTACCTGGTAAGGACGTAAGATTGGCTGCAATGCTTCTGGAGGTTCAATTTCTTTAATGTTGTGAAACTGGCGCAGTTTGTCATACTTTTCTTCCAGTTCTATTGTAAGTTCCTCTTCATCCCTGTTTTCATACAAATCGTCAATAACACTAAGATGATAGCGGGATAATTTTAAATTATCTGATTTACCTTCTCCTACTCTAAATAACAGCGAATATTTTTTTAACCATTCTTCCGGCAAAACACCAAGTGTGCCATCATTTAGCGGAACAAACTGTTGCTTATTTGCGATCGCTTTTTTTACATCTGCAACACTAACCTTTTGGTCGCCAAAAACAATATCTACTTTAGCATCAAACCAATCTGTATTGCTACTGATATAAATGTTTGTGGATGGTTTTGTAGTGTTAAACCTAAAGTTCTTCAAAGACTCAAATCCATATACAGGAACTTTTTGCTCCTTCATGGCATCAATAAATAAAAAGAACCAGTTGTTCTTTAAAACATCATCACCCTTTAATGCTAAAGCAGCCCGATTATCGAATGAAATAAAATTAGAATGAAGTGTATGTAAATTCTCAAGAAAAGCTTGCTCTGCTTCCCGCTGCCTGTGTACAATAATTACTTTGTTTATATGCGGAACTATTAGTTTATCACTATCATTTGATTTAGTATCTATCCCTTTATAATTAAATACAGGTTGGAAAACAAGGTGATCTTCCTTTTCATGTAAATACAACTTCACTTCCGGTTCGCCATCTTTAATTTCCTCAACCAGCTCCGAATCAAAATCAATTTTATAATTCTTTGCCAGATCAGTCACTAAATTATTTAATGCACCCTGCCACTCTTCTTCATTAAAATTTAAAGTGCCGCCAGGTAAAAACTTTGAAACAGTAGCTGCTGTTTCAGCATTCTGCCATAAATAAACCTGGTGATTATAAATAAATAAGAGAGGTGATTCTATTTCATTTTCAGTAAGTGCATATGCAGTTTGCTCAGGTTTTACAAAGCATTCAATCGAACACCCCTCATCAGTTGTAGAAACATAAAACTCAGGGATAATGGAAATTTGAGCAAATTCGATTTTTTGCAGATTTGCAGATTCGAATGAATTGTTTTGCGGCAGAATAAACAATGGATAATTAGTATACGCCATTGCCAACTTGTGCAACTTGGGTAAGAGATATTCAGTGATTAAATTCTTTGTTTCATCAGATAAGTCTTCCCCTTCCTGTTGAACTATATTTTCCCAAAATCCGGAGAATGGCGAATTGCGATCTATAAATTTATTTACTTCAGCATCCTGCAATTTGCGCGAAAGTGTTATTAAGTTAATGTCAGTTTCACTATAGCTTTCCAGGGAGATATACTTCACCGGGTCCAATTTGTGAATCTTTCCCGAAGCTGTAGTATCCGATAATGCTTCACCTTCAATTATATCAATGGTGAAGTATGGATAATTGAGTTTATTTAAATTGAAAACAATTCCTAACTGCTTTGTCACAAGTATTGGTTGTTCTTGCACCGGCTCTTCTTCTACCATTACATTCTCAGTTCTCCTTTCCTGGACAGGAACAGCTAAAGCAACTCTTTTTATAGAACTATCTAATACTCTTAAAAAAGGTTTTCCTTCTTTGTAACTGAATTCGAACTTGCCTTTTAGATCGTCATTTAATGAATACCCATACGCCTGTAACAATTTGTTTTTTTCGTTCTCCCAATTCCTGATCGTATCAAAAAAGTCTCTGCCTTTTGTATACAACAGGTGCAAGAAAACTATCACTTTCGGCAGACATAATGGATATTCTGTATCAACGTAATTGCTGCTTGTATCAAAATTCCTTTCTTCATTACGCCGGATGATTACGAAATACTTTTTATCATGCAGTTCAACCGTAGCTTTAACTGTTTCGTCCTTTGCATTTTGTATCTCAGGTGTGTTGGTTTTTAAGTAATCCTCAGCATCAGTATAAATTTCAGGGGAGCATAGCAGCCGCAAAGTTTTTACATCAATAGATTTCATCTTTGCTACCGTATGTTGCTGATCATATACAGTATCATTAGATTTCAATAAACCTTTGTCAATCATCTCCTGGAGTTGTAGCAATGCAGCAGCTTCATGACGGCAGATGTCACCCAGATTATATGGGCAGGCACAGCGAAGTGTTATTGATTTCGGATCTTTATAATTCTGAATATAAACTCTATAAAAAGTTGCATAATTATCGTCTTTTACCCGGAACACAGCTGTAGATAAAAGTTCATCATGCTCTGTTAATTCAGCAAAACCTATTGCATGAATTTTTTTGCCTCTGCGAATTACTTCATCAGTGCCGTGGGTATATACATATCTAACAATATGCGGTAAGGCCAATTTGATGTAAGGTTTAGATTTAGGTTATTATTGTGTTACCACCTTTATAGCCCTGATTGAACTGCGGTTGCGACGCTCCGTTCTAATGCTGAATTTCAATTGAGCAATTCACAACAATAATTCAAAAACAAACAACCTCCGTTCAGAAAAGGGCAATCTGCAAAAGTATTGGAAGCAGGGCAGAAAAAGACAGGAAAAACGATTTTTAATGAAGTATTAAATACAATATTTAATAGGAGACTGCTGTTATTTCACCTGTTAAACTACCAAACGTTCATCAACATAATATGGCAGAACATTCGCAATGTCTTCTGTAAAACATTGACGGATCTCATCTTCAAGACCAAAACCTGTTAGCCGGTGATAATGCGAAGCATCATTTTGCTTCATAAATTCATATAGATCTCCTTTAGCATTGTTGTACAAAAATTCTGCTATGTGAGATGAATCGCAATTAACTGTAAAGTGTTCTTTGATTCTTGATACAACTGCACCCGCAAAAAGGGTATCCTCCATATTAACTTTATCCTTCCACCCAGCGCAAGCCAATAAAACATTTTGTTTCATTTCTATTAAATGATCGCAAACAGCAGAAACATTTAAAAAGGAGCCGGTAATGATTTCCGTAGCACCTTTTGTAAGTGCCATGTGCATGAGTTTAGTGCCATTAGTTGTAGTAAGCACAAGCGTCTTTCCCTGGATAAACTCCCGCGGATATTCAAAAGTTGAATTACCATATTTTAAACCTTCCGCAATTTTGCCATCTCTTTCACCTGCAGTTATACACTCCAACTTTTTACCAAGCTGAATGCATTTTTCTACACTATCAACAGGAATTATAGCCTTAGCACCATTATGGAGTGCAGTAGCTATAGTTGAGGTGGCACGCAACACATCAATAACTACAACAATGCAGCTACGCACATCGTACAACTTCAACAAACGCGGAGAAAGGCATGTGAACAAGCTTGGTTGCTGCAACTCTTTCATACAATTAAGAAATGTTTCCACTGGTTACTTTCTGCAACTCTCTTAATTGTTTCATTTCGTTGCTCCAGCAAGCTGTTAATGTATTTAGTAAGATATAAATTGGTGAACCATTCGCCCAATCGGCCATAAGAACATTCAAATGAAAACTGATCAATTAATAAAGTGCCGTTGCTGCATTCTTTAAAAAAGAGCTCATGTTTCATTTGTTTAAAATCACCATGAATTTGTTCATAGATAAAAGTGAAAGGCTTTTCCAGTGCTGCAATGCTATTGATCCAAACACGCCTTTTCAGCAAATGCTTACCTCTCCAGGTTATTTTATCTCCGGGTTGCATTAACCCGGAAATTCTGCCTGCCACTGGTTTCTCTTCAAATTTCTTCATGGTGTGCTTTTGCATTTCTATGCTTCTGCTTAGATCAAAAACACGATCCACAGGTGCAGCAATAAAGGTTGTTAAATGAATGAGAGGCATTAGCTGAATGGTATTTTTACAATTTTAGCCTGCAATTGCTTATCACGAACTTTTATGTAAACATTCGTATCAAGGTTTGAGTATTGTTTATTTACATAACCCATACCTATTGCTTTGTTTAAGCTTGGCGATTGTGTTCCCGATGTTACATATCCAATCCTTTCACCTTCTGCGTTATTGATCTCATAACCATGCCTTGGTATTCCTTTTTCCCCCATTTCAAATCCAACGAGTTTTCTATCAACACCTTCTTGTTTTTGCTTCAGCAAAATTTCTTTGGCAGTAAAATCCTTTGTAAATTTTGTTATCCAACCCAACCCAGCTTCCAGCGGCAATGTGGTGTCATCAATATCATTTCCGTATAAACAATAGCCCATCTCCAACCTAAGTGTATCTCTTGCACCTAAGCCAATTGGCTGTATTCCCTGCGACTTTCCTGCTTCAAAAATAGCATCCCATATAGTATTGGCAGCTCCATTTTTATCCTCTCCATTGGATCCTTCACGGGAAAAATAAATCTCAACTCCACCTGCACCCGTGTAACCTGTAGCACTAACAAGCACATTTTTCACGCTGGCAAAAGTTCCTTTAGCAAACGTGTAATACTTCAGGTTAAGAATATCCATCTCCGTCAAGGTCTGGAGAATTTTTGTGGCATTTGGCCCTTGTACTGCAAGCAAGCATGTTTCTTCTGAAATATTGTGCATTTCTGCATTATTGATATTATGCTGTTGCATCCAATTCCAGTCTTTTTCCACATTTGAGGCATTTACCACTATCATATACACCTTGTTTTCTTCTATACAATACACCAGCAGATCATCTATAATGCCGCCGGACTCATTTGTAAAACAGCTGTATTGAGCTTTTCCTGCTGAAAGTTTAGAAGCATCATTTGTGGTTACCCGCTGAATCAGATCCAATGCATGTTCACCTTTTAAAATGAATTCACCCATATGACTTACATCGAAAACTCCGGCATTACTTCTTACCGCATGGTGTTCATTATTAATGCCGGTGTAGCTAATTGGCATATTATAGCCAGCGAATTCGGCCATTTTCGCCCCAAGTGATATATGTTTTTCAGTAAACGGGGTTGATTTCATATTAAAAAGTGCAGCAAAGATAAGGTTAAGGCAATTCCATTTTTTAATGCAAAAGCAGATGAAAGTGGAAAAAAGGACCAGGTATAAAATTAACTGTTACTTCAAAAGCCCTTTAAAAGTTGATAGGCCAGTAAACTCATGAGGTAAGCGAGTGCTGTCATATAAACTAATTGGATCATTGGCCATTTCCAGCTTCTTGTTTCCCGGCGAACTACAGCAATTGTGCTCATACATTGCATAGCAAATAAATAAAATAGCATTAAAGAAATCCCTGTTGCCAGGGAAAATAATGGTGTTCCATCTTCTTTTTTGGCTGAATGTAATTTTTCTCTGAGCATCGTTCCTTCTTCGCTTTCGCCCACACTAAAAAGCGTTGCCATTGTACCCACAAAAACTTCCCTGGCTGCAAAGGAAGTTATCAATGCAATACCAATTCGCCAATCATAGCCTAATGGCTTTATAGCAGGTTCGATGCTTTTACCTAATATACCTGCATATGAATTCTCCAGCTTAGCTGTACTATATTCTGCGTCTATCTGCTCAGCAGGCTTATTATTTACAATTTTTGCTTGTTGATATTCCTGTTCCACCTTAGTCATTTTGCCTGCAGGACCGTAAGAGCTTAAAGCCCATAAGACTAAACTGATCACCATGATTATTTTTCCTGCTTCATACACGAAAATTTTTGCTTTATTTATCATCGTCTGAAGTATATTGTTCCAACGAGGTGAACGATAAGTTGGCAACTCAAGAATAAAAAAACTTTTCTCTTTTATATTAATAAACCATTTTGCTATATAGGCTATAAGTAAGGCTACTACTAATCCGAGCAGATAAAGACCCATCATTACAAGCCCCTGCAGGCTGAGGAAACCAAAATATACATTCGGTATAACAAGACCTATTAAGATAACATAAACAGGCAGCCTTGCAGAACAGCTCATTAATGGTGTGATAAGAATGGTTAACAACCGCTCTTTTCTATTCTCAATATTTCTTGCGCTCATTATTGCCGGAACAGCACATGCAAACCCACTGATAAGCGGCATTACACTTTTACCATTCAATCCAACACCACGCATTAATTTATCAGATAAAAAACTTATCCGTGCCATGTAACCGGTATCCTCAAGTATTGTAATCAATCCAAACAATATCATAATTTGCGGCACAAAAATCAAAATGCCGCTAAGGCCGGCTACTATTCCATTTATAAGAAGATCGCTCCACCAGGTTTGAGGAATTGTGACTGAAAGCCAGCCGCTTAAACTTGAAAAGCCCATTTCAATCCACAACATCGGGTGCTGTGCCAGCCAGAAAACACTTTGAAAAAGTAAGAACAGCACAGCCAGCAAGATCAAATAACCCCACCTGCGATGTAACAGAACGTTATCTATTTTATCTGTTATTAAACTTTTCTGTAGTGGATCAGGTTCTGCAACAGCCACATGCATAATATGTTTTATGCGGTTGTACCGCTGCATTATTTCGCTTGCCTGCGTTTTTGTATGATTGAACCTGTGAAGCTGTTCTATGTTTTCAATATCGTTCTGCAGTGTGTCTGTCAGTTCAAACTGTTCATGATTTATTAAAAAATGAATAGCAGCATAATCACTCATTGGTAATTCCTGCTGAAGCAACTCAATACATTCCGGCGCTAAAGATTTATTATCAATAAAGTCTCTTGCAGGTGCATGATATTTCTGTAAAGCCGTTTGCTGAATGGCCTTTTTCAACTGCAAAATTCCTTTATGCTTCCTTGGATTTACAGCTACAACGGGCACTCCCAATTCTCTTTCTAATTCAGAGATGTCAATTAAAATGCCTTTTCTTTTCGCCAGGTCTGTCATAGTTAAGGCAACTACCACAGGCTTTTTTAGATCAATTATCTGTGTACAAAAAAGCAGGTTCCTGCGCAGGTTACTTGCATCAACAACCACAACAAAAACATCTGCTTTGATCTGGTTGTCCTGGTTTAATAACACGCGGTAACTTACCCATTCATCTAAACGCCGTGGGTATAAACTATACGTGCCGGGGAGGTCAATGACATTTGCTGTAGAGCCGTTAGAAAGCGCTGTTCTTCCTGATTTCTTGTCAACCGTTACCCCCGGAAAATTTCCAACCTGTTGGCTTAATCCTGTCAGGCAGTTGAAAAGAGAGCTTTTACCACTGTTAGGATTTCCAACTATTGCAATATGAACGGAAGCATTTGCCATTAAGGGTTGCAAAATTAACAGGGTGCTTCTTGTAAGCTTTACGAATTAAGAAGTTTTAAAAAAATCTACAGAAAGTTTAACCTTTTTTGTTATTCTTACGTCTATTCCTGCAATAATAACTTTACATCACTTAATGAAAACTATACATGCGTAAGTATCTGCTAATCGTATTTGTTGTATGCGCTAATCTTGTAAATGCCCAAAAGCTTAAAAAAGAGGATAAACAACTTATCACAAACCTGCAAACCCATATTCAATTTTTGGCTAATGATAAGCTGGAGGGTAGAAGAACCGGAACAATAGGAGAACAAATGGCTGCGGAATACATAAGCAGCGTGTTTAAAGGTATAGGTCTTACTCCAAAAGGCACTAACGGTTACCTTCAACCATTTACTATAGACGAAGGAAAGCAAATTAACCCGGC
>MWVY01000235.1_pt1 | contig 13154 bp, 18 predicted proteins | sample 1047251 | NCBI WGS metagenome assembly MWVY01 (sample SAMN06349983, study PRJNA376086) | soil metagenome | isolation source: MS7-5 sample Antarctic (ecotone) soil | place: Antarctica | collected 2015-01-13
GACGCGGGTGCCCAAATGCTGGCAACGTACCGACTGGTCTTAGACGTCAGGCTCGAGTCCGGTGTGTAGGATAAAAGCGAAGGGGACGCACTATGGGACCGCCTGGAAACAGCAATCTTCGGCACTGTAGAGGCTCAAAGCGTTGCACAAGAGGGCGGCGACCCGGTAACGCAGTTTTGTGAACTCTTAACCGACGTACTCAGCTCAGGGCGCGGGCACGTTGCTACATCCGAAGGTGAATACCCTGGGCCCGGTTACGGCTGGACCGTGAGCCGTTACAGAAATTCGTTAGGTGAGCCTCAAGAGTCAACCATGCCTAACGGTAAGTTTCTGGGATGGTTAGACGGCGGAAAGCTTTACTTGATACCTGGCGCGACGTATGCCGAGCTGCAAAATTTAGCGCGGCAGCAAAACACAGCTGTTACGGTTACTCAACAAACACTCTGGGGGCGGTTGCAAGAAGCGGGGGTACTCGCAGATCGAGAAGCACCTAGAAACACGGTCCGGGTTAGTTTTAACGGGGGTTCGAGACAAAGATTAATTTGTGTAGCCATCTCTAGGGTATATGTAAGCGGTCCAAGCGGTCCAAGCGGTCCAACGGGTCTAGAAACATCGTCACAGACACAAACCACTGTGGACCGCTTAGCGGTCCCGGAAAAAACACAAGCGGTCCAAGCGGTCCACAAAGTGGTCCACGCCGATGTAGACGCAAACTCTGGACCGCTTAGCGTTGACCCTGGACCGCTTACAAAAACACAAGCGGTCCCAAAAACAGGGCTAGAAACATCGTCACAGACACAAGCGGGACCGCCTGGACCGCCTGGACCGCTTAATTACACAGTAGAGACACCTGCAAATACAAAAGTTTTCTCAGAACTTACGGGAAAACTTCACGATCTCTACAAAGCTGGCGCACTTAAAGACGTAGGGCTGAAAATACCGGGCGGCAGCACATCCAATTTAGAGAAGGCTGTAGGCGGTTTTTTTGACAAAGGGAGACTTACCGACACCGAACACCACGACCTGGGGGATCTGGCGCGGCGCTACTTCGCAGAGTATGGAGAGCCTTTCTAGTGGGCGGGCTACTAGAAAGGTTAGAGCGTGAAGGCGTTGCGCTCAGTCTCGAGCTAAGAGTAAAAGGCGATCTGTCAGACGATACCCGCGCCCTTATCCGCGAGCACCGGGACGCCTTACTCGAGCATCTGATAGCAGAGGCAAATTACTCACGCGTGAGTAATTTAGAAGAACCGTCAAATACGCAGCGCGTTGCGTATTTGCACCTCTGCGGCGATCTGCTGCACTCGCTTATGGCGTGGGTTGCCCGTCACTATGAACTCAGACTCGAGCATCCGGGCGGCAGCATCTTAAACGCTAAGCCCGAACAGGTTGCACAGCATCTCACCGCTTCAGCCTGGGCGCTGCTGTACGACGAAACGGAAACGATACTAGCGACCGCCGGGAACGTACCGCGTCACGCGCTCGCAGACAAAAACGAGCTGCAACCTACTGCACAAGCATCTGTAACCGCCGAAAGGGTGGTGAATTGATGACCCGCAAACCTAAACAGCCTCGTTTACTACCCCGGCTCGAGCCCATCCGGGACACTGACGCCCTCAGCCTTGACGACCTAACGACTCGCTACCGCTGCCGGTGTGGAAACCGTGCCGAGACGGGCATAAGGCTCGAGGCTGTGACGTGTGTCCGCTGCGGTGCTGCTATGAAGGCGGTGCAACTATGACGACCCGGCGAGCTGCTGAAGCGGTGTTATTCGACGGCGAAAAGCTTACTGCAAATTTGCAGCAGGGTAAACGCCGCCGACGCGTCGACGCTATCTACTACCCGATCTGCGCGGGCTGGGTAGAGGTGAGGCTTCAGCCTGTACGCCTGCATTGCACGGTCTGTGGGCTCGAGGCTAGGCCGTGAGTGACGTTATAGGCACCGCTAAGGCTGCGCTGTGGCTCGAGCTGAGTGAAGAGACGGTGCGCCGGTTATGTCGCCTAGGCAAGCTGTCCGGCGCGTATCAGCCCGCAGGTTACAAGGGCAAGTGGTTAGTGCCGGTAAAAGCGCTTAGAGATATTCGGCAGACGCCCGCGTGCCCGCTACTTGAGAGTGAATTAGACGAATTGACACCTACCGCCGAAAAGCTACTCAACTGACCGTTTAGCGATGTTCGCCGGCGAACATCGCTAACAAACTCCTACGGTTAAAAGATGTGCGGTGCCGCACATCTTTTACAAAGTCTCTCGCTGCCGTTTTGCCCGTCCTAACCGATATAACCGCCCTATGGTGCGCTGTTTTCACGACACCGCTAGCATGAGTCATGACACCTTCACAGACCGACCTCAAAACTGCACAGGACGCACTCACCGAGCTACAGGATGAGTTACCGAACTTTCACGCCCTGCTGACCGATAACGAAGCCGACGTACAGAAGCTAAGAGCCGAGCGCGCCGGGCTCGACGCACAGGCGCAGGCTAAAGGCCGGGTGAACGTTGCCCGTGAGATGCTCGAGCAACATCAAAGCGATATAGCAAACGCCCGTACCGAGGTGACGCGCTGTGAGATAGCCGTAAAACGCGACTCAGCACTAGCCGAAATGCTGAAGCAAGCCGAGTTGACGCGAAAGTACCGGGCAGATATTGACACACAGCTACAGAAGGCAAGTAAGGTGCTAGAAGGCTACGCACAACGCTGTCTAGAAGCCTATGACAGCCTCACGGCGGCGTTTCAGGCGTATCAGGCCGTTGACGCCGACACCGACCTTAAACGCCGTTTCAGCGCGTCTGGAGGTAAACTCGCGAAAGGACTAAACGACTACGGCGCTGTTTTTATATCTGAGTATCCGCAACCTTATGGCGGTGTTGTATGGCAGCTTGTCAACACCGAGCTACAGCAGCGCGGTTATCAGCAGCAAACTGCGAAAGCAGAGGAGAGACGCAGGCGCGCGGCCGCTGCCTACGCGCAGACTCAGCCTAAAAAGGTAAAACTCCGAGTAACCGAACCGGACGCGCCCGGCGCGATACAGAACTTAGGCGAGTTAGTGCTCGAGGCGCACCTTGTAGGTAGCACCGAAGTCAACACGACGGGCAAAGTTGACTTAACCTTGCTCGCGGACGACTTAGAGGCCGCAAAGCAATTGTTAGAAGGCGCTTTGAGTTATGGCGACTACACCGTCTCTCGCGCTTAGATGCCGCGCACCTGCACAATTTGCTTACATGAGGCCCGCGCGGAGATTGACGCGGCGCTACTTAAGGGCGAGACGTTGCGCGACTTAGCGCGACGTCATGAGACAAGCAAGGACGCACTATCAAGGCACCGTGAACACCTACCTAACAAGCTTCTCAAAGCACGTGACGCTGAAGAGGTGACACAAGCCGACACCTTACTCGAGCAAGTCCGTAGCCTTCAGACACGGGCCCTAAGTATCCTTGACCGCGCCGACGAAGCGGGCGATCTGAGAACGGCACTAGGCGCTATCCGCGAAGCCCGAAGCAACTTAGAACTACTCGGCAAACTAGCTGGTGAATTGCAACAGGAAGGCACAGTCAACGTCACAGTAAGCCCTGAGTGGGCCGCTCTCCGCGCTGTAGTTATCGCGGCGCTTAGACCTTATCCGGACGCGGCGCAGGCCGTCACACGGGCACTCACAGCGGGTGAGGCGTGACCTTACCCGAAGTCACATCGCTAGCCGACGATCTCCGGCACGCCCTCGACCCGGTAGCGTTTGCTGCCGAGGCGTTAGGGCTCGAGCTGGACCCGTGGCAGCGTGACGTTATCGCAAGCACGGGCAAACGAGACCTGCTGAACTGTAGTAGACAAGCCGGTAAGAGCACGACTGCGGCAGTTTTAGGTTTACACGAGGCGCTGTACCGTCCGGGCTCACTAACTATTCTCGTGTCACCGTCACAGCGTCAGTCGTCGGAGTTATTTAGAAAAGTTGTAGAGCTTAGAGAAAAGTTGTCCTCTGCAAGCGTGGGAGTAGAATTAACAGAGGACAACAAACTCAGTATGACGGTAAAGGGCGGTGGGCGCGTTATCTCTCTACCCGGCAGTGAAGCGACGATCCGCGGTTTTAGCGGTGCAACCTTGATAGTTGAGGATGAGGCGAGCCGCGTAGACGACGCGCTTTATATGGCGATCAGGCCCATGCTGGCAGTTAAAAACGGGCGGCTTTTGCTGATGTCGACACCTTTCGGTAAACGCGGGCACTTCTGGAGTGAGTGGGACACCGGCACGACGTGGCAACGGGCAGAAGTCCCTGCTACTCAGGTGCCGCGCATAAGTAAAGAGTTTTTAGAAGAGGAGCGTAACAGCATGGGCTCATGGTGGTACGAACAAGAATACTTGTGTCAATTCAAGGAGAGTACAGATAGCGTGTTCGGCTATGACGATGTAATGGGCGCGCTGTCAGACGACGTGCCGCCCTTATTCGGCGGTGAGTTGTGAGCACTTTTATTCTGGGCGTCGACTTAGGCCAGGCGCAGGACTTCAGCGCGCTAGCCTTTCTCGAGTGCAAGTCAGTCCCCACCGGTAGGACAAGAACAGAGATGAAACCGAGAATAGGTGCACCGAACGCGCCACGACAGGCCGTTTCGGTACCTGTTACCGAAAACCACTACACCGTCCGCTACTTAGAGCGGTTGCCTATCGGCACGCCCTATCCGGTGCAGGTTGAACGTATTAAGTCCCTACACGCCCGGCTGAGGTCCGAGACAGGTAAAGCACCGGCGCTAGTAGTTGACGCAACAGGCGTAGGCCGTCCGGTTGTTGACATGCTCGCAGAGCTACAGCCTGTCGGCGTCACCATAACCGGCGGAGATACCGTGACAAGGGACGGCAGAGACTACCGAGTGCCTAAGCGTGACTTAGTTTCTACTGTGAGCGTCTTACTGTCGACAAAGCGTCTCAAGATCGTCTCGAGTCTGAAAGAGGCGCAGACGCTTATAAGCGAGTTGACGGCCTTTAAAGTCAGTATCAGCCTGAAGGGACACGATAGTTATGGCAACGACGTAGGCCCATGGCGAGAGAACGCACACGACGATTTAGTGCTAGCTGTTGCCCTAGCGTGCTGGGCTGGAGAGAACGTCCGACCGCCGGTTACAAGACCGCCGTCACCACCGAGCGTCGTACACGGCCCGAGCGTGCACTACACGTGAAACTTGCTACTTACACCTTTACATAATCCTAGTTATGATAACCCTTAGAGACATGTACAGATAAATATAAGCCCGAAAAGGCACGTGGGCGTATCTCAACTTGTGTGCTTCTCGGAGGCATGGACCGCTATAGATAACTACATCCGCTAAGGGTTGCCGCAAACCGCCTAGGCGTCTAAGCGGTTTACCGCAAGGGTTAGCAGGTGAAACTATGCGTTAGTCTCTCACTGTGGACAGCCAAGAGCGCTATTATCCGGCGAGCGAGGCGGCACGGCTGCTGGAGTCAAGCGAGAGTGCGACTAGACGTTACGCGGCACTGTATGAAGCGCGGCACGGTCCTATGCCGAGAGATCGACAGAAGCGCAGGCTGTGGACCCATGAGGCGGTCGAAGCTATGCAGGCTGCTAAGGCGCTGTTAGACGACGGTAAGGTTACGTCTATTCAAGCCGGGCTCGAGGCGGTAGGAGGGGAACCACGCGAGGCGATACAGCCACCTGCTAAGGTGCTCGACCACCCGCTAAGGGTATTGCTAGAGCGGCTCGAGAGTGTAGAGCGATTAGAAGGCGAGATCAAGCTGTTAAGGCATCAGCTTGAAGCACCGTCTAAGCGTGAGGCTGAGCTGGAGACTATGAACGCCTATCTTATGCGCGAGCTAGAGCGCTATCAGAAGCAAGCCGAGACGCCACCCGCTGACCCGCTAAGCCCCCTTAAGCGGCTGTACAGATGGGTGTATCGCAAGGGCTAAAAGATATTTGTTGACAAACATGTTTTAGCCCTTACAACGGAGCTGCACAGACAAAACAAAACCCCCGACGATCTGCCGGGGACTGTTTTTTGGAGTAGCGGCGTCCTTAAAGTTCTCTGACCACAAGCTGCCCGCCTACATCAAGGTCGTCTAATTCGGCTTGTAACGCTTTTGTGCTGTTCGTCGGATAAGACCCGCACGCTTTGGAACTCGCACTCGAGCGTAAAAACCATCTCTCCCCAATCGGGCAAACCCCCACGGGCGCACATATCGCGGGCTAAACGGTAGAAGCCGACTAACTCAGCTATGCCGGTTGCCTCATGGCTGACGGCGACGACCACGCCAAGGCCGCGCACGGTTGCGCCTAAGAGTTTGCACTGTTTTGGGGCTGTATGCTGCATATGGAACTCCGTTTCTAGCTAAGCAGTTAAGTTGTCCAGACCGGGCTGCTTAGCTGTCTATAGTCTATCAGGTATGTGCATAACATGCAAGTTTCTTGTGCTAAATATGTGCTAAACTGACAGTATGAAATGGAAGCTAAAAAACTACCTTGTTGAACACGAGATCACGCCCCATCGACTCGCGCTGGAGGCTAAGTTGTCAGTCAATACGATCTATCCGATGACTCGCGGCAAAGCTGAACGGGTAAGTTTGCAGACACTAGACAAGGTTATAGCGACACTCGACCAGCTCACCGGGACACGTACCGAACTGGGCGATCTACTCGAGCGTGAGTGATGGCTAGAAAGCGCCGCAAGGTTGACCCGACCAGTCGTTTGGGCCAGCAGCAAAAGGACATCCTTGTTTGGATGGCTAAGAACTACTCGCTGCACATAGGAATGGAACCGCCCGGTAATCCTGACCTCGCTACCGTCCTATTCCTCCCGTGGGAACCTGCTGCGTTCCTCCGTGAGAGTCCCACAGCTGGCGAGCGGGCTGGGCTATCCACGAGCCTTAGGAAGCTTGCGGAGCGCGGCCTTATAGAAAGAACGGGGAGTGATTTAGGCCACCGCACCGCTTGGGTCGCGTTCACTAAGCAAGGACGGCTCTTAGCTGAAAAGCTAATTAACGAGGACTTCGACCCTGCTGAGCATGACCGCGCCGGGGAGCGAATGAACCTTGATAGTCGGATCGACGGGTTGCGTCTGGCGGCCAAGCTGCTTAACAGGCTGGTGTTACACGAGGAAACGCACCGCCGCGCTCAATTTGTAAAACAATATGTAAAACCCGCAGAGGGAGAAGAGTATGTACCCTTCATGGCCACCGACCGGCTCGCGTCCGAAGAGGGGCGTGCGCTTAGTGCGGTGGCAGGTGCCTTGGAAGATTCACTCGCACAAAGGTTAAAACTACATGGGGAGTAGGCGTATTAGCGAGTTAACTAGGCTTAAGTCGTTAACGAGATATACCGTTCAGCACGCGACAAGCGGGCTTGCGTAAAGAATAAGATGTGTGCGATACTTATCACTAGTTACCAGCAGCGCCCCCGCTTTACGGCGTACGCGCCTGGGAACGGAGAGGTTAGTTTTAAGCCATGAGAAAGAGCGGCAAGTGCTGTTAGTTTCCCGACCAGCTGCACAAACCGCTCTCCGACCTCGAACCCGATCTGGGTTCCCTACTTTTACCTACGTGCGGCGCGCCGCTGCCAAAGGATACACCATGCAAGTTTGTGAAAATGTAAATACTGCCCACGTAGGGCTACGGGGAGCTACCAGCGGGAACCGTAAAGGATGCCCGTATGCAAGAAATACAGCGAGACGCCTTCAGCACAAAAGAGTTTGCCGAGCGTTTAGGTATCGGCTACCAGACCGCGCTAAGGATGCAAAGGGATAAAACTGTCCGGGTCGTCAGAGTAGGGCGACGCGTCTTAGTACCGCGCAGTGAACTCGACCGTTTTTTAGCAGGGACCAAGTAAAATGCCTGAGCTCAAAAACTCAGACAAAGGCAGCGAGGCAGCTGTTGAGGGAAGTATACCAGATGTAGGCCGCTTCGACCTCGAGCAAGCCGCCACCCCTAGCAAACGCGCCGAGCGTATCAACGAAGCACACCGCGCAGGTAACGCTGCCGCTATGGACGCCCTCGAGCACTACTACCGCGCCGGTGCCCTACTCAACGAACAAAAAGCCGACCTGCCCCACGGCGGTTGGATACCCTGGCTCGAGGCAAACTTCGAGGGCGACCCACGCACAGCACAGCGTTATATGCGGGTCGCTGACAACTGGCCCGCGATTAAAGCAAATACGACACGCGTGTCGTATTTGACTCTGAGTAAAGCGCTGGAGTCGCTTACTGAGCCTGAAGAGTTCAAGCAAAACGAAGAGCCTACGGGTTTTAGGGCGTTACACGAGTGCATTGTCCCAGCTATCAAAGCGGCTGAGTCGTTAATAAAGGTCCGTGACCAAAGGCTATACCGGGATAAGTACGCAACTTTCGAGGACTACTGCTGGAACCGCTTCAAGCTCGATGCTGACGGTATAAGGGCTGTGCTCGAGATAGCCGACCCCGAAAGCCGCGTCTTAAGAGACGCCGCAATAGTCGTGATGTGCGAGCGCAACCTGACGTTTAAGGAAGCCCTCGACTACATAACGAATGAGTTTCAACAACACTTAAAGGGCGCAGCATGAGCGCTGAAACCCAAACGCCCAGACCTACCCCCCTACCTGTGGACTTTGACGGGATACTCGAAGACCTAAAAACGCAACACCGTTTTGTGATTTGGCGTTACAAGCGAGTGCGGGACAAAAAGGGCGCGTACAAATGGACTAAACCGCCCTATCAAGCGCGAAACCCAACAGAATTGGCTGCTGTCAATGACAGCAGCACATGGGCGTCCTTCGACGATGCTCGCACAGCATATGAACGCGGTGGTTGCGACGGCATAGGTTACATGCTCATCGAAGACGATGACCTTTTTGGAGTTGATTTCGACGGCTGTGTAGACCTGATCACTGGCGAGATTAGCGCAGACGCCCTCGAGGTTATCGACGCCCTGGACAGTTACACCACACTTTCGCCTAGCGGTACGGGCGTGCGGATCCTTGCGCGGGGGAAGCTGCCACCAGGCGGGAGGCGAAAAGGCAAGCGGGAGATGTATCAGGATGGGCGTTATCTCACCCTTACGGGGCAGTCCATAGGCGCTGAGAGGCCCATAGCGGCCCGCCAAGCGCAGATCGAAGACATACACCGCCGAATCTTTGGAGACGCGCCCAAACAGAAACAGAGTGCGGGCGCATCTAAGTCAAGCGCTACTCATTCGGGCATGCGACTGGACGACGCGCAGCTGCTCGAAAAGATGTTCGGTAACCAAAAGACCGGAGCGGCAAGCAAGCGGTTATGGGATGGCGACACCAGCGCCCACGATGATGATGCTAGCGCCGCCGATCTCGCACTACTCTCCCACCTGCTGTGGTGGTGCAACTATGACGCTGCTCGAGCTGACTACCTTTTCAGGCTCTCGGGACTTATGCGCCCAAAGTGGGATCAGCGACACTCGAGCGACGGTCGGACCTACGGCCAGATGACACTCGACAAAGCCAGCGAGGGTAAAGCGCCGGGAGACGGGTACGCCCCCGGCCCGTCTATCACCTTCAAGCAGTCACAGGATGATGAGGCGGGGGAAAGCCCGCCCGATCTACTCGAGTTCTTTCGGACCGACTACGGCAACGCTGAGCGGCTGCACGCCTTATACGGTCACGTTTTTAGATACTGTCCCGCGCTGGGCTATTTAGTCTGGGACGGCACCCGTTGGAAACCCGACGAAGGCGCGGAGCTAACGCGCATGGCTTTAGAGACTGCCCGCGCCCTATTCGCTCAAGCTGGGAATGAGACGGACAGCGAGCGCCGCGCGGCCTGGGTTAAGCACTCATTAGCTTGTGAGAAAAAGGGTGCGATTGAAGCCGCCGTTAGTCTCGCTCGGAGTATCCCTGGCGTAAGCGTCAGCGTCGAAGAGCTGGACGCCGACCCCATGCTGCTGAATGTCGAAAACGGCACCATCGACCTGAGAACCGGCAAACTGAAGCCGCACGACCCGCGCGACCTGATAACCAAACTTGCACCCGCCATCTTCGACCCCACGGCAGTGTGCCCACTGTGGGAACAGTTCCAGCGGACCATCTGCGCTAATGACAGCGACCTCGTAGCGTTTAAGCAGAGGGCGTATGGTTACACCACAACTGGGAAAACATCTGAAGACGCGCTGTTTATCGGTTATGGCAACGGTGCAAACGGCAAAAGTACGGAGCAAAACATCATCCTGCAAATGCTTGGTGATTACGCAAACACCGCGCAGTTTGAAACCTTTGCAGTCAAGAAAAACGAAAGCGTCCGCAACGATATCGCCGACCTCATGGGTGCCCGTTTCGTATCTGCGAGTGAAGGCGAGAGCAGACAACGGTTAGCCGAGGGACTTGTTAAACAGATGACCGGCGGCGACGTGTTAAAAGCCCGTTTCTTAAACAAGGAGTTCTTTCGGTTCAAGCCAACTTTCAAGCTGTGGTTAGCAACGAATCACAAGCCCGTCATTCGCGGAACGGACGGCGGCATCTGGCGACGGATCCGGCTCATCCCCTACGCGGTAACCATCCCGCCCGAAAAACGAGACAAGCGACTTCGAGAAAAGCTCGAGGGAGAGCTTAGCGGAATTCTTAACTGGGCACTCAAAGGTTGTGCCGACTGGCTCGAGCATGGTTTACCCAACGCCAAAGCAGTTAATGAAGCTACCGACAGCTACCGCCAAGAGAGTGACGTACTCGGCAGTTTTCTAAACGAGAAATGTATAGCCGACGAATTGCACCGCGTACTTGCAAAAGACCTTTACCAAGCATACAAAAAGTTTTGTGAGGGCAACGGCGACGATTCATTTAGCAGCACGATGTTTGGGCGGTTGCTTAACGAACGCGGTTTTGCAGCTGAAAAGAGAGGCGGGAAAGTCTATCGCCTAGGGATATCCCTTCAGGAAGAAACGGGGGACCAGGACAGTTGAGGTCATTTAGGACAGTTAGGACAGTTTTTCTGGTAAATCGCTCTAAGAGTTATCTACGCGGAAAACCTAGCAGAACTGTCCTAACTGTCCTACTGTCCTGCTACTGTCCTAAAAAACAATGAATACTTCTCTTCTTGTGGAGAAACTACAGGCTCGAGGTATCCGCCTCTCGCTGGACAAAGGGCAACTTAGCTATAGCGCAGATAAGCCGATCCCGACGGGGATAGTCACCACTCTAACTGTGGAGACGCCGCGCATCATTCGGCACCTTGAAAGCCTTGCGCCGCACTCTCCCGACGTGGAAACGACCCGCGAAACTGCAAGGGCGGTACCAGGACAGTTGGAGGGCGCTGCACTGACACTCGAGGATGTCTTAGAGATATTTCCTGCCGCTGGCCCGGTTGAATGGACGCCTAACGCGGTAGCTGAGAAAGTGAAGGCGAAGTTATGACGACCCGCAAACCAAAGCAACCGCGCCTGCTACCTGCGCTCGAGCCCATCCGGGACAGTGACGCCCTCAGCCTTGACGACCTAACGACTCGCTACCGCTGCCGGTGTGGAAACCGTGCCGAGACGGGCATAAGGCTAGACGCCATAACCTGTGTCCGCTGTGGTGCTGCTATGAAGGCGGTGCAACTATGACGACCCGGCGAGCTGCTGAGACGCTGCTGTTTGACGTTGAATCAACTTGTCAAATTGACCAGTTGGAAAGTACTGTTCAAATTGAACAGTTGGACAAGCCCGAAGCAACTGCGGAATTTCCGCAGTTGGATAGTAAGGGAGCACTTCCGGTTTCCGGAAGTGCCCAAACCAAGGACGGGCGTGAAGCAGGTGAGGAATTTCCTCACGTAGAAGGACGTTGGGAAATTCCCAAGTTGGACAAGCTAGAAGCAGCTGGGGGAATTCCCCAGCTGGACAAGCTAGAAGCAACTGGTGAATTTCACCAGTTGGACAGGCTAGAGGCAAAAGGGCAACTTCCGGAAACCGGAAGCTTGAAAGGCAACGTGGAAATTCCACAATACCCCACCGCCCAAACTAAGGACGGGCGCGGGGCAGGTTCCCAAAGTAGGAAGCTAACCCGGTTTGACGCTGGAAAGTCAACGCGCGTTGAGATTCGCGGCGACGTGTTGCCCATGGGCGACAAAACTATTCTACGTATGACAAAAGGTACGCGGCTTGACACGCCCGAACGCCGCCGAATCTGTGCAACCCACTGCCCGCGCTGCCGAGGCTGGGTCGAAGTAAGACTTCAGCCCGTACGCCTACGCTGCACTCGCTGTGGGCTCGAGGCTAGGCCGTGAGTGACGTTATAGGCACCGCTAAGGCTGCGCTGTGGCTCGAGCTGAGTGAAGAGACGGTGCGCCGGTTATGTCGCCTAGGCAAGCTGTCCGGCGCGTATCAGCCCGCAGGTTACAAGGGCAAGTGGTTAGTGCCGGTAAAAGCGCTTAGAGATATTCGGCAGACGCCCGCGTGCCCGCTACTTGAGAGTGAATTAGACGAATTGACACCTACCGCCGAAAAGCTACTCAACTGACCGTTTAGCGATGTTCGCCGGCGAACATCGCTAACAAACTCCTACGGTTAAAAGATGTGCGGTGCCGCACATCTTTTACAAAGTCTCTCGCTGCCGTTTTGCCCGTCCTAACCGATATAACCGCCCTATGGTGCGCTGTTTTCACGACACCGCTAGCATGAGTCATGACACCTTCACAGACCGACCTCAAAACCGCGCAAAAGACACTCACCGAGCTACAGGACGAACTCCCGAACTTTCACGCCCTGCTGACTGAGAACGAAAAGGACGCACGCCGTCTTAAAACCGAACGCGCAAGTTTAGACGCGCAGGTACAGGCACGCGGGCGCGTCGGTGTTGCCCGTGAAATGCTCGAGCAACATCAAAGCGATATAGCAAGCGCCCGGGCTGAAGTAGCAAGGTGTGAAATAGCCGTTAAGCGCGAGCTGACGCTTCAGCGTATGGGAGACAAGGCCCGGGCTGTCACAAAGCAGCGCAGAGCCTTAGAGACAGCCATACACACCGGCAGCGCTGCACTAGGTAAGGCGCTGACAGGCATGCACACGGCGTTTGTAGCCTTACAAGAACACCGTGCTGATTTCGCCGCACTCGGGACTGAGTTAGCACCTGAATTCAATAACCGCGTACCGTTCGGTGACTCTATTCAAGGCAACGCAAAAAGGGCCGTGTGCGAACAGCTAACGCGAGAGTTAGAAGGGCGCGGTGTTACCCTCACCGACGTACTAAACAGCGCCTATGGGC
>MWVY01000236.1_pt1 | contig 13135 bp, 22 predicted proteins | sample 1047251 | NCBI WGS metagenome assembly MWVY01 (sample SAMN06349983, study PRJNA376086) | soil metagenome | isolation source: MS7-5 sample Antarctic (ecotone) soil | place: Antarctica | collected 2015-01-13
GTTCTCAACCTCTTGCCTGAGCAAGAGCGAACAATTGCCAATGCCGCCGCACGCCTTATGGAATCCTATCCGGGCAAGGCACCCGAATCTAGCGACGCATTAAGAAAGATAATGAAACGGCAAGGTATAAGCTGGAAGGGATTAAAGAAGGAATTACAAGCTTCAAATTGATGTGGCCGTTTTGGAGTGAGAATTTCAAGAAGTCTGTTATTTTCAGATTCTCTTGACGGGAACGGACGAATAAGCGCACAATGCGCTAGAGTTTTTGACTTGAAAAGCAGAAAGGCGCGAACCCTTTCCCAAAAGCCGCGCCAATCTTGCTCAGTTGATAACCAGCACTTCCGCGCCGGTGTTTTTGCTTGGGCATTATAGCAGTGAACGCCGGCAGCGCAAGTGGCTTTGATAAGGCCATCTGCCACTGGCGAGTAAAGTTTGATTTTCTCGCGCCGCCCGTCGCCGTGAGAACTCACAAAACCCAATCACCTGAGTGTGGCAGCTCAGGTGGTTGGGTTTTGTCTTTGAAAAAGGAAAGCCCCGAGGGACTAATCTCGGGGCTTAAGAACCAAACACAGGACATCAACAAAATGATTATAGCACGCCCGAAAGCCGAAACAAACGAAAAACCACCAGACCCGCTGCCGGATGACACCCCGCTTGACGTTTCCCTTAGTGAGTTTCTAGCGCCGTTCTACCCCGACGTTTACGACGACATACGCGGGCGAACATTCGCGCCGAAGGGAGCGCCCGAAGATGATCCGCGCTTCGGCGCCATCAAGTTCAGCTTCACGCGAGAAGGGCTTGATTGCGATGAGGAATTTTTAAGCAGCCTTCACGCGGTGAACGTCACGCGCGGATTGTATTTCACCCCGAACAGCGGCGGCGATACAGACAAATCAATCACGCGGTACAACGCTTTCTTTGTCGAGTCTGACAAACTATCAATCGCCGAGCAGCACGCCCGGCTTGATGCCTGTCCGATCCAGCCTTCGATCCGCGTCGAGACTAGAAACTCCGTTCACGCCTACTGGCTTCGAGCGGGCGATTGCAGCGAGGCCGAATGGCGCGACATCCAGCGCCGTTTGATTGCCTACTTTGACGGCGACCCGAAGATCAAGAATCCGTCGAGGGTGATGAGGTTGCCGACGCTCAATCACGTCGCCTACGACAAAGAAGCAGATACGTTCTCTTACAAGCGAGTTGAGGTAAAAGAATTTTTCCCAGAAAAGCGCTTCACGGTTGCGGAGATGTGTGCGGCCTTCCCGCCGGTGCCGGAAAGTAAGCAGGACGCGAAAGCCAGCGAGAGAGAGACGCCCGACAAATCAGCCGACGAATATAAATCGTGGACGCCCCTTCACGAAGAATTAGCCCGGCGCGTCATGGCGGAAGCAAGAAAGAATAAGGCGGGGAATTATGAAATGCGTTGCCCCGTTCACAAGGGCGAGGGCAGCACGTCTCTTGTCCACATCCCGGAGACCGGTAAGACGGCGTGCCTTAAAGAAGAGTGCTCTTACGGTGATGTGCTAGTAGCTTTCGGATTGCCGGCGTTCCCGGTGTCGGCGAAGGTTTATTTCGGGAGTAAGCAAGCAAGCGCGCGAGAAAGCAAACCGGCAGATACCGGCGAAGGAGCCGACGAAGCCAACGGTGAAGAGTTTTACTTAACCGATGTCGGCAACGCGAAGCGGCTTGTCAAACAACATGGGGCGGCGCTCCGCTACTGCTACCCGTACAGCAAATGGCTTTCGTGGGATGAAAGACGCTGGCAATTGGATGACACCGGCGAGGCCGAGCGGCGGGCAAAAGACACCATCGCGCACGTTCGCATCGAAGCGGCGTATCTGGAGGACAAAGCATCGCGCGCGGCGCTCTGGAATCACGCGAAAAATTCAGAATCAGACGCGCGGCTCCGAGCGATGCTATCCCAAGCACGGAGCGAGCCGGGCATCGCCGTCAAGCCCGAAGATTTAGACTCAAACCCATTTCTTCTCACCTGCAATAACGGCACCCTGAATTTACAAACCGGCGAGCTGCGACCGCACCGTCAAGCAGACCTGATAACAAAACTCGCGCCGGTGGACTATGACGCGCACGCTGAGTGTCCGATGTGGGAGTCGTTTCTCGAAACGATCATGGGAAGTAAGCCCGGCTTGATTAACTTCCTCCGCAGAGCAATCGGATACAGCTTAACCGGCGACACGTCCGAGCGGGCAATGTTTATCCTGTATGGCAGCGGCGCGAATGGTAAGTCAACCGCGCTCGAAACGATCCGCGCGATGCTCGGCGACTATGCGACCCGCACGCCCGCCGAAACTTTACTGGCAAGGCGCGACAACGCAATCCCGAATGACGTTGCAAAGCTAAAAGGCGCGAGGTTCGTATCCGCATCGGAAACCGACGAAGGGCGACGACTGGCCGAAGCGCAGATCAAAGACCTGACCGGCGGCGACACCATCAGCGCAAGGTTTATGAGGTCGGAATGGTTCAACTTCAAACCCGAATGCAAACTTTGGCTGTCAACTAATCACCGTCCGGTTGTGCGGGGAACGGATAAGGCAATTTGGGATCGTCTGAAATTAATCCCGTTCGACGTTCGCATACCCGAAGATAAGCAAGACCGAAAGCTACTTTCCAAACTCAAGGGGGAGCTGCCCGGCATACTCGCGTGGGCTGTGCGGGGGTGCCTTGAATGGCAGGCCGAAGGCTTGGGAGTGCCCGAAGAGGTACGAAAAGCAACCGGGGCTTATCAATCCGAGATGGACGTTCTCGCCGCGTTTATAGCCGACGCCTGCGAGCTAACATTGGACGCGCGCGACGGAGCGACTTCGCTTTTTCAAGCTTACAAGCGGTGGTGCGACCATAATGGCGAATGGTGCGGCAGCCAGCGGGCTTTTAGCGCAACCCTTACCGAGCGGGGCTTTTTTAAGCGCCGGAGCGGTAAGACTGGCACAGAAGAGTGGCAAGGCATTCGCCGAGCTGAAGGAACACACTACTGAAGTAACTGAAGTGACGGAAGCGAATTTGTATATGAACAGCTTGAATATATACATCGTGAGAGTTATATGGAAATTTACTTCAGTTACTTCAGTTACTTCAGTAGTAAGGAGCTAAGCGATGAAAAAAGCGCTTGAAACAGCAAACAATGGAGAGCGCCAAGTAGATATGTCCCTGCTAGTAGGGACGCACCTTGATGTGCTTGCGCCCCCCACGCGGCAGCCGCAAAAGAAAGCAGAGCAGAGCCCCGAGGTTACTCCCCTCGCGCCGGAAGAGATCGCGCACCGGAAAGGCTTTTGGGAATTTGTCGAGACACATGGCGAGCTGTGGCATAAGCAACACCTCGGGCGCTTGCTTGAACGATGGCGGCAATGGAATCAAGAGCACTACGCTTCGACGCTCATTCCACCTTACATGCTTCTGAATGAACCCGTTGCCCCGAATGTTTACGGCGATTGCGCCAGACTCTCCGGTTTCGGCGGTCGTTCGCAAATCCGCATCCGCCCGTCCCTGCTAGTAGGGACACACCCGGATATGCGCAGGGGAGATGATTACGCGGAGGGACGATCTCTGTTCACCGATGATGTGCTGTTGCACGAGATGATCCACCAATGGCAACAGGAAGTGGTCGGCAATCCTGAGGGCGCCTATCACGGCCACGGCCCGCTTTTCCGCGACAAGGCGAATGAGATCGGAGAGCGCTTAGGACTCCCCAGGGTTCGTACCTCGAAGGATCGCGGTAAGAAAGACAAAAGCTTGCCGAGTTGTTCACAGTGGCCGCATAACGTCCGCCCTGACGAATACTATCAAGGCGCTTACCGTCGTCAGCGCGACAGAGTTTGTTCAACTAAAGAGCTGCGCGAGGCAGCAACGTGCTACGCCAAGGAACGAACGGACAAAAACCTTCTCGAGTTGGGCAGAGTTGCCGTTGCTTATCATGCATCGCTTGAGGCGAAACAAGCCACACACGCTCTCCATGGAAACAAAGAAGAGGATATGTCCCCACTAGAAGGGACATAACTAGGGGAGGCCCTTATGACGACGATTTACGTTGCCAGAACATTCAGCGGCTTTCACATCAAACTCAAGAGCGACAACCCGGATGCCTTTCGCCTGTGCATTGACACGCTGAAGTCAGCTATCACGCCCGACATGCGTTCATACAACCCGGCGACGCGTGAATGGTTTGTTGACGAAGATGCAACGGGAAGGATGCGCCGCTGGCTGGATTACTGCCGCGCGAAATTGTACGCCGAAGTCGAATGGCTCGACGGCGAAGCATACGCAGACCCGGAAGCCGAATGGACGCCACCGAAGCCAATAGAGGCTCAATCAACATGAAGCAAAAACAAAAACTGCCGCCGGCGCGAGGATTCGAGCCGAACGCATTTAATGAGCGCGAGCGAATCGAACATAATCACGCTTCCCGCAACTTGTCGAGTGGCGGGGGAAGTGGGCGAGCACGGTGTTTAATTCTCCGTTCACAGACGCCGGCGCTCGCCCACCACTTCAAACAGGAGAAACAGAGATGGATTTTCTAACCGATCCCGAAACTCAAAAATTCTTCGCCGAAATCAGGCACGCCAACGAGCGCAAGCTTCAACTTCAGCAGGAACAGGATGAGCGCCGGCGAGAACAGGCCGCCGAGACCGCTGAACGCCTCGCGGAGGAGCGGCGCCGGGCCGCGACCTCACGCTTAGACCGCGACCTGCGCGCCGCCTTCTTCGACGCGAACCCTGCGGCCACTGAAGAGGATTTCGAGAGGCTGTGGCCGCAGATCAGGGACGATCACATGCGCGCAGCGGCATCGAAAGGCGCTACCAACGTCTTCGACAAAATCCGCGACGAAGCTTTCGAGCGCGAGCAGGAAACCCTCGCCCGGCGCTCCCGTTTCGAGCAACTGCCGGAGAGGGCATAACCATGACACCAACAAAAATGATTACTGAGTTGAAGGCGCTCGAAAAACGCCGCTCGGAGTTGTCGTCCGACGTGCAAAAAGCCGGCGCCGCACTCGCCGCCGCCCAAGATGGCTTGCTTAATGGCACTGTGCAGGTCGGTGACATCACCTCTACGCACAGCGCAGACGTGGCTTTGCAATCCGTCCTTTCTTCGCTCGATGGCAAGATCGCCGAGGCCCAAGCCGATCTCCGCGCTACGCAGGCAACTGAAGAAGCCGAAGCGCTGGCGGCGCGCGTCAGTGCTTTGACCGCTGAAGCACGGGCCGTCGCCGAGCAACACTTCGCTGCCTTGCGCCTCGCGCAAGACGGGCTTTCGGTGGCTGCGGAGAAGATGCTTGATTTGCGTGCTCGCTACGACGACTTGTCGCGCGAGGTGCGCGACATCAGCGGCGAAGGTTTGGGCACTCCCGAATGGCAGGGGTGTGAGACGCAATTCGCGCCGCTGGTTCTTCAGGCGGCGCTACTACTGGCCAAAAGTCGCGGACGCGCGAAGACGCCGAGCGCCTTTGCCGCATAGCACGCATGACACAAAGCAGCAGGAAAGTTTTCTAGCCCTCGTCGGCGCGTCCGATTATAGCCATTATGCGGTTTTGAAATCCTACTGCCCGAAAGCTACGGCGCGCACAAGTGGTTGTAGTTTTGCGGCATTGTCGCAAAAAATCGTCATGCAAAAAGAGTGCATAGACGTGCATATTTGGGTATTGAAATGATGAGAGCTTTTGCATGACTTTGCGAGACATTCCGAAATTCCCGCCCAAAGCCGAGAAGGTGCTTACCGCCCTCCTGCATCACGGTACTGTGCGGGCGGCGTCGAAAGAAGCGGGCGTCTCCGAAGCCACCGTCTTCCGGTATCTCCAAGACTCGGAGTTTCAGCGCCGGTATCGTGCGGCGCGCGCGGACGTGGTAGACGCCGCCATTGCCCTCATGCAGCAGTTGTGCTCGAACGCCGTCTCAACACTCGGAGCCGTGATGCACGACACTGACGCGCCAGCGAGCGCGCGTGTCGCGGCGGCGCGGACGATCCTCGAACAATCAATCGGCGGCGTTGAGTTGACCGAGCTGCGGCAGGAGATCGAAGACATCAAGGGGATGCTTGCCGAGCGGGAAGGGGTGACGGGTGCAACTCGCGCGAGAGCTTAATCAGTTACGTCAGCGCGCCGAGCGGTTGAACTGTCACGCCGGCGTGACGATTGACGCGCTCACACTCGCCGCTTATGCCGGCTTCACGCTCGACGATTGGCAGCGCGCTGTACTCACCAGCACAGCACATCAAATTATTCTGCTCGTCACGAGGCAAGGCGGTAAAAGCACCGTCTCGGCAATCCGCGCGCTTCACCGAGCACTCTACACGCCCGCATCACTCGTCCTACTTCTCGCGCCGTCATACCGCCAGAGCAAAGAACTGTTCAGGAAGGTTAAAGACGCGCTCGCCGCGCTTCCCTTCCCGGCGCCGCTCACATCTGAATCGGCGCTCGAATTGGAGTTTACGAACGGATCAAGAATTTGCGCGCTGCCGGGCAAAGAGGCCACGATCCGGGGCTTCAGCGGCGTGTCACTTTTGATCGTTGATGAAGCATCAAGAGTGCCCGACGAGTTGTATCAAGCAATCCGTCCAATGCTCGCCGTCAGTGGCGGCGGCATCCTTCTGCTTTCGACGCCGTTCGGCAAACGCGGATTCTTTCATCACGAATGGACGGAAGGCGGCGCAGACTGGCACCGCACGAAAGTTACCGCCGAGGATTGCCCGCGCATCCCTAGGAACTGGTTAGAACAGGAACGGCAATCAATCGGCGATTGGTGGTTTCGTCAAGAATACCTTTGTGAGTTTGTCGAGAGCGTTGATTCCGTGTTCCGCTACGAAGACATCCAGCGCGCCCTCGATCCGAAAGTCACGCCCTTATTCGGAGCACACACTTTATGAATTACTACAACGATGAACCGCTCTTTGACCCGGCGCCGCGCTACACCGTCGGCCTCGATCTGGGGCAGACCAAAGACTACACCGCGCTCGTCATCCTTGAGCGTCACGGCGAAGCGGAGCAGGCCGTCTTCCACGCGCGCCACTTAGAGCGCTTTCCGCTCGGCACACCGTACCCGGCGATAGTGGCGTCTGTTGCCGACATGCTGAAACAACCGCCGCTCTCAAGCGGCACGCCGAGACTTGCGGTAGACGAAACGGGCGTCGGCGCTCCCGTCGTTGACCTGTTCCGGCAGGCGAGACTTAATGCCGCGCTTCACCCGATCCATATCACGGGCGGCTCGACCGTCAACCGTGACCGAGGCGTCGAGTACGTGCCGAAGCGCAACCTCGTGTCGGTCGTGCAGGTGGCTTTGCAGACTGACAAATTGAAGATCGCGGAGGCGCTACCGGAAGCGGGCACTTTGGTGCGCGAGTTGGAAGGCTTTCAGGTGAAGATCACGGAGGCGGCCAATGACACCTACGGCGCGTGGCGCGAAGGTGCGCACGACGATTTAGTGTTGGCCGTGGCACTCGCCTTGTACGTCGGGAAGAAGCGGGGCGAGCTGGTAGAGACTCCTTCGTGGAGCTACCAATCCGGGTGGTAGGACAGGTGTCGGGGACACAGGCCGGCGGTGACGCTTCTCCGAAGGCGGGCATATAGTGCGCGACCAACAAGGGCGGGTGCTGAATGTGCCCGCCAAGCGCGTGGTGCACAGGTAAGGGCACTCGTCCGCGCGCCTCACAGGAATGTGAGAAGAGGCGGCGACCGCTGTGTGATGTGGTCGCCGCCTTCCCTTTCTTCCTCATAGCTTCTTCACGTAGGCATCCAGATCATCACGCTTTACTCTCCACCCGCGCCCGATGATGCGCGCCTTCAACTTCTTCTCTTCGATGGCTTGTCTGAGATGTCCACGCGAGAGTCCCGAAAGCTGAGCGGCTTCGGCGAGTGAGAGCGTCAATTTGTGTGCGATGTCGGAGACGGAAAGCGGCGCGCTTTTGGCCGGCGCTTGCGATTGCAGCGCCTCCAGCACGCTTAGGAGCCTCTCGCCTAACGGTGCTATGTCTTGCGGTTGAAAAGCCGCTTGGAGGGCTTGCTGTGGCGCGGGGCTGACAGACTCTGACAGAGGGCTGACAACGGGGCTGACAGTGGCTGTCAGGGTGTCCTGATCAGCCTTGAACCTGTCGAGATCGTCCGCCGTGAACGTGGCTTCTTTTCCTGTGTCTCTGCCGCCGCGAAAGCTGATCCGGTTCGCCGCCATGTGGCGCTGGAGCGTGCGCACGGTGATGCCGAGATATTCCGCCGCCTGTTCTTTGTTCATGGGACGCGCCTTATATCATGCCCTGACAGGGGCTGACAATAGCGTGTCAGGCGGGTGTCAGAGCCTGTCAGCCCCCGCAGCTCGCGCGCCCAAAGCCAGCTTTCTAGCTTTCGACTTCCGCAAACCATTCATTCTCGGACGCGCCATTTTGCCCTGTGTTGAAACGGGTATGCGGCGGTGTGGACTGAGGGCGAAAAAGAGCGTACAAGGGCGGTGTGCGGGCATGGGGAAAGCGAAATGAAACTCTCCAACCTTTCAACTGTTGTCTACGGCGCGCTCTCAGCCGCGTTACTCGCCGTGCTACTGCTCCGGCCAGACATCTTCAACTATTGGCAAAGAGGTGTGCTGTTCGCGGCGGTGGCGATCCTCGCGTTGCTGGCTTTTCGGAATGTGGGGCGGTGAAAGCTAGGACGCATGAAATTGCCCTGTGCTGAAACGGGAAGGCTTCGGTATGGATGAGTGGCGAAAACGAGCGTACAGGGGCGGTGTGCAAGCGTGGCGGGCATCCGGCGCGGTAGTTTTCAGTATCACGCCCATGCGCTCGGTGGCTTCCACGAAAGCAAAAGAGGCCAGCCGTATGCGACCGGCCCGCCTCTTCGGACAAGAGAATGAGATGGACTCCTTGTCTCTTTTATTGCCGCTACTAAACTCTTAAAACGGCTCACATTCCACCATAGTTGAAGCTGGTAAGAATATAGGAAGGGCGCCCTCATTCGTGCTCTTGATGATGAACCCCGCCAGCGGTCGCGAGCAGTGCCGTGGCCGCCTGCGGGTAGGCGGGTAGTACCGCACTACTGCCCGCCGCTCAACATTATACTCCCGTGACTTTGCCTCTACGAAAGCAAAAGAGGCCAGCCCTAAAGCCAGCCTCTTCTACTCTATATCACGTAACATAAACCTCGCGCCGGCGCGAGGATTCACCCGCGCTTACTTCTCGCCTTGCAAGCGAGTGATGACACGCCCGTCCGGCAGCTTCTCTCGCGTGTACTGGCCGAGCACTCGATAGCCAAAGCCGCGGTGCCAGTTCAAGACACGCTCGATCATTTCCGCTGTGTCTCTGGACTCATTGGAAGGAACGTCCGAAATCATCCCAGACATTTCATCCACAATGGCGTTGTAAAGTTTCGTCGGCGTAAAAGGATGCGCAAGAATCGCGGCGATGTGCACGGCCAGTTCCGCATCCATGTGTTGGTGCCGCCGTTGCGGCTTCTTAGCTTTAGTTGTTCGTTTCTTAGTTGCCATTAGAGTGTCTCCCTTCTCTGCATAACGGCAAGGTGAAGCGCCAGTTCCTCGAGTTCGCGCGCCGCCGTGTGTAGGGCGCTCATGATGTCGTCTGCTGTGTCGAAGTCGAGCAGGCGGCCTTCCGTGACCTGTACGGCGCGTGTGACGACGCGCACCCGTTCGCGCACACGCTCCAACTTGCGGGCGGGCGTCTGTGGCGTTGTGGTAGTATTTGCTTGTTGCATTTTCAATTCCTTTCTTAATGGGAAGGGTTGAGGGTGAGGGCTTACCTATCATTGGCGTGACAGGTAAGCCTTTTTTGTTAGTGGCCACGTCTCGCCGCCATGTAGACGTGCACCTGCAAAGCGGCTGCCGAATGTTTGCACGGCACTCTCGACGGGCAGTTGCAGTCAACGATCTTCTCGCCGTTCGCGCGGTAGCACAGCACCGTGTAGGTGTTGCCCTTGCTGCCGGAGACTTCATACTCGCCAAATTCAACGGTGTGGACTTTCGGGTGAAGCGCGCGGGCGTTCTCAATCGCGCGGGTGAGTTGTTCTTTCGATTTCAGGATGAACATTTGTCTTGTCGCCTTTCGTGTTTGATGTATCCGACGAAAAGAAGTATAGCAGGGTGCTATCTTTAATGCAAGAGAATAATAGCGGGTTGCTATCTTTTTTCTTGAACTAAATCGGATGGGGTGCTAATCTTTGGGCATGGCAAACTCTGATCTGACCTCATCGAAGGTAGCGGAGCGTTTAAGCGTGGCACACTCAACGGTACGTGCGTGGTGCAATCGCGGGCTATTCCCGAACGCGGCAAGACATGAGACGCCTGCCGGATCGTTCTGGCTCATCCCTGAAAAAGACTTGAAGGACTTTAAGCCGCCGACGAAGGGGCGACCGCCCAAAGCCAAGCCCGGAGAGAACGGTAAGAAGCGGGGTAAGAAGTGAGCGGCCATGTAAACATGTACGAGCGCCTAGTCTCGATCAGCACCGAGGCTTTTACGGCTCGAGCTTATGAGACGGCATATCACGCGCTGGCTGCCGCGCTGCATTGCGCGCAAGACGCGGGCAATGAGGATCAAATTTCGGGCGCGGGGCGTTTTGCTCTTGAGCAAAACGCGTGGATTGACGCTAACGATTCCGCACACAGACTCTCGACAGAATCTGCGCGAGCGCGCGGCCATGAGAGCGTCTACTCTTCATTAGGGAAGCAGGCGCGGACAACCATACTCCTCGTGAAAAGCGAGCGTCTCACCAAAGCCCGAAAAGGACGGTAAGAAGAGAGGTAAGAAGTGAGCGTCAAATACACGCTGAGCGCGCGAGCGCCTTTCTCTGCCGACTGGGGTAAGAGTATCCACGAGACACTCGGCGCGGCGGTCGGCGCGGCGTGGCGTAAGTACAACCGGGAGTGGTCGATTGACGGCATCTCGCACGGACAGAAGGTCGTCATCGACAGCCAAGGGCTGATGCAAGCTTTTGCCCGGATGGACGAGATCATGCGCGAGACGCCGACGCTTTCTCTGGACGAGGTGTCGGAGCAGGTCATCCGGGCGATAGAGAAAAATGTCAGCGAGTAAGAAAGAGCGGGAGCGCGTGCGCGAAGCGATGAGCAAGAGTCTCGCCGCCTCACCTAAACGCCAAGCGGAGATCGCCGAGATGCTCAAGAGTCGGCTCGGCGCCGACGAGCGAAAGCCCGCACAATCGAACGATAAGAAGAGGGGTAAGAAATGAACAAGGAAGAAGCGCTTATCACCGCGCACAGGCTCATCAAGGAGGCCGTAGCGGTCGCTGCCGAAGCGGGCATCGATCCGGCATCCATAGTCGAGCCGCACTGCCGGGAGACACCAGCGCCGGAGGATAACGGCGGCCACCAGGCTTCGCCGGAGCTGAGGTGGCACGGCGTCCCCGTTACCATAGACGACGCCACCGCCGATTTGTTTGAAATGTCCAAGCCTGATGGCGACCCCGAGCAGGAGCCCGCGTTCCGCGTCACCCGATCAACGGCAGACTTTGTGCGGCAGGATTTCAAGAGGTATGGTGCCGCCCTGGAGCGAATGGCGGAGAACTGGCGCGAAGAAAAGGCCAGTGCTGTGTCCGAAAAGAAAGTCGGCAAGAAGTGACCACACGCAAGCACCTGCCAAACAAGCGTGGCTTTGAGGTGCCATTCAAGGCAGGTGCCCGCAAAGCCGTCTGCAACGTGCTTACGGTGGCGAAGTTAAACAGGGCGAGATGTTGAGAGGCTTTCGAGTGAGTAGGTGCCAGCACAGCCTTGTGGCGAAAGTTGACGCGCTCGGTAGGGTGATGTTGAGAGGCTTTCGAGTGAGTAGGTGCCAGCACATGACTGGCGCACTTCTTTCACTGTTCTTTCATTGCTTTTCCACATTTGTGCGGACAAGCTTACGGGCGAATGCCAGCGCCCAAAGGTGTAGTGAGTACACTTTCGCAATTTCAAGCAAGAGGCGACAAGCTACGTCAATTCGGGCGTGTCGTATCTTTGACGCAGCTTAGAAAACGGGCGACGAGTGCCTGCGACAAGCTACGTCATATCGGGGTTGTCGCATCTTTGACGCACCTTCAATATGAACATTAAAGCGGCGGCAGACTATCTTGGCATCAGCATCAAGACGCTCGAGCGCAAGATCGCGGCGGGTGATGTCTCTGTCGCCTACGTGCCGGGCGCGACGGGGAAGCAGCGCACGTTTGACGGCGCGGAACTGGACAAACTAAAAGCGGCGGCAGCGGAAAAGGCAGTTGCGACAAGTTACGTCATCTCGAAAAGTCGTAACTCTGACGCACCTTCATCACAAGCCCTACAGCGCGCCGGGGGCGAACAGGGCATGTCAATGCTGGCTTCCGTGCTCGGCGAAGCGCTACGGGCGCAAGCTGCGCCAGCAGACGGCACTCCACCCGTCCCTTTGCGCGACAAGATGACTCTTAGCTTTAGAGAAGCGGCGCACCTGTCCGGCGTACCGGAGTCACATCTACGGGAGGGATACGCGCGGGGGATTTTGCGCGGCGCGAAGATCGGCAGGGGGGTGCGCGTCACGCCGGATGATGTGCGGAAGTATGTCGAGCAGAGGATGAAAGGTAAGAAGTGAGCGCACAACCGAACGCCATAGATGAACAACTCGACGCGTTTTTCAATCTCACAATCCGCGCTGATAGATCGTTCCATGTGGGTGAGGATGACTACACCCTTAAAGTGACGATAAAAGCCCTGCGTGGTTCCATCCCGATTGGTGAAGCGTTAACAAACAAGATCACTGTGCCCGTGTCCACCTTCAGAGATGAAGCGCAGGCAAAACAGTGGGCCGATCAAACCTTCAGGTCATTCCGCGCGCGTTCTACGGCAGCGTTATTGTCGGAGGCATCGCTGACGTTGGGCGATGAGGCGAATTGGGCGCTCGATGATCTTAAAATCGAACCCATGGATATGCAGGAAGTGGCGCAGACACACATCAGAGGCACCACCAAAAGATTGCAGGAGAGATTCAACCTTCAGCGCCCGGGCCGACAGTCACAATGGGATCGTCTTGAATTGATGGAAGCGATGAAGGCCGTTCTCAACCTCTTGCCTGAGCAAGAGCGAACAATTGCCAATGCCGCCGCACGCCTTATGGAATCCTATCCGGGCAAGGCACCCGAATCTAGCGACGCATTAAGAAAGATAATGAAACGGCAAGGTAT
>MWVY01000237.1_pt1 | contig 13125 bp, 12 predicted proteins | sample 1047251 | NCBI WGS metagenome assembly MWVY01 (sample SAMN06349983, study PRJNA376086) | soil metagenome | isolation source: MS7-5 sample Antarctic (ecotone) soil | place: Antarctica | collected 2015-01-13
CACTAAACATTTACCAATACGCAAATTTTCAAAAAAAGATCATTGCCAACCATAACAGAGACGGGCATCAGAAACTGCCGAAACACCTTCTCGGCTGAAAATCCCGGAAAGTTAATTTATCAGGATCTCAATAGTCAGAGAACGAAAAAATAATTAGCTTCAAATATCATTCATCACGGGTCAGGTTCCGCCATCTTCATGACATCAAAAAAGAGTCATTTTTGAGACGTTTTCAAATCAAGTATTGCCGGCTTATTCCAATTTCAGCCTATTTCTGATTCCCGGTTCAAATCCTAAAACTATTTCTTTAATCTCGAAAGTCAGATTTCTAATTGGGAAAGGTCGGATATTTCCCAGGATGATGACCGTCAATTCATCATCTAAATACCGATGGAGATTAGACATAAAGCCGTTCATAGTCCCTCCGTGGCGAACTAAAGTGCCTCTATTTTTGCTATTAATTCCTCTTTTATACTCCTGGATGCGAAATCCGTAACCGTAATATCCGAATGTCTCGTTCTCGCTCGCAAAAACCAACTTTTTACTTTCCTCTGAAATTAGTTTACCGGTGTATAAAGCCTGATCCCATTTAAAGAGATCTTCGGCGGTAGAATAGATATCACCGGAGCCCAATGCGTAAGACACGACATTTTCATCACGTTCAATGCCGAGCGTTTTTTTTCGATAACCTCCGGCTCTGCCGGAAGGTCTGTTAGACAATCGCTCCACGCCCGACCTGCTCATCTTTAACGGATTGAAAGTTCGTTCCTGCAAAATTTGAGAGTATTTCTTTCCGGTCACATTTTCCAGAGCGATGGCGCACAAGGTATAGTTCAAATTCGAGTATTCGTATTTTGTCCCGGGCGTAAAGGAACGGGATGTTTTATTGATAATTTCAAGCAGTTCTTTGGAAGAAATATCCTTATTTTCATAATCGGTTAAGTCATCAAAACTGGGAGCGAGTCCCGATTGATTTTTGAGCAGAAAATGAACGGTCAAACCTTTAGCCAACTCGTCTTTTAAGTCAGGAATATATTTTTTAATTGGAGCATGAAGATCCAATAAGCCCGCTTCGACCATTTGCATCACCGTAACCGCCACAAAGGATTTTGTCAGCGAGCCGATGAGAAATTGCGTATCAAGCGTGTTTTGCAGTTTTTTCTCCCGGTCGCTTAATCCATAAGCCGCCTTGTGAATGACTTTGCCGTTTTGGGCTACCAGCACAGTTCCCTGAAACTCCTCAGTCTTGGAATACTTATTTATATGAGCATCAATTTTCTCCGAAACGCTTTTCGCTTTTACGGCGGATGCTTTCCCGCCACTAATAAATATGGCGCATATTGTGAATAAAATGCCCGCCGTAAGCGTCCCGGAAATTAGTTTTTCCTGCGGAATTTTCATGATTTCTGCTCCTTTTTTTGGATGTGCTGCGGTTCTTTAACAACCGTCTCGAGTTCGATTGAATAGATAACGCTTGTGATTTTCCATTTTCCGTTTGTTTTGATAAGTCCCCACGATTCCTTTCCCCAATTTCCTTTTTTGCCGTTTGCCCAGAAGCTGTAATCGAATGTAATTGAAGCCACATAGCCGTCTTCTTCGATCACTACGTTGTAAAATTTTTCTTCGACATTTTTGCCGGAAAGGCTTTGATAGAAATTTTTATAGCTGCCGGATTTAAAGTCTTTGACGGCGCTGTTTTGCTGAACTCTTCCTTGCTGACTTTTTTCCTTATAAATTCCGATCCAAACAACCGGGTCTTCGTGAAAAAGAGAGTAAAACTTTTCACTGTCTTTTTTTACCAGACATTCCATAAATGTCTTTAACACATCTTTTAGTTGAGCCGCGTTTTCCGACTCCGCTTTCGAGTTTTGGGCAATCCCGCTGCTTGCGAAACTGACTAAAAGTAAAAACACCATTCCAATTATTTTCATTATTTATTGTTGCTCCTCTTAATTTTCGGTAAAAAGTCACCGAATCAATCACTGCAAAAGCTGAATGCCCGCAATAATTAAGACAAGTTTATTTTTATTAATTAATTAAAACTAATGAATTGTGACAGGCGGTCGTGGAGGAGTGAAATATAGCGGATACGAGTGAAAAACGGGCGGGCGAGGATCAGAGTTTTAATAAGATGTCAAAATTTTTGCGATAACGCCGGCTGGAAGTCAGTTTCGTTCCATTGAGTAAAACCACTGAATATTCACCGTTAAAAAGTGTCTGCAATTCTTTGATACTTGATATCCGGACAATTGCCGAACGGCGAATCCGCACAAATTCCTTTGGATCTAATTTTTTTTCAATCCCACTCATCGTTTCGCGTAAAATAAATTTTTCACGGTCGGTGAAGATCTCGACATAATTTCCGAGCGAATTAATCAGATTAATGTCTTCAACATCAAGGAAGCGAATTTTTTCGTTTTCCTTAACGGCGATCCGCTCTAAAAAGCTATTTTCAACGGGCTTTAGACTTTTAAATAAATCTGCAATTTTATGTTCAAGAGAATTGTTTTCGCCCGAAATTATGCGCTCTCGAACCCTTTTCAGAGTTTTGTTAAAACGCTCGCTGTTTATCGGTTTAAGAACATAATCAATCGCCCCGACTTCAAAAGCTCGAATGGCGTGTTCGTCGTAAGCCGTCACGAAAATAATTTCCGGCAAATCGTCCGCACCGAGTTTTTCAACTACTCCGAAACCATCCAGCACAGGCATTTGAATATCCAAAAAAATTAAATCGGGAGAAAGTTCTTCGATTGCGGCAAGGGCTTCGCGCCCGTTCGAAGCTTCGCCGATAACGGTAAAATCAATTTCGTCAGCCAAAAGCTGATAAATTCCCCGACGCGCCAGAGATTCGTCATCAACGATTAGGACTCGTATTTTGTTGTTCATACTGATGATACGGGATTACTATTTTGACACTAAATCCAGGGTGCTTACCTGAAATAATTTCAAATTTATGCCGCTTGCCGTAGAGTCTTTCCAGTCGCTCTTGTGTATTTTTCAGACCGATGCCGTTTGATACAGTTTTTGAAACGCTTATTCCCGCGCCGTTGTCCGCAACGCAAAGTTCGACAAATCCGTTTTGCAGGCAGCTTGTGAGTGAAACTTTTCCGGCTTTTGCCATCGGGGCAATTCCGTGTCGAATTGCGTTTTCGATAATCGGCTGCAAAATTAAATTCGGAATTTTCGCGTCTAAAGTTTCCGGCTCGATCTTAAAATCAACTGTCAGACGCTCTTGAAAACGTATCTGCTCGATTTCCAAATAACTGCGTATAAACTCTATTTCGTCTTTTAACGGAATTTCCTGAATGTCCCCGCTTTTGAGCGCGAAGCGTAAAAGTTCGCTTAAACGAACAAGCATATTATTGGCGGCTTTAACATCGTCGCGCATTAAGACTGAAATTGAATTAAGAGTATTGAAAAGAAAATGCGGGTGCAGTTGCATCTTCAGAGTATTTAGCTGGGATTGGGCAAGTCTGGTTTCAAGCTGAGAAGTTTGCAGCGCAAATTTTGCGGTTTCCCGCTCACGTTCAAGATAGCGGCGATTTATTTCACGAAGATGCAAAACTCCGACCAAAATCCAGTAGACCAAAAAATCAAAGTTGACATTGCTTAATAAAAGACGCTGAAAAGTTTCTGTAAAGGTGAAGGGCGCGTCTATTCCGCGCAGGAAAAGATGACGAAAAATGACGATCAGCGATAAATGAATAAGCGAAAGCGCAATTGCCGCGCAAAGATGAATTATCAGATTTTGCCGAATTTGTTCGCCCTGGATAGTAAATCTTTTTGATATGAAGAGAACAACAGGCATTAAAATCAACCATGCGTAACCGGAAATCAGCCAGACGGCGACGAGTGACCAAAAGGAATTCGTCTGCCCCAAATAAAGATTTCCCGTATATCCCTGGAGGGCAAAAAAGAAAGCAAATGCTGTCCAGCCTAGAAAAATCAGGATTATATTTTTATAGACCGAGTTGATTTTCATTTGGTTTTACAGATTGCAAAGATTATACAAAAACGATTCTTCGCGCGTTACTAATTTGTGACATTTCGCATTCTCTATATATCATTTATTTTCCTTATATTAATTTTTTGTTGCTAACCTTATCAATCGTCATTTGTTGATTGAGACGTTTTTATAATTGTTATGCATTTTTCAGACTTTCGCTAAAGATAACCGGACAAGGACTTACGGCATTTAAAAAGACTTTGTTAAATAATTATTAGCGCAAAAATTATTTTCATAAGTAATGCAATTAGAAAAACCGCGAAAAATTTCTGACCTAAATTGGAAATATTTCGAGGATTACGATAATCACAAGCCATTGTTTTTCGGAAATTGAAATTCTGACTGCTAATTTCCGGGATTTTATTTGAAATTAACAAATTAAAAAAAATAGTTTAATCGGCGATTTGTTAAAGTAAACGAAGCAAAAATCTTTCGGGAATAATTTTTAAGGTCATGGATATATTGTAAAAAGAATATGACAATCGAAAAAGTAAATTTTCAAAACTCAAATGGCAAGCGGCTCTCCGCAAAACTTGAATTGCCAATTGACCGTCGCCCGCTTAATTTTGCTGTGTTCGCGCATTGTTTTACCTGCAATAAAAACTTTAACGCCGTTCGGTATATCAGCTCGGCGCTCGCGGCGGAAGGCTTCGGCGTGCTGAGTTTCGATTTTACGGGCTTGGGCGAGAGCGAGGGCGAGTTTGCGGACACGAATTTTTCAAGCTCGGTTGACGATCTGGTTTGTGCGGCTGAGTTTTTAAGAACGAATTACGAGTCTCCGGGACTGATTGTCGGTCATTCGCTCGGCGGCGCGGCGGCGATTCTGGCGGCAAGCCGTTTGGAGGAAGTCAAAGCGGTGGTTACCATCGGCGCTCCCTCCGCACCGGCACACGTGCGGAATCTGCTTGAAAATGAAATGCCGGAGATCGTCGCTAATGACGAAGCCCTGGTTTCAATCGGCGGGCGACCGTTTACCATCAAGCGGCAGTTCATTGAAGACCTCGAAAAACACGAATTGCGCGAGGTTGTACGCCAAATGCGAAAAGCATTTTTGTTCATGCATTCGCCGCAGGACCGAATAGTCGCGATCGATAATGCCGCCCTGCTTTACGAGGCGGCGCGTCATCCGAAGAGTTTTATTTCGCTCGACGGCGCCGATCACTTGCTCTCGAAAAAGGAAGATGCGAAATACGCGGGCGACGCCATCGCCGCATGGGCGTCGCGTTATCTGGATAAATCGCAGGAAAAGGAAGTTGAGACTTCAAAACAAATCGCCGCTTATCTGGGAAATGAGGATAAATTTACGACGCGCATCAAAGCCGGACGGCATTATTTGACCGCCGACGAGCCGGAAAGCTTCGGCGGCAGCGATTTCGGACCTTCACCTTACGCTCTGGTCGCCGCGGGACTTGCCGCCTGCACCGCGATGACCTTAAGGCTTTATGCCGATCGCAAAGGTTGGGATTTGCGCGAAGTCCTTGTTCACATCTCGCACGAAAAAACTCACTACGAAGATTGTTTGAGCTGCACGGCGGCAGGAGATGGCAAAATAGATCATTTTTCGCGCGAAATCGAACTCATCGGAGAACTGAACCCGGCACAAAAATCGAGGCTTCTGGAAATTGGCGACAAATGCCCTGTTCATAAAACCCTGGAAAGCCCGGTTCATATATCAACTGTATTAAAGTAATGTTTTACAACACTTCCTTCTTCTGTCCGGGATTTTTACCATTATTAGAGAATGAACTGTAGAAAATTTTATTCACGAATCGGAATAAAAAACGAAATCTTGAACATCACTAAGGTATGAGCTGGGATGCGATACAAAACTGGTTTTTGAGCCTCGGAACCGAATACGGCGTAAATCCTTTTATTTTCGGGGCGATTTATGTCGGAGCGATTCCTTTTTTTTCGTTTTCAATCGGCTGGCTGATCAGAAATTACCGCCAGGGAAAATCCGTTGTTCTACCGGCTCTTTCGGCAATGTTTTTCTTTATTTCCGCTTATATCTACCTGATATTTGCCGGAAAGAATGTGCCATGGTGGGTGTACGGTGTGGTTGTTTTACTAATAGTTATCGGCGCGTATTCGACCATTAAAAAGGTGCGAAAACAGATTGGCGAAGCAAATGAAATAAAAGAAGAAATAAGCTGAAGTGGCTGCTCATTTCAGTACTGGAGAAAATTTGAAGAAATGTCGGAAATTTATGATTTGATCGTTATCGGCGGCGGTTCTGCCGGTTTGGTCGCGGCGGGCGGTTCGGCACTGCTTGGAGCGCGCGTTGCCCTGATTGAAAAGAATTTACTTGGCGGCGATTGTCTTTACACGGGCTGCGTGCCGTCGAAAACTTTGATCAAATCGGCGCGTTTCGCGCATCAGGCAAAGGAAGCTGAAAAATACGGTTTTCAAAAATTAGAGCCGAAATTTCTCGGCGATTCGTTCGCTTCCATTACCAACCGCGTTCAATCGGTCATCGAAATTATCGAACGCCACGACGCGCCCGAAGTTTTTGAGAAAATGGGCGTGGAAGTTGTTTTCGGGACGCCGAAGTTCATAAATTCCAATGAAATGGAAGTCGAGCTGAAAAATTCCGGCGAAAAGCGCGTCATGCGGGCGAAAAGATTCTGTATCTCTACGGGCTCGCGCCCCTTCACGCCGCCGATTGAAGGGCTTCACGAAACCGGATTTATCACTAACGAAGAAGTTTTTCACCTCAAGCAATTGCCGGAAAGATTGATTGTTCTGGGCGCAGGAGCCATCGGAATGGAGCTCGGACAAGCGTTTTCGCGTTTTGGAAGCAAAGTTACAATCGTTGAAATGGCGAAGCGCATTCTCATTAAAGAAGATGAAGAAGTTTCCGCCCTTGTGGAAAAACTTCTTGAAGAGGAAGGTCTGGAAATTCTGACAAACACCAAAGCCGTCAAGGTTCGTAAAAACGAAAAAGGCAAAAAAATCGTCACCTGCGAAGCCGACGGCAGAACTTTCGAAATCGAAGCGGACGAAATTTTAGCGGCGGTCGGTCGGCAGCCAAATCTGGACGGGTTAGATCTCGAAAAAGCCGGTGTAGAATTCGATAAAAAACAAATCAAAACCAACGATTACCTGCAAACTTCCCGTAAACACATTTTCGCGGCGGGCGATGTGTCCGGGCATTTTCAGTTTACGCATATGGCGGATTACGAAGCGCAGATCGTCATACAAAACGCCTTCGTGCCGTTCCCCTTTAAAAAGAAAACCGATTTCCGCGTCGTGCCGTGGACGACTTTCACCGAGCCGGAGGTCGCCAGAGTGGGAATGACCGAACCGGAAGCACGCGAAAAATTCGGAGCTGAAAGCGTCAAAATTTATCAGGTAAATTTCACCGAAAACGACCGCGCCCAAACGAGCGGCGCAACGGAAGGTTTTGCGAAAATCGTCACTCGAAAAGGAAGAATCGTCGGCGCCACACTTGTCGGCGAACACGCCGGTGAACTCATTCACGAATTCGTCTGGGCGATGAAGGAAAATCTGAAAATCACCGAACTAAACAAAATCATCCGCGTTTATCCGACATTGGCGAAAATCACGCAAGCCGTCGGCACCGAGGCGACGCTCGACAATTTGAAATCGCCCTTCGTGCAGAAATGGTTTAAGCGTTATCTGCGTTTTTGGCGGTGAGGAGACTGACCGCTGAAAAAATAAACTGAAATGTTTTCACGCTTATTTCGCTGTATGACTATCGAAAATCATCTTGATTCATTACACGCCAAGGCTCAGATTGCTGCAGTAATTTGCCGACTTTAATCGAATAATCCTGGCTGTTTCTTTTATTCCGTCGGGAATGACCAAACTTCTGGGCTATCGCTTACGCAGCTTTCGACCGATTTCCGGCGGGATATTTTTTCGAGTCGTTTTACCAAACGGGCGGCTGGTATCGTTTTGTCGGTTTTAGCCAGGTATTAGCCGGGATGATGCTGCTCACGGCGACGCTCGGCGCGAAATAGTCGGTAAGTGATTTGAAATTACGAGCGTCGGCTGTTTAGGCAACCGTTCCGCCGCACGAAGAACCCGCGCCGGCGGTGCATCCGAAACAGTGATCTGCCGTCACAATTTGCCGATTTTTCAGCTTCTCCAAATCGAAATCGAAAATCGTTTTTGGCAGATCGTTTTCTAAGCCGAGTTCGAGCATCTGATTAAAATCGCAATCATAAAGTCTTCCCTGCCAGTCAACGCTGATCAAATTACGGCACATCAAACCTGAAATAGCAGCGGGGTTAAAAGCGTGGACGAGCTTTTGCATATAACTCGTTTCGTTGCCCGAACGCCGCAGCCAATCCAGATATCGCGCGATCGGCATGTTCGTGATCGTGAAAAGATTGTTGAAAGAAATATCGTATCGCTCTTTTAGTTCGCGCCGGAAATCGGCTTCGAGCGCCGCTTGCGCGGGGGGCAAATATGCTCCGACCGGATTATAAACGAGATTCAAAACAAGATTTCCGCCGGCACCGTAACCCGCGGCGTTCAATCTTTTCAAGGCTTCGATCGATTTATCGAAAACACCCTTTCCTCTTTGAGCGTCCGTCTGCGTTTGCAAAAAATACGGCAGGCTGCAGACGATCTCCGTTTCGTTTTCCGCGAAAAATTCGGGCAAATCTCTCATCCCTTCCTCAAACATGACGGTTAGATTATGACGGATGATGACTTTTGTGTTTAACTTTCGCGCCTCGGGTACAAAATATCGAAAATCGGGTATCATTTCCGGCGCGCCGCCCGTGATGTCGAGCGTCGGAATCCGGTATGCGCGTAAAACTCTTAAACAAGCGTCAATCACGTCGCGCCTCATAATTTCCGTTCTGACAGGCGAAGCGTCAACGTGGCAATGCTTGCACGCCTGATTACAGAGTTTTCCGACGTTGACCTGAAGCGTATCAACGGCGTGAGAGCGTAATTCCGCTCCGCCGATTTTTTTATCGAAACTTACCGTCGAATGGGGTAAAGCGGGATTTCCGCTTCGGGTTATTTGAACTGCTGTTTGCATTTACAAAGAGTCGCCAATTTAATGGCTAATTTATTTTTAATTAAAAGCGAAAGTTTCTAAAATTGATTTATTATCCAAAAAGTAGAACCGGCGATGATCGATGCGCACGGCAAGGTTATCACCCACGAAAGCAGAATACTCGAAACGACGCTCAAATTAGCTTGTTTGGTAATTAATCCGATGCCGAAAAGCGAACCGACCGAAACGTGCGTCGTCGAAACCGGAACGCCGAGTGAGGTGGCGAAAATAACCAGAAATCCCGTTCCCAAATTTGCCGAAAACGCCTGTCCCGAATTCATTGCGGTAATATCGTTGCTCATTTTTTCGGCAACCTTCCGCGCATTGATCAAACCGCCGATCGCCATTGCCAAACCGACCAAAACCCAGCCGAATTGCAAATTAACCGCCTGCGCCGCCAAAAGCAGTGCCGCGATTTTCGGCGTGTCGTTCAAACCGCGGGCAAAGCTGACCGTGCCCGCGCTTAGAAAATGCGCGTAATCAATTGATTTCTGAAACGAAAATCCCAGAAAATTTCCGTCGTATCTTTCAACGCAGTTTGCCGTTTTATCAACAGAAACCGTTAAATTAATATCATTTGCCTGAAATGCCGTCGAGCCGCCGCCGATTGTCACGGGTACGAATTCATTCCCGACGCAAATACAGGTTTCTTTTGTGATTTCCGTCCGCTTTCTCAAAAAATGCGCGACGCCGTAAATTGCCGAAGCGAGTAAAATCGCTAAAAACGGACTGACCAGAAGCGGCAGCAGAAAACTCGTCTGCAAAGCGGTAAAATTTACCTCTCCGCCGACGGCGACCAAACCTGCGCCGAAAATCGCGCCCGTCAAACCGTGCGTCGTCGAAATCGGAAAGCCCGTCAAAGTAGCGATAATGACCGTCAATCCCGCGCCCATCGCAACCGCAAACAAAAAATGCTCCGCGCTCGCCAATTCATTCGGCACGATTCCTTTGCCCGAAAATTTTTCGAGCAGTCCGTTTGCCAGAAAAAACGAGCAAACCGAACCGAGCAGAGTCGTCATTGTCGCCCACAGAAGCGCGGTTTTGTACCCTGCTGTTTTGCTTCCGTAAACGGACGCGACGCCCTTGAAATTATCATTCGCGCCGTTTGAATAAGCGAGAAACAAAACTGTTAAAAAAAGCAGAAATGACATTTTCTAGCAGCAATCACCGCCTTCGCCGCACATTTCGCCGGATAAATCCGTCAAATTGTATTCCAGACCTTTTGTTTCTCGCGGATGACGTTTTGCCGTTCGGCGGCAATCGAATTCCTTTGCCGCATCCAATAAAATATTTTCAATTGGCTCGACGGCGATAATGTCTTGTTGATAAGGCTCCTTACTGTAAATCTGAAAGGTCTTGTCGCAGACCGCCATCCGCTCGCCGCGCTCCAAAACATGCCCGTCGTCGTCAAACACTTTTTTCCAGGGACCTTTGTAAATCACGGCTTGATTTTGTTCAAGACACGCTCCCTGTTTGCCTTTGTAAGCTGTAACCGTCACTGATCGAAATTCGATTCCTTCGACAACGCGCCACGGTTTCGCGTCACGACCCACGATTTCTATTCCGTAAAATCCCGCTTTTTCAAACGCTTTCAAAAACAAATCTTCACGAAACGCGCCCGAAATGCAGCCCGACCACAATTCGGGATCGTTTTGCAGATGAACAGGAACGTCTTCGTCAGCAACGATGTCGGAAATCGCCACGCGCCCGCCGCGTTTTAAAACGCGAAACATTTCCGCAAACATCTGCTCTTTATCTTCCGCACGGACGAGATTCAACACGCAGTTCGACAAGATCACGTCAATCGAATCATCCGCGATCAAAGGTTTTTCGGCTTTTGATTGAGCGACAAATGTTTCATAAGCGAAAAAATCATCCGCAGTTTTAATAGGGTTTTCTCGCAGATATTCGTCAACCAGCTTCAAATCAAGCCGCAAATCCTGAATGCGCCCGTAACGAAATTCGACGTTGCCGTAACCGATTTTTTCCGCCATTTCCGCGCGGTATTTATTCGCCAGGGCGAGCATTTCCGTATTCGTGTCAACGCCGATGACTTTGCCTTCAGCGCCGACAATCTGCGCGGCGATATAACAAATCTTTCCGCCGCCCGAACCCAAATCGAGAACCATGTCTCCCGCTTTGACAAAAGCGGACGGGTCGCCGCAGCCGTAATCGCGTTCGATAATCTCGTCGGGTAAAATTCGCAGATAACGCGGATCGTATTCGACCGGGCAGCACAAAGCTTCTTGTTTCATTTTTGATGCCGCGCCGTATCGCTCGCGGACTGCCGTTTCAATGTCTTTCATATTCTTTAGCAGAAAACTTACTCCTGAAAAGTTTATTAAAACTCAGGGCTTACACAAAAGTAGTACATATTTGGACAGATAGATTTTTCAGTTCACTAATCCTACTTTTGTGCCAGGCTTTCTTTGAGCAATTTGGTAGTATTTTCGGTAACGCTTGGAGATTGAACCATTTCAGCCGTATCGAAATTTTTCGCCCCGAAATTTACTGGCGGATAATACTGCGCCCGCGGCAGCGATTTATCAGCAGTATGTTTGTCAGTCAGATTATTTTCTGCCGCATCATATTCACGCAAAGCGTAATTTGCTTCCTCCGATACGTTTTTACCAAAAACAAATGGGTAACTCATTCGCACTACTCCGCCGACACAAAAAACGAGTGCCGCGATTTTTACAAAAACCTGAGGCACAATGCTCAAATCACGCAAAATAGCCAGAATCGTAATCAATACAAATCCGAAAAGCATCAGCCCTAAACCCTGGCGCACGGCTTTTCCGATTTTGTTTTTCTTTTTCTCTTTGACTTCGCCCATTTGCGGGACGAGCAATTCTTTAACATCATTCATCGCCAAGCCGCATTTTGTGCAAAAGCGAATCTTGTCGGAAGTTTGCGGATGACCGCATCGAGGACAGTGCATAAATTATTTTCTCCTTATCGCTTTTTACGGTTGATATACCGGCAAAGTTCACCTTTAGCACCATAGACTTTTGCATTAACAAAGTTAAATATGGCTGCAAAACCGGTCGGCGTGCAATTAATCAGGCTGCCGACCAAATACCGACAGTAAGCAAACCGAGTAAAAGGTTGTTTAATATCAAGGAGCATCGTCAGAGACTAACTGATTTTCTACGCTTCGCGTAAGTTCTAAAGTTTTCCCTGTTATTGCACAAATCGCTTTATACCGCCAATGGAAAAAGTTTATTTTTCAGTCCGAGCTGCGCCCATTTGAGCATAACCTCCCGGGGCTCGCCCAGATCGCTCCATGCGAAGCCTCCGGAACGCAGCACATACAAATTTTCAGCGCTTCTTTCAAGCACCTCGAACGAAAAATTCCCGTCGTCAATCGTCGAATAAAGCGTGCCGGCAGTCATTCGTTCGGCTGATGTGCCGAAGGTTAGGCTTGCGGCGCAAAACAATTTGTAAAGTCCGGGCAGATGCGTTTTAAATAATTCCAGAAAACTTTTTACTTTGCCGACCATCACAAAGCTGTTCCAGAGGCAGCCCTGGTCCATCAATTTCGAGGCTATAGCGGTCGTCGGTTTTTCCCAAAAACGCTCCACCTTTTGAATTTCAGCGCGCGGCTCTTCGCCCGCTTCCCTGCACGGCTCGATCCAACCGTAGGAGCTTTTCGGCGCGAGCGGCTCGATGCCAAGCAGAATAATCGCTTCCGGTTTTCTCTCCGCCGCGCGGAAAGCCTTTTCCACGTTATTCATAAAAATCGCGTCGTCGGAAACGTAATGATCGGACGGAAAAAACGCGACCGTCGCCTGCGGGTTTGTTTTCGATAAACGAAGAAGGCTGTAAAGAATCGCCGGAGCCGTTCCGCGATTCCGGGGCTGGATGATCTGCCGATCCTTAGAAACTCCTTCGAGCAGCGGCGCGTAAAAACTTTCGTGCGTTTTCGTCAAACTGTAATAAGTATCTTCCGGTTTGATTTTTAAGTTCACGCGCTTTTCGGTAACCGTCAAAAGCGGGTCGCCGCCCAGGACGGGACAGAATTGTTTAGGATTTTCGCATCCCGTCAGCTTTTTCGTGAACTTCAGCAGGCGCGTTCCGTCGC
>MWVY01000238.1_pt1 | contig 13101 bp, 23 predicted proteins | sample 1047251 | NCBI WGS metagenome assembly MWVY01 (sample SAMN06349983, study PRJNA376086) | soil metagenome | isolation source: MS7-5 sample Antarctic (ecotone) soil | place: Antarctica | collected 2015-01-13
CTATCAGTCCTAACACCATTATGGGGATAGCATAGGACATAAAGGTGGGTGCGTGTACCAAGGTCTGGTCACTGCCATGCACCCACCCAGGGGCGAGTAGCAAGGTCGCCGTTATGATGGCACCCAGCGAAGCTAGTGCAGCCGAGAGTAACCTTTTCATCAGCACCTTCTCTAGCGGTTGTTGTGGTAGGACCTGCCACTCTGGCCGCCGTTGCCGTCACCTATCTCTTGGGTATTATGCCATTCGTGGTTGACCTTGCTGCAGAGGTAGTTCCTCGAGGTTGGACGGTGCAACGGGGAAAAATCGGGCAGGGCGATTTCTTGGCTCTGCCCCGCCCCAGCGAAAGCGGGTACCCCCGCTCGGGAGCTGAAGCTACGAGAACGCGTTCCATGAGTAGGGGTGGGGCTATGGACCGTATATGTACTATGAGTGCGCTAGAGAGACCGAAGGGAGGAGCATGAAAACGTTGCTAGTAGAGGTAGCGATGTTGGTCAGTGTGATCTTGGTGGCGCTCTTTGGGTACATGACTCTCAAGTCCGTATGCCACGAATGTCTCACGTTCCCAATGGCGGTGGTGTGCGAACGGCGCGACGATCCGGCCGATGTACAGATAGAGTCGAATCGTAGCTTCGCTGGGGGGTACATCAAGGAGCGCCAGTTCGCAGGGTGCATCTTCTACTGGCACGAGGCCAATACTAGGGAACCTGGGGATTAGCGTGGAGTCCCTGGTAGGCTCTCCAGTGGACTGGCACTCGTTCGTAGGTTGAGCCCGTGCGTGGAGACTTGCGTAGTAAGCTGAGAGGACTAGAGACATGATCTTGATCGTGGTAGTAGGGATGCTCGCCCTTCAGGTGTTGCTGTTCTGGGGTTACGTGCTCTTGGTGGAGAGGGGCTCCTCTACCGTAACGAGGGGCGTCCTCGGCACGGCCCTGGTGGCGGCGCTTGTGGTGTTGGCGCTGTGGTTGGCCTTCGTTAGTGCTTTCCTCCGTGTAGAGTAGCCGCAGCCAGCAGAAGCTGGGCCGGGGCTCTCAAGGGTTCCGGCCCACGACAACAAAGGAGAGAAGTGGCTGAAGTGGTGGCCGATGAGAGGATTGATTGGTCGAGCATGGACCACGAGGAAGCGATACGTCGGATTATGAGAGACCTCCAGGTTGATCGGGTAAGGGCCGAGTTTATCCTCGCCCTAGAACTCGGCGAGGTCGAAGGCGATACAAGTCTGGGGACCGATAAGTAAGAATTACCACCACCTACCCCTATCGGGCCGTCCCGATACGGCTGGTCCTGATATCGGGGCCAGCAGGGCCTATCGGGGTGGGGGAGAGCGCTATTCCAGATGGAATCAGATGGCAAGAGGAGAGGAAGGAGAGATGAACGCCTACAAGGAACTCGATTCGGTACGCATCCCCGAAGACGTGGAAGAACTTGGCGTAAAAGCCGGAGATTCCGGCGTGATAGTAAATATTTCGGCCGGCGAGGTTGAAGGAAGGCGTGGCACCTGGCTGCTGGTCGAGATGCCGCTGGGCGACGGAACGTCTTCTGGCTTCGTGGACCTGGAGGTTCGGCCGGATGGTTCCGTGGCTGTCGTAGGCCACTGGGCGCTTTCCTGAGGCCTATCGGGCCGGCCCGATGCGCTATTCACCCAACGACGTGGAACAAGAATTCTCGGAAGTTCACACGCAGCTTCCTGCATAGCCCGCTCTGCCCCACCCCGGTAGGACCATACCCGCCACGTGCGTAATGCCTACAAGCTATGTGTCAAGCTGTAGCGTGCATGAACTTGCAGGATATTGGATACCTGAAGCGTGCTGAAGTGCTCGTCAGCTTGTCAGCAAGCGAGGCTGTGTGCGCGTACACTAAACAGACTGAGGGCTGCGCTATCCGCCTAACCACCTTCGCCACCAGCGCCTTCTCTGCTGCCCTTGTGCGCCCTCCTGAGTGCCTTCCGTAGCGGAGTGGGGCTATCTGCCTCGTCAGCTGCGGATATGCCCGAATCGGTGAGTCGGTACAGCCCGTGCGCGGCAAGGCTGGGGCTTGGGTAAGGTTCAATGTATCCGTCCCGCAGCAGCTCCTTGAGTAGGGCATCGAACTCGCCCTCTTCGGGCTTCAGGCCTATGCTGCGCGCCGCTCCCCACACTGACGCGGCTCGGGTTCCTTGGATCAGGTGCACCCGCATGTGCTTTAACATCCGCAAGGCCTTGTCGCTCATCCCCCGAGGCGAAGCCACCTACGCCACCAGGGACGGTGCTGCGGCCTCTGTACGCCCTCCTGAGGGCCTCCCGCAGCGGGACGGGGCTCCGCACCCTCTGCGGCTTCCTCGACCGTCTGAGGCGGTTCTCGCGGCTCTCCGAGAGCGTACAGTTCTCGACGTAGGTCGTCGCGCTCCCGCTCAGCCTCTTCCCGTCGTCGACGTTCCTGTTCAAGCTCTTGCACCGCTTGGCGTCGTTCATCCTCGAGCGTCGACTGTGCTCGTTCGGTTAGCTCAAGACGAACTCTCAGCTCCGCAGCTTCCTCGGCCCTGCTCTCTAGACGCGCGGTCATCTCACGGAGAACGTCCGCCAGGCTGTCCGCGAACTTGGTGCCAGGGGACATATCGGGGACATCTTCCTCATTTGTCCGCGAAGCGCGCAAAGCATGAAGGCTGTCCACTGATACTAGCCACTCACGCCTAACGCCCTCACCTTGGGGTTTAGCTTCAAGTTTGCCCTGGTCAATGTATCTGCGTATGGTACGCGGACTGACGCGGACCGCTTTCGCGGCAACGTCCGTGCTCACCCATCCTGACTCGCTAGACAGGTCCGCGAGGTTTGGCCGCGAATGTCCGCGTGTGTGGTCCTCTCCCACGTGGGGGATACTACCATTAGGGCCGGGGGCGAAAGCCCTTAGGGGCCAACCTCGCTGCTCTCAGAGCAAGGTCGTTGGGTTGGTGTCGGTTGGTATGAGACTACGCTGGCACCAGTTGTAGGTTGAGGCAAGAGAACGCAAACGCCGGTGGCCAGCCCCAGGATAAAGGCGTCGGCCACCCGGCAGAGGGGCGGTCGCAACAGTGACGACTGCGACCTTGGACTAGAGACGGTCCTATGCCGTTCGCCCGCACCCTTGCGCCGGCGAGCGATAACACTCCGACGCGTACGGCACGTGCGCTCTTACGTCCTGCTGGAATTATACCCACGTTTGCAGGGGGGAGAAGCGGCCTGCGTCAGGAAGGGATGGCCAGCCCCGCCCACAAAAGTCTGGGGCAAAAACCCGAGGTTGCTCGGGAAAGGAACCCCGGCTACCACGTGGCCGCTTCGCCCCTTATTTTACCGCTTCGGGTACGTACTCACTGGCCCAACAACGAAGCGGCCCGCACGTTCGGAGAAGATGCCTAGCCCCTCCGACAAAGCTGAGTGCAAGAACCCGATTGCTCGGGAAGGAAGTGCCCAGCCGGCGCGTAGCATCTGCCGTATGCGGCCGGGGGTGAGCTTCAGGATTCGGCCAGCCTCATCGACGCTGTAGAAGTCTTCCCCAGCTTCGCTCCCGGGGGCATCTTACTTGCGCGGCGAAGCCGAGTCTTCACCCTCTTCTGGGGTAGTTTGAACCCTCGTGGCCCGCGTGCGTCCTCTTCGCTGGTTGTGGTGGTCAGGTAGATTAGGTGATAGCGGTGTCTGCCTGCAACCTTCACATTTACCAGCCCACGACAAATAGTGGGGATGAACGCAACCCAACCGTTTGGCCTTTTCTATTTGTGTTTCTTCTTTGCCTGGTCGCTTCGTTTGTGGTTGCTAGCGGAGCTTGGCACTACTTACTCCTCGAAAGAGACGAAAGGACCGGCGCACGGAAAGGAGCGAACGCACGCCGGCCCCAGTGATGGCGCGAACACAGACCCAAGGAGGCCTGCCCACAGGCTTACGCGCAGCGGGACGCCATCGCATCAAGCTACCCCTGGCCTTCACGCCTCCACTTCGTCCCAGTCGTAGCCATTAGACGTTAGGTACTGGCGCATGGAAGCAGCCCACCTCTCTATAAGCATCTCGGTGGTATCAAGGTCGAGGACGTCAGGCGCGATTTCGTGCTCCCGCTCGAAGACACGACGCACGGCAAGCTCCATCATCTGCCCATGGGTGTAGCCTTCTCCTAGAATCTTCCCTGGGATATCTTCAGGCTCTATGGGTACACCACCGCGCCAGGAGTTCTTCGCCCGAGAAGCCTTAAGGCGTGCGTACTCGGCTAAGATGTCACGCGAAACGGCCCACCTTAAGTCTGCCTCAGGATCCCCTTCGGGTGGGAGTCCCTTTTCCAGCTTCGACAAGCGGTCATCTACGTTCGCCACTGTGTACCTCCTCGCACCTGCGAGCTTCCGTTAGTTGAAGAACCCTCCTCAAGTCGGCTAAGGCGCTCCTCGATCTCATCCTGATCACGTATCCTGCGCTCTAACTCTACTAACTTTGTGGTGTAGTCAAGCACTCTACACGCTGCCCTAAGTTCTGTGTTCGGATCACCAGAGGACATGGCATCCTCAATCTTTGAGACGGCTTGAGAAGAGAGGTCAGTTAGTCCGGCAACCGTCTGCTGAAGAATCATCATGCGTTGCTTACGATAAATGGTAGAGAAGTTCTCGTCTGCAAGGTACCTCTTGACCGTCGCAACAGAAAGGCCACACTCTTCTGATGCCGCGGCGATTGACGGAGTCTTAAGCAGTGCGGTTAGTGCCTTGCTTTGGTTTGCAGGCAGGCGCGAAATCTCATCTATGATGTTAAATTGGTTCATTCTGTATCGCCATTAGCCTACGTCACGCTCTAAATCCAGGGTCCAATTTTCAACGAACTCATCAAGGCCCAGCTTCTCCAGCACGTCGGCTACGTCAGGCTCGAATACGGAGACGAGGCGTCCGTTATTCAGGTGCAGGCGCAACATGCTCTGTTTGAATTCTTTGCTCCAGACAGAGGAAATATGAGAGACGCTTTGTGGATTAATGGCAAGCAGTAGGCCAGCTGGTCCGTTCGCGCCACCCCTGAAGGCTAGAAAACTCACACTACCGCCTTCCGGAGGTGGCTAAGTTCTTGCAGCATCTCGCGGTTCATCTGCTGTAGCTTATGTACCTCCCGGTGTACCTGGTGCAGCTCGCGTGTGAGGTAGGTAAGAGCACCATCCTCATCGCTCTCGGCTTTGCTACCGCCATAGCTACGGCCGCGGCCACCGCCTACCCTCTGTACAACCTCTTGCCTCACCTTCTCCGCATCGGCTCCCAGGTTAGAGAGAACCCTCGCCCCGATGCCTTCGCTCTCCCTCACCAGCCCAAGCAGAATGTACTCGGTGCCGATGTAGTTATGGCCAAGCTGCAGCGCCTCTCTTAGCGCGTACTCAAACACCTTCTTTGCGCGTGGCGTGAACGGCGCACTCCCCTTCGCTTCGCCAGTGCCAGCTTCGCTATCGCCATAGCCCACGATGGTCTCTACCTGTTTGCGCACGCCGTCTTCGGTGACGTTCAGGGAGTAGAGCACCTTTTCCCCAACACCCTTCTCGCGAAGGAGACCAAGAAGCAGGTGCTCGCTACCGACGTAGTTGTGGTCCATACGACGGGCCTCATCCTGTGCGAGCACCACGACCTTACGGGCCTCGTCTGTGTAACGTTCGAACATTAGCAATACCTCACTTCCACAAAGGCTTCCGTTGCTTCTTCTGGAAGAGTCGTGGCCGGCCGTTTCCCATCACAGGCTTGCTCTCCGAGGAGTAGGTGCCGACGGCTTTCCCACCTTGGCGCTTGCCCCCAAACGGGTTGGCCGGTGAGGTCTTCCCCGAGGGGAGCACCCCGGCCGCCCGGGAGAAGTGCTCGTAGTCCTCCCTTGCGCGGCGGTGTACGGCTGTACGGCGGTGAGCCACTACCTCCTCTAGGTCCACGCCCATCTGAGAGCACACACGTTCGATTGCCATCGCCCTCACGCGGCCTTCTACACCGCCCGCGGCCATGGCCAAATCGAACTCCTCGCGCAGGGATTGCATGGTGTGGTTAGAAGCCTCCCTGATGCCTTTGTCGCGTGGGTTTTGGGAGACGGCCTTTGTGGCTTCCTGCAAGGACGTGCCAGCTATCTTCTTGGCGATAGCCTCAGCTTCACCCTGGACGGCCAGCATTTCAGCTGTGTCTTTCACCTGGGCTTGTGCGTACGTCTTGCCGTCCGGGAACGGCAGAGAGAACTTGTAACTGCTCTCGGCAGATGTCTCGACTTTTGCCTTGGCCTCCCGGTAGCGCCCGTTAATCTTTGGCTCGAAGCGCTCTACCAACTCCTGAGTCCTGCGCTCCTTTGCCTCGTCGTTTAAGTCCTCATTCGCTTCGACGGCTTCAAGCTCGCGGCTTAGGGCGCGTTGGTCTACCTCAGCGCCTTGCAGAAGCTCTTGCACGCCCTTGTGCCTGATGCCGCCTACAATCTGCTCGTACGTCGGCTGGACGGCTTCGGCGACGTTTTCACTCATGCTCTTCCTCTCCCTTCTCTTCTACCAGGTCCTTGATGCCAAGTGCGCCGAGGACTCGCTCCTGTTCTTCGTGGCAGACGGCAACGTTTGAAGACGGCAGGCGGAGCACGAGATGCTTGCCTTCCGCGCTTCTTACCGTCTCAAAAGAGGCCTGCTCGACCTTATCGAGTGCAACCGCTACACGGTTGCCACCGGCATTCTGGATGGAAATGAATTTCTCTTTCCTTGGCGTCACGGCGTCTTGTATCCTTTGACCACGCCGTGGTGGCCAGGCTTAAGAGTGCCTTTATCTTTCTTCGGAAGGCCTGCCCACTTCGGGGCCTTGCTCGTGTTGTGGTCCGCTTTCGCTATCTTCTTGCCGGCTTCGCCGTGCTTCTGCTCTTCACGCGTCCTGCCGCGCTTATCGGCGGTGCCTCCACCCCGAATACCCCGGCCTGACCCGACGCCGCCGGGACGGCTAACCTTGCTCTTCTTACCCATATTCATGCTCCTTTCGGTAGGTATCTTCTTGACTGCTCATCGTGGTATGCCGCGAGAGACGCCAAGGTGGCCCTGTGGCGCGCTGCCTGCTCGGTGTGGTAGGCACACCACTGCTCACGTAGCTCGGCGTCCCTGGCGGCGCTGTAGCGTCTTACGGACTCTGCCCAAAGCTCTTCTCGAGCGCGTTCGGCGTCATCTGAGAGGCGTGCCTTCTCACGCTTGGATATCAGAATGTCGAGATCTCGCTCGGCCTTCTCACCCGCCGCGCGGTCCGCGCTCGGGACCGACCCTGGCTTTATGGTGTCCACGTAGCTATGCTCCCTTCACTATCATTCGTGACGTCCGTGAAGTCGTGGGTAAAGGTTGGAGCGGGACGGGCTTTCTTGTCCGCGAGTCGAATCGCGACGGCCCGCCCCATATGCCCCTGGCCGGGGAACAACGACCCGGCCGCTCGGTAGTCTGAAGAAAGTGGCGGGGAGACGGTCGCATTGCCGTCCGCCGTGTCGATTCGGCGCTGCCCGCCAAAAGAGGAGGTATGTGGGAGCTTGAGTGGCCGTACACCTGGCCTCCGGGCCTCGCGGCTGCCGGGCTCCCACAAGGTAGAAGGTGTGTTTTAGGTGTTCTTATCAACCTTGCGCTCACCTTTGTTCTTGTTGGTCCAGGAGGTTAAGGCGCTTCCAGCGATGCGGTCCCACGGGTCGTGTTGTGTCGCCGGGGTAGAGGGGGCTACAGCACGCACCTCTACGGTTTCGTTATCGATGGACATGACGATTCGCATGCCCCGCGGGAGATAGTCTTGTCGTGCCTCGTGCGCAGCAGCCTGGGCCCTACTCACCGCTCCCTCAGGATCACCGGCGTAGTCCTCTTTATAGAGAAGCTCTTCTAGTTCTTCGGGGGCCGCAAGCCCCGTCTCCGGGGCCCTATCTTTTCCCAGGAGGGCGGGCTCCCGCAGAAACTCGGCCGGCTCCGTACGTAGCTCTTTCGCGATCTTCTCCAACATCGCCACAGACGGCGTCCGGAGGTCATGCTCTAGCTGGTAAATGTAGCCCGGAGCAACCCCGGTTCTCCGCGCAAGCACGGCGGCACTCATCCCGTACTCTTCGCGTGTCTCCCTTATCCTCTTCCCTATATCCATCGTGTTTGCCGATACCTCCTGTGGCCGACCATCGTTTTCGCCTATACCATAACACATGGCGTGTAACTTGCACAGCCGTGTGCTAGACTTTGTTTCGACGATTAAAGGTAGAGCCCCCGAAACCTTTTAGCGGAGGAGATCGGAGGCTCTCATATAGGAAGGCGGTGCCCTCTCAACTCATCATCATAACACTGGCGTCCAGTTCTAGGGCGCAAGATGCGTACTCGTTCTAACGCGCACCAGGTCCACACTGACCGCACGCGCACCAGCGAAAGGAGTCCCCTAGTGGGCTACCGCAAAGAGAAGAAGAGCGACCGGGAACCGGATCCGGTCCTTACCCTGCAGAACGCACGACTCAAGGCGAAGAAGGTTCTGGAGAAAGAAGCCTCCGAGAAGGACGGCAAGACCTACGCGCCCCAGGTCTCTGTTTGGTGGGAGATCGTCGACGACGGAGCCGAGGGCGATCACAACGACAAGACGTTTTGGGACGGCTTCAGCTTCGTCCACCCGCTTGATGGTGGCGACGATTGGGTGATCCGCGAGGGCACCCGTATCGGCGATCTCGCGCACTTCGTGGCCTACGACCTCCACGACCGCGCCGACTTCTTCAACAGCGACGTGGAGATCGACTTCGAGGGCGACCTTGAAGACGTGGAGGTCATCGCCAACCTTGAGCCGAAGAGGTTCAAGCCTACCGACCCACCGACCGGAACACGTACGGTCTCAGGGTCCATGCAGTCGATCGAGCGTGCCAGGCGGGCAGCGAGCAGGATGCTGACCCCGGTTCCCGACGACAGTAAAGCTACCGAAGTCGACGACAACGAAGCTGAGTTCGAAGACATCCCCTGGTAGCACGCCCCACGAAGAAGGCCCCCCGGGGGGCCTTCTCACCATCTGAAAGGAAGTATACAGCAATGATCACCGAAACCACACCGGCGATAATCGCCGAGAATATCCCCGAAGAACTGCGCGAAAGGCCGCAATGGGTTTGCTGGCGCTACGAAGAGCGCGACGACAAGCGGACGAAAGTGCCTTACCAGCCTTCAGGGCGGCGCGCCTCGGTGACCGACCTCATGACGTGGTCGGGCTTCGAGCATTGCGTGATGGAGGCCGCCCACCACTTCGACGGCGTGGGCTTCGTCTTCTCCAGCGCCGACCCCTACGTCGGCCTGGATCTCGACAAGTGCCGCGACCCAGAGAGTAGCGAAGTCGCACCGTGGGCCGTCGAGATTCTGGATCGCGTGCAGGAAGGCTACATAGAAGTCTCACCATCGGGTACAGGCATCCACATTATTGTCGAGGGCAGCGTCCGTGACGGCGGTAGGTCGAGGAAGAAAGTCCGCGTGGACGGTGAGGTCGCGGGGGAGATCGAGATGTACTCGCGCGGTAGGTTCTTCACGATCACGGGCAAGACCCTGTGACTGGCCGGAGCAAAGACCAGGGCCTCATCGACGAGCTCGAGCGCTGGATCCAGGCGCCTGATCCAGCGAAGGCCAAGACCAACGGACACGCGAAGAACAGACCGGCAACCGTTGCCGGTCTGTTCTTGACCGACGAGCAGGTAATCGAGCTGTGCCGCGCCGCCGAGAACGCCGCGAAGTTCGAAGCGCTCTACGACCACGGTGACGTTCACACCTACCACGGCGGGGACGACTCGGCCGCCGACCTGGCGCTACTCAGCATACTGAGGTTCTACACCCAGGATGAGGCGCAGCTGGAGGCGCTGATCAGCACTTCAGCACTAGGCCAGCGAGACAAGTGGCGTCGTCGTGCGGACTACCGCTCGAGGACTATCGAGAAGGCACTCTCCGAGGTCGGCGAGACGTACCGCGGGGGACGCGAGCGCGAATATAATCATCACGGGACACCCCTAGGGGGGGGGCGATGATGATTATATTCGCGGAGAGTCCAATATCGTATGGTTTCACGAACTCGGGGAACCCAAGCCGCGCCGGTTCGTGATTGAGAAAGTAGCCCGCAAGGGCTACCCACTGGTGATCTACGGCGCCGGGGGCGTAGCAAAGAGCTTTGCGGCGTTGGCCGGTGGGATCGCCCTCGCCAGCGAGGGGGGGCTGCGCAACTGGTTGGGCCTGCGCGTGCTAGAGCACGGGCACGTTCTTTACCTGGATTTCGAGCTCGATGTCGACGAGCAACACGCCCGCGTCACTGAGCTCTGTAACGGTTTGGGGGTGGACGTGCCCAAGCGACTCGCCTACCTCTCGGGCCGTGGCATGGACCGCTCTGACGCCTTCGCGCAGGCGCACCAGTTTGCGGATGAGTACAAGGCCGTGGCCGTGGTCGTCGACTCTGTGGGGCAGGCAGTTACAGGCGATATGGATAAGAACAGGGACATAAATGAGTTCTTCCGTCGGCATATCGAACCTTTCAGTCTTTTCGGCACGACGCCCATCCTGGTCGACCACGAGGGGAAGCTTCAGCAGGGCGAGAAGCACAAGGACAAATCGATAATAGGCGGCGTCTACAAGTCAAACAACGCCCGCGGTGTGCTGCAGTTCGTCCTAGACGAGTACGACAAGGACGAGCACAGGCTTGATATCCGCGTCCGGGTGCCAAAGATAAACTTTGAGCCGCCCGACCCGTTCGGGATCTCCATCACGTTCGAACCGGACAAGGTCTCGATCGAGGCCAGGGCGCTGCCGGACGAAGAGCTCTTAGACGAAGAGAGGGAACCGCTCGATAAGCGCATCTACGCGGCCCTTATCACCGAACCCCTCAGCGTGATCGATCTGGTCAGGATCACGGGCGCCGCCGAAGGTTCGGTGCGCAACACCCTATCCAGGCTGACGCGGCGGGGTGGCGGTGTCTTGGCCACGACGTCGCGGCCCAAGCTGTATTACCGCGCCGACGGCCCTGGCCCGGACGGCCCCGACGAATATAATCATCATCGCCCCACCCCCGGGGTGTCCCGTGATGATGATATTCAGGGGCAGGGCGAAAACCTGTTCTCGGGGCCCGAGACCGTAGCCGAGTTCTTCGCCAACCCACCAGACTGGCTGCCCGCGCAGCTGGAGACCTACGAGCAGGATCCCCAGATGCACTTCAGGCCACTGTGCGCGGCCGTGGCGGCTGTGGTCCTCGGGGACGGGACACGCGCCTCAGAAGTGCAGGAAGAGGTCGAGAGGGAGCTGGCCCGGAACCCCTGAACGCCCCACCCCGATGAGGGTAGGGACGCGGAACAGGGAATGCTCATATCGTTGGGTATTATGTGACAGTTGTGGGGGATAGGGATGAAGAGGACGTAGGGTATTGGGGTGGGGCCGTGCGGGTTTCATGTCGACATGAGCTTGCCAATCAAAGAGGGGACCGGGGTCTCGAAGACTCGGTCCCCTCTTGCTCTTACCCGGGCGCTCCCGCTCGTGTGTAGGGTTGGGTAGAGCCGCACCGTGCTTACACGGCTATCGCACTATTTCTATCGTCTCGCAGTTTATGAGCTCGTCGCCCGGGTCGCCGATGCAGATGTCTGTACCATTACCGCCATTTACGGTGTCCTGGCCGTCCCTGTCGAAAGCGTCGATTCGGTCGTTGCCAGCATTCCCGAACGCCCGGTCCGTATCACTTCCCCATTCGCCGGCATAAATCAGGTCGGCCCCACCGCGGCCGTAAATCGTGTCGTTTCGGTCACTCTCGACGAGTTGCTCGCCTTGGCGGGTGCCCTCGATGGTGGCCGCGTAGGCCGCAGCAGCGAATAATGACACCATCACCCCCATTACGGCCAAAAGCAGCGTTACTCTGCGCATCTCTTGTTCCTCCTTACCTCCGATGAGGAGCGAGCCTTAGCGCCCACCCCTTGTTTACCCCTTACTTTCCCTTGGCTTGAGTAGTCCTAAGATGCCTCACTGCCCCGTTACATCCACCACCCCCATCACTCTCTCTTCGCTTAGGCCTACGAAAGTATCCACTGTAACATTCAATCGTCGTCGTTGGATAGGCGGTAGACGACGTAGCTACTCATCCTCCGGGCCCCTTACGCGTTCTTCGGGTTCCACGCCGAGCGCCATTATTCAACCATGAGCACAGAGCAACTATGCGAGTTGCCGGTTAGCGGACTGTCTGCCGACGATGCTGCGCTCTTTTTGTGGGTCACATCCCCAATGCTTCCGGATGCGCTGAAGGTTACAGAAGCTTGGGGCTTTGTCTACAAGACCGCGTTCGTGTGGGATAAGGTGGGACACAACTTCGGCCAGTACAACTCCGTCAGGCATGAACTGCTCTTCGTGGCGACTAGGGGTAGGTGTCTGCCCGACAACCGCAAGCTCTACGACTCCGTTGTATCCGTGGACAAAAGCTCCATCCACTCCCAGAAACCCGAGGCCTTTAGGGAGATGATAGATGACCTATACACCTGGGGACCTCGCATCGAGCTGTTCTTGCGTGGCGGGGCACCGGAAGGTTGGGTCGGCTGGGGGGATGAGGCCGCATGAGTGGACACGGCCCGGGCGTTACTCCTTTTGGGAGGCTTTCAAGCACCGCATAGCCCCGCCCGCATCCCCCAACCCCCTTCCGTGCCATACACAGTCTCTAGGGGCATAATACTTCCCATATAGGGATCCTCTCTTGCGGCCGCCTATACCTATCGGGACGGGGCCAAGCTACCCGGAAGCGTTCGCTAGGGGTCATAAGGCCCTTTTCGCAAACCCCCTTTCCGCCGCCCCCCCCCCCGTGGGCTTGCGAAGAAATCTCTGTAGCAATACGTAGCAAGCAGCCGTCTCGCGTGAACAGGAGGCGGCCGTATCTGAAAAGGTGCTGCAAATCGCGGGCTGCAGAGGTAGTTCCTCGAGGTTGGACGGTGCAACCTTTATAGTTCTACAGCGGTGGCTATTCAACCACCCGAACGTAGCCTCAGATAGATAGCTCTTGCTCCAAGCGCAAGCCCGAAGGCGAAGGTTAGCGCTCCCAGCACTATCAGTCCTAACACCATTATGGGGATAGCATAGGACATAAAGGTGGGTGCGTGTACCAAGGTCTGGTCACTGCCATGCACCCACCCAGGGGCGAGTAGCAAGGTCGCCGTTATGAT
>MWVY01000239.1_pt1 | contig 13046 bp, 20 predicted proteins | sample 1047251 | NCBI WGS metagenome assembly MWVY01 (sample SAMN06349983, study PRJNA376086) | soil metagenome | isolation source: MS7-5 sample Antarctic (ecotone) soil | place: Antarctica | collected 2015-01-13
AATCACCCGCAGTGGGGAGGGGAGCACCGACAGCGACCTTTGGGCACAGAGGAGTTGGCGCGGCTCAGTACGTTGCTCGAAGCGGAGGCGATGCCGGGCACGGAGGTGGGCAGCGGGTGGACAGTGAGAGCGATTCGCGACCTGATTGCAGAGCGCTTTGAGATCGACTATAGCCGCCGGGGAGTCAGAAAGCTGCTTCCGGCGATGAAGTGGAGCTATCAGCGTGGGCGCAAGCTCTACATCAAGCGCAGTGCCTCGGAGCAGGCGCGCTTTGAGTTGGAAACTGCGGAAGTGTTAGCCGAATTCGCGGAGAATGGCGTGCCGATGACGCCTCTGGCGGGTGATCAGAGCAAGGTCTACGTGGAGGGAACCATCGCCAAGAGATGGAACCCGGTCGGCAAGCAACCGCTGATTGCTGACGCGGCGCGAAGCAGGCAGGCCGAGAACATCTATGGCGCGGTGCATCTGGGAACAGGCCAGGAGGTCGCGCCGTTCTGCATTGATTGGCAGGATAGTGATGCGACGATCCGCTGGTTCGAGATGGTGCTGGACGAGTGCCTGCAGGGTGCGGTGGTGCTGTGGATAGATGGCGCGCCGCACCACACGAGCGACGAAGTTGCGGAGTGGTTGGAGAGTCATCCGCGGCTGCGGGTGATTAACTTCCCGGCGTACACGCCCGAAGAGAATCCGAAAGAAGCGACGTGGAAGATGCTCAAGGAAGAGGTCAGCCATCACTGCTGGCACCAGACGTTTGCCGATTTGCGCAAGGCCATCGACACGTTCTACCAAACGGCCCGCCGGCACACGGTGAATTTTCTGGAGAAGTTCGGGTACTTTTGGAGCGATGGAAGAATTCATCCTTTACCCCAAACTTCTTGAAGATTCAGAATCCATATCTTGGTGTGCCGTCCATATAGATTCAGTGTCGACATTGCGTAAGCCTGTGGGAACTAGCCCTTTTTCACGGTCTTTCTTATGCCAGTGGGGGCCGCGCGCTTTGTACATCCGTCCGTCAATGGCGCTCACCTCGGAGTGCGCGGCTGCGGGTTTGACCTCAGCCACAATCCGTTGGCCGAGCGCGGCGATTTGCTGCTCGGCTTCGGCCACCAGTCCCGTGAGCCGGCGCCCGATAGTGGTGCGATGTGGGACGCGCTCGAAACACAGCGCCCGGCGCAACCGCTCATCCTGCGTCAGCAGTTTGTGCAACTCACTGTCACGGAAGGTGCGCGTTGTGACGGCGACGACGGCGAGCAGCAGAAAGGACTGCGCGGAGAAGTCACGCTTTTGGCCGCGCGTGAGCGGCGTGGGCAATGGCTCTTGATAGTTTTCCTCAACCTGTTGGACTAGACTCAACAGGGCGTCAGAGGTAGTCGAAGTATGTTGGCACATACTCCTGATTGTGCCGCCACCGAGGGGTGGTTGCGACTCTGACGCCTCAACTTAGGCCACTGATTTCAAAGAACTTTTATCTGCACAGTCTTCATATAACCTCGTCCGGCTGGCACAAAACAACCTAACGAATCTGTTTCCATAACACCAACATGCAATTTGTTCTTGCTAGTGTTTATGAAAAGTGCGGTTGAAAAATCCTCGTGCTCAATGTGCGCTTTTTCGTACTTGTTGCCACGTACTTGATTGAAAACGGCGACGTGCATTCCGCTACTTGGGTCGTCAACATTCTTTCCGGTTAAAAGAATGACGGCAAAGTCTCGCATACCGTCACGGTTGAAATCACCTGTTTGATAATAAGGCTTGAAGTTCTTACCAAAGCCCCCCTCATCTCTTGCGTATTTTAGCGTTTCTTCGTCGAACCAAGTCTCTGGAATAAATTGATATGAAGGATTCTTTTCAATGAATCCTTGAAGCGCAGCGCGTTGAGCTCCCGTGTATTCGGTCACAGATTTCTGAGCTACGGCAACCGTCGGAAGCAAAAGTATTAGAACCGTTAGGATGCGTCGTCTCATAGGTATCACCCCGCCTAACGCTGACTCCGGCATTGAAAATGAGCGCCTCCGTGCCCCCCTCGTCTTTCGATTCTTAACGACATGCCTGCTTGATACTCCCTATGCGACGCGCTCGGCTTTCGCATCCGTATCTGAGCGCCGCAAGCGCTCGCGCACCAGTTCACGGGTGAGCGGATCGCTTACCAGAGCGGCGGCGAAACTTGCCGCCTCCCTTCGTCCGCCCTCCATAAGATCGCACGCGCCGTTGACACGCGCCTCATCATCAGCAGCTTCGGAAAACACAGAAAGTCGCTCACGCAAAAAATCAGCACCGCGCATCGTCAGCGCCTCATTCCAGTCCTTGCCGACGCGGGGGCGCAGACGAAGTATTCGAGTACCGCGCGGTTTCAAAGATTGAACCAATCTTGATGCCGCATCGTCGCCGGGCGCGTCGGCGTCCGTCGCTATCAACGCGGGCTTGAAAGCAAGTGCCGAAGCTAACCAATCCGGCGCGGACGTGCCCACGAGAGCCACAGCCGCCACACCGCACAGCCACAGACTGAGCGCGTCCATCGGCCCTTCGCAGATCGCCACGAGCGGGGCGGAGAGCGCGCCGGGCGTCGCAAATAAGCCTAGACTCTTAGGCCCGGCCGTCTGCGTTTTCGGGTTGTCGCGCCCGTCCACGAAGCGCCCGTTAACGGCTACCATCTCGCCTTTGCGGTTGTACATCTCGAACAGCACAGCCGGACGCCCATACCAATCAAAAGAGAAGCGCACGCCGGCCTCGTGTGCTACATCCGAAGAGATGCCCCGGCTCTTTAAGTAATTGACGCCCGGCGTGCCATCGAGAGGAACAGAGGCGCGCCACATCTCGCTGTGGTCAGTCAGCGCTTCCCGCTTTTCCCTCTTGTCAGCTTTCGGCGGTAAGGCGAACGCGCGCGTGACGGCGGCGCGGGCTTTCTGCTGGCGTGTCTGCATGGGGCGGTCAGTCCAAAAGTCTCTAAGCAGCCCCTTCTCGCCGCACCTGTGGCACAGCCACGCGCCGGTTTTAGTGTTGAGCGCGAGTGACCTGTGCTCCCTGTCGCGCGGCTTGGAGTCGCCGCAACTGATGCACAGAAAACGGCGCTCCGTCTTGCCGCTACAACGCGGCGCCGTCGAGTCGTAGGATTCAAGATCGGCCAGACATAAGGCGGAGGCCGCCGGGTCTTTAGCGATGATCGCCATTAACGGCCCTCCCTGAACTCTTGCAACCTTCCACAAAACCTTAATGGAAGAGAGACGCCGGGAATGCCGTGTCGGTTCTTATGGATTGACAATTTAACTTCGACCTCGCCAGCGGCATCCGGCTGCTCATCTTTGCGCGTTAGGTCGAGCACGGTTTCGCTCAGATATTCAACGTCGCCCGAACCTTTTGCGCTGTGTAAACCGCCGTCGCTTCTGTTCCCCGCTCGGTTGCGATGAGAGATCACAAGCACGGGGCAGGAAAGGTCTGCCGCGATTCCAGACGCCGCGCCGAGTGCGCCGTTGATCAAATCATACTCACTTGCCATGTCCCCGCCGCCGATGCGCCCTGTGCGCGCCCAAATCTGCAACGAATCTATAACCACAAGAACGTGCGCCGCGCCTATTCGCTCTTTAAGGCCCTCCGCCGCGTCGCGGATCATACCGGGTGAAGCATGGGTGCGTGTCCCGTCCATCAGTGCGAGGTGCGGAGCCTTTTCAGCCGTGCGCAAAGCCAAGCGCATCGCCTCTTGCCCGCCTAGTTCGCCCGTCTTCAACTTGCCTAAGAAGGTGCCCGTCTCGCGGCTGACCAAGCGCCTAAATAATTCGAGCACCGGCATCTCCGCCGTCACAAAAAGCGCCGGGAACTGGCAGCGGGCGGCAGTTTGAAGGCCGAATGCGGTTTTACCGGCACCGGGGGCAGCTTGAATCGTGTGCACGCCCGGATTTAGATAACTGCCGAGTGCTTCGTCTAGGGCAGACAAACCAGTTACAGGCCCTCTAGGTATGCCGGTCTTGCGCGATGCGGCAGCGGCCTCAGTGTCGGCCACAAAGTCAGAGATGAGATCAGAGAGGAGGGTAACTTTCGGGGCTTTTGGGTCGCTCGCGTTCATGCCCCGGATTATCTCAAAGGCCACGTGCGAGCTCGTCTCAGCACGTGAGCCTTAATGTAATTAAAGGATATTAGGAAAAACCGGCGGGGGAAATGTCTCCATAAGCACTATATTTGCAAGTCTTTATGGTGACGGCAAAAATAATTTATCTGCTGACGAGGGGGGTATTTCCTGCTGACGAGGGGGGTATTTCCTGCTGACGAGGGGGGTATTCAATTGCCCTCCCCCTTGTCGGCAGATTGTGACTTGCGTCCTCGTTTGCGTGTGATGGCCGTAGCACGCTTCGCCTGCAATTCGCTTGCGCGCCGTTCCATGTCAGTAGGCCAATCAATGAGCACGCATTGACTGAGCCATTCTTTAGTCCATCGTGTAGGCTCAGCGAGCGCTGTTAAGGTCTCGTCGGATGTGAAGTCATCCGGGTTTACGCCTTCTGGTGGCGTTGTGATCGTCCAACCTCGAACAACACCAACCTCGTGGATTCGATCAAGGGCTGCTTCCAGTTTTTCGCGCATTCGCCCCGGGTTTGTTTTAGCATCTACTGCCCAGAGTCCGGTTTTTTCTAGCAACAGCCGAACGCGAACGGAGGTACGTCGGTAGCCATTCATTCTAGCCAGAATCGCCAAGTACCCGCCAACCATCACAGCATATTTATCTTCGTACCCTGAGCCTAGTTTTAATAGACCTTCACCGATCAAAGCAACATTACGATTGTATGTTCGCCAAACTTCATCAGCGAAAAACGGCCCCGGCGCGTAGCTGAAAGCAACCGGCTCCCACATCGCCTTAGTGCCGGGTACTCGGTTTGAGCCGAATAAATCAGCGTAGCCGTCCATTTCTTCGGCGATGATTCCACGTGACCACAATGGGCCGCGTAGTCGCCGGGCAGTTCCGTTTAATGGATGGTAGACAGCTCTTAGTTCAAGTGATGTTAAAAGTTCGAGCACATTCATTGCCGCTTGCTTGTTCTTGCTTGTATGCGCCTGGCCTTTCTTTACGGTACCCTTTTTCTTAAATCCTAAATCGTCGCAGAATTGCGTGATGGGCATTTTGATAAACTGATTAGGCTCTGCATCTGTCTCTGCATATGCTCGTGCCCATAGTGCATACTGTGCTTTGACAGCTAGGGCTCCATTCTTCTGTAGTAAGTTCCAGATCGCTTCGCCGGGGTCTTTCGTGAATCCAATTGCGCCGTGTAAATCATTGGCCTTTGTCTCTATCGGATACGCTGCCCAAAATTGATTGCTTTCGGTCAAGCCGCGCGCCTCTAGAGCGTCTAGCTTGGTTTGCATCTCCGTTGACTTGCGCATAGCTCCGGTCATAAATGATTCGATGGCCGCTTTATTGAACCGGTCAGCAGGGGCGCGGATCAAGCCATCTCGAGACAGTGCGGTTGTTTCAGGTTTTTTGCGCTTTTGTTTTAGGGGCGGCCTCTCTGTCTGCTTTCGTCGCCAAAGTTCCCTGCGTAATAACCTTGCTACAACACTGATGTCTGTATCATCAATTCTCCATTTAGACCGTGCTTCACGTACTGCGTTAAAAACAGTATTTAGGTCTGCGTTCTCACCTATATTCAGATTTGGAATAGCCTCTAATGCTAATGTCACCCATGCAATACGTCCTGCCTCTTCCCGCGCCCGCCATTCTTGCTGCCGCTTTTCGTTATAAGTCTTTAATGCTTCGCGTATCTTCTCAGTGCCCTCATACATCTCTTTCTCAGCTATTCTGGCTGAAAACCGCCCTTCGTGTATGCGGGCGACACGCTCATCTTCGCTGAGTGTCGCCCACTTTTCTTCGTTAATGACTAACTGTGACGCTAGAATAGGCATTGTTTATCTCCGACGATTCCGATAGTCACTACAGTCTTGTTTCTCACGCGCAAACTCCCCGCATAGCGCCCCACGTTATAGTTTCGTCACGTAAGCATACAAGTCGGCGCGCTTCACTCTCCAACCTCTGCCGATGATCCGCGCCTTCAGTTTCTTCTCTTCGATGGCTTGCCTCAGGTGCCCGCGCGAGAGTCCCGAAAGCTGCGAGGCTTCCATGAGTGAGAGCGTCAACTTTTCGGAGAGGCGCGGAGCAGGGGTGTCGGCAGCAGAGCGTAGCGCCTCCGCCGCGCTCGCCAGTGATTCAACCTGTGACGACATCGCGCCTCTGACCAAATCCATGAAAGCGGCGAGCGCCGGCGTCTGTTCGGACAAAGCCCCGTCGAGGTTCGCTGCGCGTCTATTCGGGGCTATTAACTGGCGGTCAACTGACTCTAATTCCGCTTTCAACTTCTCGACGCTCGCCGGGTCAAAATCCGCCTGCTTGCCCGTTTTGCCGCGTACATACCTGACTTCACCTAAGCGCCCCTCGGATGCGTACTTTTCGACTAGCCGGATGGACACTTGGAGCGCGGCGGAAGCGTCTTTTTTGTTCATCGCGCGTGCCGGGTAAAGAGTAGCGGTCTGACTGCTTTCTGGGATTGCCGTTTAAGCCCCGCAACAGCCCCGCATTCGAGGCTCTTCGGGGCTTGCCGGTAGCTCACGCCCTTACGCCCGCACAGCCCCGTAGCGCGTCTATTCGGGGCTTTTTTCATGGGCTACTTCACGAACGGGAAATGCTCCCGCAACTCTTTCTTCATGCCGCATCCGGCGTGTCACTTTCTTTCACGACGCGGCGCTTCCCGTTCATCTCACGCAGCATCTCTTTCACCTCGCGCGGCGCGTTGATTTTGATATCTGGAGTTGAACACTCTGACGACGGGCGGACGAGTCTTAGCGCGGGCTTAGGGTCTTCGGCTTTCGGGAAGGCTCGCTTACCGGCTTCCCTTAACTTGTTGGTGCTCATCGCTTCCATTCCTTACCGCTCATTTTGCGAAAGTGTACTCACTACACCTTTGGTCGCTGGCACCCGCCCGAAAGCCTCTCCGCGTCTGCTTGAGCAGCTAAGCAGTTAGCCACAGTAGTGTTATCACCTGCTGCCTTTTCCGCCCGCGTCGCCGCGTTGCGCCTTCTTCGCGTCCCGGCAATCCTTGCAGCGCTTCGGCGGCTCGAAGCCTTTGTCGCGGTAGAACTCTTGGTCGCGCTCGCTGAAGCTAAAATCCCTGCCGCAGTCGGCGCACGTCAACGTCTGCTCTTGATAGTTGCTCACTTCTTACCTTTCTTCTTCCCGTTCGATTGTGCGGGCTTGGCTTTGGGCGGTCGGCCTGCTTTGCGATCCGCTACAAGCGCCAAGTCAGATTCACGAATGACAAGCGCGCGTCCAAAGCGTGTTGCGGGCAAACGTCCGTCTTTTATCATTGCTTGTACGCGGCGCACGGTCACACCTAAACGTTCCGCCACTTGCTGCGCTGTCAGTTCATCCATGAGCCACTTATACGCTGAAAAGAATTGTTCGTCAATGCGATTATTTGTGTTGACATATTATTCGCAAACGCGTATATTTCTCTCAAGTTAGCAATTCAAACAAAGAGAGGGAATCAAATGTTCATCCTGAAATCGAAACAGCAACTCACGAAGGCCATCGAGAACGCCCGCGCGCTGCACCCGAAAGTACGCATGGTTGAATTTGGCGAGTATGAAGTGAGCGGATCGAAGGGCAACACGTACACCGTGCTGTGCTACCGCGCGAACGGCGAGAAGATAGTTGACTGCAACTGTCCGTCGAGAGTGCCGTGCAAACATTCGGCGGCTGCGCTTCAGGTTCACATCTTCATGGCGGCACGCAGAGGCCACTAACAAAAAGGGCTTAGGTGATGCCGTAAACATCCCTAAGCCCCAACCCCAGACCCAAACCTCTAAGGAGAAAGGTTCAGTTCTATGCAAAACAATACTCTCACAATTACACAGACGCCAGCGCGCAAGTTGGAGCGGGTGCGCGAGAGGGTGCGCGTCGTCACACGCGCCGTACAGGTCACGGAAGGCCGCCTGCTCGACTTCGACACGGCAGACGACATCATGTGCGCCCTTCACACGGCGGCGCGCGAACTCGAGGAACTGGCGATCACCGTCGCCGTTATGCAGAGAAGGGAGACACTCTAATGGCAACGAAGAGACAAGCAACTACGCCCAAGACCACCAAATGGCCGCACATGGAAGCGGAACTGGCCGTTCACATCGCGGCCATTCTTGAGTACCCATTCACGCCGGAAAATCTTTACAACGCCATCGTGGATGAAATGTCAGACATGCTTTCGGACGTGTCTGCAAAAGAGTCGAGAGATTCAGCGGAAATGATCGAGCGGGTGTTGAACTGGCACCGGGGCTTCGGCTTCCGCTCGCTCGGCCAATACGCCGAAGAGAAGCTGGCGGACGGGCGCGTTGTCACCCGCCTGAAGGGAACCTCGCGTTTGTCAGCGAAAAAGTGAAATCCTCCCGACGTCGGGAGGTTTGTTGGACGGTCAACAGAGTCGAAGAGGCTAGCTTTCGGGCTGGCCTCTTTTGCTTTGGTGGATAGCGTTGAACGGCAGCAACGTGTTGAGCAGCGGCGGTAACAGTTGCCTTGCCGGATTCAACGTCAGCGATTAGTTTTTTGTCGCCCGACTTAACAACTGTTGTTGCGCGCTGAACAGACTCGCGCGAGACATTCAACATCTCCGCAACTTCGGATTGTGGCAAAGCATCAATTGATGCTTTGCCACCAGTATGTTGATTACCTCTGTCCCCGCCCTTTTGCATCGTCGCAATCTTCGCGGCGACCATCGCGCGCTGGCTTTCGTTCAAATGCCGTCTGTGCGTGATACTGAAAACTACCGCGCCGGATGCCCGCCACGCTCGCACAGCGCCCCGCCCCGCTTGTTTTAGCCCTTCATCCATGCCACAGCATACCCGTTTCAGCACAGGGCAAATATGCGCGTCCGAGAATGCGAGGCTTGGCGATTGTTGAAAGCTAGAACGCCGGCTTTAGGCGTGAGGGGTGCCACATGGTGAGTACTTGCGCAAAGTCATTCGGAGAGAAGTAACTCCGCGAGCGGATCATCGGCAGGGGCTGGCGGTTGAAGCGGGAAGACCTTGAAGCCTACGTGAAGAAGCTATGATCTCTGTCCCCGATCATTGACGTACCGCCACATCTGGAGTAAAACCTCCCAGCGCAAACCATAGGCTGATCTCGAACGGGGCGCACCTACATCGCTCTCCGGTGAGTCAAGTCTTGCTCCAAACCTCGCGCGGGCTGTCCCCATCTCTCGCGCCTTCACAAGCAGAATTAAGGAGGGGAAGTATGTCCCGAATCAGTAGATTCGCTATCGCCCTAGCAGCTTTTGTTGTGCTAGGAGTCGCGGCGGTGCCGGCACGCGCCGACATCGCCATCTTCGCCGGCAATGTTCCGCAGACGGACGAGAACGTGCTGCTGAACACCGGCGCGAACGGCAACCCGATTTTCGGCACGACGAATCAGACCGGGCTGCAGGTCCGGTTCGCCTCCAACGAAAACATTACATCACCGTCCATGGGACAGGCGAGGATCGAGGCGGTAGACGGCGCCTTCACGACGCTCACGGTGAGCGTCGGCTCGGCCTTCCTGTCGACCGGCAGCTTCACCTCGCTGATCCTGAACCTGGATGCCTCGGTGAACGGCACCGTTGACTTCGTGGTGACTGAGGTCGACGGGACGGTCAATAACTTCAACAACCTCGCCGTCGGCGGGTCCGGCTCGAACTTCTTCACGATTGTCGCCTCGAACAACCAGCGGATCCGTAGCGTAATGTTCACGGCTGACGCGCCGGTAACGTTTGTGGACGCCGCGCAGTTTAGGATCGGCGGCGCGTCCACGACTTCGACGGCGCCGATCCCTGAGCCGGCGACGATGATCCTGTTGGGCACCGGCCTGGCGGGTGCGGCGGGCGCGGCCAGACGCCGGCGCAGAGAGAACAGCAACGAGTAAAAATCCTTGCTGTAGAGAGAGGCAGAGGCTCCAAGCGGGCGGTGCGGCGTCCGCGCGGGTCTTCCTTCTCAGCCCACGCATTTCATACAAGTTATTAATTCAGTCGGATAGTTCCTGAGAGAATTGTGGCGCGCATAGGGCACTGTGGCGGCGCCATAATCGGCGCGGCACGGCGAATTGCAGGCGCTGGTGACGCGCAAAAAGAAGGGAGTCGGGGCGAGGTAGGCAAGCCGCCCCCCGACTCCCTTCATCCTTATGAATGGAAGGCGGTGGCCGCCTCTCTCAAGTGGTCGCCGCCTCTTCTCACATTCCTGTGAGGCCGCGTCGAATGTCCTCACCCCACCCGACCAAGCAGGCGGACACATTCAGCACCCGCCCTTGTTGGTCGCGCACTATATGCCCACCGGCGGAGAGGCGTCAACGCCTTCTGGAAGTAGGTATGGCCGCGCGTCTGGTTTGCGCTCCGCGATCCGCAACTTCACAGCCTCAAGCATGTCGCTCTACCCGATGCAATGCCGCATCCACCTCCGGCGTGAAGTATTGATCTAAGGGACAGCCTTCCGCCTCTGCCTTACTGAAGCACGCCTCCAAAGCCAGCAACTCCGCGTCGGTGAGGCGCGTCAAGTCGTGTGTCGGCAGCGTGCTTTGCCGCGCCGCTCTCTCTAGTCTTTCAAGTCGTGACTCTAGGCTCATTGGGTGTCATCGCTTCACGGCGAACTACCACCGCGATGTGCTCTCTGCCGCAATCGCACCGCGACTCCGGCACCGCCGCGCCGTCTCTTGTGATGCTGATGATGTGCGTGCATCGCGTCGCGTCGTCAACGCCGGCGTGCGTCTCAAGTCTCTGTAGTCGTGTCTCTAATCTCATCGGCTTCGTACTCCCTCATAAATTCGTCAATAACCTTCTGCGCCGCTTCGACGCCGAGCCGCTCGATCTCGCGTTCAATCACAATGTCGAGTTCCGCGTCCCATGCCGCCAGTTCGCCGTGTAGTTTGTTGACGCGCTCTTTTAACGCCATGATCTTTTTCCTTGTGTTACCGGCAACGACTTTTCCAACATCTCGACGCGCTCTTGTAAGTCCATTAGTTCGACGGCGCTCGTGGACTGTTCAAGGATGGCGCGCGCGGCGGCCACGCGCGAAGATGCGGGCGCTTCACGATCCTCGGCCACTTCGCACAACACTCTCGCCGCGACGGTGCAATAACTTTGAAGTTGTGCGATGGCCGTCTCGACTAATTGACGACGCGCGGCGCGGTAGCGGGATTGAAAGTCCGGGCTTTGGAGCCAGCGCCAGAGAGTAACCTTTGTAACGCCCGCCGTCTCTGCCGCTTGCTTGATCTCGCCACAATCCAGCAATGCGATGAGCGCTTGTTCCTGCTTCGCGGTTAATTTTTGCTCCAAAGGTTTCATTGAATAACATCGGGCTACATTTCAACACCCATTTATGCACGATCTATGCACCTTTTTCGCATCGTGCGAAAGGTTCCAAAGCTGGCACCGTGCGCAAGCGGTTGTGCGCGCAGTAGCTTTGGAGCAGTAGGATTTCAAAACCGCATAATGGCTATAATCGGACGCGCCCCGCTGTGGAGGTTGACGCTTGAGACTTGTTGTGCGAGGCGTAGAACCAACAAAAAACCTACCCCAATTGCCATAGGCCCGCCGTTCGATGGAACACATACATTTTCATCGGATTGTTACTTCGAGTGTGTACTTTGTGTTTTCGAGCATACCTGCCCTTACACTGATTACATAGTCGCCCGATGTTGGAAGCTCGCCCGTCCAATCCGCGACTTCGACCGCATCTTCATCAACGGCACTACCGTCTTTACTCGAGACGCTGAAGTTTGCAGTATCCGTAGGTGAAGTTATGTGGACGAGCATGGTTTGTCCTGCTTTAGCGCCAAGCAAGTATCTGTCAGTTGAGCCGCGAACAATCCTGCCTTTCAACACAGCCGTTGTGCGACCGCGTTGAAACTTAACACGCCGAAGGATTTGATTTGGAAGCACCGATGAGGTCAGAAGCAACATAGCTATCAAAGCCAAAATGCCATTGACAGTTTTTTGCATGCAATAAAATCTCCTTTGTGAGCACGCTGAGCACAAAAGCCCTGTTCGATGGCGCGTTAATTACTGCCACAAGGTTCTACTATATAACCTGAAGACTGTGCAGATAAAAGTTGCATGTAATCAACCACTTGGAATGCGCCATCGGGCGCAATCCAACTGATCTTTGATATGCGCGAGTGGTTGGCCCGCGCGATAGTCAGCGAGGAAGCACACCTGATAGAGCCAGACGCTTGCCAACACGAATGCGCCATTACGTCCGGTGCCTGTGACCGGACACTCCGTCAAGCCAGAGGCTTGCATGATGCGTTGAAAGAGCAGTTCGATGGTCTGCTTGCGATAGCCGTAGAGATCATCCTTCCACGACCGGCGTTGGGTGGGCAGTTGCTTGGGTGTCAAGACCCACCCGCCCGCTTCGGCGTAGCGGCGCGGGAAGTCACCGCCGCCAAACGTCTCGTCACCCAGCAGCACGTCAGTCACGGTGAGGCGACCACTCCTCAATGCGTCACTGGCCGTGCGCGCTTCACCTTCATTGTTCGCACGCCACGCGGCAAACAGTGGGACGGGTGCGGGGAAGACCAGCCCTTGTAAGAGGAGTCGGTAGCCCTGCACCCAGCCGCGATAACCACTCTTGCTCCACCTATATGGATGGCACACCAAGATGCCGAGTCGGACCTGAATAAATATAATCGTCGCGCAGATAGACTCACGCAGCGAAAGGAGACCTGATGCTGAGCGACAAGGATTATCTGGAAGCCACTCGACGATTCAAAAACAAGCAAGGAAATGCCCATGCTCGGCAACGCTATCACGCCCTGCTATTGGTGACGAAAGGCTACAACTACCGCGAAACTGCCGACATCCTGTTTGTCGACGAGGAAACGGTCAGCCGCTGGAGTAAGCTGTATCAAGAGAAGGGGCTTGATGGCGTGAAGAATCACCCGCAGTGGGGAGGGGAGCACCGACAGCGACCTTTGGGCACAGAGGAGTTGGCGCGGCTCAGTACGTTGCTCGAAGCGGAGGCGATGCCGGGCACGGAGGTGGGCAGCGGGTGGACAGTGA
>MWVY01000240.1_pt1 | contig 13035 bp, 11 predicted proteins | sample 1047251 | NCBI WGS metagenome assembly MWVY01 (sample SAMN06349983, study PRJNA376086) | soil metagenome | isolation source: MS7-5 sample Antarctic (ecotone) soil | place: Antarctica | collected 2015-01-13
GGTCGCACGCTTTCTTTTAGCGCGCGTCTTCCAGACGGCAGCGCAGCGCTTTGCGTAGCTCCGTCCAATGGCGGACAGGTTCGTACAGTCATCAAGTATGCAAGCGACGAAAGCTACGGCGCTCCGGTGCGGAATCAACAAAAGCAATCAAATTTCCATCTGGCGACCACGTTGGCTGTGAGCGAAGCCCCTTCGCCAGCGTGAGAAGGCGAGATTTGCGAGATGTTGTATCTAACATCCACAAGCGTTGCGAGCTAACATCGGGTTCCCATATCAAGTAAGCGAAAGCGCTTCCATCAGGCGCAATGGTGCCAGATACGGCAGTGTATATGTCGCGCGGCGCGAGGGTGGCGAGATGTTTAACTTGTTCCGCTGAAGCAGATTGACCGAATACAATTGTCGGCAACAAAGTAATCAGAAGTAATGCAAATGTTTTTTTCATAATTTTCTATTCTCCTAACTACATGGATTTACAGTTGGTTAAAACGATGATGCATCATTCGCACATATGTTAAGTAAAATGCGTTACATCTCCCGTGTGTCAGTAAAACAATTTTCACGGCTTTTAATTTGTTCATAAACAGCGTTTTTGAACAATGTTTTAGGCTCTAGTGTAGCAAACTGCTTAATTGGAAGTGGTAAGCTACTGAAATGCAACAACTAAACCGCTATTATCGGCGGTCGAAAATCAGCGAACGGAAAATGCGTCAAATCATCAAGTATTTTTCTCTTGATTTGACCGCCAGTAAAACGGCTGAAATTGTTGCTCTGACACGACCGAGCGTGTCGAGAATCTTTGTCAAAATCCGCACTCGCATTGCCGAAGAAGCCGAACGCGCTTCGCCATTCGGCGGAGAGGTCGAGGTTGACGAAAGCTACTTCGGAGCTAGACGAGTGCGCGGCAAGCGCGGTCGCGGGGCTTCGGGCAAACAAATTGTGTTTGGCATTTTCAAACGCCACGGTTCGGTTTACACGGAGATTGTCCCTGACTGTAAAGCCCGGACTTTGCAAGCTATTATTCGCGGACGAGTCGTGCCACAGAGCATTATTCATTCGGACGGCTGGCGCGGCTACGACGGGCTGGTTGATGTCGGTTACGATAAACATTTTCGCGTGAATCATTCGCTTAATCAGTTTGTGATTGGCAGCAATCACATTAACGGAATAGAAAGTTTTTGGTCTTTTGCCAAACGTCGTCTGCACAAATTCAACGGCGTGTCGCGGAAAACTTTTTATCTGCATTTGAAAGAATGCGAATATCGTTTCAATAATCGCAAGCAAAACTTGCTTCGATTACTTTTGAAATTACTTGAAAACAATCCGCTCTAAAGCAAGTTTGCTACACTAGAGCCATGTTTTATTTATTTATTACCGTCACAGTTTAATCTCGTCAATTTTATTATCTTTGGTCAGGGTTATGATGAATTCCAACTTTGTGCTGCTGTAAGTTAAGCGATAACGATAAAGGCGCGAGCCGCTCTCTAATTCCCTGCGTTCGAGCAGTTCGATGTTGTTGAGCGTACCCAGAGATTTGAAATACTCTGCCGCCTGTTTGGATTGGCTAAGAATCAACGCGCCTGCTTCAGGGGTAAAAAGTTCGGGCGTTGCTTTTTCATCAATCGTTTTCTGCAAAAATTCTTTGACTAAAGCCGTTACCTTTGGCTCTTTATCTTCGATTACCTTAGCTGCTGCGATGGAAAGTTGCGGATGATACATTTCCAACAAACTCCGAGCTAATTTATTTAGATTGGCATTGCGCAAATTTGCAAAGACAACAACCGTTAATTTCTCCTCCGGGAAACGCTTAATATCGGATTCAAACCCCTGCCACCGACCACCATGTTCGATAATACGCTTGCCGTTAAAGTAGCTTATTGCCCAACCGAAGCCGTAAGGATGTGTTTTACTGTTGTTTGGTTTAACGGGCTTCCACATTTCGTCATAACTCTTTCTCTGCAAAACCTTTCCGCCGTTAAGCGCCGCTTCCCATTTCGCCATATCTAAAATGGTCAGATAAAGCGAGCCGTCAGCTGTTGTATTACTACTGGGAGAAACCCAGCGTTGATTTTTCAACTCACCATTGACCAAAATGTAACCCGCAGCACGATTAGGAACGATGTCAGCTTCAGTGATAATCCGTGCTGTTGTCATTCCCAGCGGATTAAAAACACGCTCTTTCAAAAAATCTCCGTAGAATTTACCTGTCACCCGACTGATTAAAATTCCGAGCGTGGCGTAACCAATATTACTGTAATCCCATTTTTCACCGGGCTGAAAAGCAAGTGGTAATGTTTTAATTATTTTGTAAAGAGAATCCTCAGTGTAATCAGCACGAAAGTTGAAATCTTCTGGATAACCCCGCATTCCCGATGTGTGTGTGAGCAAATGTCGAATTGTGATGTTGTTCCATTCGGCAGGTGCGTCCGTGAAATACTTGTTGATTTTATCGTCTAAGCCGATTTTACCGTCTTCGACGAGTATCATTATCGCCATCGCGGTGAACTGTTTGCCGACCGAACCGGATTGAAAAATCGTTTCCGTTTTGACCGGAACTTGATGCTCGACGTTTGCATAACCGTAACCTTTGGCATAAATAATCTGTCCATCGCGGATTACGGCAAGCGAAACGCCGGGAATTTTCTGCTTCTGCATTTCGGCTTTGATAAATTCATCAATTTTTGCCGTAATTGCGTTCTGCGCTAGCGCGGGAAAAACAAACAGCGAAACGATTATGAGAAAAGCAATACTTATAAATTTAATATTTTCTTTCATAGTAGTGAACCTCCTAACATTTTTAAGCCATGAGCAATTCTTTAATTCTGACTCAAAAAGGGGCGTTTTTGAGACTGTTTTCCCACAAAAAGAAGGGTAAGTATTTAATTTGACAGTTTAGGGGTTTCCTGCTGAACATTGCCGACTATTTTTCCAAGCAAAAACCTAAGGCGCAATCCTGTCAAACCGATGGTGCATCATTCGCGGAAACCAAACAGTGAAATGCGTTATGTTTCCTTTTTGATCCTTATGAAAAAGCATCCAAGCGTCAAAACCGCTATCAGGATATTGTTCAATCTTTATCTGAAACTGATTTATGCTTTCCGGTTCGATAATGGTATCGGCGACGGTCGGTCTTTTAATGACCAGCTTTCCTTCATCGTTTAGTTCAATCGTCCAGTAAAAATCCAGATGCTTGCTGTAATACTTTCCGGTAAAAGCCGACAGTTCCTGCTTTGACGGCTGCCACCGAGCAGTTGTACCTCTGACCATTTTTTCCGGCGGAGAACCGTCGTTGTATTTAACTTCTAAATTCGTAATCGCCCCGTCCGGCGACCTGCTGAACGTAAATTGAGCGATGTTCTGACCGCGCTGAAAAATAAATACGTCTTTTCCGACGGGAACAAGATCAAAAACCGGATAATCGGGAGTCATCTTTGCTTTTAACACTCCGTCCTGCACAAAAAAATCGCTGAATTTATTCGGTCTCGGCTGCACATAACTCTGCCAAGCAGGTGCGGTCTGCCACATAAATCTGCCTTCATACTTCAATAGTTCGTTTTTCGGGACGGAAATCGCTTTTGTCGGGAATGTCGGCACGGGAGAAGGAGCGTTTGCATTTAACAGATAATTGACAATAGCCTTGTTTTCCTGACCGAATCCGTTGTAATAGCGATTTCCGAGCGTAATTACCGCGATTCCTTTGGCGGGTATTCGTGTCAGGTAATTGTATTCAAGCACGCCTTCGTGCAAAAGAACTACTTGATCGCTGATTTTGCGTTGGGAATAGCCGACCACATAATGATTGTCCTTACCCGGAAGAATCCTCACATTGGCTAAAAGACGGGCTGCGGCTTTTGCTATTTCGCTCGCAGAATCCGTCTGGACTGCCGCCCAACGCTCCAAATCTTCGGCTGTTGTCAGTATGAAATAATTTCCGCCCGGAGACGTTTTCTGGACTTGGGTGTGAACGAAGTTTCTGGCGCCGCGTGAATATGCAATCGCTTTATTGGGAATAATCTCTAACGGATCATTTTCCATTCGGGTCGAGTGCATCTTTAACGGTTCAAACACTCTTTGCTTCAACCAGTCTGGCAGATTTTTCCCCGAAGCCTTTTCCAGTATCAGGCGCAGCAATCCGAAATCGGAATTGGAATACATATAGTCTTTACCGGGTTCGACGGAAGGAGTCGGTTGATTGTAGAGAAAATTCAAAAACTGCGACCTGTCAAACCTGTTCGACATGCTCGCCTGCGTTAGCAACAATTCCGCCCATTCATCTGCAAACCCGCTGCGATGATTCAATAAATCCCAAATCGTAACGCCGTCAGACCATTCGGGCAGTTTCGGAAAATACTTACGAATCTTATCATCAAGTTTTAAGATTCCATCCTGCTCCATCAGCACAGCCGCTATCGAAATAAATTCTCTACCTTCTGAATAAGGCATCCGCACAACCGTTTGGTGTGTAAACGGAACTTTATGCTCGATGCTCGCCATGCCGTAGGCTTTTTTGGCGATACCCTTGCCGTTTTCTATGACGGTAACGGCAACGCCCGGCGAATTCGTGTTATTTATCGAAGCAAAGAGGCTGTCTATTTTTGCTTCGAGTTCTTTGTTTAAAGTTTGTTCTTTAGGACTTGTAACAACTTGATTAACTTGCGCGACGAGTAATGTAGGCAACAAAATAATCAGCAATAATGCAAATGTTTTTTTCATAATGGTTCTCCTTGTATTCAAATTGTTGGAATTTGCCGCCCGTCATTTATTCAGGGTGCGAATAAATCCAGATGTCCGCGATTTTGTCCTGCGCCGTTAGATAAAATGTAAAGAAATGTGTCTTCTGCCGCGTTACTATTTTGTAGCTGCATAAATTTTTTATCTGTGTGCCTATGCGTTCTACTTTTCGCGTTTCTACGTTCTTACAGGCGACGAATGAAAACGACTTCAAATCTTTCATTATCGCCGGAATTTCGGATTTGGAGGTTGTATAATCAAGCGCATCATAGCTAAAACGGGCGCGAAATCCTTCGGTCATCTGCGCCGAATCTATAGCGCCGCTTGCCACACTTGATAAAAATTGTTTGAGTTTCTGCGACCTTTGCAGATTAACGTCGGGCTGCGGTTCGAGTTGATGCGGGATGCGTAAAGCCGGATTAAACATCCCCGCTATGCTCATACCGATTGTGTATGGATATGATTGCACGCGGTTGGTGAGAATGATAACGGTTAATTTCTCGTCCACATATCTTGAAATTTCTGCATGAAAGCCCGTGATAAATGTTCCGCCGTGATTTATATTCCGATGCCCGAAATAATCGTCTATAAACCAACCCAAACCGAAATTAGCGTTCCAGTCGTTGTAGGCAATCGAGCCGTTTTTAAGGCGCGCGGGCGTGAACATCGCATCGAGGCTGACCCGCGTAAAAATCTTGTTTGTATTCAGCGCGGCGTCCCACTTTGCCGTATCCAAAGCGGTGGTCATCAAACCGATGTCCGCGCTGGCGCGCAGCGTTTGCGCGACATATCTGCCGTTACGCAAAATGCCATTTTCAAACTTATATCCCGAAGCCCGATTCGGAATAATTTCCGCTAGATTTATCGCCCGTGTTCTGTTCATACCGAGCGGTTCAAAAATCCGTTCGCGCAAAAACTCGCCGTAAGGTTTTCCGGTGATTTGTTCAATAATCAAGCCGAGCAAGAGATAGCCCGTCGTGCTGTATCTGGCGTTTTCGCCGGGCGGAAAATTCAATTCATTCGCGCCGATTCGCTCAATGAGTTCCTGATTTGTGTAATCAAGACGGCGGTTTAACTCGAATTCCTCGATATAATCTTTAACGCCCGATGTGTGGTTGAGCAGATACCGGACGGTAATCGCATTATAAGTTGGGGGAAGACCGGAAAGATATTTTGTAATGCTGTCATCGAGATTCAACTTTCCGTCCTGCGCTAAAAGCATAATAGCGCCAGCCGTAAATTGTTTGGTGTTTGAAGCGATTTCAAACATCGTGTCGTCGGTTACGGGAGCATTGAGTTCGATGTTTGACACGCCGTAGTTTTGAGATTTGATAATTTTGCCCTTATGAACGACGGCAAGCTGAAGTGCCGGAATACTGCGCTTTTGCATCTGCAACCGAACGTAATCGTCAACCTCGTCGGCTTGCACCAAAGCGGCATTACAAAACAGCAAAGCTATAAAGACAAAAAGTAATCTATACATAATCTCTATTCTCCAGATTCAAGAAAAAACGTTTAACGGCGGAGTTACCGTGGGACGAAACCGCCACCAAGCCCGCCAAAAATTAACGGACAACGCGAGTTGCAGAATTATTCAGGACGTTTATTCCACATAACATATGTTTGTTTCCAAACACCATTTTTATCTTTTTTACTAATCCATAAATAATTCGCCCGCTTTTCAGTGAGTTCGTTTGTCTTCTTATTCTTTAATGTTTCTTTTGCCCAGCCTCTATCAATCGCCGTATCTCCGATAATCTTTACTTCCTCGCTGTGATATTCCGTCTTTACCTCAAATATCTTCCATAATTGATTCATCATATTCAGGGCGTTTTCTTGTCCCGATACGGGTGGCATACCATCAGGAATTAAAACAATGTCTGAGGCAGAATGGCGTCTGAGCGGCTCAATGTCATTCGGCGCGTTCTCCGCCTTCTGAATTTCACTTCTCATCCGGTTGATATATTTAATGTCTTCATCCGAAGCATTTTTCTTTGTTTCCATCGGTAAAGTAGAAGGCGAAGCCGGAACGACAGTTTTTGTTTTAGAAGTTTTGGGATTGATTTGAGAAATCGCAGATGCCGATAAAATTAACGTTAGAATTATTAAAAAAGAAAATTTCATATTTACCTCTTTATTCACAAGAAAGCACCCAACACGGGAATTGAGCCGCTACCCCTGAAGTTATTGGACTTCCGGTAAAATTCAACAGCAGTACACTATCGAGCAGCCGACTCGATGAATTCATTCGGCGTCGTCGCCGCAACCAAGCTGCACGCAGAATTACTGCTGCTTAATTTCCGAAGCGTGGTTGGCGAAGAAGCAGCGTCTCTCAATTTTCAACGTCTTGTCCGACGATGTCGGCGACGATGCGCCAAACGCCTTTTTGTTTGACCATTACTGTCGTGTGACCGTTTTCCTTTCCGTCGCCGCCCCACGCTTGCCCTTTGTCAACTCCCGAACCTGCGGAGCGCATCGTCAAGATTGCCGTGTTTTCATAAAGGCGAATTGCGAGGTCGTTCATTTTCAGAGAGTTGAAACGCAGTCCGTTGCGCTTTTGGCGCTGCATCACGAATTTTTTTCCGGCGGGGAGACCGTCAACGCCCATATAAAAATAATCTTCGGTCAAAAGCCGCTCGCGCACCTGGTCGCACTCAGTTTGGTCAGCCTGCATCGCTTTGAGATACTCGTTGAATACTTTCATAATCGCTTGCTTCTCCGAATTAATAGCCGCATTTGTCTGGGCAGATTGTCCGAACGCCGAAAGCGTCAACAAACACATAAAGATAAGAGTCAATACAATCTGTCTCATAGTTTCGTCTCCATTTATTCTTAAAAAAGACCGACGGGTCTATTTCATTTGTTCGTCGGATGCGTTTAATGTTTTACTGGTTGATTTGCGAAGCGTGGTCGAGGGCGACTTACCGGCATCCGTCTGCAAACAAAACATTCCGCACAATAATTCGCTTCTTTGATAACTAATTTGAGAGGTGCTTCCACAAACTTAATAAAACCTGTATTAGACCTCTCATTTGGTATCTGCAATAAAATCAGGATTGAATAACTCCTTCAACGAAGAAGTAAACTGCCGGACTTAATGCGTCCGGCAGCATCAATCATTAGCATTATTCGCCGCGGCGGACATTTGCCAGATTCTGTTCAACAGCTTGAAGTTCTGCGTTGGTTGCTGCAGGATTACTGATAGTCGCTTCTGATGCCGTCATCAATGCAAGGAAATCAGTTACCCCGCTTTTCAGCAAAACAGTGCTGTCCCAATCTATCGCACCGCTAGCGAACTGCAGCCAAGCTCGCATGAGTTCGGCACGTGCGCGGGCGCGTCGGTCTCCGCCGGTCGGCGAGAGAACGGCATGCACATCGGCTGTGGTCATCACCGATGTCGTTTCCGAGAATATACCGGACACGGCGTTGACTATTTCCAAGTAACCTTGCGCCGTTGCAGCGTCAATTTGGGGCGAGCCTGCGCCTGAGAACTGATGCTTCCACCAGCCCAAGCCCTGAGTCCGTTCAGCGGTGCCGGTAACGATGACATTAGCCGATGCGCTATCGCTTCCTGCATCATCGTCTTCTAAAACAACGCTTATATTTTCAACACCGACGGACGTGTAAAGCGCGTTGATCGAGTCCGAAGCCATAAATGGAAATATTCCGAGCGAACTCTTAGGCAAATCGGCGGTTATTCCGTTATTAAAGTAGGTATTAACCTCGCCCGCGCTCCACGTAAACGTTAGGTCGTCCGATCCCGGGTCTGAACCTTGCGCGGATGATGAAAGCGCCGTTCCAGCCTCGACAATCAGATAATCGCCTCCGGGGAAGCTGACAGCCCCGCTTGTATTTAAACTGACCGTCGGAGCAAGGTTAGCCACTGTTAGTGCGGCAATATCAGTTCCGATTCCGCCATCGTCGTCAGTTACAGTAATCAACACGTTATAAACTCCGTTATCACCATAAACATGGTTGACACCGGAAGCTAGTTGAGCGGTACTCACATTCTGGGGCGCACTGCCGTCGTTCCAGTCGATACTTGCTGTATGGGTATCCTGTGTGCCAGGATCCGTAAAGGTTGCGCGGACAGTAGCGGCAGTTCCTTCATTGATACTGTCTCCTGTTGCGGTCACAGTCGGCGCTACATTTAACACTGTGACGGTCGTCTCGTCGCTGTCAGTTAAAGCAGACCCTAACGAAACGTCGCCGCCAGCATCACTTACAGTCAAAGTGAGATTATCTACCTTATCGTCAATTCCGTTGTAAGTCGGTGTTGCGCTCGACGGGTCATCGAGATTCGTCGCCGGCGACCAGGTGTAGGTAAGCAAAGCGTTCTCAGGATCGTTGCTGCCGGTGCCGTCTAACTGCACGGCGGAGCCTTCGTTGACTTGATAAGGTCCGCCAGCATCTGCGGTCGGAGCGGTATTCGCACACGGACCTGCAGTGTATGTTTCCCCATCTGTATACAAATTGTCATTATCGTCGTCGCCGTTATCTTCTCCAAAACAAACGAACGTCACTACATTCCACGATGGTTCAATAAATCCTCCCAGTGCGCTAAATGGCGGATCGGGCGCGCTGTCGGGGATGGCTGCCACTTCAAAATGAAGGTGTGAACCACTCGCCGAGCCGACATCGCTTTGCAAGCCGAGAGCCTGACCAACTAAGATAGTGTCGCCGACACTCCAGCCGTTCGCGGTTACTGAACCGGTTGCAAAGTGTGTATATTTCGTCCATTCACCGTTCGGGTGTTCAATCCATACATAGTTGTTATAATCCGAGCAGCCACCGGCGACAGTGTCACTGTCAAGACAACCGTGTTCGAGCGAATCATCCTGTGGTGTTATTCCGTCTGCAGCCAAACCGTCGCCAAGGTCGTTACTATCACCGTTTTTGTCAACGAGTCCGCGGATTGTTCCCGAAGCCGCCGCAACAATCGTGCTTAAGTCGCCACCACCCAAATCAACCCTGTTCAGTACATTAGGATGATTATGATGGTCATTATTGGCTGTTACGCTCGTTCCGTTCGCATAAGGAATACGATAAATGCCGCTTGAAATCGTGAAACTATGATGAGCTTTAACGATGATGTTTCCGAACGGTGCTAAGCATGCAAAATACAATGCAGTAATTACAATAAAAGTCAGAACTCTAACGTGATTTTTTGTTAATAAATTTTTTCTCATTTCTATCTCCCAGTAAATTCTAAATAAAAAACTACAGTATTTGAGAGGACAAACGGTTGCCTGCGTGTTCCGATTTTAGAATAAGCGACCGGAAGAACATTCCGTCATGCGCCCTGAATTTCCCGCGCAATTTTAACCAACGCTGCGCGGCTCAAATCCTGTAAAAAATGGCTTTTACGGAACTTGCTCGATTTAAATAAGTTCCGTAAAACCTTCGTTTGTCGTCTATAAAATCAACGTCGTGAATGTGCTTGTGACATTGACGATTCCTTTGAAATTGACTTCCGACAAGTCATTAACGACCGAGACGGTCACCATAGCGGCGGAGAACCGTAACACATTACGGTTTGATCTGTGATGTATGGTCGGCAGCGACTTGCCAGCGTCCGTCGCGCCAAACCCAAAAAGTCGTGGCTTGTTCGGTAATGTCGAACGGCTTTTGCAGCTTGAAACAAGCTGCTGTTTATCTTGCGGCGGTGCCGCGCTCGTTCCGACACATCTCAAGCTGAAACTGTTCGATGGCTTTCTGCGTTTTCGGTCCGTAAAGACCGTCAATCGTTAATTCCGTCGTTCCGCGGGTCGAGCTTCGGGTCAAAGCCCTTGACGACGCCCGGCAATGTGGAAATCTTCCTGACACTGCCGTCTCCCGCCTGTCCGCCTTGAAACACTTCCAGCGTGGCGACAGCCGTCCCGCGCACAGATCCGTCCCCTGTAACTTCTTCGGGAATGACAAAAACCGACACGCTGACGCGCTCGCCGCCCGTCCGCGACGCGCTGAAATCGAGCGAAGCCGCCTCGCCCGCGTCGAGCGTCAAAGTGCGTTCTGAACGACGCACAAAAACCAAGCGGAGCGAGTCGGTCTTACTTTGTTCGTAAATATCAAAGACAATTTGCACGCGGACGCAAGGGACAATTTCACGGACGGACAAAGGCAGTCGGTTGGCGACCGCCAGCCGCATAAATTGTCCCGCCGTCGTAGTCTGCATCCCGAAAAGCGTGGCTTCGCCTTGCGGTTCGAGGCGCGTCTGTCCGAAAATATCGGCGACCAGAAAACCGACGACCAACGCCGCCAGCGCGAATGTTGTTGCGATTTTATTTTTAAGATTCATATTTGCTAGTTTTTTCATTGTTTTATCTGCTCCTTATTTTTTATTTATAATCCCGGCTCGTGAGTAAAATTTACGTTTTCACGGTCTCCGAGCGGTTCAAGATGATGTTTGGTTTCTGATTCTCTCTTTTTGAGAAAGAAGCAGACCGCATAAAAATGAAACTTTTAATCCGGTCTGCGAAAAGTATCACTGCTTAATTTCCGAAGTGTGGTCGGCGACAACCTGCCAGCGTCCGTCGCGCCAGACCCAGGTTGTCGTGTAACGCTCGCTGCCGTCAAACGGTTTGCCGTCGTTGGCTGTGCCTTTAAAGCGCACTGTTCCGGTTTCGACGGCGGCGTTGTTGCCGATGACGCGCACCTTCTGGTCGGAGATTTCAAAGATTTCAAATTTCGCCGGTTTTTTGTATCCCGCTACGTCTTCGGCTTTGTTTTTAACTTTTCCGCGTTCGTTGGTGTAAAGATATTCATCAGCCAAAATGCGCTCAATCGCCGCCGCGTCTTGATTTTTAATTATTCGGGCATATTCCTGCCCCATTTTTAAGACTTGCTGTTCCATCAGTTTGCGGTCGTGCTGGGCTTCGGAAACATGTTCGGCAACCACCACCCATTTTCCGTTACGTTTTTCCAAAACTGACGTATAACGTCCTTTGTCCATATGCGGTTCGGCTTTGTCATCTCCGGCTGGAGTGGTCGTGGCAACCCATGTTCCAGTCACAATAGCCGTATTACCCATTACTTTGGCTTTTACGTCTTCACTTTTGAGCGAGATTAGTTTGTAAGTTGCTTTTTCTTTTTCTTTTCTGAGCCATTCCAAAGCCTGCGCTTTGTTTTCCGTTTTGCCGGTTTCAGAAGAAAATGTATAGTCGTCAGCCAGAACGCGCTCGAAAAACGCGGCATCACGATTTATCTGGGCTTGTTCATATTCAGAATTGAATTTCAAAATTTCCTGTTCGTCTTTGCTCGTTTGAGCGAAAGCCGCGAAGGTTGAAAGAAAGGTTATTGTTGCGATTAAAATTATTTTTTTCATTTTTTTTGCTCCTTCAAAATTGTAAATTTAAGTTTGATAATTGTTCCAAAACGGCATTTATCGCTAAATTCAAGGTTTGGGCGGGGCAATTATTCGCAGATTGCCCCGCATAATTTTTGCGATAAGTGTTTGCCGCCGTTACCTGCTGGTGTTAACAAACTGGATGCAATCGCCTTGATTCTTAAAGCGTCGCGGCGTGTCAAAACGCAACCAACCGCCGTTTTTACACTGTTCCTTGTTGCTTGGCGGTCCGGTTTGCGGGTCGCAAGTGTCGCCGATCCCGTCGAGGTCGAAGTCTGCCTGATTCGGATTGGCGGTCAGCGGACAGTTGTCCGCGCCGTCAAGCACGCCGTCGTTGTCATCGTCCGCGTCGCAGGCGTTGCCGATCCCGTCCGCGTCGGTATCGAATTGGTCGGGATTCGGAGTCGTCGGACAGTTATCGGTTTCATCCGGCACGTCGTCGCCGTCCGTGTCCGCCTGAACGCCCCACGACGGGGACTGATCGGATGCCGGATTGTTGGTTAAATTGGTCGGATTCGAGCCGTCGGCGTTCATCACGTAAATCTCTCGGTTGGACTCAAAAGCAATCTTGCTGCCGTCAGGCGAGAATGACGGTTCAAAATTAAACGACAAGCTGTCGGTCAGACGAGTTTGATTCAAGCCGTCGGCGTTCATCACATAAATTTCCCTGTCGCCGTCGCGGTCGGAAACAAAAGCAATCCTGTTGCCGTCGGGCGAGAATGACGGTTGAAAATCCTCCGCCGCGTTGTTGGTCAAGCGAGTTTGATTCGAGCCGTCGGCGTTCATTACATAGATGTCAAGGTTGTCGTCGCGCTCGGAAGCGAAAGCAATCTTGCCGTTGGGACCGAAGGCTGGACCGGTTTCATTCGCCGGGTTGTTAGACAAGTTCATTTGATTCGAGCCGTCCGAGTTCATTACAAAAATCTCAAAGAGAGAATCAGAAACCAAACATCATCTTGAAC
>MWVY01000241.1_pt1 | contig 12992 bp, 16 predicted proteins | sample 1047251 | NCBI WGS metagenome assembly MWVY01 (sample SAMN06349983, study PRJNA376086) | soil metagenome | isolation source: MS7-5 sample Antarctic (ecotone) soil | place: Antarctica | collected 2015-01-13
GGTTTCAGCTATTTCCCCATCAGAATCAACTGCCGTCCTGAACTGACGATGTTCAGCTTGCGGCGCGGAAATAATTAAGACAACAAAACAATCTCAAGAGTATCTGGAAAAAGAATGTTTTTTGATAATTGGTTGGGATTAACCCGCAACTGATTGTCGGCGTTCTCGCCTTTTTTCGCAATTTGAGCAGCTTGTTGAGCAATAATACGCAACTTATTAAGTTCCCGGATTATCGGCAGCCGGTTTGAGTGAGAATACCTAAGCAAAATTGGTAATTCCACTCTCGCCCGCGTCGTATTGTTTAAATAACGCGTCGTATTGTTTAAATAATATGTCAGGTGAACCTTCTAATAAGGAGGAAAAATTAAACAAGGGAGAATGAACGAGGGAGAAAACCAATGAAAAAAATAACACAAGTGATTACCGGAATGTTAGTGCTAACATTTATGAGCGTCGGTTTCGTCGCACAGGCACAGACTCGCTCTAATAATCAGAGCCTGATGAATGACAATAGAAGTATGATGAGGGTCACTATGCGGCTTGAAACTCAAACAGACTGGTTTAAAGACAGCCTTGCCGCCGCCTTTGACAATAATCGCGTGGACGATACGGAACTAGAAGATGAGGTTATGGGGTTGGTTAAAGGTTTTGAACTAGCAGCTGACAGATATGTGGATCGGGTAGAAGATAACGAGGTGATTGCACTCGATGTTGAAGGCTTGTTAAGTCGCGCTCTTTTAATCGAGGGAATAATGTCGAAAGTTCCGGCTTCGGAAATGGCAAATCGAGATTGGACGCAGATTAAACAAACCTTAGACCAGATTACCAAAACAAACAATGTCGTCTGGGTTTGGACTTTAACCGCCAATCCGTTTTGGAAAACCGCCGCGGTCGAGCCTATCTATGACCGTCTGGACACCCGTTCCGACGAGTTTCTAAACAGTTTCAGATATGCAATTGATTTTAGTAAGTTGAACGGTACAAAACTGGAAGATGAGGCAATCGAGCTAATCAGAAAGTTTGAAGACAATATGGATATGCTGGAAACCCGCGTTGACAACGCCGGAGCGATAACATCTGTGGATATGAATAAAGTAATACAACAAGGAATGGTAATCGAAGCATTTCTGAGAACCCACAATTTATCGCCGCGCGTCCGGCGCGATTGGTCGCAGGTTAAAGCCAGCCTCAGAGAGTTGGCGATGCGCAGCAATGTTGCCTGGACATGGACTTATAAACCGGCAGTAACAAAATCGGCGAGTAATTAATTAGCTAATTCAGCTAATACAGTTAAGCAGGTAAGCAAAAATTTCGGTAGATAGTGCAGAAAGCCCGCACGAAGTAAGGATGTCTTTACATCCTTACTTCGTGCGTGTTTCCGCACTCGAACAAAAGAATATTAAAAGCGGAGAAAGGAAAAAATTATGAAAAACAAATACGGACAAAGAATAGTAAATGCATTATTGGCAGCAGTAATAGTTTGTTTTGTCGCCGGAAATGTTTCGGCGCAAGAAATGTCTGAAAATAAAGAGCAAAAAAAGGAAACTCGCATAGAGGCAAAGGCGAACTTGGTAGGCGGGCAAAACCAAAGTGATAAATTTGCTCAAACCCGTCCGCCGCGACGGTTGGTGCCTGAGATTCGCAATGAACTTTTAACGCTTCCTTATTATTCGGTTTTCGATTGGATTGAATTTGAAGTTGACAAAAAAGGTGTTGTTACCTTGCGCGGGCAGGTAACGACTCCGCCCGACACGAAATCACACGCCGAAGCGTATGTCAAAGATATTGACGGCGTAACGCGCGTCGTCAACAACATCGAAGTTTTGCCGCTTTCGCCAAGCGATGACCGTCTGCGTCAGGCACTCTATCGTGAAATTTATTCGGGTCCGCTGTTTCGTTATCAAGTCGGCAGCCTGCAATCAATTCACATTATCGTGAAAAATGGACGCGCGACGCTCAAAGGCGTGGTGGATTCCGAAGGCGATAAAAACATTGCCGGAATTCGTGCAAAAACCGTTTCCGGCTTGTTTGAGGTTAATAATGAACTTGTCGTCCGTGATGACAAAGAAAAAGTGGTGCGCTAATCGCGCCGGTAAATAAGCGCGTCAAACAATACGAAATTCGGCGCGGGCTGTTACTATTGGATTTAACTACAATACTTTGGTTCTTATCCGGTCCTGATTCAAGTATTAAACTTCGGATAACGCGATAGAAGTAATCCGAACTATTTTTAACTAGTGCTTTGTTACGTTAGTTTTTAGATTAAAAAATTTGCCAAGCGTTTTGAGTTCAAACATAAGGTTTGCTCTTTGCTAAAAGCGAGACACGATAAATCGTGAACTCAAAACTTTAAAAACTTTGGTTACAAAGCACTAGCAGGGAGAGAAAACTATGTCGAGAGATGAACGAGAAGTAATACCGCCGGTAGAACCGTATCACCGTCGTTATTGGGGCTATGCCAATCGACCGTATAACGGTTGCGGCTGTCTGTGGATGCTGGTAACATTTTTTATAATTTATATGCTGGTATCGCTTATATTTGCGCCGCTTCGTTTTGGCTATTGGTAATTAGAAGCTATCTCAAAAATAATAAACAAGCGTTTTGAGTTCAAACTTCAGTTTGCTTTCTGTTGACTAAGACACGATAAATCGTGAACTCAAAACTCCGCCGCAGTATTTTTGAGATAGCTTCTAAGTAGTTACCAGAAAATGATTTTTCGGATTGGAGCAGAGGCGGACTTTTATCTCCACAAAAGTCCGCCTCTGTTATCGTGTTTGATTAATTGAAGGAGTGAAAATGAGAAAAAATTTAGTTTTATTTTTAAGCGCGTTGTCACTGTTTTTTATTTCTGCGCCCAAATCTTCGGCGCAGCAGAAAAACAATACCGATAATCGGTTCACAACCGTAACGGTTTCGGGCGATGCCCGCGTGACGGCACAGCCCGACACGGCGATTATTTCCATCTCGGTTATTACGCAAAACCGCAATGCAACGGAAGCCCAGCAGCAAAATGCCGCTCAAACAACCGCCGTTCTCAACGCCGTCAAAAAAGTGGCGGGAAGCGCGGCGGAAATCAAGACGAGCGGTTATTTGCTCACGCCGCAGCGAGTTTATAAGGAAAATCAACCACCGACAATTTCCGGCTATGAAGCCCGCAACAGCATTACCGTAACCTTAAACGATTTGAACCGCGTCGGCAGGGTCATTGACGCGGCGACGCAAGCCGGGGCGAACAATATTGACGGCATTTCCTTCACTTTGCGCCAAGACCGCGAAGCTCGTAATCGGGCTTTGGCGGAAGCCACGCGCGAAGCAATCAGCAAGGCAAACGCGCTGGCGCAAACTCTCGGCGGGCGCGTTTTAAGAATCGCGGCAGTTGAAGAAGTCGACAGAAATCCGCGTCCGGTGATTTACACCCGGCAGGAAACCTTTGCCGTGAAAGCCGCCGATACGCCGATTGAAGTCGGAACGCTCGAAATCAATTCGCAAGTGCAGTTAGTTGCCGAAGTAGAAGTCGGCACAATTCCAAGATAAATACGAAACGATTATTCGAGGAAAATTTAATGCAATTAAAAAACATTAGAAAATGTCAAATAACAAGTAGAGTTAGCAGGTTGGTGAATACCAATTTGAATTATGTCCAGTCTTCAGATAATTAAACTTCCAAATCATCTTTTTTCGGCGAGTGTGTCCGAAGTTTGAGCGGAATAATCAACAAAGCGGGTGTCAGAAAATAAATAATAATGGCAACAATGAAGCTAAAAGGCGCGATTATTATTCCAATAAGATAAAATATCGGGGAAGAAAACTTCTCTGCATTGCTTTTCGGAAAGAATCGTCGTCAAATTCGTCGGAAGCAGATTCGGCTTTTCTCCAACCAAACCAGCGCAGGACGGCAAACGTCAAACTTGCTGAAAAAAACGACGTGCCGAAAAAAACAATTGCCGTTTCATTTTTCGGATATGTTCCTAAAACCGCCGTCGCTAAATGCTTCAATCCGATTTGTGCTGGGAGATTGGTCTTGAACTTGTTTTTCACTCATTGATTATTAAGATTGCAAATCCGCCGCAGCGTTTCAAGTTAGCACATTCAAGAATGCCCAAAATAATTTGTCTTTCCGACACGCACAATTGCAACGAACAAATCATCGTGCCTGACGGCGATATTTTGATTCACGCGGGCGACGCGACGATTCGCGGAACAATTGATGAAATTGTTCTATTTAATAATTGGTTTGCGAATTTGCCGCACCGATTTAAAATTTTCGTCGCCGGAAATCACGATTGGCTTTTTGAAAAGAATAACCGATTTGCCCGCAATCTGCTTAATAAATCAATTTATTATCTGCAAGATTCCTTTGTTGAAATTGAAGGATTAAAAATTTACGGTTCGCCTTGGCAGCCGCGCTTTTTTGATTGGGCGTTTAATCTGATGCGCGGCAAGGAATTAGCGGAAAAGTGGAAACTAATTCCCGACGACACGGATATTTTAATCACGCACGCGCCGCCGTTTGGAATCTTGGACAAAGTGCCGCGACAATATTTTATAGAAAATACGGGCTGCGAAGAATTGCGAAAGCGAGTTGAGAAAATTCTGCCGAAACTTCATATTTTCGGGCATATTCATTGCAGTTACGGCACAACGGAAAAATTCGGCGTAAAATTTGTCAACGCTTCAAATTGCGACGAAAGCTATGAGCCGACAAACGCGCCGATTATGATAGATTTATAAATGTCGGCGGGTGGCTTTGCATCCTTACGTGCGGGCTTCTGCCTTTTAAGCTGAATCTAGTATAATTAACTCAAGTTGCTAGTGCTTTGTAATCAAAGTTTTTGCACAATCGGCAAGCGTTTTGAGTTCAAACTTTAGTTTGCTCCTTCGCCCGCGCAAGCGCGGCGGAAAGACACGCCGCAAGCGTGAACTCAAAACGCTTGGGCAAATTTTTAATTTAAAAACTTACGTTACAAAGCACTAGCAACTTAGGTTAATTAGTAAATCGCCAAAGAGAGGGTTTAATATTATGAAAATTTATTTAAGCACATTCGGATTTTGGCTTCTAATTCTTGCTGTGATTGTTTCGGCAAATTGCCGTCACAATAATATCGCGCCGATTCCAAAGCAAAGCATTAACACATCTTTACCGGCAAACACGCCGCCAAATTCAAATCAGGAAAATAGAGGACAGAATATGAACCAATCAAAACTTACGGCTGTTCGGCAAGGCAGTTGGGGCGCAACGGGTATTGGGTTGGTCGTTGAAGAGAGCGGTGTCAAAATTGAATATGACTGCGCCAACGGTGAAATAGAGCGGAAATTAATGGTTAATGAAAATGGCGAATTCAGTGCAGACGGTTTTCATACGGTTGAAAGTTTTGGTCCGGTCAGAGTAGATAATCCGCCGAAACCTCAGCCGGCTCATTACGAGGGAAAAATCTCAGGCGATACGATGACGCTGAAAGTTACTTTGACAGAAACCAAAGAGAAAATTGCCGATTTTACTTTGGAACGCGGCAAAACTCCGCGCCTTCACAAATGTCTGTAAATTTTATTCCTGATGCTCCAAACGAAGTCTTGTAATTTTTAATGCTTTGCCCGTTTCCTCGTTAATTTCAATGACAACCGCGCAAATCCAAACATCGCCCTTGGCGTGGTCGGCGCGGCGTACCGGAAAATTGATAAAACGGTTGATAATGTGATTTTTGTCCATTCCGATAACGCCAGCGTAACTTCCCGTCATCCCGACATCGGTAATAAAAGCCGTGCCGCCGTCTAAAATTCTCTCGTCTGCCGTTTGAATATGCGTGTGCGAACCGACAACCGCCGAAACTCTGCCCGCCAGAAACCAGCCCAGCGCGTTTTTTTCCGAAGTCGCTTCGCAGTGCATATCAACCAGACGAATTTTGACATCTGCGGGAACTGATTTTAGGGCTTCATCAGCCGTGCGAAACGGGTCGTCAACCGGCGGCATAAAAACTCTGCCGAGCAGATTGAGAACCGCAATTCTGAAGCCGCGAATTTCGCCGACAAACAAACCGCTTCCGGGCGTTCCGGGCGGATAATTTGCCGGACGCAGAAGGCGCGGATTTTTTTCGAGGTAGGCAATTATCTCGTGTTTGTCGAAAATATGATTGCCCGAAGTCATCAAATCAATGCCGCCGTCAAAAAGTTCGTCGGCAAGCACCGGCGTAATCGAAAAACCGCCGGCGACGTTTTCGGCATTCATCGTCGCAATATCAATTTTATATTGTTCCCGAATTTCCCTGATTCTTTCTAAAACAGCGCGTCTGCCCGGACGGGCGACAACGTCGGCAATCATTAAAACATTCATAGATAAATTACGTTTAATTTTAATTTCATCTCAATATGCTAAGATATTCGGACAAAAAATAATAACAACTTGAAGAAGGATAACATTTTCATTATTAAAAAGCGTTTGCTAATCCGGCGGTTTGATAAAATCATCTTTGTTTTTTGAGCGAAAAAAATTAACTATGAGCAACGATTTCTTTAACGAAAATATTTTACAAGGCAAAGTCGCATTTGTTACAGGCGGCGGCACGGGAATCACGGGCGGCGTGGCTCGCGCATTGGCGGAACACGGCGCGAAAGTGGCAATTACTTCGCGCAAACCTGAAAATCTCGAACCAATGAAACAGTTAATTGAAGAAAACGTCGGTGAATGTTTTGCGGTTGCCGCAGATGTGCGCGATTTTGAAGCAGTAACCAATGCGATAAACAAAACTGTCGAACATTTCGGCAAAATTGATATTGTCATTAACGGTGCGGCGGGAAATTTTCTCTGCAAACCGGAAGAACTTTCGCCCAACGGATTTGGGACAGTCATTGACATTGACACGAAGGGAACTTTCAACGTCTGCCGCGCCGCTTTTGGTGAATTGAAAAAATCACAAGGACAAATCTTAAATATCAGCGCAACACTCCATTACACGGCAACCCAAATGCAAATTCATGTTTCGGCGGCAAAAGCTGGAGTTGACGCAATGACGCGGAATTTGGCGGTTGAATGGGGCAAATACGGCATTCGCGTCAACGGCATCGCGCCCGGTCCGATTGAAGATACCGAAGGCTTGAAACGTCTTTTGCCTGAACCTTTGAAAGAAAAATTGGCAAAAAAAATTCCGCTGCAACGCTTTGGCAGAATAAAAGACATCGAAAACGCCGCCGTTTTTTTATGCTCGGACGCGGCAAGCTATATCAGCGGCGTAACTTTGGTGGTGGACGGCGGACATTGGCTGACCGGAACTGCTTTTGGTTAAGTTAAAACAGGCAGAATCAATTTCAAAAAATATTATTAAATGAAAATGAATAAAAAAATTTTAATTATACTCTGGATTTCCGCTATCGCATTTATGACATACGGATGTCAGCGGAGCGACGACACCACGCCGGAAATGGCGCAGTCAATACTGAAACTGCGCGGTTTTAATTTCACGGAAGCTGATTTTCTCAGAGCCGTCAAACTTGAGGATGCGGTTGCCGTCAAAGGTTTTTTGCAGGCGGGAATTAATCCAAACGCCAAAAATGAAAAGGGAGAAACTGCTCTGACGGCGGCAATTGAAACGGGCGAGCCGAAAACCATCCGTCTTTTATTGGACACAGCCGATATAAATATGCGCGACGATTTGGGAAATTCGCCTCTGCATCTGGCTTTGAAAAAAAATGAAATGGATGTTTTCGAATCTCTTTTGGAAAAGAACGCCGATGTTAACGTGCCGGGAAAAGGCGAGCGGGCAAATAATCAATCGGTTTTGTATGTGGCGGTTTATCGAAATGATGAAGATTTGGTTAAAAAACTGCTCGAAAGGGGCGCAAATCCTAATTTAGCCGACAGCGATGGTGCGTTGCCTCTGTCCGAAGCTGTGCTTGGCTCAGATGTTAATCCCGAAATAGTTAAAATGCTGTTGGATAAGGGCGCAAATCCCGATATCCAAGAAAAGAATAAAGCTACCGCGCTGATTTATATTGCCGCAAACGCGCAAACCACGGCGCACAAACGGCGGCAAGTTATCAAAATGTTGTTGGAAAAAGGCGCGGATAAATCTATCAAAGATGAAAAAGGCAATACCGCGCTTGATTGGGCGAAAAAAAATGGTAATAAGGAAGTGGTGGAAATCCTGAAATAATCTGAACTTTACTGAGAAACGTTAGCACCCAAAATAGGTGTTACTTCAAAATCAATCTTTCCTTCTTCAAGTTCTTTCATCGCAATGCGGGTCGATTTATTTTTACGCGGATCCATCTCAACCCGCGGTTCTGCGCCGCGTTGAAGTTGTTTGCTGCGCTGTGCCGCCAAAATTATTTTGCGGTATTTTGAATCAATTTCAGGGCTTTTGTTTTCTTTTTTTGTAACTTCTTCGATAAGCTGCTCGGTTTGTTCAACCATAAATAAATTTTATTCTCCCAAGGTCTTTAAAATAGAAACATCGAAACTATCTAAAATACCTCGAATCGCCTCCGTTTGTCTAATGCGCTTTAACCTTTCCGCCAGTATTATTGTCTGTAAATCAGCAGTGGCTTTGCTAACGTCATCGTTAATAACGACATATTCAAATTCGGTGAAGCGGTTCACTTCTCCAAAAGAATTTCGCAAACGCACAAGTAAATCTGCCGGTTTTTCAGTAGCTCTGGCAGTTAAACGTCGGTTTAAAACTTCAAACGACGGCGGCAAAATAAAAATGCTGACGGCTTCGGGAATTTGTCGTCTGACATTTGCCGCGCCCTGCACGTCAATTTCCAAAATAATATCGCGTCCCAAATCGGTTTCTGCTTTTACCCGTTTAATTGAAGTGCCGTAAAAATTGTCGTGAACTTCGGCAAATTCAAGAAATTCGCCCCGTTTTATCAGATTTTCAAATTCTTTATAACTGACAAAAAAATAATCGCGCCCGTTTTCTTCACCGCCGCGCATTTTTCGGGTGGTGAATGAAATCGAATAACCGATATTCGGCACGATTTTCAGCACTTCTTTAATCAAAGTACCTTTGCCGCCACCCGAAAGTGAACTGATAATAATTAAATTGCCCTTCATATAAATCTGGGAAGTCTAGAAAGTTGGGAAGTTTTGGTAATGTTGAAAATTTAGAAAGTTTTTGCTAAGTTTCTTTTTGCTCATAACATCTTATACTCTTTTAACTTCCCAGACTTCCTGGACTTTTCCGACTTATTCCACATTTTGCACTTGTTCGCGTATTTTCTCGATCTCGCTTTTAATTAATAAAGCCGATTCTTTGACAATTAAATTATTGGTTTTTGAAGCGATTGTATTGGCTTCCCGATTGAGTTCCTGCGTTAGAAAATCGAGCCGTTTGCCAACTTCTTTTTCTTCATTCATAATAGCGCGAAATTGTTCGATATGGCTTTTCAATCGCGTAATTTCTTCGGAAATATCGCTTCTGTCAGCTAAATAGGCGACTTCCTGAGCTAGCCGCGCCGCGTCAATTTCGATTTCCGATTCGCTTTTTGACAGCAGCTTTTCGATTCGTTTGGTCAATCTTTGGCGATATTCGTCCGCGACATTTTCGCTTTCGGCTTCGATTTTGGGAAGTTGATTTTCTATTTCCGTCAGGCGAAAATTTAATTCGTCTGCCAACGATTGACCTTCAATTTCACGCATCTTTTCGAGTTCGTCCAAAGCAATTGAGCAAGCCTTTTCGATACCTTCGATAAAATCCACGCTCAAATCTTCGGCTTTTGTCTGCAGAGCATTCGGCAGACGAGCAATATAATTCATATCGGGTTCGCCGGTGAGCGAAAATTCTTCCTGCATTTGTTTTAAAGCCGATAAGTAGCCCGCGATTAACGGGCGATTTAACTCATAAACAACATCGTTTGTCTGCTCAAAGTTGATAAAAACATCAATCCGACCACGCGAAAGGCGATTTTGAATCAAATGTTTGAGATTTGCTTCGAGCGATTGCAGTTCGTTCGCTAGACGCAAATTCAAGTCTAAATAACGATTATTTACGGTTTTTATTTCGACGGACACGGCGAAATTTTCTTCTGTAACCGCGCCGCGTCCAAATCCGGTCATTGATTTCATAATTTTTTACGGATAGTTGTTTGGATTTTCAACCACCAAACCTTCATCTTGCGCGGCAGTGTTTAAATCGCTGTCGGCGGAAACGAAAATAATCGGTGATAAGCTGAGAGTTTGGCGATTTTGATTGGCTTCGAGTGCGGAAGCCAATTGAACGGCATCGTAACCGCGAAGTCTGTGTTTTTCAGCCGTTTGCATGGCGTTTTCCGTCAAGGTTGGAGTCAGATTGACTTTAACATATCTTTTTCGGAAATCGCGTTGAAAGCGATAAATAGATTTTGCTGACTTGACAGTTGGTAGAAGCAGTTTCGCCTGTCGCCTGACGAGAGCAGAGGTAACTTCCACGCCCGTAATTCTTGCTAAAATAATTACATTCTTCGCTGAAGGTTTAAGCAAATCAATTACCCATTTTGAGCCTGTTTCTTTTGTGTATCTTTTCACTAAAGCACTGCTGTTAAAGAAATAAGTTTCCATCAACGCCGCTCCCGAATAATAGTTTCCGAAAGTGGTTCGCCTTCAATTTCTATCGGTTCAAAATCATCTTCTTCATCCGTTATACCTTCGGGAATTTCACTTATAACACCTTTCGCCAAAAGATACTGCAAAAATTCTTCCTCCGTCATTTTTGGTTTGGAGTAATTATTTTCCGCACGATTTTTTAAGACGGAATCCGCGATTTGCTTTTGTTCGGGAAGCGGCAGTTTATAAATTTCGTTCAAAATTTCTTGCGGAGTCATAACTTTAATTTCCTTTTTCAAAAAATTTTAGCACAATTTAACCGGCAGAAAAAATTTCTTCTTCAGCAAATTGTAATTCGTAAAGCCGACGATAAGTTCCACCTTTTTCCAAAAGTTTTTTGTGTGTTCCGGTTTCGATAATTTTTCCCCGTTCGATGACGACAATTTTATCCGCCTTTCGAACGGTCGAAAGACGATGCGCGATGACGATTGAAGTTTTGTTTTGCATCAGATTTGCGAGAGCTTTTTGCACCAGATTTTCCGATTCGGTGTCGAGCGCGGATGTCGCTTCGTCTAATATCAAAACCGGCGCGTTCAAAAGAACAGCACGGGCAATCGCAATCCGTTGGCGTTGCCCGCCGGAAAGAAAAATTCCGCGTTCACCGACGAATGTGTCATAACCTTTGGGCAATTCCCGAATAAAATCGTCGGCAAAAGCAATTCGCGCCGCTTCCGTGATTTCTGCTTCGGTTGATTCTGGTTTGCCGTAAGCGATATTGTAGCGAATCGTGTCGTTAAACAATACAGTTTCTTGAGTTACGAGCGCGATTTGTTTTTTCAGACTTAAAATTTTCGCATCGCGCAAATCTGTTTCGTCCCACAAAATCGCACCTTCCGAAACGTCATAAAGTCTTTGAATTAACTTTATTAAACTCGATTTTCCGCCGCCGCTTTCGCCGACAAGCGCCACCATCGCACCTTTCGGAATAGTTAAATTAAGGTTTTTGATGATAATTTTATCTTCGTTCAAATAATTGAACGAAACATTTTTTAGTTCGATTTTGTCTTGCAGCGGTTTGAGTTCGACGGCGTTCGGCTTTTCCGGCAGAGCGTCCGTTTCGTCCAAAACGTCCCAGACATCACGCGCGGCGGCAAAGGCTTTGGTAATTTCATTGTGCTGGCGCGAGATTTTTCGCATCGGGTCATAGCTGCGGAAAAGAAAAATCAAAAATGCGAAAAATTGCGCGGCTTCCATTCTGCCGGTGTTTATCTCGCGCAAACCGAAAAACAGAAGCGTAATAATGGCAAGAACACCGACAGTTGTAATAATCGGCGGAGAAAGCGCGGCGATTTTGCCCGAACGCAAATTGGCGCGGGCGATAATTTTTGCGACATAGGCAAAACGGGATTTTTCTCTCTCTTCTGCCCGATATGCTTGCACTATCGGATAATTGGCGAGAGATTCCTGCGCCGTATCCGATAAGAGCTTGTTGCCCTCAAATGATTCTTCGGCGAGTTTTCGCAAGGATTTACTGAATTTTGAAGTTAAAATACCAATAAGCGGCGCGATAATCAATGCTCCGAGCATTAAACGCCAGTTATAGTAAAAAGCCGCGCTGAGAAAGCAAATTAGCATTATGCTTTCACGAAAAACATCGCGCAGGTTTGATGAAACAGCCAACTCAATCGCCGCCGCGCTTGTTACCAGCCTTGCAACTAAAAAGTTTGTCCGATGTTTTTGGAAAAAATTTGCCGATTGTGCCAAAAGATGTTCATAAAGTTCCTGCCGCAGTTGCAGAACGGCGGACTGCCCGATTTTTGCCATTAAGAATGAAGAAAAGTATTCGGCAACTCCGCCACCGATAGTAAAAACCAACAGTAAAACGGAAATTATTCCCCAAGCCAACAACCAATTATCTTGAGGGATAAAATTTTGTAGATTGAAAAGTGTTTCGGATTTTTGCGCCGCGCCGCTGTTGAATGCTTGGTCAAAAATCGGGACAGTTAGCGAAACGGTGGCAGTTTCAAACAGCGCGGCAAAAATCATTGCCACCGTTGCCAGAACAAAAGTGGAGAGATGCGGGCGGAGATATTTTAAAAGTCGGCGAAAATCTTTCATTACAATCTAAAGCATTGAATATACTTTAGAGCAAACGCGAAAGTCCAAAGTTACCCGAAACTTTTATTGTTTCGGTCAGATTTGCAACGTCAAAAAGGTTTGTGGCATCTTTTTATGTGAAAAAGTGTAAAAGAGTCTTTTCGGAGAAAAAAATGAAAAATCTAAAATTATCAAAAATTATTCCGCTATTTTCCGCCTTATTTTTATTATCTGTTACGATTTTCGCTCAAGTTGTGCTAAAATTTTTTGAAAAAGGAAATTAAAGTTATGACTCCGCAAGAAATTTTGAACGAAATTTATAAACTGCCGCTTCCCGAACAAAAGCAAATCGCGGATTCCGTCTTAAAAAATCGTGCG
>MWVY01000242.1_pt1 | contig 12964 bp, 23 predicted proteins | sample 1047251 | NCBI WGS metagenome assembly MWVY01 (sample SAMN06349983, study PRJNA376086) | soil metagenome | isolation source: MS7-5 sample Antarctic (ecotone) soil | place: Antarctica | collected 2015-01-13
GCCGCACTTCGAGCCGCACCGTGTGCCACAGCGTGTAGCGATCGGCAGCAAAGGAGGTCGGTCGTGGCCCCACCAGCGACATCTCGCCGCGCAGCACGTTGATCAATTGGGGCAGTTCATCCAGACTCGTTTTCCGCAGTATCTTGCCGACGCGCGTTATGCGTGGATCGTTGGGGATCTTAAAATCGGGTGAGGGTAGGATATTCAGATGAGCATAGGTAGCTTTGAGCTCTTCCGCATTGACCACCATGGTTCGGAACTTCAACATCTTGAAGCGGTGGCCATGTTGCCCAGTCCGAAGCTGCCTAAAGATGACGTTTCCCGGTGACTCCAGGTAAATCGCTAGCGAAATCGCCACCATCAGTGGCAGGACAACGGGTAAGAGCAGCACACAGAGCACGATATCAAGACACCGTTTGGCGGCAAAGTAGTGCGGATTTATATGGGGTGCCAGATCGTACGCTTTTGCTCGGCGCTTGCTTGGCTCTCTTGTTTTATGTTGGCTGATAGTCACACTCATTGGATATTCATGGCCTTCCTATGGAGAATGCTGTTCTGCCCAGTCTATTTTGATGGGACGAGTTAGGTATATAGATAGGATAGTGCAGCAGGTGCCATTCGCCATCATGCAAGCGTGGGATCTTTTCCTAGCTCAAAAGTGGGGGTCCGGCGTGTCCTGGTGGCATGCAGCAAGGCCTGGCGGTCACTGGTGATGCAAGCACACCCCGACTAGTTCTTGTTTCTGGGCAGACGGAGCGCTTCCCTAATAATCCGTGCCGCGATGGCGGTAGGCTTGGCTCTCTCGGAGTCTGGAACGAGCAGCACAAACTGAACCAGTCGCTCAGCGCGCATCGCGCGGACGCGCACCCACAGCACGCCCTCATGGTCATGCTCGCAGTGGACGGTGTGCCACTCAATATCCGGACCCCTTCTCCGTAAGATATCGCGGAGCTCGGCGGTCTGCTCGCTGATCGTGTCCTCGTTCATGGCATTCCCGACATAGGCAGTGAAGGATAGCACTCCCACCTCGCGCGGTTCGGCACGTGCTGGTGGCAGAGAATGAGCCACAGCGGCAACGGTGCGAAACACGTAGTTTTTCTCGCCACAGCACTATAGTCTGTCGGGGGAATAGATGAATGAATTATTGGCGAATACATGAATGAATAGATCGTGCGGCAACTGGCGCGCGGTGTCAAGTGTTTTTCTGGCGGGGCGATCCTTAGCCTGATCGGGTCGGCAGTGTCAACCGTTTCTACTTTTAGGCTGAGTTCAATCGTAGACTACGGTTCTTATCATTCATTAGGCTACGCCTTACACCACTCACCGCGCGCCCTACTTCCGAGGCCGGCCTACCGGGTTCCTCTCCCACAGCGGGCGCGTGTCCTGCTTGGCCTGACGTTCTCGCATCTTGCGCATGCGCTTGGCAGCGAGCGACAGTTGGGCATCCTGCTTGCACTTCTCGGAACAGTACGGCGGCGGCCGCCCAGGCCCACTCCGCACAACCGTAAAGTCACCGCTGCACCATTCACAGACCCGCTGAAGCTCGCTCATTGCCCGCTCTGAATAAGTCGTAACGCCTATTATAGAGAAAAACGCCTCAACCGAAGCGAGTATGCTCTAGGGCCGTATGGGAGAGCTCAGGACGGGCGGAAGGACAAGGAGGGGGAAGAGACTTCGTAGTCATGCTTCCCTCGTGATGAGCGGTAGATAGACCGGGAAGGTGGGCGACACGACACTCGTTGCCGTAGGGGTGTTGGTCGCCGTCTCGGTGACGGTCTCGGACGGTTCCACCGATGGCTCTGGAGTTCTAACGAGCAACGTCTTTGGATCAACGGCTGGCGAAAACTCTGATGTATTTCCATCCGGATCAGTCGCCGTCGTGGTAATAGGCTTATCGGCGAACGCCTCTGGCAACACAAATGAGAACTGGCCATGCTGGTCTGCCACGACTGTCAGCAGGTATGTTTGGCCTTGACCAAGTGCATCAGCAACGAAGACTTCAATGATACAGGCTGGACAGGCTTGACCCTGAATGAGCAAGCTAGTGGCTGCGTCCGCTTTGAGGGGCAAAAGAGTGCTTGTCGTCTGCACAGGGGAAGGGAGCGGTGGTGGGAGTGTTGTTGGAAGGATGCCCACCTTGGGAGTCTGGCCACATGCGCAGAGTACTATAAGGCTGATGAGTATGAGGGCAGAAGGAGTGCTTATATGTCTCATGAAGTGAAGCCTAGCTGATGATGGCAAGGTCCAAGGTGATGAACGGGCAATATTATAGTACCAAACGCCCGGTCTCTGCGCTCTGATGCTTGCCCAAGCATGACTCCCAGCATGCCGCTGTGACCGCGTGGGATGGCTCAGGAGGGGCGGAAGGGCTGTGGAAGCAAATACCCCCAACCCAAAGGCCAGCACACCTGATGTATGATGAAGCTAAGTATTGGAGGAGATAGACGTGCTTCGTAATTTCTTCAAGCACGAGGAAGGGCAGGGGCTCGTAGAAATCGTACTTATCATTACGCTGATCGCTATCGTCATGATCGGTATCGTCACGTTGCTGAGTCGGCAGCCAGCGCAACTCCCCCAGCCGTAAAGCCAAGACGCACTGGGAGCGGGCAAAGTAATGCCCCAACCGGTGAGGGCCAGGGCGAGGCTTGCACGCTGCTGTGGCCGCGCGGGGTGGCTCAGGACGAGCGGGAGCGTTGAGAATAAATGCGGGCCCGCCTCTCAACGACGCTAGAGATACGGGCAATGTGTCCTGGCCAGAGCGCCCGCGCCTGCTCATTGTCGAGCCTCTCTCGTTGCCATTCATCGCGGTTAGTAGCCGCTCGGCACAAGGAGACGATACACAGCAGCGCCAAGCACAGACTAACCATGACAATCAGTAAGAGCATCATCGTTCCTTTGCCGGTTCGAAGCACCGATCTCTATCGAAGATAGACGTCCGCCTCTAGGCGGGATATCTGGACTTTACCTCGCAAATGGTTGTATCGCTATAGGCCGATTATCCTACCCCGTATAGGTTGATCGGATGGGGCGGTGTGTGCCTCAGATAGATCGTCCATGTATGCTGAACAAAAACAACGCCCCAGCCGAAGCCAGGGCGCCTACGCTCTCCTGTCATCGCTAGATGATGCCGAGGAGCCGGAGCAGTAGAAAGATCACGACGATCACGACGATGACTCCGATAATACCGCCAGGGCCGCGCATGTTCATGGCATCCTCCTGTTCGTTCTGGTGAACGCCCCCAGCATACACCAGGGGCGCCATACCGATAACCGCTATTTGAGATTATCGGGCGCTAGCCGTCCATCGTTCCATCTGTGATTGCCTGCTTGAGCTCATCGCGCAGCCCTTGGATGGCGCTCTGTGCCGCGCCAGGAACCCGCAGTATGAGATCGACAAACAGCGTCCATCCAAGCAGACGAACGCGCCGATCAGGGTGCCGATTTAACTCAAGGGCTGTCGAAAAAAGGAGGGGTTCTTCGTTCGTGAGAAGTACGTCAACTCCACCTGCATAAAAGACGACCTGCGCGAGGTGTTCGGCGTGATGAATCGATGCCCAGGCGCGGTAGCCGCTACCAAGAGCGTCCGCATCCCCACCGCCATATCCGTACCAGGTGGACGCCAGCGTATGATCGACTTGCAGCGGTGCTTGTGTCGTATCATTCATGGTGATCATGGTAGCTAAACTCCCTATTGTGACTCGTGGCCCGCTGGATCGTCACTCCCTGGCGGGCCTTGTTGTTGCCCAGAACCCGCTGGGCGCGGCCGACGTGGCATCTGTTCTGCTAGAGGCTGTGCTCCCCGGTGGCTGGAGTTTCGTCGAAGTTTCTCCCAGCTGCCGGGGCATGCGTTCTGCTAACCTTCAGTGCCCGGTGGCTGGAATCTGTTGGCAAACGCGGCTCCTAGTTGCCGGGCTAGCCTGCTTGCCTCACCTCCTCTCCTGTGACTATCGAGTAGAATGCCGGTATCGAGGAGGGAACAGGTTGCAATGTCCTGATTGCTCCTCATTCACGCCGTCTGCGCCACACTGAGCAGCGACCATTGCGCCTCGGCCGCGTGCTGATTCCAATCATGGGCATAGAGCACAAGCCCGCGTAGCTCGACCGTGGCGCGCTCCAGGGCCTGGGCGAGGGGGATACCCTCGCTCGTGCTGATCTCTTTCGCCAGGTCGAGCAGCTCGACGTCATAGCGGCTCATGCGAACAACTCATCGGCTGCTGCTTGCAGTTCAGCCATGGTGGGCTTGGCATCCTCGAAGGGCCGCGACGGCGCATCCTGGTACCCATTCGTCGTGGCAGCGGTGTACGTCATCTCAGCAGCCTTGCAGAGCAGCCGGTGTGCCGCTCGATGCCAGCATGGCTTGCCGGCCTTGCCCGCGCTACAGGGGCAAACCTCGACGGTCACGGTGTAGAAGTCGCCGCTATTCGTGGCGCTCTCGACGCGGAGCGTATCGCCATCGAAGCTCCAGCGGCAGGACTCCAGATTGAGGGCGGCGCGGTTGACGGCATTCAGCCAGCGATGCGAGGCGGCGCACTTAGCGCGGGCATCACGAAGGGCCAGGGCGACGGTCTGACGGTTGACGGCTTGTGCGATAGTTGCGTTTGCCATGGGAACTCACCTTCCTTTGGTACTGGCTCACTCAGAAGGTCGAAGCTCTGAGTGAGCCGCTTTTGTTACGCCGCTCGCTGGCGGGGCCGGCGGGTGACTGGTGTGCCATCCTGCTTGAAGTAGATGACCTTGGCAGCCGGCTTGCGGCTCAACTCAAACCTGAAGCTCTGCGCGTCTTTGATGCTGTCGAACGACCCGAGAACATCGCCGCCCTTCACTACTTCCCACTTGCCGTTGTTCAGTTCGAGCTTTGCCATTGCCGTAACTCCTTGCTGTATGTAAGTATATTATCATACTACATGTCCTATGTCAATAGGTTTATAGGCCTCTTTTAGAGCAATTTGGCTGATGCTTGACAAGGGGTTTATGGTGCTGTAGGATGCTGACATAGGACAGGGGGTAACGATGGAGGAAGAGCTCCTCACAACTGGAGATGCTGCTAAATACTTAGGTCTGTCACGCCAGCGCATTATTGAGCTGGCGGACAATGGCAAAATCCCAAGCCGACGCGCTGGGAAGTTCTGGCTCTTTCACCAGGCGGATCTCGACCGATGGAAGGAAGCGCCAAAGAGTAAGGGCGGCCGCCCAAAAGAGGAAGCCGAGACGCCAGCCCGAGCGGCTCTGGCATAGCTGAATAAAAAACACCCGGCCCCTGATCAGCTTCTACACTCAATCAGGAACCGGGCTACCAATAAAGGTAGGGCCATTCTAGCATGGGAGTAGTACCTGATCTGAATCAGCAGCGATACTATCATTCCTGCAACCTGGAATTCTGGCGTGTCGAAGAACGGGGCGGGCTCGTGTATTTCTGCTACCAGGTTGCGGATGAGGTTATTCGCACGCTCCACTGCCCAAAATGCCATACGGGCCTGTCTGACAGTGTCCTTCGAACAACACCCCATCCAATCTCTGTTCCTACAGAGCAGCAGAATGAATGGGAGCGCTAGCAATCAATGACGTCATGACCGACACCGCGCCTGACGACATGGCAGCCACGCCGCCAATCTCTGACGTCGGCATGACGCCTGCCGAGGCAGCGGCCCGCCTTGGCATCTCAGAGCGCACCGTCCAGCGGCGGCTCAAACAGGGCGCTCTACAGGGTTATAAGGTTGATACTGGGCGTGGCGAAGTGTGGCGCGTGGTGCTTGACGGCATGACCGACACGCCGCCAGTTCACCGTGACGTCATGGCTGCCATGCCCACCATGGCGACACATCAAGGTGACGTCACGCCGCCAGATGTCGCCGAGTTTGCCCACGCGGTTATTGACGACCTGCGCCAGGAGTACCGCGACGAACTGGAGCGCTTGCGCCGGGACAATCAGCAGCTCGCCGGCCAACTCGGCTTTCTCCAATCGGAGATTCAACAGCGGGACCGCACAATTGCCCTACTGACGGCACCTAAGGAAGACGAGCCGGCCGACGTCACACCAAGGACAGAGCCCGAGATGCCGGCAGTCCCTGATCCAAAGCATAGGCCATGGTGGAAGCGGTTATTCGGGTAGTGATCTTTTAGGAGGGTGCAATGTCACAGTCTGATGCTGAAGAGCCACCCAACGAACAGCAGGAACGTGCCGCCGATATCAGCACATACCTGCATGACCAGGCCGACCAGCTCGCCGACAAGGCGGAGCAGTTGGACGATCAAGCCGTCGCCACACACACTGAGGCAGAGTCTATCGAGGCAGAAGCTGACCAGATGCGGGAACGAGCCGAGCACCTTCACCAGCAGGCTGACCAGATCGATAAAGCAATCGAGAGCAACTAGCCATGTCACAGTCAGCGCCCAAAGACGAACCAGCGCCCGAGCCGGCGGCCCAGCCCGAGCGGCGGCCGTGGTGGAGGAGGTTATTAGGATGAGACGATGATGGGTATAGCAGAGCTTATCAATTTTGCCGGCGTCATCTTTGTCCTCCTGGCCCTGCTTCTGTTGATACTGGTCATCCGGATGCATGGGAGGCATAGAGAGCGCGAGGGAAGGGACGGCAGCGGGATAGCGCGGACAACAACCAGGAACGGCGAATCAGGGGAGATTGATGATGCAGGAACCTGAGCGACCTCAGCGAGAGTACACGCCTGAGCAACAGGCGCTCTACCAGGCAGCTATGCACATTGCGAATGCCTTAGGTGAGAAGGAACCCGGCCCACGGGCACAGATCGGGCGCGTGGTGCGTGTGCTGGGTATCGAGCGCGCCCAGGCCCTTTACGAGCAGACACTGGCAGTTGAGGCAGATGGCGGCATGATGTTACCGGATGGCTCGCGGCGTCGCACACCTGGCGGCGTCTTCTTCAAGCTTGTTCGTGACAACGCTTCTAAACAAGAGCGCCGGGCGATCTTCCCCTGGCACTCCCTGCGGGGTAAGCCCGCTGCCCAGCAAGGCGAGCCCCCAGTCCAGGCAGGATCAGAAGGTGGGTGAGCGCGTGGAAGCGATTATGGGATGAGGGATGAGCAGAAATTGGTCTGAAATGTGTGAGTTTTTTAATATAGGCATCCGTTCAATGCCGTGCTAGAGTCGGAGCAATGGCCGGGGCAGAAGCAGTTGTTAGGGAGTTGAAACCAGAGTGAAATAGAAAACCCGGCGCTCGTCAGGCCTGGAAAACTAGACGAGCAACCGGGTCATCAGTAGGAACCACAATGATTATACGCCATTGCTGTGCCACCGGATCAGGTGGATCGGTTCGACCTACGATTGGTACTCGTATTGACGCCGCAATTACGAGATGCTATAATGAATTCAATAGATTAACGACCTGCCTGCTCGCGTCACCAATACACCTTAAGGTGTGTGCGGGTGAACCAGCAGATGGCCGGAAATCTCGTAAGCAACAACTGAGCTTTATCCGGAAGATGAGCGGCCGGTGTGATCCCTGTATTTACGGGGGTTGCACCGGCCGCTCTTTTGCGTTTCTGGCCAGAATGGAGGAGGAGCCCAATGCTTCGGAAGAACGTGTTTCAGATGCGGGTTAACGAAACGGATCGAGCGGTCTTCAAAGCGGTCGCCCAGCGGTTAGAACGGGATGAATCGAGTTCCATCCGAATCGTCATGGCGAAGGTTGCACAGGAGCTCGGCGTTAACCCAACGACCCAACCGGATCGGCATGCCGATCCGATGAAGCAGGCCGCTTAACGGCAACACGCCACCATGACCAGTGGTGGCGCATCGCAAAGCTCATAGCGGCGGGCTATGTCCGCCTAAGTGTAGCACATTGCGATGAACTCAACTAGAGGAGGTTTAGCTCATGGCGGGAATTCAACCTATGTCCACCGCGCTTGACCAGCGCACATCCGAACCCGATCGACATACCCGGCCACTGGATACCCTGCTCGTCGCCCTCGACGAAGCTCAATGTGGCACATGCCAAGCCATCCTGCATATGCTGCTCGCTCATATTGAGGTCAGCATTCCGGCATGGCCGAACGGCGGTGCGCGATGACGACTGCAACCCTCTCGCCCCGCGTGGTGCTTCACAGCAGCGATAGCACCGAATGGTATACACCTGCTCCCATTATTGAGGCCGCACGGCGGGTGCTTGGTAGGATTGAGCTTGACCCCGCGAGCTGCGCTGCGGCGAACACCATCGTTCAGGCTGAGCGCTTCTATACCATCGCCGGCGACGGCTTACGGCAACCGTGGCACTGCAACACTCTCTGGCTCAACCCGCCTTATGGAAAGACCGGCAACCGAAGCAACCAGGACATCTGGAGCCAGCAGCTCGTACAAGCCTATCGCGTTGGGCTTGTCGGCGAGGCTATGCTGCTCGTGAATGCGGCCACTGATACTGCATGGTTTCAGGCGCTGGGACGCGAGTTCCCTATCTGCCTGATTGCCGGCCGGCTGAAGTTCTGGCGCCCTGAGACGCCCGCAGATAGCCCAACCCACGGCAACGCACTGGTCTATATGGGGCCGATGACGCACCTATTCCAGATGGTATGCAAAGACCTGGGCATTCCGGCTGGTATGTGGCCAGGGAGGACATCATGAAGGAAATAGGTATCCAATTCCACGGCTGGGGCGCCAATATCACGGTCATGGCCAAAGCGTCGAAGCAGCCCATCCATAAGTGGAAGCGCTTCTACGACACTCCGCAGACCCTGAAAGACGTGGAGGAGCTCCCCTGGCGGAATGCTGTAGGCGTGGGCGTCCTCAACGGGCTCGGGAATTGGCGCACCTTTGATATTGACGCGCGGAAAAAGGATGCTCAGGGCAACTTGCTTGCCGTGGTGGAGCCTGTACCGCGCGACGTTATCGCGGCTGTTGTCACGGCGCTCGGCCTGCCGGCGTCCTACCCCTGGGTATGGCGCTCGGGCAGTGGTAAGGGCTGGGAGATCGCCTTTCAATGCAGCGATGACCTGCCAGCCGGCGTACTGAGCGCAAAGGGCAAAGAGCCAGGCGTGTTCTGGGGTGTGCCCAAAGACAAAGATAATCCCGCCTTTGATCATATCGAGCTGCGCTGGGACCGCTGTCAAACTATCTACCCACCGTCCCAGCACGAAGACCCCACGAACCCCGGCTATTGCTGGAATGGAGTCGCACCCGACGCGCCGCCCAGCGTGGTTAGTGTCGGGCATGTGCTTACCGCGTTCTTTGCAGTGGCTATGAACAAACCGGTTGATGCCTCACCCAAGCCCGAGCGTGTGAAGCGCGAGCGCACCGTCAACGATACCGGCAAGCACGATGATGCAGCCAAAGAGGAGATCCGGCGCCGCTTCGATCTGGTGAAGTATGCCGTTGCGAAGTTCGGCGGCGAGTCAGTGAAAGACCGTAACGGCGAGATCCGGATCACTGGCCATGGCGGGCTACTAATCCGAGAAGATGACGACGTTTGGCATACCTTCCAGGATGAGGTCGGCGGCGATTGCTTCGACTTGGCTGGCAAGCACCTCTTTGATGGGCGCTGGAATCGTAGGGATGGACGCATGTTTATGGATGCATTGAAAGAAGCAGCCGCCTATACGGGCGTCACGCTGCCAGAGCCTGAGAAGCCCACGAAGAAGACCAGTGGACACGACGATGCTACAGGCCGGCGCTACCTTACCGAAGACGAGATCGACCTCCTCAATCCACCGACCTGGCTGATCAAGAACGTGGTGCCCGTCGGCGAGGTGACGATGGTCATCGGCGCAGGTGATGCGGGCAAAACCTTCATTGTGGTCGATATGGTGAAGCGCGTCGCCCAGCACTACCCGGTGATGTACATCGCGGCTGAAGATGCAAGCGGGATTCGCGTCCGCAAACGTGCCTGGGAGCTCTATCACCGGGCCGGCAAGAATGGCAACTTCATGATGTGGAACGGTGTGCTGCCCCTCTTTGAAGACACGGAAGTCGGCGGCTTCATTGACGAAGTGAAAGCGCTCGATCTCAAGCTAATCGTCATCGATACCCTCTCGCAGTCAATCGCGGGCGCTGATGAGAACAGCTCCAAAGATATGACGATAGTCATGCAGCATTGCCAGTGGATCGCGCGGGAAACCGGCGCGGCCGTCGTGGTGATTCACCACACCACGAAGGGCGGCGAAACCTACCGGGGCAGCTCGACCCTCAAAAATAATACCTATGGTTTCCTCGAGGTATCGAAGGATGACGACCTGATCAAGCTCGAGTGTGGACGGATCAAGAACACGCGGCCCTTTGCACCACGCTTCTTTAGCCTGGTTCAGGTGGACACTGACGTACCTGACGAAGAGGGGCAGCCCATACAAAGCTGTGTCATTCTGCCGGCGGATCGGGTCTTCCGGGGCAATCAACTGAACAGCAGCGAGATAAAGATGCTGAAGGCGCTGCTCGACATGACAGATGCCGATGATGGCGCAAAGACAAGCGACTTGCAGAAGACGCTCGATCTCACCTCGGCTAGCTTTTACCGCACACTGAAGCGGCTGCGCAATCTGGGACTGGCGGACAAAGGCGAGAAACAAAACGCGCCCCTGACGATCACAAACATCGGACGGCAACGCCTCGCCGAAGAGTCCAACGATCCGCAATACCAGGAGCCGGGCACGGCTGCGCAGGTAACGCCGGCGTTTGAAGTCAACACAAAACTACTATCACTACTCTCTGATAGTAGTTTGCCTGATAGTTCTCCTGATAGTAGTCCTGAAGGCGGCAGTGAACAACAAACTACTATCACGCAGGATAGCGCAATAGATAGCGAAATTATCACTACTATCAAACTACTATCAGGCCCTCTTGATAGTAGTGGACAAACTACTATCTATCACTCTCCCCCCCTTAAGGGGAGAGATGATGAGAGTAGTCCCGGAAGTAAGCCAGTAAGTGGACTTGATCACGATCAGCGCCGAGTAAGTGAAGTTCGTCAGGCGCTGGCAGCTGGAGACATCAAAGCGGCACGTAAAGCAGCTGGCAAGATTCAAGGCCGCAAGGATCAGAAGGCGATTGAAGTTGAGATCGACGCGGCTGCAACTGGAGCAGTGACATGAGCCGCGACGATGACCCCAAGCTCTTCCTCGATGACAACGAATGGCGCGCCTATAAGCGTGCGACTCGGAACCTACGCCATCGGAAGCGTATGGAGCGCACCACCGAGGCAGAACCACTGGCCTGGCTGCAAGCGGTCGACTGGGATGACGCCGGCGATCCGGTACTCATCACCGCCGAAACGTTTTCGGTTCTGCCGGTGGAGTTGGTCGCATGAGGAACGCCGATGGATCAACGTTGGGCGGACCTGTACGCAGCCGTCGCCCGTCAAGCCGTCCACGACCTGCACACGGACTATACCCATCCGAAGCATATGGACGCCGGCGCATGGCTGGAGACGGCCGGCCTGCTCGACCAGGCCCAGCGGAGCCCACCACGACGAATACACAGAACAAATGTATCGAAAAGGAGATCACACCATGGCAACCTTGAACCCAGACGAACAAGCCAAAGTTGACGCCCTCGCCGCCTTGGAAAAGGCCAAATGGAATGGTGAGCGGTATGTCCCTGACGTGGAGCTCGCCACCGCTCGGCAGCTGGTCGCCTATGCCGAGGCCAATGCGGAGGCACGCGAGCAACGGGCGGCACACCTGAAGGCCGAGGAAGACACAAAGGCCGGCGCAGTCAAGGCAGCGCGGGACGCACATGCACGGGCAGCCCAGGCCGAGTACATGCGAGGGCGCCATGCCGCTTTCAAAGGGACGGCCGCGCAATGGGAACAGGTGAAGGGCAAAATCCTTGAAGACTACCTAATGGGCCGGGATGACAATGTACGCAATGAGGTCGTCGAGCGGAAGCGGGCCAGCACGGAGTATGGGTTCTGATGCGGCTCGGAATGCCACGTTCCGCTCTCGGTAAGCGCAACGGCAACACATAGCAAACCAACACCTGAAGGAGACACACGCGATGCAGTCCAGCGACAGCGCCCCCATAACCATTGAGAAGGAGATGACATAATGGCGTCTGAAAGCATCGCAAGTGCTCGTCGGGTCCGGCTCGCCAGTCGGCGGGCACTGGCGCTGGGGTTGAGAAAACAGGGAGCTTCTTTCAGAGCGATTGCTACGACCCTGGCTGGCTCTGAGGGGGTCAGTGAGCGCTACGACGAATCGCAGGCCTATGATGATGTGACGATCGAGCTTCGGCGGCTGCAGGCGAAAAATTCCGAGAGCGCAGGGGAACTGCGTGTGCTGCTCGAAGCCCAACTTTTGGACCTCCACGCCGCATATTGGCAACGAGCACGCTCGGGCGATTACCAGGCGTGCGATCGTATCCTGGCGATCATGGACAGACGCGCACGCCTGGCCGGCGTGGGCGGCGAACCATTGGCGGGACTGCTCCGCGTGCTCGATCTCGGGAAGCTAAGCGTGGAGCAGCTCGAACGATTGGCGGCCGGCGAGGATTTGCTCCGCGTGTTGGTCAACCAGTGACGCAACCTGTTTCGCTCGGAGGGCGCCATGCGCGGACGTGACGTGCTGTAGTCCGCGCGTTCCATCGCTCCTGAGCCTGCTGGTGCGGTCGTGGGTCGTGCTGGGCGGCTTTGGTGTGCCCTCAGCCATCGGATAGATGCTATCCACACGTATCATCGACTCTGCGGTGTACACTTTCTCATGACCCCACTGTGTCGCTCCATTGAGTACGTCGGAACGATCGTGAGTGGTCCTCACATGATAAACACGATGAAGACGAATGTCGGCTTTATTGCCCAGCCCGGTTGAACATTGCCGAGACCGTCATGCATAAGAGCTTGAGGTCGACCCACAATGACACCGTGCGGATGTACTCGATGTCGAGGCGCAACCGCTCATCAAATGTTGTTACGTTGCGCCCTTTGACCTGCCACAGGCCGGTCATGCCTGGCCGCACTTCGAGCCGCACCGTGTGCCACAGCGTGTAGCGATCGGCAGCAAAGGAGGTCGGTCGTGGC
>MWVY01000243.1_pt1 | contig 12954 bp, 17 predicted proteins | sample 1047251 | NCBI WGS metagenome assembly MWVY01 (sample SAMN06349983, study PRJNA376086) | soil metagenome | isolation source: MS7-5 sample Antarctic (ecotone) soil | place: Antarctica | collected 2015-01-13
CGTGATACTCCAGGAGGCGCCAGCGAACGCCAGACGGATTCTCGGCATCCTCTCTCTCGACGACGACCACGCCGCCGGAGGTGAAGCGGCCATGTCGGGTAGCCCAAAGAACTCTATCGGCCGGCTCGAAGACGAGAAGAGGGTAGGCCCCCGATACCACATCATCGCGTATTATCCGAAGGGCGCCGGAGCCCTCGGAGGCGATGTTGTCGCCGGCGTCGGCTAGGAACTGGTCGAGGCGGTTGAAGAGGCTCCAGGCGTCGAGGGCCGGCTGCGCTACCTCGTCTTCGATGGTCAGCGTCACGGGGTCGCTGAAGAGGAGCTGAGACGAGAACCGCGCGATGTCTCTCGCGAGCGGGACCGGCGTGTAGTCGCGCTGTCGAGCCTGGGTTGCTACCGGGTCGTCGGCGACGTGCAGGTCAGTCCTGTACGGGAAGAGCTCGCCGGCGTCGTTGTCGTACCGACGGCGACGTTCGCGGACGGTCTCCCACGCGGCCGCTTCAGACTTCGGCGGCCACGGCTGCCCGGGGTTGCTCCCGGCGCCCGTGAGCAGCTTCTCTACTTCCGATGTGTGCATCTAACCTCTTCCTTCCTCGTATCTGTCCAGGGCTTCAGCCGTGATGGCTCGGCCGAGAGGGGTCTCGTTCTCACGAAGAATCCGCCCGATGACCGGGGCGTACTCTCGGGTCCGCGCGACAAACTCGGCGCTCAGACCTTCCCCCTCCGAGCCGGCTAGGCGAAGGCCACCGTTCTTGTCACGCACGGGGTAGAGGCCCCGCTCTGCCAGCCACTCGAAGACCCCCACCGTGGCGGTAACGGCCTGCTCCCAGGCTTGACGGGTCTCCGGGTCCCCATGTATGTCGCTATGCATCTACGCTGCTCCTTTCGCTCGATTGAGTGCTTCGTCCAAATACGCGGACCCGCCTAGCTCCTCTATGGCGGCCTTCGTCTCCTCCGGCGTCGGCTTGCCGTCGAAGAGGTCGTGGGCCCAGAGGGTCGAGCCAATCCACCCGGCCGGCTGCCGGGCGTCCGCGGGGTTCTTGTCGAGGTAGTCGCGGACGGCGACGGCGAGCGGCGAAAAAGACGAGCGCTCGTCTTTTTGCTCTACCCACCCGATAAGGTGCTCGCGGCGATGCTCGGCGGCCGTCTCGTGAGAACGGCGCACGGCTTCGAGACCGGCCGCGCTCGGCTTTGAGGTCTGCACCTTGTCGCGGGCGTGGTAGGCGCGGCTGTTCCTCTTGCGCCGCTCTTCGGCCAGCTCGTCGGCTTCGATCTCCCCCCCGACCCGCCGGGCATCGTCCAGGTGGATAAACCATCTGGCGGCGAGGGTTATCACGTCTTCGCTAGTCTCGATGATGCCGGCCTCTTCCAGCATGGGAAGGATGCGCCTCCTCACGTCCCGCGGCCGGGCGCGGTGCAGGACCTCGCAGAGCTCGCGTAGGGTCAGCGTCCCGCCGGCGACTTCGAGGGCGTCCACCACGGCGCCGCGGATCTTGCCCAGCCGCTCTATGCGGTCGCGGGCTTCCGGAGGCTTCGACTGACGTACCCGGCGGGTCCCTGATACCGTCCCGCGCCGCGGCGTGAACTTCGGCCGGGACCACCGGAGCCGGGGTACGTCGGGAGTGCCGCGCAAAGGTAGACCACCAGGGTCACACGCTCGTAACTCCGGTGTTGCTTGCGTGGCCCCTCTACCATACTGGTCTACCTTTGCGCGCAGCACGAACGCCCCGGTCTTGTCGGTTTTCCGGTCCTTGTTATCGCGGTACATGAAGCCGCGCGCTTCGAGCCGGTCGAGGGCTTTACCCAGCGTCCGGCGCGTGACCTTCGCCCCGACCTGGAGCACTCCCCACGACGCTTTCACCCTGATACCGTCCGGGTGCATCTTGCCGTGCTTCGCCGCGGCCTCTATCAGCTTGAGGGCAACGTCGCGCTCGGAGTGTCCCCCGCGGCCCTTCCACTCCTCCGACCACCAACGCCGCTCCAGGTCCTCGACGGCCGCGGCGAGCTTCTGGTCCCTCGACAGACGGATCTTGCCTATATCCTCCGGCGAGAAGTCGCGGGCGAGCATGAACATCTCTTTGACGGTCCCGCCGCTTACGAGGTAGTCGTCTACGCCCTGTTTAGATCCGTCCGCGGCGTCGGGAAGGTAGATCACCTTCACCGCGGCACCGCGGGCCTCCAGTGCCCCTACCAGCGCGGCCAGCGCCTCTTGCACGCCCGCCTTGGACATGCAGTCCGAGTCGAAGGCGACGAAAACATCTCGGTCCTTCAGACGGACGTGATCGAAACACGGTTTCAGTCGGTACGGCTTGACCTTCGGGACGCACCACATCCAGACGCCGGCGAGCACCACGGTGCACAAACCCCGGCTCGTGGCCGCGTCCCCGGTCTTGGCCCCCTCGGTTATCAGGAGCGGGCCGGTCCCGTGGCGGGCCTCCTCACACATCCGGGGATGAACGTCCACCACCGGAGAGACCCCGCCCGGGCTGACGTACTTCGGCCCGCCCTTGCGGGGCTTATCCGGCCGGAGCTGGTAGCCGACCGTCTCCCCGTCCGGCGAGAACATGGGCACGACCAGGCCCGGCCTGCGCTGATAATCTTTGAAGGTCTCCGGGACCTCGGACCGGCTCCGGGCGGTCCGGTAGCCGCGCTCTTCGGCGACGCCGGGGTCTATGCCGGATTCCCCGAAGAGCATATCTTGATGCTTTTGCGAGAGGGGATGTTGTGCCTGGTGATTGTGGTACTCTACGTCCACGCGGCCTCCTTTGGTTAGGTCGCTTTTCTCACTCGGAGGGGTGGAAGCCTCCGAATGAGCGGGCCCGGCGCAGATAAAATCTGGGGAACGTCGGGCTCTTTTTCGACTGCCGCTAATCTTCTCACATCTTCGGTGTTTCTAGGTAGTACGCTCACCCTTAACTACAGGGCTAGTCGCTGCCGACGAGGTCGACAGGATCCACCTCGAGGGCGTGGGCGAGCTTCCGAAGCGTGGTCATGCGCGGCTCGATCTCGTCGCGCTCGATCCTGGCCACCGTCGCCGTGGCGACGCCGGAGCGTTCGGCCAGCTCCGCCTGGGTCAGCGCCCGACGCGTCCTCTGTTTCCTCAGTCTCTCCCCGATATGAACCATCGTGGCCGGCATCCTAGCAACCTCCTAGCTTGGGTTTACTCTACTACCGATATTATACCCAGTAAATGACTTACAAAGTACCAGTAAGATGCTAGAATGGTTCCTAGATAACAAAACAGCCCCCCGGGCAAGCCGCCAGCTCACCCGAAGGGCCTCGACCAGAGGGAGTGTCCCCAATGACCGTAACGACCAGTGTACCGAAGTGTCCCCGCCCCAACACCCGCGAATCCCGCGCCCTGGCCCTCTACCGCACCCGCGGCGCCGAGATCGTCAGGACCGGCCCCTGGACCTACGAGGTTCCTTCCTGCTCCGGTCGCGGCTCCTACGCCGTGGACTACGAGGCCGAGTCGTGCGACTGCCCGGACGCCCGACGTCACCCGGGCCTCAACTGTAAACACGTACTGGCTGTTGCGGTGAAGAGGGCCAAGAGGCGCGGCGCCGCGGCCCGCCGCCTGGCCGCCCTCTCGGAGCGCCACGACCACGAGCTGATGGACGAGGCCGAGCGGTGCGAGCTGATGGACGAGATTCGCGGCCTCCGCCGCCGGCTCGGCCTCTAGGCCCCGGTCCTATGCAACTACCACCACCACGCGGCCCACCAAAACGGTCAGCGCTGGCCGTTTTTGGCAAGCCGACATGAAAAGCGCGAGCGTTCGCGCAATTGACGAGTAGAGGAGAGAACGAATGCTGGAGATCAAGCTAGAGCGGGCGCTGGAGCCCGAGATGATGAAGGAACAGCCGTGCGGGATCTGTGGCGCGGACTTCCAGCCCGAGGCCGTGCTCGCGCAGCTCGTGACGGCCTACGAGTACATACCTACGTGCGATGTCTGCCTCGACCATCTGGCCCGCCGTGCAAGGGAAGAGGCGATCCGCGTCGACTGGAACGACGTCTACCGCCGCTACATAGACGCGATGGCGAAGTACCCGGAGCCGGTCTTCCCGAGCCTGGAGGCGCTCAAGGAGGTCGAGGCGCGCGATCCGCACTGGAACGAGATAAGCGAGATGACGAAGGTCTAGCGCCAGAACCTCCACCACGGCCGTTGTGCGGTCGTCTCCGAGCCCTCGGTACTCTTCGGGGGCTCTTCCCCTTCCTGGACCGTCTCGGCCTCTGACGGGGCAGTGAGCGCCCGCATGGTCATAGCCTGCTGCATGATTATCTCGTCTTTGCGCCTGGACTCTTCCCGGAGATACGCTACCTCGTCTTCGAGGCGGGATATGAGCGCGGTGCTGTTGGGGTCTACCCCCGCGTCCTGTACATCGTCTACCCCGCGGGTAGTACGTTCGTCCAGGTAGACGAAGACGCGGCCGTCGTCGCCCTTGTCGTGCTGGAGAGAGTCGCGGGTGACGCGCTTGCGGACGGCGCCCTCGGAGATGCCGAGCCGGCGGGCGGCCTCTTGGATGGTGACTCTGTCCTGGTCCACATCTACCCCCGCGTCTACCACCACCGTCGTCGGGTATCATAGCCGCAAACCGAAGGGAGGACCCTGTGATCGACGTCAGACCGTTGAACCCCGTCGAGGTGGTCAACAACCCAGCTACGAGTATCGGCAGCTTCGAGGACTCGGAGTGGTGGGATCTGATAAAGCTGGCCCGGGACTACGGCTTCGAGCCCGACGATATTCAGATGCATTTCCCGCTCCCCTACGATCAGCCCGTCCGGATTGAGGGGCAAGCGGCCCGTGGGCTCTACGAGGCCGTCAGTGCCTTGTCGAACGACGACGTCGTCCCCTACGCCGCGACCTGGGATGAGAGTAACGAGACGGGGGGATTCGGGACCGTCTACTTGCCGGGCCGCGAGCCGCAGGAGGCTTACGTGCTCCGCGAAGCCCCGCACGAGCACCCCGAGATGCACGTCGGCAAGGTACAACTCCGGCGTCTCTTGGCTTGCGCTCAGATAGCCGCAGAGCACGGTGGCATAGAGATCCGGCGGGTGGAGGACCGGAGTTAGACGCGAGCCCCGGTTCGCTTGAGGTACGGTTGCAGCAACCGAGACTGGATGCGCTCTTCCCTGGAGATCATCGGCCGGGCGTAGGTCCTGGCTCCGAGGCTCTGGACGCTCTTGCTGATGGTGGGCGGCTCTTCGGCCCTGGAGAGCCGGTAAGCTTCGAGGGCCACCCAGTCGAGCACGGCCGCCGGCACCTCCGTCTCGCCGCTTCGGGGAAACTCCGGACCCAGATCTGGGTCCGCGGGCTCGCCGACGAACGGCGCCGAAGCGTCGAGGCTCTGGGAGGCGCTCATCACGTCGCCGATGTTTATCGCTCTTACCCCCACGTCTATCCCGTAGCGTCCCAGAATTCTGTCCTCGGCCTCCATCGGGGTCATGTACATGATCACGCTCCTATCCGTTGTGTGGTTTCTTGGAAGCTCCACGCCCACGCGGCCAGACACATGCTGAAGAGCAAGTCGTCGTGGGCGCCCTCCCTCCAGGGCTCGTACTGGTCGTGGCCGCGGACGTTGATCTTGAGGCGGTAGTCCCTGAGCTCTTGGATGAGAACGTCGCGGTTCTCGACGGAGGCCCCGATCTTGAGCCGGCCGGACTGTAGCGCAACCACGCCGGCGGTTATGAGGTTGCGCTTGGGGACGGCGAGGTAGCCGCCTTGCCGGGTTACTCGGTTCCCCCCGGTGACGACCACGGGCCAGAAGTTGACCGTAGGAGTGTCCCGCCGGCGGGACAGTTGCTCGGAGAGCATATCCACCACCGCCCTACCTACCCCGGTCGCGTCCACGCACAGGCCTATCTCGCGCCTCTCGCCGAACGCCCCCACGGGCTCCAGCTTGCAGAGCCGGTCCACCACGCCCCGCGCTATCCGCTCGTAAGAGGTCCGTAAGGGCGGCCGGTTTAGGTAGGGGATGTGGAGCTCGTGAGGTCCGGACACGGTGTCCGGGGCAGTCCTCTCCATCACCGTGACGGCGGTGTAGTCGTTGGCTTGCCCGAAGTCCACGCCCATCCAATACCTCACCACTCGTCTCCTAAGTCCAGGGGCGTTACGGCCTCGTCTACGGCGCCGGCTACCATGTCGTGCGTGAATAGCTCGTCGCTTGTCTCGGTAAAGCGGCACAGGTACTCTTGCTGATAGAGGGCCTCCGGCATCGAGGCCCTCTCCTCTTCCAGGAACTCCGCGGGGATGCGCGGGATGCGCGTCGCGTCAACCTCGTACCGCTCCCAATCCCGACCACTCTCCCATTCCTCGAAGAACACCCCCCGCTTACCGTGCGGCGTGCTCATCATCAGGAGTCGGCCCCCTGAGACGGCGAGCATGGGCCGGACCGCGTAGTACAGACCGTCCTCTACCCGGGCGGCCTCGTCGAGGATGAGGAGATCCACCCCGGAGTAGCCGCGGACGGTCTTCTCGGTCCCGGGTAAGGCTTCTATCCGGGAGCCGTTGCGGAGCTCCATCCCGAGCTTGCGGTAGGAGTCGGCTGGCACGTCGTGGCGGTAGAGGGAAGCGGCTTTGGCGAAGGTCTCTTTAGCCTGCCTCTCACTAGGCGCGAGTATCAGGACCAGGCTACCCGCGTCCGTGAGCGCCTTGTGGACGGCGAGCACCCCGGACATGGTGCTCTTACCTCCCTGCCGGGTGATGTTGAGCAGGACGCGCGGCGCCTTCGAGCCGAGCAGGTCCTCTTGCCAGCCGTCGAGGTCTTCGAGGCCCACGCGGTGGGCGAACTCTACGGCGCTCCCCGTTGGACTGATGTCAGCCCCACGGGCCTCCAGCGTGGCCATGCGGCGGGAGAGGTTAGCCAGCGATACGACCATGCTCGAGCCTCTCCAACCTCTCTACCAGCTCGTCGAGGTCTTTGGCGCGGCGCTCATATTCGAGGAGCTTTATCTGTGTGGTGATGAGCTGATTAGCCACCGCCCCGCGGCTCGTCTCCAGCTCGCCGTTTATCACCCGGTCGGTAAGGTCTTGGAGCTGGCGGCGGAGGTCCTGGACTTCGCGGTTCGCTTTGGCCTTGCCGCCCTTGGACGCCCTCCTCGAGCGCCTCTCGGCGTTCTCCGGGGCGTGGGCCCAACAGAGTCCGTGCTTGTCCGTAGCGTCCAATTTGCAACGCTCTCCGTTGGCCTTGGTGAAGCGGCATCGGTTCATCTAACTACTCACCCCCGGGTAAAGACCAGGTAAAGAGATGCGGGGGACGGTCTCGGGGCCCAGGCAAGGACCCTTGCCGTTCGCCGGAGAAAAGCGCCCCCGCCGAATGGCTACTTGCTGGCCCTGAGCTTTATCAAGGCCTCCGGGTAGAGGACCTTCCCGCCGTAGAGGGTCAAGCCGCGCAAGAGGTCCGCGAACGAGTTGACCGCCCGCAAGCCTTCCACCTTGTTGATCTGAGAGGCGAAGCTGGTAGCCATGTTGTGGCCTATCAGGACGCTGTAGACGGAGGTCCCGACGGGGACGCGGTTGCTCTTGAGTATCGAGATGCCGGCGATGGTCCCTATCTGGCCGTTGAGGATCGCGTCGCTCCTGGCCTTGAGGAAGTACTTGTCGTCCTTCAAGAGCTCGGCGGCCATCCACGGCGGCACCACGGCGTAGCGCCCGGTCTCCGGGATGTTCTTCTCGTCAAGCATCACGGAGGCCTCGACGAAGGTCGTGTAGGCGTTGGTGGCCGTGATCTGACGGGCCGCGCCCGCAGCACCTTCGAGTAGCCCCTGGGCGCCGGCGACCCCGAGGTTAGCCAGGTACGTGTCCTGTACCCTGGCGAGCTGGTACGCGGCGTCCTGGGAGACGCTATCGAGTAGCTTGGGCTTGACCTGCGCCGCGTCGAGGTCGTCGTGGGAGACGGCGAAGTAGTCGGACTGGTCGATGGTGATGGACCGCCGCTCGTCATTGAGGAGCTGGTAGGCGAGCGTGGTCGTGTTGCGGACGTAGGGCGAGACGGTGACGTCTGAATGCCCGTGGATGTAGACGGTATCGCCGAACTCGCTTATCTCGCCCTGGTAGTCCGTGTTGACGGCCTGAGACTGGCCGTAGACGAGCGTGCTCTGGAGCTTCTGGAGGATGCGGGAAGCCCATACCTTCGGGATGAACTGGGTAACAGCCATGCGTGAGCCTTTCGAGGAAGTGTCTTCGATTAGCCCACGTTATGAACCGCCCGTGGTATAGGCGTACTTACAGTGTACAGGATGCCGACTTACACCGCAAGTCCGAGTTTCGCAGAATGCGGGTTATGCGAAGTTGGGCGTAGCAAGCGCGTTACAAATAAAGGCGCAGAATTCTGCGCAAATAACCCCGATCACGGTGATCGGGGTTAGCCCCTCTCGCCGGCCATGAACCGCTGCACCCTCTCCCACATCGTCGGCTCGTTTATCTCGTCGGGGCTCATGGTCTCGATGCGCTCCCGGGTGAGCGGCGCATCCTGGTCGGCATCCCCGGTAGAGGTGTCGAGGGCGGTTTCCTTCACCGTGGCCTCGGCTCCGAAGACTTCGGGCATATCCGAATGGAGGCCCTTGAAGCTCTCGATGATGGACTTGCGGTCCGGCTCGCCGTCCTCACCCGGGGTCGTAGGCAGCTCCGCGAACTTCAGGATTCGCCCGTGACGCTCCGCGGGAACGTTCATGGACTTGAGGACTTCGCGGGCGTCCCGGTCCACGAGGCGGCCGAAGGCGCGGGCCTCGGCCTGCTCTGCTCTGTCTCGGTATTCGGAGACGTTGGTTTCTTTTTCCCAACGGTCCTTCTCTCGGGCGAGGCGGCCCTTGACCAGCTCGTCGAACTCTTCCTGGCTGTTTACGGTGACGGGGAAATCCATATCAGTTGACTCCTCTCAAGAGGTCTCGTACAGGGTCGGGTTTCTGCGCTTCGGAGGAGATCTCCTCCATCTCGGCCTCGATGCGGTCTTCGGGCCATTCCGGGTGAAGCTCCCGGAGCGCCTGGCGGGTGGAGACGAGGCCGGCGTCCCGGAGGTTGGCGAGCTCTTCGGCCTGCTCGGTTCTATCAACCGGGAAGCCGCTCCCGAACTTGATCTCCGGCTTCACCTGGTCAACGGGCCTACCGAGCATCATGCCGAGCGCGACGCCGCAAGCCTCCGAGATCGCGTCCCGGGCCATTCTGGTCTTCCCGCTGGTCGTAAGTATGGTCCGCATTTGGCGCAGCTTCAGGGCGCGGCCGGAGTCGGCCCGTCCTCCGTCTCCGAAGCCCCACGACGCGAGGGAGTAGCCGGCGAGGGAGACAGCCATCTCACGGAGGTGGTCCGTGTAGACGCGGTGGTCTTCGGCCTCCATCTTGCCCTGCACGACGCGGGCCAGCTCTTCGGGCGCCTCTATGGGGCTCTGGCCGCCCTCTCCGACGAGGATGGCGCCGTCGAGGTCCGCGTTACCGGACTTGCCTGCTAATTTCCTGTGGACGAACGTAAGCGGCTTCGAGGCGCGTGCCTTCTTGCGGCCGATGGTCTCGGCGTCGTCGGCCGCGTCGAGTAGGGAGTTGAGGCCGGAGATGTCCGAGTGACCGCCCGGCACGTTCAACCACGGTATCAGGGTCGGCTTGTCTACCCCGGTAGACACCTCGTCTTTGAGCTCCCGGAACTCCGGCGGCCCCTCCTGCAGGCCCACGCGCTTACCGAGCCGGGTGATCCCGCCCTTGTACAGAGCCCGCCTTACCTTGCCGGGCTCGTGATACTCCAGGAGGCGCCAGCGAACGCCAGACGGATTCTCGGCATCCTCTCTCTCGACGACGACCACGCCGCCGGAGGTGAAGCGGCCATGTCGGGTAGCCCAAAGAACTCTATCGGCCGGCTCAAAGACGAGAAGAGGGTAGGCCCCCGATACCGCGTCGTCGCGTATTATCCGAAGCGCCCCCGAGCCCTCGGAGGCTACGTTGTCGCCGGCGTCGGCGAGAAACTGGTCGAGGCGATTGAAGAGGCTCCAGGCGTCGAGGGCCGGCTGTGCTACCTCGTCGTCTACGGTGAGCTTCGGCGGGTCGCTGAAGAGGAGCTGAGACGAGAACCGAGCCAAATCGCGGGCTATCGGGACCGGCGTGTAGTCGCGCTGCCGAGCCTGGGTTGCGGACGGGTCGTCGGGGACGTGAAGGTCAACCCTGTACGGGAAGAGCTCTCCGGCGTCGTTGTCGTACCTACGACGCCGTTCGCGGACGGTCTCCCACGCGGCCGCTTCCGACTTCGGCGGCCACGGCTGCCCGGGGTTGCTCCCGGCGCCCGTGAGCAGGCGTTCTACTTCCGATGTGTGCATCTAACCTCTTCCCAAACGGGTAAGCGTTTGCTGTATGTACTGGAGAGCGCTGCTAACCCCCTCGATGGCTTGGCGGTTACGGTCGAGGCCGGGCGGGACCTTCTTCAGCTCTTCAAGGGCGCGGGTGTTCGCGTCGAGGGACTTTCGGATGGCCTTCAGCTCGCCGACCAGCATCTCAGCCGCCGCGGACTGTACGCGGGCCTGCTTTATCACGTCGCTCTCTTCGGGCCTGCCCTGCTCGTGTTCGGTCATTACGCTGCCTCCCTTTCTATGTCTAGCGGTTCTAACGCGGCTTCTACCTCGTAGGGGTCCGGCGGCCCTTCGCTATCGGGCACGTAGCAGAGAATCCACAGGAGGCCGGCGACCTGCTCCGGGGAGAGGCGGGCCGCCCGCGGGTGCTGCCCGAAGAGCTCGCGGACGGCGGGGAGCCGGCGCATAAGCAACCCCCGCCCTCGCAGCCGGGCGGGTGGTCCTTCGCCAGCACCTCCGAACGCGCGGCCCACTCGGAGAAGCCCTTTTGTACGAGGCTTTGGATGAGCGCGCCTTGTTCTTCGCTTGCTACCGCTTGAGCGAAATTCCCATTCCCATTCCCTAGGTAGCCTGGGAACTTGGGAACTACGATCCTTTGGCGCCCCTGCTTCTCGCCGGTGTCCTCCAGCTCCCCCTCCGCGACGAGCTCCGCGATGCGGTTTTGGACCGTCTTCAGGCTGTGGCCGGTCTTACGCGCCGCGGTCTCGGCCGTCGCCCGCTTCAGCTCGATAACCGCTTCGAGGACCTGCTCTTTCTTGGACGCCTCTTTGTCCGGGTCCTTCACGGCATCGGCGAGCCGTTCGACCATGATCCGCTCCCGCTCGAAGACGAGCTTCACGCTGAAGTCTTCGTCCTTCGGCCCGAAGCTGCTCTTCTTGTGGGTGAGCGTCGCCGTCACTTCCCCAGGCTCCCAAAATCCCCGGACCTGGAAGTTTGAGCGGGTCGTGTTCCCCTTGTAGACGGAGCCGAACGCCTCCTTATCGGCGTACTTCTCACCCTTGATAACCTTCGCCTGGTGGTCGATAAGGAGCGGCGTGGCGCCCGCGTTCTTGAGCGGCTGCAAACAGGCGCGGTCGAACGCGAGCACGTCGCGGGCAGCCTCCGAGTCCCCGGCGAGCGCGAAGCCTATCGAATCGACCACGACCAGCCCCGCACCCAGCCGCTCTATCTCCGCCGCGGCGACGGCGAACGCCTCCAGCGGCGCCAGGCCCGCGCCCGCGAGGTAGTAGAAGTCCTCCGGCACGCCGTCGAAGCCCATGCCTGCGACGAGCTCCAGCGCCCGCCGGTGCTGCTCGTCGGCGTCGAGCTCGAAGTCCAGGTACAAAGCCGGCGCGTGCTTGACCCTACGGCCCAGCCAGTAGTCCCGCTTCTCGTCGGCCACGGTCAGTGCCAGGTGCAGGGCCAACAGAGACTTTGCGGTCCCCCCCGCCCCGAAGAACGCCGTCGAGTGGCCCTTCGGGATGTAGCTGTCCACGATCCATTCCCGCGGGCCGGGCTTCTTCCGGCCGCTGAATGATATGGCCTGGATGCTTTGCTCCAGGGCGTTACCGTTCTCATTATCGCCAACTTCCCAACTTCCCAGCTTACCTAGGGAATGGGAATGGGAACGAACCTCGACCCCTGGTTTAGAGTACGTCTCCGTGAGCCCGTCGAGGGCCTTATCTATCGTCTTTTTGCGGTAGTCGGCCCGCTTGCCCCACTTCTCCGGTCGGTACAGGGCGGAGCGGGAGAAGATCCTGTCTATCTGGTCCATCTCCCGCGTGTAGAAGGCGAGCATGCTCACGAGCGCCAGGTCCGCGCTGGAGTCGTCGCCGTCGTAGGCGCCGGTGTCGCCGCGGTCGAAGAGGGCAGAGAACTTGGCGGCGTTCTTGGCCTCTCGGCCGAGTCCGATAACCTCGTCGTCGGAGAGCCCCTCCGACACCGTGCGGGAGGTCCGTCCGTTCTCTCGCGGCGGGTCTGCCGGCGGCGTGAGGTACTGGCGGGTGAGGGCGTCGATCTGGGCCTGGCGTTCCGGGATGCTCATAGCGCCAGCCCCGTCACGGTGAAGAACCGTTCCGAGCTGTACGCCTCTACCCGGCCGCGCTTCTTATTCGGGGACTTGCCGCGGACGATGATGTGTACGCCCGTTCCGGACGGGCTGGCCTCCGCGTACCCGCCCAGGGAGGCGACGAGCTCGGCCGCCCACTCCTCCAGCTCGCCGGTCTCCGGGTCGCGGCAGTCGTCGAGGTCTATGCCGGTGAAGGGGTCGCCGCTGCAGAACACAAAGCCTACGCCGGCGTATCGGCCGGTCCCCAGCGCCTGGACGGCCTCATCGAAGGTGCGCCAGGTCAGCAGCTCTGTCGAGGACGCCTTGCCCACTCCGCCGGCGATGTAGGGAACTTTCGTGGGCTTGTCGTCGCGGGTCTCCAGCTTCCACACGACCCACTGGCGCCGACGGCGTAGCTCTTCGGGGATGTTCTCTGGCGCGAACTCCCGGGCGCCCTCTTGCTCGGCATGTTGTGCCCGGTGATTGTGGTACTCTACGTCCACGCGGCCTCCTTGTTAGGTCGCTTTTCTCACTCGGAGGGGTGGTAGCCTCCGAATGAGCGGGCCCGGCGCAGATAAAATCTGGGGAACGTCGGGCTCTTTTTC
>MWVY01000244.1_pt1 | contig 12934 bp, 10 predicted proteins | sample 1047251 | NCBI WGS metagenome assembly MWVY01 (sample SAMN06349983, study PRJNA376086) | soil metagenome | isolation source: MS7-5 sample Antarctic (ecotone) soil | place: Antarctica | collected 2015-01-13
ATTTGAGTCTTTACCCGGCTTATCAAAATGACGCGAAAACGGGCGACATGATTCAGGCTGTTGTTCATATTAACGCGAACGATTTGAAATTTACCGAAACAAATGGTAATCGAAGGGTAAATTTCGACCTTGTGGCAATGACTTTCGGCGATAACGGAATTCCGGTTGATAAACTCTTGAAAAACTACACCGTCGAAGTCGGCGAAAAAATTTATCAAAATATGCTGGCAAACGGTTTTGTTTACACATTGCCCGTTCCGATTAAAAAAGCTGGCGCGTATCAATTCCGCATCGCTCTGCGCGACACTAACTCGGATAACGTAGGTTCGGCTTCGCAATTTATCGAAGTGCCGAATTTCAAAAAAAGAATGTCCGTTTCCAATCTGGTCTTAGACAATTTTACGCTGGAAGAATGGCAGAAAATCCGGCTTGGCGGCGGCAGTGATAATAGTCAAAGAAGCGTTTTGCTCGATACGACTTTGCGGCAATTCAAAGGCGGCACGATTCTGCGCTACGATTATGTAGTTTATAACCCGAAACAATCTCGTTCTTTGCAGACGCAGTTACGGTTAATTCGTAACGGCAAAGTGGTTTATGAAGAACAGCCAACCCCAATCAAAACTATCGAACAAACGGATTTGCTTCGTCTTCAAACTGCGGGAGCGATTTCCCTCGGCAAAAACCTCGAAGCCGGAGATTACGTTTTGCAAATAATCGTCACGGACTCAGCAAGCGAGAAAAAATTTGCCTCGCAATTTGTCGAGTTTGAGATTGTCGAATAAGCACGTTTCAAATCTAAAATTTCAAATTCTAAGTTCAGCGCAGAAAAATGCTAAACTTGGAATTTCTTTTATGGACATAATCGTCGGAACTGCGGGACACATTGACCACGGGAAAACTGCGCTCGTCAAGGCATTGACGGGCGTTGACGCTGACCGTTTGCCGGAAGAAAAACAGCGCGGGATTACGATTGACATTGGTTTTGCCGAACTTGAATTGGATGACTTGCACGTAGGATTTGTTGACGTTCCCGGACACGAAAAATTTGTCAAAAATATGCTTGCCGGAGCTTCGGGCATTGATTTGGTCGCGCTCGTTGTCGCATCCGACGAAGGTGTAATGCCGCAAACTCGTGAACATTTTGAAATCTGCCGTTTGCTTGAAATAAAAACGGGTTTGATTATTCTGACAAAAAAAGATTTGGTTGATGAAGAATTGCTTGAATTCGTAAAATTAGACGCTTCCGAACTCGTCGAAAATTCATTTCTTAAAAACGCGCCGATGATTGCTGTCAGTGCGAAAACAGGCGAGGGCATTGCCGAATTAAAAGAAGTTTTGCACGAAATTTCCGCAAAAATTCCTTCGCGGACAAACGAAAAAGTGGCGCGTCTGCCGATTGACCGCTCTTTTTCGGTGAAAGGTTTCGGTGCGGTTGTAACGGGAACGCTTATTTCGGGCGAAATTAACGAATTAAATGAAATGGAGGTTTTGCCGACACGGAAAAAGGTTCGCGTGCGCGGTTTGCAGACTCACGGAAAATCCGTTAAAGCGGCGCACGCCGGACAACGAACCGCAGTTAATCTCGGCGGCATTGATTACAGCGAAATCGAGCGCGGAATGGTTTTGACTGTGCCGAATATTTTGCGTCCGACGCAGATTTTTGATGCGGAAATCGAAGTTTTGAAAGATGCCAAACACAGTCTTAAAACGCGCCAGCGAGTTCGCGTTCACATCGGCACAATCGAAGCGTTAGCAAGAGTTCAAGTTCTAAATGAAGAAGGCGAAATCAAGCAAGGCGAAAAGGATTTTGTGCAATTACGGCTTGAAATTCCGGTTGTAACAATTCCGAATGAAAGATTTATTCTGCGCCTCTATTCGCCGCAAATCACGATTGCGGGCGGAAAAGTTCTTGACGCTCTGGCAAGTAAATATCGGCGCAGAGATGTAGAAAACGTCCGCAAATATCTCGACAACTTAATCGAAGCCGAAAATGACAAAGCCAAACAGATAAAATTTTTTCTCGAAACCGCCGACGAACACGGTTTAACTTTCAATGATTTACAAGCGCGGACAGGTTGGCGCGATGAAATTTTGCAAAAAGCGATTGCGGAAAATGTCGAAAGGAAGGCGATTATCGAGGCGGAAAGTTTCTATGTTGCGCGAACACCGTTTGATAATTTGAAAGCAAAAACCTTAACCGAAATCGAAAATCATCACAGGCGCGAACCGCTTAAACAAGGAATTTTGCAAGCAACTCTGCGCGAAAAAATCTTTTCGCATTTGCCGCTTGAAGTTTTCAAAACGACGCTTTCGCATCTAAATAAAGACGGCAAAATTTCCGCTGAAAAGGACTTTGTAAAAGCGAGTTCGCACAGCCAGGAACTTTCGGCGGAAGAAAAACAAATTAGTGAAAAATTGGAAAAGATTTATAAAACCGCAAAACTGGAAGTTCCGACGCTGGAAAATGCTTTAAGTGAAGTAATCGGCGGCACAAAATTGAAAAGGGAACACGCCCGCAAAGTTTTTCAGATTCTCTTAAATTCGGGTGAAATCATCAAAGTTACGGAGGATTTTTATTTCACAAGGGAAGAAATTGCGGAATTGATTGAAAAAATTAAAAATTTTGCGTTTGAAACGCTTGACCGATCGATTGACGTGCCGAAATTTAAGGACATCGCAGGCGTTTCTCGCAAATATGCGATTCCGCTGCTCGAATACTTTGACCGCGAAAAAATCACGCGGCGGGCGGGCGATAAAAGATTGGTTTTGTAGGAGGAATTTTTTTACGCAAAGGTGCAAAGATGCAAAGATTTTAAATGAAAAATACCTTATTAAATAATCTTTAGAGAAGTTTTCAATTAGTTGTAACACAAAGAATTTCACGCAAAGACGCAAAGCCCGCTAAATCCGAAGTTTTTTTACTTGGCGTTCTTTGCGTGAAAAAATAAAAGTAAAAAATCCACGCTTTATTTCTTTATCTGAAACGTGATTTAATTTTTACAATGAAAGAAAAAATAAAAATCGGAATAATCGGGACGGGTTTTGCTCGTACAGCGCAGATTCCCGCGTTTCAAACTTTATCAAATGCGGAAATTGTTTCCGTTGCCAGCGGGCATCTGGAAAATGCCGAAAAAACTGCGAATGATTTTGGCATCGCGCATTTTACGGACGATTGGAGAGAAACGATAGAGAAAGATATTGGTTTGGTCTGCATCACCACGCCGCCGAATACACACCAGGAAATGACGCTTTTTGCGCTTGAACGCGGCATCGCGGTGTTGTGCGAAAAACCGATGGCGATGAACGTCGCCGAAGCCGAAGAGATGACCGAAAAAGCCGATGAAAAAGGTGTTCTGGCGTTGATTGACCACGAACTTCGTTTCACTAACGGCAGACGAAAAGCATTTGAAATTCTCCGCAGCGATAAAATCGGAAAAGTGATGCACGCCAAATATCACTTTTGCAACGCTTCACGCGGCGATAGAAATCTGGCTTGGAGCTGGTGGTCGGACGAAGCGCAGGGCGGCGGTGCGCTCGGCGCAATCGGTTCGCACGTCATTGATACGTTTCGTTGGTTTCTCGGCACGGAAATTTCCCACATTTTTTGTCAATTAAGCACGCACGTCAAACAGCGACCTGACGAAAAATCCGGCGAATTACGCGAAGTTACGAGCGATGACGAAACCTTGATGATTCTGCGTTTTGCCGACGGCGATTTGACGACCGACGCAACCGCGAATGTTTCGATTTCGGTGGTCGAAGCGGGAAATTATCAAAACCGCGTCGAATTTTTTGGCACGAAAGGCGCATTGCGGATTGAGGACGGCGGCGAGATTTATTTTGCCGACATTAAGGAAAACGTGTGGAAGCAAATTGAGGTTGATTTAGGCGAAGTTCCATCGAATATGAAAGTTGGCGGCTGGTCGCGTGGTTTTTTGAACTTTTCTCATGAACTTGTCGAAGCACTGCAAGCCGGAAAAACTGAAATTGAAAACGCGGCAACTTTTGAAGATGGCTTAAAGGTACAGGAAGTTTTGGACGCGGCGCGACTTCAGAGATGGCAAGCGGAAAATTAATTTGTGTTGAAGGTTCAAAATCCTTGTTAAATTTCGTTTAATGTTTCCACATTTTTGCATCTGCTCAAAACTTTCGGTAATCATATTGGGAAAATCAAGTTTTTATATCTTCTAAATACAACTAACCTTTTTATTTCTGTAAAACTCAGTATCTATTTTGTTTGAACCTATTGCGAAAAGAACCTATTCACCCAAATATGCTTCTTTCACTCTTGGGTCGGCAGCGAGTTGACGGGAGTCGCCTTTCATCACAATTCTGCCGGTTTCCAAAACATACGCGCGGTCGGAATGATGAAGCGCGGCGTTAGCGTTTTGTTCGACCAGTAAAATTGTCGTGCCTTCGGCGCGGATATTGTCAATCGCTTCAAAAATTGTGTGAACGAGAAGCGGTGCGAGTCCGAGCGAAGGTTCATCGAGTAGTAATAAACGCGGACGCGACATCATTGCCCGTGCCATTGCGAGCATTTGCTGTTCGCCGCCGGAGAGCGTCCCTGCCTTTTGTTTTTCACGTTCCTTCAGACGCGGAAAAAGCGTAAATCCGCGTTCCATATCGTCGGCAATATTTTTTTTGTCTTTGCGAATATACGCGCCCATATCCAGATTTTCACGCACGGTTAAATTGGCGAAAACACCGCGACCTTCGGGCGACATCGAAATTCCCATCGGCAGAAGTTTGTGCGTTGCCATTCCGCTAATATCCGTGCCTTCATAAGTTACACGCCCTTTTCGCGGCTCTAAAAGTCCGGTGATTGTCCGCAGAGTCGTGGTTTTTCCCGCGCCGTTTGCGCCGATTAATGTAACAACTTCGCCTTGATTGACCTGTAAAGAAATATCGGTCAAGGCTTCGATTGCTCCATAATTTACTGAAACATTTTCTAAAGTCAACATAATTCTTTTTTATTTAACGCAAAGACGCAAAGAAAAAGAAAATTTGAAAGCTATTTATTGGATTTATTTAAAATCTTTGCGCCTCTGCGTCTCTGCGTAAAAAATAAATTGAAAAGTTCCTTAATCACCTAAATATGCCTCAATAACCTTCGGGTCGTTTTTAATATCTTGCGGCAATCCGAGCGCAATTGATTTGCCGTAATCCACGACTTGAATTCTGTCGCAAACGCCCATCACGACGCGCATATTGTGTTCGACAAGAACAATAGTTAAATTAAAACGGTCGCGGATTTCCTTAATTAAATCCGTCAAATCTTCCTGCTCGGACGGATTCATTCCCGCCGCCGGTTCGTCTAAAAGAAGAAGATTCGGGCGCGTCGCAAGTGCGCGGACAATTTCCAAACGACGTTGATTTCCGTAAGGCAAACTTGTTCCGCCTTCGTCTTTGTATTTTGCAAGGTCAAAAATTTCGAGCAATTCCATCGCAAATTTGCGGTGTTCGGCTTCATCCTTGAAATAACGCGGAAGCCGAAAAATCCCTTCAAGTAGACTTTGTTTAGCATGGCGATGGCAAGCTGTAACGACGTTTTCCAAAACCGTCATACTCGGAAAAAGCCGGATATTTTGAAACGTGCGCGACACGCCGAGCCGCGAGATTTGATACGATTTTAAGCCGTTGATGCGCGTTCCGTTGATAATTATGTCGCCCGAAGTCGGTTCGTAAACGCCCGTTAAAAGATTGAAAATCGTCGTTTTGCCCGCGCCGTTCGGACCAATTAAACCGTAAATTTCGCCTTGTTTGACCGCGCAGTCAAGTTCGTTGACTGCAACAAGTCCGCCGAAGCGAATTGTCGCTTTGTCGGTTTGCAGAACAGAACTGCCGTTGGTGGTAACGCTCATTAATCTTCCTCCTCACTTGTCAGGCGTTTTGCTTCTTCCTGTTGAGCAATTGGAGTGCCTTCACTATCGCCAACCGTTTCCGTGCCTGCGGTTTCTTTGCGCGGACGCTTCAGCCAACTCAATCCGAATTCGTTTGTTCCGAAAATTCCCTGTGGACGCAAAATCATCGTCAAAATCAAAATCAATGCAAAGATAACCAGCCTCAAAGAGTCAAGCGGAATGCTTGAAAGTAAGACTTCGCCGCTTGAACTGACTTGGATAAACGGGACTTGGATAAAGGAAAGTTGGCGCAGAAGTTCGGGAAGAAGCGTTACAACAATTGCGCCAATAATTGCGCCGGTCATCGAACCCATTCCGCCCAGCACAATCATGATAATAACTTCAAATGATTTGATAAATTGAAAATCGTTGGTTGAAAGAAACTTGTTATAATGCGCGAAGAGAACGCCTGCGATTCCCGCAAAAGCCGAACTGATGACGAATGAAATAACTTTGTAGCGCGTTGTATTCACGCCCATCGCTTCCGCCGCGAGTTCGTCTTCGCGGATTGAAATCAGCGCACGTCCGGCATCGGATTTAACGATGTTATGGACGACGACGACTGTAATGACGGCAAAAATTCCAATCCACAGGAAACTTGCATAACCCGGCACGGTATAACCGGTTGCGCCGCCAACCGCGTCAATATTCAAAATGACAATGCGAATAATTTCGGCAAAACCGAGCGTTACAATCGCCAGATAATCGCCGCGCAGACGCAGCGACGGAATACCGACAATCAAACCGACAATTGCAGCGACGACTGCACCGATAAGTATGGCAATGAGCAAAATAATGCTCGTCGCCCCAACTTCGCCTAAAGACGAAAATGCCGTTTCCAGTTGTTTTCCGTAAGTTACGGTAAAATACGCCGAAGAATATGCGCCGACCGCCATAAATCCGGCGTGTCCGATGGAGAATTGTCCGGTAAAACCGTTAATCAGATTTAATGACGTGGCAAGAATGATGTTGATGCCAATAAACACGAGCAGACGCGCTGAATAATCGTCAATTCCCGCACCGAAAAATCCTGCGCTGCTCATCATCGCGTTCACAATGTAAAGAAGCGCGATGACGATGATTCCAAATATTAAACTCTTCACCAGAGAAGACATATTTTTCAGTTATCAGCTATCAGCTATCAGTTATCAGTTTTGTTGACTGATAACTGATAACTGATGACTGTGTTAGACCTTTTCCTGCACGTTTGACCCTAAAAGACCTGCCGGACGAATTAAAAGAACCAAAATCAAGATAGCAAACGCGACTGCATCACGATAAGTCGAAGGAATACCGATATATTGCCCGTAACCGACGACGAGCGTTTCCGCCGCGCCAATCAGCAAACCGCCCAAAACCGCACCCGGAATGTTTCCGATACCGCCGAGAACTGCCGCAACGAAAGCTTTCAAACCAATCAAAAGACCCATCAAAGGCTCAATTTTAGGATTATACTGCGCGACCAGAACGCCGCCCGCCGCCGCTAACGCTGAACCGAGTCCGAATGTAAAAGCAATAACAAAATCGGTATTGACTCCCATCAATTTTGCCGAATTCAAATTAAACGAAACGGCTCGCATCGCTTTGCCGACTTTAGTTTTGAAAATGATGTATTGCAAACCGAGCATCAGCAAAATCGAAACAACAAAAATCAGCAGCTGCGAAGTATTTATCGTCGCATTGCCGAAAAGCGTATAATTGTCGTTTGGAAGAAGCTGCGGAAAAGCACGCGGTGTGCCAGAGAAAATAACGACAAAAGTGTATTCAAGAAAAAGCGACATTCCTATCGCAGTGATGAGCGTCGTCATTCTTGAATATTTTCTAACCGGACGATAGGCAAACCGTTCAATCAACATTCCGATTACCGCCGAGATTATCATCGAACCGAAAAGCACGACCGCAAAACCGATAATAGACGGACTAGATTCAAAACCCAGATGAATTGCCAACATATATCCGGTGTATGCACCGACCATAAAAACGTCGCCGTGCGCGAAATTGATAAGCCGCAGAATCCCATAGACCATCGTGTAGCCGAGCGCAATCAGCGCGTAAATCGAGCCGATGGTTAAACCGTTGATAAGCTGCTGAACAAAAGTGTCCATAAATTTAAGTTCAAAGTTCAAAGTGAACAGTTCAAGGTTCAAGACTGTAATCCAACCTTGAACTTTGAATCTGAAACTTAATACTTATTTATTTGTGCTGTTTGCCGAATTGCTGTTTACCATCGAATTCATATTTGAATTCATATTTCCATTCGCCATTGTGTTTGTATTCATATTCATTGGAGAATTGGCGTTTGTGTTCGTGTCGTCAGTTGGCGCGGTCATACCTTCAGGATAAATAGTTTCTTTGTAATTAAAGCCGCTTTTTGAAGGATCGAGTTCCAAAACGACTGCCGGTTTAACGGCGTTGCGCTCCGCATTAATCGTGATCTTTCCGGTTATACCGTCGAAATTATCTGTTTGAGCGATGGCATCACGCAGTTTTTGCGGGTCGGCTGAACCGGCGCGTTTGAGCGAATCCGCCAAAACCTTTGCTGAATCATATGCCAAAGCCGCGAGCGAATCGGGTTTAGCACCGAATTTTGCTTGATAGGCTTTGACGAAATTTTGAATTTGCGGTTCGGGATTATCCGCCGAATAGTGATTTGAAATATATGCGTTTTTCAATGCTTCGCCGCCAAGTTTCCAAAGATCAGGCGAATCCCAACCATCGCCGCCCAAAAGAGGCATATTCATTCCGAGTTCACGCGCTTGTTTAGCGATAATTCCGACTTGACCGTAATAACCCGGAATGTAAATGACATCGGGATTTGTGGCGCGAATTGCCGTTAACTGTCCCTTAAAATCGGGGTCGGTCTGCGCGTAAGACTGTTCGCTGACGATTCTTCCGCCGAGTTTGGCGAACTCCTGTTTGAAAACTTCCGACAAACCTTTGCTGTAATCCGATTGCACATCGCCGAAAATCGCGGCGGTTTTGGCGTTCAAATTATTTGCCGCATATTTCGCCATCACCGCACCTTGAAACGGGTCAATAAAACAAACGCGGAAAATGTAATCGCCGACCTGCGTAACTTTCGGATTAGTTGACGAAGGCGTAATCATCGGGATTTTCGCTTCCTGCGCGACGGGCGCGGCGGCAAGCGAATTGGTTGAAGCGACCTCACCGAGAACGGCTTGCACTCTGTCTTGGTTAATCAGTTTGGAAACAACCGTTTTGGCTTGTTCAGGTCTGCCTTGGTCGTCTTCCACGATTAACTGAATTTTTTTGCCGAGAACGCCGCCTGCGTTGTTAATTTCTTCAACGGCAAGTTCAATGCCGTTTTTCGTAGATTGTCCGAAGCTCGCCGTCGTTCCGCTCAAATCGGCAAAAACACCGACCTTGATTGTGTCGCCGGTGTTTGCCGCGCCGTTTTCACCGCCTTTTTGCACACAAGCGGCGGAAAACAGCAAAGATGTAATTAAACTAATAGTTAAAATGATTCTTTTCATAGATACCTCACAGATAAAATTATAGCGCGAATGTGTGTGTATAATGCTTGAAAGGTCTTGGCTTTCGAATATTATACGCAGATTTTTTGATTAAAGTTTATTATGCTTACAGAAAATTATTGCACAAAGAATTATACCTATTTCAAATGGCGTGTCGAGTTTATATTAACTAAAATTTTTACCTAAATATATTTAGCAATAAAAAATTATATGGAAAACCACCGAAAACTAATTGAACAAGAAGGATTCAGCCCTAAATTTGGCGATATGCAAGCAGAAGATTTTCGCCGCTACGGACACGAACTCATTAATTGGATTGCCGATTATTTTGAAAACATTGAACAATTTCCCGTGTTAGCGCAGATTAAGCCAGATTGGTTAAAAGACAATTTACCGAAAACTGCACCTGAAAATGGCGAAGATTTTGGAGAGATTTTGGCGGATGTTGATAAATTGATTTTGCCCGCCGTTACGCATTGGAATCACCCGAATTTTCACGGGCTTTTTTCGACTTCGACAAGCAGCGTCGGTATTTTCGGCGAACTTCTGAGCGCGGCTTTTGATATGAAAGCAATGCTCTGGCGCACGTCGCCTGCTTCAACCGAACTTGAAGAAGTTGTGCTTGATTGGCTCAGGCAAATAATGGATTTAGACGAAGGTTTGAAAGGAATTATTTATGATACGGCTTCGGTTTCGACGCTTCACGCAGTTGCGGCGGCGCGTGAAAGTTTGAATTTAAGCATCCGCGAAATTGGTATGAGCGGACGCGATGATTTACCGCTTTTGAGAATTTACACTTCCGAACAAGCGCATTCGTCGGTGGAAAAAGCCATTCTTCTGCTCGGACTCGGACAAAAATCGCTCGTCAAAATTGCCACAGACGAAAAATTCCGAATGATTCCCGAAAAATTGCGCGAAGCAATTGAAGAAGATAAGGCAAAAGGTTATTTGCCGTTTTGCGTTGTCGCAACAGTTGGCACAACTTCAACGACGAGCATTGACCCGATTCCCGAAATCGTGCCGATTTGCGAAGAACATACGCTTTGGCTGCACGTTGACGCGGCTTATGCGGGAAGCGCGGCGATTGTTCCCGAACTGCAAGATTGTCTAAAAGGCTGTGAACGCGCCGATTCGCTTGTAACGAATCCGCATAAATGGCTGTTCACGCCGTTTGATTTGTCGGTTTTGTATTGCCGACATCTGGATTTATTAAAACGCGCCTTCGCACTTGTTCCTGAATATCTGAAAACTTCGGAAACCGTAACGAATCAGATGGATTACGGAATTCAACTCGGTCGCCGTTTCCGCTCGTTAAAGTTGTGGTTCATAATGCGCTATTTTGGACAGCAAGGTATGATTGAACGAATCCGCGAACATTGCCGCCTGGCAAAACTGCTTGCGTCGTGGATTGAAGAAGCGGAAGATTGGGAAATTCTCGCGCCTGTTCCGTTTGCGCTGGTTTGCTTTCGCGCCTGTCCGAAAAATGTAGAAAATTTGGACGAACTCAACGAAAAAATAATGAATTTGATTAACGAAAGCGGCGAAGCATACATTTCGCACACAAAATTAAACGGTAAATTTACATTGCGTGTTTCGATTGGAAATATCAGAGTTGAAGAACGGCATATCGAAAAACTTTGGGATTTGCTTAATAAAAGGCTAGAATTATCAAAGCATTAAAATGTAGTCGCATCATCTGAAATACGAAAATTATTGCTTTAATTACAGTTTCAGCAAAAAGAAAAAATAATTTTGTTTTTTACTTTTGCCTTTTTACTTAAATTATTATGCTGACACACATTGTTTGTTGGAAATACAAAGCCGAAACAACGCAGGAAAAACGCGAAGAACATCTGGCAAAACTGAAAAATCTGCCAAATATGATTCCGAATATAAATAGCTTTAATCTCGGTTTTGATATTTTGCATCTTGAACGTTCGTTTGATTTGGGTTTGGCTGCAATTTTCCCTGACCGCGAAGCACTCGATTTTTATACCGAACACGAAGCTCATCAGAAAGCTGCGAAAATGGGCAAAGAAATTGCCGAAAAGGTTGTTTCCGTTGACTTCTTCAGTTAGCAGTCAACAGTTGTCAGTTATCAATTTCGGTAACTGATGACTGCTAACTGATGACTGTTGACTGCTTTATGAAACTTTGGAAAAAGATAGTTTTAGTTTTGTTTTGCGTCTTGCTTTTGGCGCAGATTCCTTTCATTTATCGCCGCTATCAACTCGGCAAACTCGCCGATAAAATTTCTTTGCTCGAATCACAAAAAACTGAAAATATAAATTCGAATTACGACGATTACAAAGGCGTGATTCACGTTCACACATTTTTGGGTGGACACAGCACGGGCGGTTTTGACGAACTGATTGACGGTGCGCGGAAAAACAATCTCGATTTTGTCGTGATGACCGAACATACGACGGAACTTTACGACACTTCGGCGCAGACTTTGCAAGGCATCCGCGGTGGCGTTTTGTTCGTCGGCGGGCAGGAAGTTGAAACGACAGCCGACCGATTTTTACTTGTTCCCGGAAGCGCGGAAGCCGCCCAAGCCAAGCAGCTGCAAACTTCGGATTTTCTGCGAAAAAATCACGCGCTCAACAAACTCGCGTTCATAACTTACCCGGAAAATTTTAATACTTGGAATTCTGATTTTGACGGCATTGAGGTTTTTAGTCTGCACACCAACGCAAAAAAAATGAATCCGTTTTTCGCGTTTTTCGATACCGTTTGGTCTTATTATAGTTATCCCGAACTGGTTTTAGCCAATTATTTCGAGCGTCCCGAGGAAAATCTGCAAAAATTTGATGAAATAACCACAAATCGAAAATCTACTCTTTTTGCCGGCAGCGACGCGCATTCAAATATCGGTTTTCATCTGTTTGGCGACGACGCGGGCAATAAATTGGTAAATCTGAAAATTGACCGCTACGAAACAGTTTTTCGTCTTGTGCGGACGTACGTTTTGCTCGAAAAAGATAAACAGTTAAACCAAGAAAATTTGCTTGAAGCATTAAAAAAAGGTCATACTTTTATCGGTTTTGATGTTTTGAGCGACACGCAGGGCTTTTCATTTTCGGCGGAAAACGGAGCGGAAAGTAAGATTCAAGGCGATGAAATTTCTGTGTCGCAAGGTGTGAATTTAAGAGCATCTGCGCCGCAAAATGCGCGGTTCGTCATTTTCAAAAACGGCGAAAAAATTTTCGAGGCAGACGAAACCGCCGAAATCAATTTTCAAACAAGGGAAAAGGGAACTTACCGCGTTGAAGTTTATCTCGACGCGCTCGGCAGTCCGTTCGATAAAACGCCGTGGATAATCTCCAACCCGATTTACGTTAAATAAGTTTTGTATTCTTCAGAGTTCAAACTTTAGCGTGCGGATTATTAATTAAGACAAACTAAAATTTGAACTCTGAACACCGGTTAAATCTATCAAAACTTAATTTACAAACTACTTTTAGCTAAAGGGTTTCGTTAAAAAACGCAATGACATTTGTCCAAGCGTCCCCTGCCGCTTTATCATAAACTTCC
>MWVY01000245.1_pt1 | contig 12930 bp, 24 predicted proteins | sample 1047251 | NCBI WGS metagenome assembly MWVY01 (sample SAMN06349983, study PRJNA376086) | soil metagenome | isolation source: MS7-5 sample Antarctic (ecotone) soil | place: Antarctica | collected 2015-01-13
GTGCTGGTTAAGGTGCGAGTGGATCGCACCCCCCCCCGTTGCCAGCCGCCGAAGAGCCCCACCGAGGAGGGGGTGAGCAACTTGCTCACCCCCTCTAGGCGGCTACCCGTAGAGTTCGCCGTCCAGCTGCGCGCGGCTGGTGCGGGGCGGGAAGGGGAGGATCGCGGCGGGCTGGGCCACGGTGATGACCGCGCCCTGCATGGCGATGTTCTCGGGGAGGTCCAGGGGGAAATAGCGGCTGGCCCGGTGCAGCGGGGCGACGGCCCCGAAGTCCCAGCCGTCCCGCTCGCTGCGGCGCTCGACCTGGCCGAGGTGCTTGCAGCAGCCGGTGAACATGAACCCGTCGCAGGAGCAGCACCACCCGGCCGGGGTGCGCTGCTGCACGTAGACCGCGCCGGGGGTGGACTGCGAGGCGGTGACGTAGCGACTGCCGTGGACGACGGCGGCGACCCGCACGCCGAGGCGCTTGGCGCGGGCGCGGGCTTCGAGTTCGCGGGCCTCTTGCGGCTTCGAGAATTCCTTGACCATGCTAGACTTCCTTTCGTGTGAGGCCTCACCGTCTGCCCTGAGAAGTTAGGCGGTGGGGCCTTGCCCTTGCCGTTGGGACTGTCCCCTCCGACATTATGTATTTTATACTCTTTTATAGGGATTGTCAAGGACTTTAAAGGGTGATAGTATTAACTTGACTCTGGTGGGATGAGTGTGTATCCTGTTGGAGGACAGGCCTGCAGGCGCGTTTGTACGCGGTTATGGCCTAAGCGAAAGGGCGGCAAGGATGTCGGTCGAGGGCTATTTGACCATTCTGGAGGGCGCGGGCGAGCTGGGCGTGAGCGAGGCCACAATGTGGAACCTCGTCAAAGGACACGATCTCGATCGCTATCGCTTTCCGGGTAATCGGCGCACCTACATCAAGCGCGAGGATTTGGAGATGTTGCGGCAGCCGATGAAGCTGGATACGCCGCAGCGTGGTCGGCCGCGTGGGAGCGTGCAGGGAAAAGCGGCAGCCTGACGTAACCAGGCGTGCCGCTTCATTGCTCGCGGTGGGTCGCGTCACCGGCGAGCGGGGCGAGTGTAGCAGAGGAGGCCGCATGGCCGCCGATCCCCTGACCCAGGCCACCATCGAGGCGCTGCGCGAGTTGTGGGATGAGGGTAACCCGCTCCTCTCGACCGAGGCCGTCTACGAGCAGCTGGAGCGGGTCGGGGCCATCGTCCGGCCGCAACCGCTGGCTCCGACCTTGGAGCGCCTCGACCGCAGCGGGATGATCCTCTTGTCGGACAGTGGGCCGCTGAATTCCGAGGGTATCGCGCTGCACGGCGGGCGGATGATCAAATATGTCAGCGCCCTCCTGGTTGAGCGGGCCTGACAGTGCCGCGTAAGTTGCGCCAGGTCATCGCCGAGTTGCGCGCGGCGGGCTTCCGGCAGTTGCCGGGGCGGGGCAAGGGCGATCACACCGTCTGGGCGCACCCGCTCGCGCCGGCGAACCAGCTGACGATCGACGGGCAACCCGGCGACGACGCCAAGCATTACCAGGAGAAGCAGGCCCGCGAGGCCATCGCCGCCGCCAAGGCGGCCGAGGCGACGCAGGGCAAGGACTGAACCGATGACTGCACGACAGCACATTGCGAGTGAGGGTTCCCACCGCCGTGACGCCACCGAGTTGCCTGCTTTCCCCAGGCTCGCGCCGGCCGTGCCCCCCTACTCGATGCATTTGGCCTACGACCTGGACGATGAGATCTTCATCGTGACTGTGCCGGAATTGCCAGGGTGTATGACCCATGGCGCGACCCGCGCAGAAGCCGTGCGGAAAGGCGAGGAAGCGATCTCATCCTGGCTGATTGCAGCTGAACACTGGGACACCCCGATCCCCGCCCCGGCGGTGGTCCAGTTCGAGGCTGGCCTGGCCGAGGGCGAGGCGGCGGGACCATCCTAGCATGGGGGGCGATGTGTCCGGGCAAGTCGATGCGCTCCCCTGGCTGCCGGGGGATGCCGAGATCGCGGCCGAGGTCACCCGCGCGCTGGCGCGGGGCGAGGCCCGGTCGTTCGGGCAGCTCCTCGACGGCCTGCCCCAGTATCCGGGCGGCGCGGTGCGGCGCGTGGTGCTGCTGCTCTTCCGCGCGGGCACGCTCCTGGTGGACGAAGGCGGCTATCCGCCGCGCTACCGGTTGGTATGAGCGAGGGGTGACGGTGGCGAGGGGCGAGGGGACGCGGCGCGAGACCTGGCGGGAGTGGGTGCCCGATGCCGCCGATCAGGTGTTGATCACGCGCGCCGAGTTGCTGGCGAAGGCCGAGCGACTCGGCTTAAAACTCGATTACTCTACCTTGCGCTACTGGGAAGCTGAGGGAGTGGTTCCGTCCCCGGTGAAGACAAAGAACGGGCTACCTGGCCAGTACGCCTGGTGGATCATCGACCTGGTGTACCAGGTGCGGCGTATGCAAGATGATGGGCTCGCACTCGATTCCATCAGAGACCGCGTGCGGTATCACGCAACTTTTTTGGCTCGTCACATGGTATTTTCGGCCACATTCGTCGGCCTGGCACCGCAGGTCTTCTACGATTCCATGAAGAAAATCATCCTCTATGACCATCGGCCGACGGATCTCTTCGAACCGCAAGAGATGCTCGTGTTGCAGCTCCTTCGTGCCGCCCCCCAGCTACCCGCAGCGGTCTACGCCGTGGCGGAACTTTACGGAAAGCAGGTTGCCAAAGAGATCGCCCGAGTATCGCTGCTGGTTGAGACGAGCGACGGGACAGCCATCGCTATCCCGATCCCAAATCCTCCGCTGTCCAACCCTGATAGCGAGACGAGGTAAAACACTCGCAGGGTAGCTACCCTGCGAGTAGAGTGCCGAAAATTACTATCAGGCTTCCAAAAACTTGGCCAGTGGTCGTATACTGGCGTCGGCGGCAAGGTATGTACCTACAGTGACGAGGTGAAGCCGATGAGCGCGACATTAGAGGCAGGTCGGATGCTGCGGATCGGTACCGTCGCCGCCGCTGTCGGGCGCTCGCCGAGTTGGTTGCGCGAGCTGGAGGCGGAGGGGAGTATCCGGCCGCCGCTGCGGACCGTGGACGGCCAGCGGCTCTATCGCGCCGAAGATGTGGAGGAGATCCGCCGAACGGTCGCCGCCCGCCGCGAGGCTGGGCGTGCCGGGAATGCGGCATAAAATAGAGCCGCCGGCGGGGGCGCGACGGGCAATCAACCCCCCCAACCGGCGGACCGGGACTATTGTGCAACCGCGCTGGTGGACAGTAACGGTTGCTCAGCTGCTGTGCTCTATCATAGGGCACGCTGAGGGAGAACGCAACCATGGCGACCCCGGCACCCACGGCCCGCTACGAAGCGGACGGCGACCTCTACCTCGACATTCCCCCCGACACCTCGCACCAGCCCATCGTCGCCGTCTACTGCGCAGTAGCGCGGCAGCACATCCCGCCCGGCTTCTTCGATGTGGAGGTCTTCGGCGGGCCGTCGACGGTGTGGGTGAACTGGCGCTACGCCCAGCGCGCCGAGGCCATCGCCCGCCTCTTCTGGCCGACGTTGCAGGTCAACGCCGCCGCGAACCCGCACTACCAGGCACGCGACCACACGCGCGCTGTGCGACAGGCGCTCGCCGACGCGCGCAAGGCCATCGTGGCGGCCGAGACGCTGGTGCGCTGCGGCGCGGCCCCGGCCCCCTCCTTCGGCCCGCGCGCGGGCGAGATCGCGGGGCGACGATGAGCACGCCGACCGTCGCCGACTTCCTCGCCTTCCGCTTCCGGCACAACGGCCCCGATGACCACATCGAGATTCGCACGTTCAAGCAGGACGGTTGGCCGGGGCCGCGCGAGTGGTTCGCTGACGCGGCCCCGGCCGCACGCTGCGGTGCGGCCCTGCCGCAGCACCTGGCCGTCTATTACGGCACCGCCGCCCGTGCGTTTGAGGGCGGCAAGAAAGAGCACGTCACCAGCATCCCCGGTGCCTTCGGCGATCTCGACTTCAAGCGCTATCCCGATGGCGAGGCCGGTGCCTGGGCCGCGTTGGCAGCCTTCCCGCTGCCGCCGACCTGGGTGATCAATTCGGGTGGCGGCTTGCAACCCTATTGGGATTTCGTCTCACCGCTCACCGGTCGCGACCAGTTCGCCGCCTTCGAGCCGATGCTGAAGCGCCTCGCCGCCGCGCTGAACGGCGATCCGTCCGTCGCTGAGATGGCGCGGGTGTTGCGTCTGCCCGGTTCCTACAACAGCAAGCCCGAGTACGGCACGCCGCGTCAGGTGACGATCATTCGCTTCAACCCTGAGAACCTCTACACCCTGGCCGACTTCGAGCGCTTGCTACCCGCACCGGTGGAGCAACCGCGCCAGCAGTCGGAGTATCCGAGGGGCGGGCAGGGGAGTGCGGATGTGCCGTCGCTCGATGAACTGGGCGAGATGCTGCGACACGTCGATCCGCAACCGGGTTATCACAAGTGGCTCTCCATCCTCGCTGCGATCCACAGCGCCTATCCGGGTGCGGACGGCGAGGCGTTGGCCGAGGCCTGGAGCGGGCAGGTGAGCAAGCCGGGCGAGATCGCGGCGAAGTTCAAGAGCTTTGGCAACTACCAAGGCGTTACGAAGAAGAACGCCACCATCGCCACCGTGATCTACGAGGCGAAGCAGGCCGGGTGGGCACCGAGGCGGGCGACATATCACTCTAGCCACCCCGCCGACCCGCACGGATATGACGTCGCCGACCCGGACCTGATCGCCACCCTCACCGCCGACGTGGCCCGCCTCGGCGACCTGCTGCGGGAGCGGGACGCCACGATCGCCGAACACCAGGAATGGCGGCGACGGCGCGACGAAGAGGGCGAGCGGACGGTGCTACGCCTGACGCAACTTGAGGAAGAGAACCAGATGCTCCGGGCGGTGATCAAGCACCCCGACCAGACGGCCAGCGTCTCGGCGATCGACCTCGACGCCGCCGCAGACCGCGCCTATGAGCGCAACCACATCCTCACCCAGGATGGTAAGGACTATGCCCGCGTCCCGTTCTCCGTCGCGGAGGACTTGCGGTCGGACTCGACGCTCTCGCGCGGCTTCGCCCGCCTGCGCGAGGCCGGGACCATCGACGCGTTCACGCGCACGGAGAAGTTCACGCTGCCGAATGGCAAGGTCAAGGAACATGAGATCGCCTACATCCACAAGCCGCCCGAGCTGCGCGGCAAACGCGGGCGGGCGGTCCTCTCCATCCTGCCGAGCGTCGGCGAGAAGAAGCACGGCGGCCGCCGCACGATCGCGGTGCCCGCCGAGGTCGCCGCGCAGCCGCACCCGGTGAAGCGCACGCGCGAGTACGTCACCCGCTGGCACGACGCGCTCACCGACAAGCCGATCACCGCGCAGACCGAGTACCTGGGGAAAGACTTCTGGACCGCGCAGGGCGAGCAGCTCCTCCCGGAGGAGGTCACGCGGCAGCGGGTCGCCGAGGGTTACGAGCCGCCGCGCGCCGCGCCGACACCGATCGCCACCCGGCGCGCTACTCGTCAAGATGGGGACTACGTTAACTCTGTCCCTAGTCCCCAAGTTGACGAGTACGGCGCGACGCGCTTTGAGACGGTGCCGGGCAGCTGTGCGGACGCCGAATGCACGGCCAGGGTTGAGGTCGGCGGCTACTGCGCGCGCCACTTCGCCGCGTACCGGCAACGGCACGTCGCCGCCTACGGCTTTGCTGCGGCTGGGGATTGAACGATGAACGGCACCACGAGTCTCGGCCGGGTGGGCGGCGCGGTCGCGGAGTCGCTGGCCTACCTGAATTCCCCCGCCGCGATCGACGGCGAGATCCGCCGCCTGGAACGCGCCCAGGCTGGTGGGGACCGCACCGAGGCCACCAGGGCGCTGCTGGCCGACTGGCGGGCGGTCAGGGAGGCGCAGCGGCGGTTGCTGGCGGAGGAGGCGGCCTGAGATGCTAGGGGATGCTAGGAAATGGTAGGCGACCAGGAGACCCCCACCCCCTGTTGCCGCGGGGCACGGCAGGACGGCACGCCGTGCCAGGCCCCGCCCGCCTCCATCGGCCCGGACGGCTATTGCTGGGCGCACGACCCGGCGAAGCGGGAGGCGCGGCGGGCGGCCAGGGCGAAGGGTGGCCAGAACAAAGCCACGGCGATTCGGGTCGAGTCCGCGCCGCTGCCGTCGTACCTGCGCCCCGTCCTGGCGGTGGTGGTCCGGGCGCTGGTCGATGTGCGGGACGGGCGGCTGTCGCCCGCCCAGGGCAGCAGCATCGCGGCGCTGGCGGGCGTGGCGATCAAGCTGGTCACCGCCGCGCAGTTCGAGGAGCGATTGAGCGCGCTGGAAGGCCAGCGGGAAGGGGCACGGAGCGCATGAGCATCGGCAACCGCATTGGACGATTAGAACTGGAAAACTTTGCGGAGGCGTGCCGTAGGTTTCGCCCGTGGTTCCTCGACCACCTCCGCGATCCGGACACCGAGCGCCGGGAGCGCGTCTGGGCCGAGTCCCAACCAACGCCCCCAGCGGACCAAGCGTGGGAGGAGGCCGTCGACCCGGTCATCTTGCTACTGATGGAACATCCCGAGAACCACGTCGGAATCAGGGTTGCCCTGGCCCGTATGGCTCCCCACCTCGGCCTCCGCGCGGGCGACCCGCCCCTGGCGATCCTTGCGGCCTTGCGCGCGGGATTCGACGGCTCCTAATCGCCTCCTACAACCTCTTCCCTCCCCCAGCAAGAGGGCCGGTGCGTTACTGCACCGGCCCTCTCGTTTGCCTACCCATGACCTGACTGAGGACGCGCGCCGACGTGTGTTTAGATGACGCCGAGGAGGCGCAGGACGAAGACGATCACGATGATGAGGACGATCAGGCCGATGATGCCGTAGAGGCTGTTGCCGCGCATGGTGCCGCTCCCTTCGCTCCCCGGAGGGCGTCGGTCGCCCCCCGGTGGGGAGCGGGATGCAGGAGGCGTGCCACGTGCCGCGCCGCCTGGCACGCCCCTTGCCACCAGGGGGCGACACGCGGAGAGGCCCCGCCTGGGGCGGGCATCGGCGCATCCCACCGACGGCGTGGGACGAGGAGGCCGCGCTCGTCAGCGCCAACATCACTATTGCTACCTAGGCCGAGACGCTCGCCGAGCTGCGCCGCCGTGCCGATCTACGACCGCTACCGCCTCGGCCCCGGCGCGACCTTCGCCGGCCCCGCCATCATCGAAGAGCGCGAATCGACCACCATCATCGGCGGCGGCCACGCCACCATCGATGATTACCGCAACCTCGTCGTCGCGATGCCCGTTCATGAGTAGTCAGATGTCAGATGTCAGTGGGCTTTCGTCCTTTCTGACATCTGACATCTGATAACCAACAACTGGTGAAATGATCGAGAAAGTCGGCATACAAGCGCTCTGGATACTGCTCGTCGTCTGGGTCTACTTCATCGCGAAGTATCTCCTCGATTTCAGCGTGCCCGCACTGCTGAACACCGTGCTGATCATCATCGGCATCGCCGCCGGCATCGCCGTCTTCCTCTGGCTCTTCCGCCAGTCGAAGACGCTGTGATAGGATCGTGCCATGCGTCTTGTGAGCTCCCTGATTGGTACGATCCTGGCGTTGGTCGCGGCTTGCCTGATCGCCTACGGTGCGCGGCTTATCTCGTACAGCTTCCAGCCCGTGTCGGACAGCCCGTATTGGATCTTCGGCGTCGGCCTCCTGCTGCTCGCCCTGCCGTTCCTGCTCTCGGCATGGTGGATCTTCTCCGATGCCCCAGGCTCGTTCGCCCGGATACTCGTCGTTCTCATCGCGTTCGGCGTGGCTTGGCTTTCCCTGGCGACCAGGATGTTCGGCTCGCCGGTGGACGAAATCATCCGACTGGCGCTCGTCTGGTTGGCCTTCGGCTCGCTCGTCGCGTCGGTCAGATCACGGCGAAGCGCCGATGGTTCCGACACCTGAACTCTCGGCCGGCGAGATGCCCCGTCGGCCTGTCCTCGTCCCAGTCCGCGGAGGCGGACTTCGTGGCCCGCAGGCCCTTAGCCGGGATTTCAATCCCGGTGCCCACCAGCGGCCAATGGAGCGAAGATGACCATCGACCCGATCACCCTCGAAGTCCTCTGGAATCGCCTGATCGCCGTCGTCAACGAGCAGGCCGCCGGGCTGATGCGGACCTCGTTCACCACCGTCGTCCGCGAGTCGGGCGACCTCTCGGCGGGCGTCTTCGACCGGCGCGGCAACATGATCGCCCAGGCCGTCACCGGCACCCCCGGCCACATCAACTCGATGGCGACCTGCATCCACCACTTCCTGCCCGGCATCATCTTCGGCGCGCTGGCCGAGGTGCTGCCCAACCGCGTCATGGCCGAGGGCGCGGCGAACATCTGGGCGACGCAGATCACCGGGCGACGCGCTGAGGGTGGGTTGCCCTGGACCTACGTCTGGTTCTCCTGCGGCGGCACCGGGGCGCGTCCGACGAGCGACGGCCTGCACACCACCGCCTTCCCCTCCGGCGTGATGGGCGTCCATGTCGAGACGATCGAGACGCAGGCCCCGGTGATCGTCCATCGCCGCGAGATCAGCCGCGACTCCGTCCCCAGCCCGACGAAGCGGAACCCCTGCGCGATCCGCCGCTGCGCCACAGCCCCCCAGCGCCGCGTCGGTGCTGCCCACGCCCGTTGCTACCCCCAACGCGCACAAGCCCGCTGGTGGCTTCTGGCGGTGGATTCGTCGGACCGTCTCGCAGCGCCAAAAGGGAAGCCCTTCAGACACGATTTCTTAAGTGACGACGGGGTAAACACCACAGTGAACGGTTTTGCGACCGAAACCGCAGCCAATACCCAGGGCAAGGCACAAGAGCACGTGCTTGGAATGGGGAGTGTGGCACACTGCGTGACCACACTCCCCAGCTCCCATTATCGGCCTAGTACACGGTCGCGGAAATTCCTGAAGGGTTGTGCGAGAATAGGGCGGTGGCGTGACGTTGCCGCTGCGGCGGCTGCTCCCCAGGAGGCGCGATGTCCCCCGGCCCCGCCCCGCTCCCCATCACGGTCGCCCCGGCCCAGCACGCGGTGCTGACCGCGCTGCTGCGGCGGTCGTCCTGCCCGCAAGCGTTGGCGCTGCGCGTCCAGATCGTCCTCGGCGCGGCGGCCGGCCGGCGCAACGAGCCGCTCGCCCGGCAGGTGGGCTGCACGCCGAACACCGCCCGCAAGTGGCGGTCCCGCTGGGCGGCGGCGGCACCGCACCTCGCCGCTGCTGACGACGACCGCCCCGCCCTGGAGCGCGCCATCGCCGCCGCCCTGGGCGATGCCCCGCGCCCCGGTGCCCCGGCGACCTTCACCGCCGAGCAGATCATCCACATCATTAACCTCGCGTGCCATCCCCCGGCGCAGTTCGCGCGCCCCGTCACCGCCTGGACGCCGCGCGAGCTGGCGGACGAGGCGGTCAAGCAGGGCCTCGTCACCCGCATCTCGGCCCGCTCGGTCGAGCGTTTCTTAAATGGACGCCGACCTGCAGCCGCATCGCAGCCGCTACTGGCTCAACGCCAAGGCCAAGCGGGCCGATCCTGAGACCTTCGCGGCGCAGGTGGAGACGGTCTGTACGGCCTACGCCTACGCGCCGATGTTGGAAGCCCTCGGCTGCCACATCGCCAGCACCGACGAGATGACCGGCATCCAGGCGCTCGAACGCGCCGCGCCCACCAAACCGATGCGCCCCGGTTGCCCCGAACGCCGCGAGCACGAATACATCCGCCACGGCACCCTCAGCCTCATCGCCACCTTCAACGTCGCCACCGGCGAAATCCTGGCCCCCGCGCTGGGGCCGACCCGCACCGAGGCCGACTTCGCCGCGCATATCGCCCAGGTCATCGACACCGACCCGGACGCCCCCTGGCTCTTCCTCGCCGACAACCTGAACACGCACCACTCCGAGGCGCTGGTGCGCCTGGTCGCCACCCGCTGCGACCTGCCCGACGACCTGGGCGTGAAGGGCCAGGCGGGCGTCCTGCAGTCTCAGGCCACCCGCGCCGCCTTCCTGGGCGACCCCGCCCACCGCATCCAGTTCCTCTACACGCCGAAACATGCCTCCTGGCTGAACCAGATCGAACTCTGGTTCAGCATCCTCGCCCGCCGCGTGCTCAAGCGCGGCAACTTCGCCTCGCTCGACGCCCTCCGCGACCGCATCCGCGAGTTCATCGCCTACTTCAACCAGACGGCGGCCCCGTTCAAATGGACCTACAAAGGCCGCCCGCTGTGCTGCTAACCACGCACGCATTTCCGCGACCGTGTACTAGTCATCCCATCGCGCGTCAAGGGCGCTGCGCGTCGCCTACGGCGATTTCAGCCTGCGGCCTCACCCTTGACCCGCTCGGACTACGCCCAAAACCAACATTGCTCAAGCCATGGTAAATTTGCACCTATCAGAAAACCAAGAAGCATACGGAGGCAGCATAGGCGTGCACAGGTGGTGTCTCATCACGTCCGGGAAGGACGCCAATAGTCTATAATAGCCATGTCGTGGTCTTGGCATCGGGCCAAACTTACACCCTTGCTAACACCACTAATCTTCAAAGAGAAAGAGGGGGTGTCGACATGGCAGTTGGGAAGTTACGCTCCATTGTCATCAACGTTACGGATTTGGAACGGGGGGAGCGTTTCTGGTCGGAATTGACTGGGCTCCCCCTCGCCGTCAGTGGGGTTGGATTTCCGACCCTGTACTCGAGGCTCGGTCATGTAGACACGCAGGGTCGGCCGTACCAACCCGGCACACCTATAACAGACTCGGGAGCGATCCTGCTGCAACTGGTACCGGAGGAGAATCATGCTCCAAGCAATAACGCACACCCAGACCTTACGGTTGAAGATGTCGACATGGCCGTAGAGCAGGCATTGGAACTGGGCGCGACAACATTGAGGGAGAAAGGCACGTACCCGCTGTCTTCGCCTGACCCCTACCTGGAATGGGCTGTCCTGGCGGACCCCTTCGGTAACGCCTTCTGCCTCATTAAAGATCTCGTCGCACACGATGACTTTGTGAAACTAACAGAGAGAGAGAGTAAAGACAGGACAGGGTAAGTGAGCAACCACGCGAGCCACCGTCAGGGAGCCGCTTGATTTCGCCGTGCCGCTTCAAGCAGGACAAGAGGCCGGTCTTCTCGGTGGGCAACGCAGGACCGTAGAACGCCGAAAGCGCAAAGCCAGAAAACCCCACAAGGCGTAGGCTTTACGGCGCGACGGCTAACGGCGCAGCCCGTGCCGCCGCCGCCGCGCTGGCCCGCCCCCACGCCCGCCGCCGCAACTTCTTGAACGCGGTCCGCTGGTGTCAGACGAGGGCCTCGGCTTGCACGACGTGATGAAAATCTACTGGCGATAACTCGAATTATCGACAGGAAACATCCGTGCTGGTTTCGACATAACGCGCGCCCGCACCCCTGGCTATTCCCTCCCCAAAAGGGTGACGAAAGCGCGCGCGCCCGTCCCGCTCTTCCCCGCCTGCCGCGCGTGCCGGGTGCTGTGGCCGGTCGCCGTCGAGGGGCGAGGGAAATACCCCGCGATCGTCACCGGGGCGTACAGCGCGGATTGCGGATAACTGCGGGCAAGGTGGGGGCTGCGCGGGCAGCAGGTCGTCAAGGTGCGGGGCTCATCCTCCATTGGTCGCCATGCTCTCTTCTAGAGTCCTGGTTTGCGCTCCGTCACCGCAGCGTCACCGGGCGGGGCGTTCCCCAGTTGCGCCGCCTTCCTGCGCGACCCCGCCCACACGATCGTCTTCCACGACACCCCCAAGCACGCCTCGTGGCTCAACCAGATCGAACTCTGGCTCAGCATCCTCACCCGCAAGCTGCTGCGCCGGGGCAACTTCACCTCGCTCGCGAACCTCCAAGAGCAAGTGCTGGCCTTCATCGCCTACGACAATCGCACCATGGCCAAGCCCTTCAAGTGGACCTACCAGGGCACGGCCCTCGTTGCCTAATCACGGGCGTATTCACGCCGCGCTGTACTAGGCGGTTGTGCGACAGGGCGTTGGCACACGGCGTGCTAAGATGGCAATGTTGTCGCACGGCGCGGCGCGGGCGTGGCGACGGGCGGGAGGGGCGATGCGGACATCGGCGCGGATCGCGCGGCTGGTCAACCTGGTGCTGGCGGGAATGCTCACCGGTAACGAGTTCAGTACCCTGGCGGCGACCCACCCAGCGCTCAACACGCTGCCGCCGCTTGCGCGCCTCCAGGCCGAACAGGCGGTCTATCGACGCAACGGTCGGCTCATGCCGGGCTACATGCTCGCCACGGTCGTCTCATTCCTGCCGGTGCTGGCGATCGAGCGCGCTCCTCGCTCCCCCGCGTTCCGCTACACGCTCGCCGGGATGGCCTGCTTCGTCGCGATGCTCGGCATCACCCTCACCAGGAACCTCCCGATCAACCGACGCCTCGAGGCGCTCCCCGCATCGGAGACCTCCGATGCGGAGTTCCGCGCGCTACGCGACCGCTGGGATCGGCTGCACGCGGCACGTAACCTCCTGAACATCGCCGGGCTTGTCTGCGCCTGCCTGGGGGCGATGGCGCGGATCGAGCGCGGACACACCGCCGCGGGCGAATAGGGATGCATCATACCGCACCCGCCCACCCGGGGGGCGGGTGCGCTCCCCTCTCTACTCCCCAGCGAAGACGCGCCGTAACCATGCCCTGACGCCACCAGCGGGCTGCTGCGCGTCGGGGGTGTCAGGCTGCGCGGGATTGCTCGGCGCGGCGCTCGGCGGCTGTGGTAAAGCCTGGGACCGCAGTTCGTCCCGCTCGACCTCGGCCGCCTCGGCGCGACGGCGCAGCTCGGCGATCGTCTCATCCTTCGCGGCGATGGTCTGCTCATACCGCTCGGCGACCTCGGTGCTGATGCGGTCGTAGAGCCCCGCGAAGTCGGCGACGTAGCGCGCGGCGGTGGCCTCGATCGCGCGCTACGTCGCCGACTTCGCGGGGCTCTACGACCGCATC
>MWVY01000246.1_pt1 | contig 12909 bp, 16 predicted proteins | sample 1047251 | NCBI WGS metagenome assembly MWVY01 (sample SAMN06349983, study PRJNA376086) | soil metagenome | isolation source: MS7-5 sample Antarctic (ecotone) soil | place: Antarctica | collected 2015-01-13
ATTACGACGCGATCCGGCGCCAGCAGCGTCTCGACCTGGTGGACATCGCGATCATCATTTCCCAGACCTGGCACACGGACCATGCCCAGACCCCGGCCGCGATCGACGGGCTCATCACCGAGGCGTACTGGCACGAGGACCGGGACCGGCATGGTGAGGATCGGGCGTGGCGCGCCCAGGGCACGCGTCACAGCCTCGAACAGGTGATTGAGGGCCGACTACGCCAGCCGGACCTGGAACGCCTGGTGCGGACGTTCTGAGCGACGCGCGCCCACCCGCACCGTGTCATAAGCAGGGCTATTGCTCTTGCCGAGTTGGGGCCCGGCTGCCTTTGGCACGGGCCGGGTGGGCGAGTGTCACACCTTCGAATCATCAGCTGGTCAGCGGCGCCATTCCTCCCAGCGACGCCGCCGCTGGTCATTGGTTCGGCTGACCTTCGTCTCGACTCCGCTTCTCCGCCTGCACCCGCCGCCACCGGTTCGCAACCTCGACCGCTTTTGTCCGTGCCTCATCATTGGTCCGTCCCTGGCCGGTGACGGCATGGATGACCGCGCCATGCTGATTTGGCAGCACGAGCGTGCAGACATGGACCCCACCGTACCGATGGACATCTCGGCTGCTCTGGACCTGCCAACCACGGCCCTGCAGTTCGTCGAAGGTAAGATCGCGGAACCTGGGAGCAGTCATGGCCCATCATCCTCACAATCAGCGGTTGACCAAATGACGTAAATTGCGTCATGTCCCGGTTCAGTATCGAAGGCGCCGTGATCGTGGATCTCCTACGATCATGGCGCCTTCACCGTGTTGGACCTCGTGATGATCGGCGTCGCGTGGCCGCTTACGAAAGGTTCGCGCGTATAACTACGGTTGTCCGCAACGTGTCATAACGTGGCTCGTTTCTCCGCCCCTACGTGCGCCACGCCCGCTTCACCCATGCCCAGATACGACCCGTGCCCCTATCGTTCGCTGGTGACGCCCCTGTGGCCTCTGGTGACGTCTCCGGTGGAGTCTCGCCGGCGGACAACTGCTTGAGCTGCTCTTCGGCCTGGTGCGCTCGTACCTGCCAGAACGCGGCGGCTTCCCGCAAGTCGGCGAGTTCTTTCGCCTGGCGTTCGATCAGATCGGCAAGGGGCGTCAGGTCGAACCCGGGCACAATGTCCGATGCGGGTATGTCCGGTGCCCGGTGCCCGGATGCAGGTGTGTCCGACATGTCCGGGCCTTCTGCCCGGGCGCCCGGGCGACTCGTGTGCGGTGTCCGGATGCCTCCAGGTGTGGCACGACGAGCATGTTCGAGATCCGCCACCACAATCCGATACTGACCATCGTCCTTCACGGCTGGCAGTCGACCAGACTTGATCCAACGGCGGAGTGTCCGCTCGTTAGCTCCTGCCCGGGCAGCTGCTTCCTGAAGCGACAAGGTGCTGTCCGGATCGGGCATGTCCGGACGTTGGTGGTCATCAGTCATGCCGGCGATCATAGTCGATCAGGGCGGACGACATATCGCCGAAGCTGATGGCAGGGGCCACGGACACGGCTTGTGCAGGGTTTCACGGAATGATCTCTGGGGGATATGACGCTCGTGATCTCCCCCCGCTGGACCCGCGCGAAGACCTCCGGCGCATCCCGGCGGACACGGGCCAGGAGGTAGGCAGCGGTCTCCCCATACCTACTCTCCTCAATAGGCATGCTGTCAGCATCTCTATTCCTGCCCCTACCGACTTCACCGGGAAACGTCAGCATGTTCTGGTGGGCGATGGCGGCGGCGCGGGCTTGGGTGTTCTTGCGCTCGTCACCCTGTATTCGCAGAGTGACCCTTGCCCGGCGCCAATTGACGGACGGCCAAAGGGTTCTGCTTGGCATAGCGATCGAGCCGGACATTGCTAAGGTTGCGCGGCGTCGTCAAGCACATGGGCAGACTGCTCCTGGACGCTCTGCCGCAAATGCGGCAGAGCGTCCAGCCGTGCGAACCGTTGACGAAGTGGCGCGGACGGTTGGTCTTGGATCAGGGGACACCTACGAACGCCACAGGGCATTACTTGAAGAGATAGAGCAGGAGGAGGATGGGCAAGAATTCATCGACAATATTCGCTCTGGCGCCTGGGATATGGACGACGTGCGTGGTGTCTCGTGATGAAGACTGGCGCCGAAACGGCCCACACGCATGGTGTGAGCCGGCTCGCGGGGTTCCGTTCGTTGTGGGCGATCCTGGCGCGTCTCAGGCGGCGTCGAGTGCCATGGGCGTTGGTTTCGGGCCAATCGTCTCGTTCACGCCGAACGCTTCCGGATCAGCCATCATCATCGCCAGCCGGGCGATGAATGACTGGACCGTCGGGTCCGTGACCACGATCCCCCCGGACGGCGCATCGTTCGGGTAGCCCCCTTTGGCGGTCGCATCCTCAGGCAGCATTGCCACGATCGTCCACGAGCCATCAATGTCGCGATCGAACCAAAGATCGCGGTGCACATGGATCCTGGCGCCGGAGACCTCAACGCGCCCGGTGAAGAGGCCGCCGAAGTAGGTGATTGGTGGGGTCGGTGGTGGGAACGTGTTCACGGTGATTCGTCTCCTAGGAGGGGAACCTATGGACAATTGTCCATAGGTGTTGGCGGGAAATTGGCGTAACGGATATTCACATGAATGCCCGTTACGAAAGGAGTTGTCACAATTTGTGACAACTCAGGCGGCGACCGGCTGGCAACCGGGGCAGGGCGTTGGTGAAGTCCATTCGTCGCGGTATCCCGTTTGGCACCCACCCACCCACCGCGAGCGCGGCGCGTCGATCAGGCCCGCATCGAAGCACAGATCGCAGGCCGGCAGGACGGCGCCGGTTTCTGAAATCAGATTTTTGATTTCAGAAACCGCAACGGGATCGGGATCAGGTGATCCGTCGAGTGCGATCGCCAGTTGCAGGGCGGCCCAGTGCTTGCATCGGCCGTGGCTCACGAACCCCGGGCAGGTGCAGCTCGCCAGTGTCACGAAATAAAGCCGGCCCGCCGTTGTGGCCGAACTGGCGTAGTGTCGACCGTCGCGGCGATCGACGTACAGCCGCACGCCCTCCTGCTTCGCCTTCGCGGCCAGCCGCATAACCTGCTCGATCTCGACGGTCTTGACGGTATCCATGTGCCCTCCTTGGGCGGGTGCCGGGCCGTCTGTGAAACGGTGCCGGCGGGTGAATACGGGTGCCAGGCTTCCTATCTGACAAGACTATTGTACTATGTGCGTTGTCATATTGCAAGTGTGGTACTATGGATAGGTGCATAGCACGAAAGCGGGCACGTCGGTCTATCTATGGAGGCAATGATGAAGACGATCAGGCAACTACGAGAGGCGGCCGGGATGACCCAACTCGAGTTGGCCGTCCAAGTTGGGGTGACACCCAGCGCCGTCTACAACTGGGAACGCGGGCGCAACGAACCAAAGGCAATGCAACTGCGCGCCCTGGCTCGAGCGTTCGGCGTCTCAATGGACGAAATCGACTTTGGGGATGTGGCACTAAAAAGCGCCGCCTGAGTAACCAGGCGGCGCAGGAAGCCTGACACCCGATTCACAGTCGGGAGGGGCAGTGTCCATTCTACGAGACAGGGCGTAGTGCTCCCAAATGTCACAATTTTGCGCATTTGTCGGCACTACAGCGGAGGGCGAGATGTTCGTGAGATGGAAGCGAAAACGACGCAAGGGTCAGCCCACCGGGGAGCGGCGGTTCACCGGGGAATGGCGGGATCCAGACCCCTGGTTCCTTGAGCGGTACCCGGATCTCGATTGGAAGCCGTACGAGGTGTCGTACCCCATCATCCGCGAGGAGTGGCTCCGCTCTGCCGTGCTCGTCGAAAGCGTCCGCATCAACGGGCAACCACGACAACGGACGATCCGGTACCTCGGCTCCATCCGCGAGTGTCACCTCGACCTTGAGGGGCAATCCAGCATCTTCCACCGTGGGTATTTCTGGCGATCGGCCGATACCAACCTTGAGAGCCTCGACCTCTCCGACCTCGAGCAGGCCCGGATCGTCGCCGCGCTTGAGGACGTCGTACCCCGCCCAGACCCAGAGGAAAGCGCTCAGGCCCACGAGCGGGCAAGGGAACGAATAGCGGTGCTCACGGCCGGAACGGGAAGGACGTAGTGCCCCCAAAGTGGATCATTTGGCACATTTGGGGGCACTACGTGAAGGACACGATTCGATGATCGCCACCGCATCACCAAAGGCAACCCCCATGCCCGACGAAACACCCGAAGCTACCAAGCGCGAAACCTGGGCCGACTGGCTCCCCAATCGGCAGGCAACCCTGTCAGTCGAAGAGCTCCTCCAGCGTGTCCAGGAACGTGGCGTCGACTGTGACCTGCGGACCCTTCGATCGTGGCAAAACCAGCGCGTGCTGCCCTTCCCGATCCGCCAATACCGGGATGATGCGCTCTACGCGATTTACCCCGTGGCCGCCGTTGACTTCATCGCCCGCCTTCGCGACATGCAGGCGCACGGGCTGAAGCTCCAGGCCATCGGTCCGCGACTACGTGCCTGGGCGAAGAGCTATGGCGATCGCGACCTGTACACGGAGTTGACGAACACCCTCCGAAAAGCCGCTGAGCTCGAGCACCAGATCACGGGCGTGACCGTCCGCAAGGCCGAACTCACATTCACCGACGACGCGGGCGTCACCAATTCCTACACCATCACGCGGATGGTGCCCTGGCGGGTGACGACGGGTGTGGCGAAGGAGTCCACCAACTGAAAAACAAGAGAATCGCCATATGTTGTCTTTCGTGCTAAGATACGTGTAGTGATGCGCAGATACGTAACGGAGGGAGCGGCAATGTCACAGGTTATGTCTACCGGCACCGTGGCGAAAGCGCTTGGCATTTCAACGTCATTGATTCGAAAGCTTGAAAAGGATGGAGTCACCCCACCGGCCCAGCGCATCGACGGCCTGGATCGCCGGATTTACAGCGAGGCCGAAGTCGAGGTACTCCGACAGATCCTCGCCAACCGACGCGCACGCCAGTCACCGCAGCCAGAGGCCGCGTGACACAAAGAGAAACCGCTCGGGGGCCGAATCCCGAGCGGCGGTCTTGAAAGGTATTGGTCTTGACTTCCACATCATCTTACACGAACCCCCCGCCATCGTCTACCGGAATCCCCGACGACATCTTCATCGACGCCCAAGTCACGGCCCGGGCGATGAGCAGCGATGAGCTGCTGGCCTGGCTCGAGGTACTCGCGCTCGACTGCGCAGACCCGGACCCAACCTGGCCCGGACCCGTCGGCCGCCACCTTGCTGGTGAACGGCTGCGCGCCGCTGAGGCAGAGCTCGAGCGGCGTACGCGGCTTTTCGCCATGCCGGAATCGAAGGCAAGGCGGTACGCAGCCAATCACGAAGACTGGGCGGCCCTGGCCCGTGAAGTCCGCGAGCACGTCGACTGCGCGGAGGTACTGCTCTTGATCGGGTTCCCGCCGCGGCAGGTTGGTCGCGAGTTGCATGGTCCCTGCCCCGCGTGTCGCGACGGGGATGACCGGTTGCTGGTTCGCCAGCACATATGCTGGTGCCGGGTGTGTGGCACGAAGATGGACGCAATTTCGATCGTCAGATCGTTCATGCCGGGACTTTCCGGCTTTCGGGATGCCGTGCGATTCTTGGCCGACCTCGCCGCCGTATCGAGCGGCCGGTCATGACCGCCATGCCCAAGCCACCGACCGGCATTGATGAACTCCGACGCAAACTCAAAGCGGCCACGACCGGCGAGTCGACCAACGGCCAGTACGACCCCGGCGAAACACCGTCACATGACCGTCAGCCCGGCCTGGAGTTTGACGACTTCTACGCCTACCTCCCCAAACACAAGTACATCTTTCGCAAGGACGGCTCAATCTGGGACCCGGCCGGCGTCAACGCGGGATTACCCACGGTCTCCACCGGCTTTGAGGAAATATCCGCCAGCAAATACCTGGACAAGACCCGCCCTGTTCATCAGATGACGTGGATCCCAGGACACCCCGAACTGATTCGCGATGCCCTGGTCACCGCCGGCGGGCTGACCCCCGCACCCGGCAACCGTGCCTACAACCGATACCGGCCACCCGAGGAGCTGGACGGGGACCCGATGCAGGCTGACCCCTGGCTGGCCCATATTGAACGCCTGTACCCGGATGACGCCGACCATATCGCGTCCTGGCTTGCCCACCGGGTGCAGCACCCGGGCGTGAAAATCAACCACGCGCTGGTGCTGGGCGGGACCCAGGGGATTGGTAAGGACACGCTGCTCGACCCGGTCGTCCGTGCCGTTGGCGCCCACAACGTGGCGGACGAATCACCCGCGACGGTCACCGGACGATTCAACAGGTTCCTGTGCAGCGTGATTCTCCGCGTCTCGGAAGCCCGGGACCTTGGGGATGTTGATCGGTACGGGTTTTATGAACACATGAAGGCGATCCTGGCCGCCCCGCCCGACGTGCTGCCCGTCGAGCAGAAGTTCATCGACGCCTATCCCGTCCCCAACGTGGTCGGCGTGATCTTCACCACCAACAACCGGCACAACGGCCTGTACCTGCCGGGCGAGGACCGCCGGCATTACGTCGCGTGGTCCGAACTCGCCCCCAGCGATTTTGACGCCGACTACTTCGAGAAACTCTATGCCTGGTACGAAGCGGGCGGCAATGGCCACGTTGCCGCCTACCTGCGGGACTGCGACCTGAGCGACTTCAACCCGAAAGCCCCACCACCGAAAACCGACGCGTTCTGGGACATGGTGGATACCGGCCGCTCACCGGAGGAGGCAGAGATACGGGACCTGCTGGACCTGATGAAGAACCCCGAGGCGGTCACGGTTCCGACTCTGCGCCGCCATCTCGACCCGAACGGCGAACTCTGGGCCCTCTTTCATGACCGGAAGTTTCGCACCCAGATACCGCACCGGATGGCCGACGTTGGCTACATCCCGGTCCGGAACCCCACCGCCAAGGACGGGCACTGGAAGGTTGGCGACAAGCGTGTGGCCGTCTACGCGCTGGCCACACTCAGCAAGCGTGACCGCATCGCGGCAGCGGGGAGGTTGTCATGAGTGTTATGTCTCTCCAAATCGGTGATGTAGGTGATGTAGGTGATTCCCTATATGTACCAATATCCAAAAATCCGTGCAATGCAATATCACCTACATCACCGATATCACTGACGACGACCGGCGCAAGGCCACGTCAAGAGTCACGTATCCCCCCGCGGAAATATGGAGATATGGAGAATTCAAGTGACCCCTGGGACGTCGAAGGGGAGGCCGGCAATGACCGATTCGCGCCGTCGAGCGATATACCCCAGGGAGGCACCTCATGAGCGCGGAAACGATTCACGCCGGCTGGACCGTCAAGGATGAAATCCGGGCGAAGAAGAAGGCCCGGAAGGTGGCGATCCGGGATGGCGTTACGCCGGAACCCGAGCCGATCCCAACGACGCCGGAACCGCTGGTAATGGCGCCGGCCCTGGATCCTGTTCCGGAACCCGCCACACCCGCACCGGCGACCCCTCCACCGGCGACCCCGGCTCCAAAACCTGTTCCACCGGGGCCGGGCCGTAACTGGGCTTGCCGGGCATGTCGAACGACGGTGAAGGCGCTCCATATCCCGGGCGGCTGGATGTCCATCTCCCGATGGCCACCAGACCGGGCGCGGCAGGGTCCGATTGTCCATACGTTCTGCGGACCGAAATGCGCCGGGACGTATTTGAAGCACGTTACTGATACCGGCGCGAATGTCCAGTACCCGACGCTCGGAGTGAAACAGGCGGCACGGGCACGGCGGCAGGAGCGGATGGGTGGTGACCGCGGGCCGAACATATCCCAAGGAGATCAACGATGACTGAGATCGCCATAACGTGTCGCGCCTGCGGCCAATCCTGGACACCCGATCACGACGATTACGTGCGTGGCCAGTGGCGGACATGCCCCGATTGCCGGGACCGGACCGCGCGACTCGACGACCTGCGCCAGGCCCAGCCTCCGGCGCCCCTGCCCCGCCACTGGGCGCGTGACGGCCCTCGCGAAGGGCACGGGCCCATTCCGGCCCCGAAACGTACTGACGGACCACACAGCAACCCACAACCACGAAGTTGGAACTGGAAATCGAAAGGAACCTGATATGCCCACCACCACGATCAACCTGGCCTCGATTGTTCACGAAAGCGAGGCGGCCGCACAAGCGGCCGCCCAGGCCCAAGCGAAAGCGATCGCGGCGGCCCAGCGGGCCGAGGCCGCCAAAGCGGAAGCCGATCGCGAGCGCGAGGCGGCGAATGTCCGCTTCCTCGCCGTGCTGGAGAAGGAGCACGCGGCGCTCCGGGCCTCCGCCCTCGACCGGCAAAGCGAGGCCCGGACGGCGCTGGAAACCGCCGCAACCACCGGTGACGGAGATGTCTTCACGACCTACCGCGACTGGGCGGCAGCGACGAGCGACGTCTGGGGTGTCGATGCGGCGCTCTCAGAACAGCGGCTCTACCTCGGGCGGCCCGGCCGCGAGGCGACTGCCCCAGTCTTCAATTTTGGTCACGACATCGCGGCGATCCTCGACCGCCACAGCCTTGAACTTCAGGACGTGGTGGCCGTTCGCAACCGCGAACGCCGGCTGCGGTTCCTTAACGGGGAGGCCCAGCAATGAGCGACACACCAAACCCACCGAGCGTGAACGATCTCCTCCGCACCATCGCCCGTCGTGACCGCCTGGTGGTCGGTGATGGCGCCACGTCGAGCGACGTGAGCGCCGGCCTGCGCCATGTTCGTGACGACCGCGACGTCGGCCAACCCGGATTGCGGCGACTGGTTCGGAGTGACAAGGTGACCATCTCCGACTTGATTCGCCAACTGCGTGACGCCGCCGCTGATGATCGGACCCCTGACACACTGGAGGATGACCAATGAAGAACGACGGTTTAGACGGGGAGATAACGGGCCGAGCCAAGGGTGGGCGATTCGCCCCCGGCAATCCCGGGGGACCGGGCCGACCCCGCCGCGAGACCGAGCGCGACTATTTGCGCGTGATGACCGAAGCCGTGCCCCTGGAGACCTGGAAAGCGATCGTGGAAAGCGCGGTACGTGATGCGGGCCAGGGCGACCGGGCCGCGAGGGAATGGCTCGCCAGCTACTTGATGGGCCGGCCCGAGGGCACCGCCTCCACCCTGCACGAGTTGGCGGTCGAGGAAGCCGCCGGCAGCGATCCCGTTGAGCGCGGCGCCGCCATCGCCCGCGAAGTGGACCTGCTCGACTCCGTGATGCGGAATTATTGATCACGCTCGCCCGGGCGGGTGGAGTACACAGCAGGATCGAGGGGGACTGCGGCATCGTGGTCATTGGTTCGGCTGACCTTCCTCTCGACTCCGCTTCTCCGCCTGCACCCGCCGCCACCGGTTCGCAACCTCGACCGCTTTTATCCGTGCCTCATCATTGGTCCGTCCCTGGCCGGTGACGGCATGGATGACCGCGCCATGCTGATTTGGCAGCACGAGCGTGCAGACATGGACCCCACCGTACCGATGGGCATCTCGGCTGCTCTGGACCTGCCAACCACGGCCCTGCAGTTCGTCGAAGGTAAGATCGCGGAACCTGGGAGCAGTCATGGCCCATCATCCTCACAATCAGCGGTTGACCAAATGACGTAAATTGCGTCATGTCCCGGTTCAGTATCGAAGGCGCCGTGATCGTGGATCTCCTACGATCATGGCGCCTTCACCGTGTTGGACCTCGTGATGATCGGCGTCGCGTGGCCGCTTACGAAAGGTTCGCGCGTATAACTACGGTTGTCCGCAACGTGTCATAACGTGGCTCGTTTCTCCGCCCCTACGTGCGCCACGCCCGCTTCACCCATGCCCAGATACGACCCGTGCCCCTATCGTTCGCTGGTGACGCCCCTGTGGCCTCTGGTGACGTCTCCGGTGGAGTCTCGCCGGCGGACAACTGCTTGAGCTGCTCTTCGGCCTGGTGCGCTCGTACCTGCCAGAACGCGGCGGCTTCCCGCAAGTCGGCGAGTTCTTTCGCCTGGCGTTCGATCAGATCGGCAAGGGGCGTCAGGTCGAACCCGGGCACAATGTCCGATGCGGGTATGTCCGGTGCCCGGTGCCCGGATGCAGGTGTGTCCGACATGTCCGGGCCTTCTGCCCGGGCGCCCGGGCGACTCGTGTGCGGTGTCCGGATGCCTCCAGGTGTGGCACGACGAGCATGTTCGAGATCCGCCACCACAATCCGATACTGACCATCGTCCTTCACGGCTGGCAGTCGACCAGACTTGATCCAACGGCGGAGTGTCCGCTCGTTAGCTCCTGCCCGGGCAGCTGCTTCCTGAAGCGACAAGGTGCTGTCCGGATCGGGCATGTCCGGACGTTGGTGGTCATCAGTCATGCCGGCGATCATAGTCGATCAGGGCGGACGACATATCGCCGAAGCTGATGGCAGGGGCCACGGACACGGCTTGTGCAGGGTTTCACGGAATGATCTCTGGGGGATATGACGCTCGTGATCTCCCCCCGCTGGACCCGCGCGAAGACCTCCGGCGCATCCCGGCGGACACGGGCCAGGAGGTAGGCAGCGGTCTCCCCATACCTACTCTCCTCAATAGGCATGCTGTCAGCATCTCTATTCCTGCCCCTACCGACTTCACCGGGAAACGTCAGCATGTTCTGGTGGGCGATGGCGGCGGCGCGGGCTTGGGTGTTCTTGCGCTCGTCACCCTGTATTCGCAGAGTGACCCTTGCCCGGCGCCAATTGACGGACGGCCAAAGGGTTCTGCTTGGCATAGCGATCGAGCCGGACATTGCTAAGGTTGCGCGGCGTCGTCAAGCACATGGGCAGACTGCTCCTGGACGCTCTGCCGCAAATGCGGCAGAGCGTCCAGCCGTGCGAACCGTTGACGAAGTGGCGCGGACGGTTGGTCTTGGATCAGGGGACACCTACGAACGCCACAGGGCATTACTTGAAGAGATAGAGCAGGAGGAGGATGGGCAAGAATTCATCGACAATATTCGCTCTGGCGCCTGGGATATGGACGACGTGCGTGGTGTCTCGTGATGAAGACTGGCGCCGAAACGGCCCACACGCATGGTGTGAGCCGGCTCGCGGGGTTCCGTTCGTTGTGGGCGATCCTGGCGCGTCTCAGGCGGCGTCGAGTGCCATGGGCGTTGGTTTCGGGCCAATCGTCTCGTTCACGCCGAACGCTTCCGGATCAGCCATCATCATCGCCAGCCGGGCGATGAATGACTGGACCGTCGGGTCCGTGACCACGATCCCCCCGGACGGCGCATCGTTCGGGTAGCCCCCTTTGGCGGTCGCATCCTCAGGCAGCATTGCCACGATCGTCCACGAGCCATCAATGTCGCGATCGAACCAAAGATCGCGGTGCACATGGATCCTGGCGCCGGAGACCTCAACGCGCCCGGTGAAGAGGCCGCCGAAGTAGGTGATTGGTGGGGTCGGTGGTGGGAACGTGTTCACGGTGATTCGTCTCCTAGGAGGGGAACCTATGGACAATTGTCCATAGGTGTTGGCGGGAAATTGGCGTAACGGATATTCACATGAATGCCCGTTACGAAAGGAGTTGTCACAATTTGTGACAACTCAGGCGGCGACCGGCTGGCAACCGGGGCAGGGCGTTGGTGAAGTCCATTCGTCGCGGTATCCCGTTTGGCACCCACCCACCCACCGCGAGCGCGGCGCGTCGATCAGGCCCGCATCGAAGCACAGATCGCAGGCCGGCAGGACGGCGCCGGTTTCTGAAATCAGATTTTTGATTTCAGAAACCGCAACGGGATCGGGATCAGGTGATCCGTCGAGTGCGATCGCCAGTTGCAGGGCGGCCCAGTGCTTGCATCGGCCGTGGCTCACGAACCCCGGGCAGGTGCAGCTCGCCAGTGTCACGAAATAAAGCCGGCCCGCCGTTGTGGCCGAACTGGCGTAGTGTCGACCGTCGCGGCGATCGACGTACAGCCGCACGCCCTCCTGCTTCGCCTTCGCGGCCAGCCGCATAACCTGCTCGATCTCGACGGTCTTGACGGTATCCATGTGCCCTCCTTGGGCGGGTGCCGGGCCGTCTGTGAAACGGTGCCGGCGGGTGAATACGGGTGCCAGGCTTCCTATCTGACAAGACTATTGTACTATGTGCGTTGTCATATTGCAAGTGTGGTACTATGGATAGGTGCATAGCACGAAAGCGGGCACGTCGGTCTATCTATGGAGGCAATGATGAAGACGATCAGGCAACTACGAGAGGCGGCCGGGATGACCCAACTCGAGTTGGCCGTCCAAGTTGGGGTGACACCCAGCGCCGTCTACAACTGGGAACGCGGGCGCAACGAACCAAAGGCAATGCAACTGCGCGCCCTGGCTCGAGCGTTCGGCGTCTCAATGGACGAAATCGACTTTGGGGATGTGGCACTAAAAAGCGCCGCCTGAGTAACCAGGCGGCGCAGGAAGCCTGACACCCGATTCACAGTCGGGAGGGGCAGTGTCCATTCTACGAGACAGGGCGTAGTGCTCCCAAATGTCACAATTTTGCGCATTTGTCGGCACTACAGCGGAGGGCGAGATGTTCGTGAGATGGAAGCGAAAACGACGCAAGGGTCAGCCCACCGGGGAGCGGCGGTTCACCGGGGAATGGCGGGATCCAGACCCCTGGTTCCTTGAGCGGTACCCGGATCTCGATTGGAAGCCGTACGAGGTGTCGTACCCCATCATCCGCGAGGAGTGGCTCCGCTCTGCCGTGCTCGTCGAAAGCGTCCGCATCAACGGGCAACCACGACAACGGACGATCCGGTACCTCGGCTCCATCCGCGAGTGTCACCTCGACCTTGAGGGGCAATCCAGCATCTTCCACCGTGGGTATTTCTGGCGATCGGCCGATACCAACCTTGAGAGCCTCGACCTCTCCGACCTCGAGCAGGCCCGGATCGTCG